>Ga0307515_10000189_pt1 | contig 150703 bp, 128 predicted proteins | sample 17_EM_MG_FD_194513 | JGI IMG/M metagenome (GOLD analysis project Ga0307515, IMG submission 194513) | Populus trichocarpa ectomycorrhiza microbial communities from riparian zone in the Pacific Northwest, United States - 17_EM | ecosystem: Host-associated > Plants > Roots > Unclassified... | reverse complement strand
GACCATCGCCGCATGGTCCATCCGCTGCATCTCCTTGATGTCCGCACCCGCCGCGAACACCTTCTCCCCGCCGTAGATCACCACCGCCCGCACGTCGTCGCGACGTGACGCCTCCTCGGCGAGTGCGCGCAGGCCGTCCTGTGTCTCCGTGTCCAGCGCGTTCATCGGCGGCCGGTCGAGCCGGATCGTGCCGACGCCCTCGGTGACCTCAAAGTGAAGGGTCATGGTCGGCCTCAGCTGTCGTAGTCGACGGCGAGAATGTCGGACACGGGGAAGGTCTGGCAGGTGAGGACATACCCGGCGTCGACCTCGGCGGGTTCGAGGGCGTAGTTGCGCCGCATGTCCGCGGTGCCGTCGGTGACCAGCGCGCGGCAGGTGCCGCAGACGCCGCCCTTGCAGGCGAAGGGCAGGTCCGGGCGGGTCTTCTGGGCGCCGTCGAGGATCGAACTGTCTTTGTGCAGAGCGGAGTTGGTGGTGCGGCCGTCGAGCGTGATGCTCACCTGGCTGACGGGGCCGTCGTAGGCCTTGTCGATGTGTTCGTTCGTCCGCACGGGCTCGTCGTCGGCGTAGAACAGTTCCTGGTGGACGCGTTCGACGGGGACGCCGAGGCCGGTGAGGACCTGTTGGGCGTCGCGGACCATGCCGTGCGGGCCGCACAGCCACCAGTGGTCGGCGGTCTCCACGTCGACGAGGGCGTCCACGAGCGTGGTGAGCCGGTCGGCGTCGAGGCGGCCGGAGAGGATCTCCGCCTCGCGCGGCTCGCGGGACAGGATGTGCGCCAGCTGGAAACGGCCGGGGTACAGGTCCTTCAGGTCGGCGAGGTCGTCCGCGAACATCACGGTGTCGCTGCGCCGGTTGCCGTAGAAGAGCGTGACGCGGGAGCGGGTGTCGGCGGCGAGGACGGATTCCGCGATGGACAGCATCGGGGTGATTCCGGAGCCGGCCGCGATCAGGACGTGGTGGCCGGGGAGGGTCAGGTCGGGGGTGAAGGCGCCGGTGGGGGCCATCACCTCGACGGTGTCTCCGGGGCGTACGTCGTTGACCAGCCAGGAGGAGAACAGGCCGCCGGGGACGACCCGTACGCCGATGCGCGGGCGCGCTCCCGCCGGGGAGCAGATCGAGTACGAGCGGCGCTCGTCGCGTCCCTCGACCTCGCGGCGGAGCGTGAGCGACTGCCCGGGCCGGTACGCGAACTCCTCGGCGAGGTGCTCGGGGATGTCGAAGCTGATGGCGGCGGCGTCCTCGCACAGCGACTCGACGGCGGCGACCCGCAGGGCGTGGAAGGCCGGCCGGCGACGCGCCGGGCGGGCAGGGGTGGTCGGGGCCGGGGCGGTCACTGGTCCACCGTCCTTTCCACGGGCGGGAGTTGGGGGTTCGCCGCGAGCAGGCGTTGGGGGCTCGCCATCAGATCTCCTTGACGTACTCGAACGGCTCGCGGCAGGCGCGGCACCGCCACAGGGCTTTGCAGGAGGTCGCGGCGAAGTGCGAGGTCTCCTCGGTGTCCGCCGATCCGCAGCGGGGGCAGGGCACCGTACGGCGGGTAGGCGACAGCGTGAGCTTGATCGGGCCGCTGGGTGCCGCGCCGGGCGGGGCGATGCCGTGCTCGGAGAGGTTGCGGCGGCCCTCGGGGGTGATCCAGTCGGTGCTCCACGGCGGGTCGAGCACGGTCCGGATCTCCACCTTGGCGAACCCGGCGTCCCGCAGCCGCGCGGCCACCTCGGCGCGCATCTCGGCCATGGCGGGGCAGCCGGAGTAGGTGGGCGTCAGGCTCGCCACGACCGTGCCGTCCGCGCCGATCTCCACCCCGCGCAGTACACCGAGGTCGGCGAGGGTGAGCATGGGCATCTCGGGGTCGGGCACCTGCGCGGCGATGCGCCAGGCCCGCCGGCTGTCCACCGACACGAGTGCGGTCACCATGTCGCCTCCGGGTGGGCGCGGGCCACGCTCTGGAGTTCGGCCAGCAGCGGGGCCAGGTGTTCGGTGCGGTCGCCGTCGCGGCCGTGTCCGGGAACCGGTGCCACCTCGGGCAGGACGAGCCCGGCGGCATCGGTGACCTGGCGGAGCACGGCCAGGACCTCGGTCCTCAACTCACCGTCGTCCGCGAAGAGTTCGTCCACGTACGGCGCGATGGCGGCCAGCGCGTCCCGCGTCCGGCGCTGCGACTCCTCCGTGCCGTCGCCCAGCCGGACGACCCACTCGGCGGCGTACTGGCGGTGGTACGCAAGCTCCTTGACGCCCTTGGCGGCGATGGCGGCGAGCACGGGGTCCGATGCCGTGGTGGCGAGTCGCTCGAAGAGGGCGAGTCGCCAGGAGGACAGCACCAGGAGTCGAGTGATCGAGAACGCGAAGTCTCCGTTGGGGAGTTCGGCCAGCCGTACGTTGCGGAAGTCGTCCGCGTCACGGAAGTAGGCGTACGCGTCCTCGCCGCGTCCGGTGCCATCGACCTGGCCGGCACGCGCGTAGAGCAGGCGGGTCTGGCCGAGGAGGTCGAGCCCGATGTTGGCCAGGGCGACCTCCTCCTCCAACTCCGGTGCGGCCGTGCACCATTGGGCCAGCCGCTGCGCGCTCACGAGTGCGTCGTCACCAAGTGCCAGGCAGAACGCGGCCAGTTGAGCGGAGTCCGTACCCTCCGGCACGGTCTGGTCGACGCCGTGCAGCGGGTCCTCGAAACCGGTGCCGAACGCCCAGCGGGCGTCGCTGTCGTCGTGCCCCTCGGCCAGGGACAGATAGACGTGGTCGTCACTCATTCCCTGCTCCTAGATGTGGGGGACGTCTTCGGGGATGTCGTAGAACGTGGGGTGGCGGTAGACCTTGTCGGCGCTCGGCGCGAAGAACGGGTCCTTCTCGTCGCGGGTCGAGGCGGCGATGTGCTCGGAGCGCACGACCCAGATGGACACACCTTCGTTGCGCCGCGTGTAGAGGTCGCGGGCGTGGGTGAGCGCCATGGCGTCGTCGGCGGCGTGCAGCGAGCCGACATGGACGTGGTTCAGGCCGCGCTTGCCGCGGACGAACACCTCGTACAGGGGCCAGTCCTGCGTCATGCCGCCGCTCCTTCGGTCTTCTGCGTACGGGCCGTTTCCTGTGTACGGGCGGCCTGCTTGGCCGCGTGCGCGGTGGCCGCCTCCCGGACCCAGGCGCCCTCCTCGTGGGCGGCCCGGCGGCGGGAGACCCGCTCGACGTTGCGCGGTCCGTCGCCGCTGATCACGCGCTGCAACTCGGACCAGTCCGGGGTGCCGAAGTCGTGGTGACCACGTTCCTCGTTCCAGCTCAACTCCGGGTCGGGCAGGGTGACTCCGAGCTTCTCCGCCTGCGGAACCGTCATGTCGACGAAGCGCTGACGCAGTTCGTCGTTGCTGTGCCGCTTGATCTTCCAGGCCATGGAACGCGCCGAGTTGGGCGAGTCGTCGTCGGGCGGGCCGAACATCATCAACGACGGCCACCACCAACGGTCCACCGCGTCCTGGACCATGGCCCGCTGGCCGTCCGTGCCGCGCATCATCGTGAGCAGCAACTCGTAGCCCTGGCGCTGGTGGAAGGACTCCTCCTTGCACACCCGCACCATGGCCCGCGCGTACGGCCCGTACGAACAGCGGCACAGCGGCACCTGGTTGCAGATCGCCGCGCCGTCCACGAACCAGCCGATCACGCCGACGTCGGCGAAGGTCGGCGTCGGGTAGTTGAAGATCGACGAGTACTTCTGCCGGCCCTCGATCAGCGCGTCGGTCAGCTCCGCGCGGTCCGCGCCCAGGGTCTCGGCGGCCGAGTAGAGATACAGTCCGTGTCCGGCCTCGTCCTGCACCTTCGCGAAGAGGATCGCCTTGCGGCGCAGGGAGGGCGCGCGAGTGATCCAGTCGCCCTCCGGCTGCATCCCGATGATCTCGGAGTGCGCGTGCTGCGCGATCTGCCGGATCAGGGTCCTGCGATAGCCGTCGGGCATCCAGTCGCGGGGCTCGATCCGCTGGTCCTTCGCGATCGTGGCATCGAACTGCTCCGAGAGCCGCGCTTCGTCCCAGCCGGCGGCTGACGCCTCCGTGCCTGTGCTGGTCATCGACACACCAACTTCCCTACCGACCATTCGTTCGGTACCTAGTCTGATGGGTTTCCCCCTGCGAGGCAAGACCTGCCGAGTGAAAGGCTGGTCACCAGCCCTCTCACCGACCCTCGAACGACGGCTCCGCACGAGCGAGAAACGCCGCTACGGCCGCCCGGTGGTCCCGCGTCGCCCCCAGCCGCTCCTGCGCCGCCGCCTCCCGTTCCAGCACGGTGGCGAGGCTCGCACCGGGCGCGTCCCGCAGCAGCGCCTTGACCTCCGCGTACGCGACGGTGGGCCCGGCGGCCAGCCGCCTGGCCAGGGCCAGCCCCTCCGCCGTAGCGTCCCCGTCCGGCACGACCCGGTGCACCAGCCCCCACCGCAGCGCGTCCTCCGCGCCGAACCGGTCCCCGAGCAGCATCAGCGCGGCGGCCCGCGACGGACCCACCGCCTGCGCCAGCGCACCGCTCAGCCCACTGTCGGCGGCCAGCCCGATCCCGGTGAACGCGGTCGCGAACCGTGCCCCCTCGGCCGCGACCCGCACATCCGCGCAGAGCGCCAGCCCGAGCCCGGCCCCGACACACGCGCCCTCGACGGCCACGACGACCGGCTGGGTCAGCGCGTGCAGCGCCTCCACGAGGGGGTTGTACTCATTCCGCACACAGGCGAAGGCGGACTCGGGTTCGGCCTCCAGCGCGCGGGCGTGCTCCTTGAGGTCCTGCCCCACGCAGAAGTTCTTGCCCCGCGCGGTGAGCAGCACGGCACGGACGGCGTCCCCGTCATCGCGCACCTGGCGTACGGCGGCCAACAGCCCACTCCGCAGGGCGACATCGAGCGCGGGCCCGCGCAACTCGATGGTGGCGACACCGGCGTCCAGGCGATAGCCGACGCCGTCCGGAGATTCGCTCACTTCCACGCGTAGAACCCCTGTCCCGTCTTTCGGCCCAGCTCACCGCGGGCGACCTTGTCGCGCAACAGCTGTGGCGGTGCGAAGCGCTCGCCGAGGGTGGAGTGCAGGTACTCGGCGATGGCCAGGCGTACGTCGAGACCGACCAGGTCGGTGAGCCGCAGCGGGCCCATGGGGTGCTTGTAGCCGAGGCTCATCGCGTCGTCGATCGCCTCCGGCTCGGCGACGCCCTCCTCGACCATGCGGATCGCCTCCAGACCGAGCGCGAGTCCGAGGCGACTGCTGGCGAAGCCGGGCGAGTCCTTGACGGTCACGTCCTTCTTGCCCAGGGCGTGCGTCCAGTCGAGGGCTGCGCTGACGACGGCGGCCTCAGTGTGCGGGGCTACGACGATCTCGACCAGCGCGGAAGCGGGCACCGGGTTGAAGAAGTGCATGCCGAGGAAACGGCCGGGCCGGGTGAGTACGGCGGCGAGTTCGGTGACCGAGAGCGAGCTGGTGTTGGTGGCCAGCACGGTCGTCGCGCCCACCGCCTGCTCGGCCGCCGCGAGCACACGGGCCTTGAGCCCGGCGTCCTCGGGGACGGCCTCGACGACGAGGTCCGCGTCAGCAGGGAGTCCGTCGACCGAGTCTGCCACGGTGACGCGGGCGAGCACCTGCTCGGCGGGTTCACTGAGCAGGCCCCGCTCGGCGGCCCGCTTCAAGCCGGTGACGACCCGGTCCAGCGCGGCGGCCGAAGCGGCCTCGCCGCTCTCCACGACGGTCACGGACGAACCGGCGGCCGCGAACGACTGCGCGATACCGGCGCCCATCCGACCACCGCCGATCACACCGACAACTGCGGGCGCGGAGTGGGGTGTTGGGCTCATGATCGGCTGCTCCTCTGCTCCAAGCCTCTTTTGTTCAAGAAGCGAGTCATACGGTCCTTCTTGTCCTGCCCCTCGAAGAGCACGGCCTGTGCGAGGTCGTCGGCGACCGGGTGGGCGCCGGGCGAGTCGACCACGAGCTTGGTGAGCCGAAGGGCCGTGGCCGACGAACGGGCCATCCGGTCCAGCAGCGTGTGCGCCTCGTCCAGCAACTTCTCCGCCGGTACGACGTCGATGACCAGCCCGGCGGCCAGGGCTGCCGCCGCGTCGAGGTTCCGCCCGGCGAGCAGCACCTGCTTGGCCACGGACTCGCCGACCAGCTCGGGCAGCCGCCAGCAGGCACCGGCCGCGGCGAGGATGCCGAGCCCTGGCTCCGGGTTGCCGAAGACGGCGTCAGGTCCGGCGATACGCAGGTCGCAGGCGTACGACAGTTCCGCACCGCCGCCCAGCGCCCAGCCGTCCACCGCGGCGAGGGTCGGCATCGGCAGCCGACGTACCCGCTCGAAGAGCCGGCTGTTGATGCCCTGGAGGGCTTCGTCCCGGCCGCGTGCGAGCAGCTCCGCGATGTCGGCGCCGCCCGCGAAGACCCCGCCGTGACCGGTGAGCAGCAGGAACCTGGGGTCCTGCTCCAACTGGTCGCAGACGGCGTGCAGTTCGCGGATCATCTGGCCGCTGATGGCGTTGCGCGCGTCGGGGCGGTGCAGGGTGACGACGAGCCGGTCCTCGCGGTCCTCGACGAGGAGGGTCTCGTAGTCGCCGGTGTCGGAGGCGCTCAGGCCGGTGTCGGTGTCGGTGTCGGTGTCGGTGTCGGAGGCGCTCATACCCGCTCCACGAGCATCGCGACGCCCTGCCCGACCCCGACGCACAGCGTGGCCAGGCCCCGGCTGCCGTTCTCGCGCTCCAACCTGCCCAGCAGCGTGAGCAGGATACGGGCGCCGGAGCACCCGAGAGGATGGCCCAGCGCGATCGCTCCACCGTCGGCGTTGACCCTCTCCTCGTCCAGCTTGAGGCGGCGCGTCACGGCGAGGGCCTGCGCGGCGAAGGCCTCGTTGAGTTCGATCGCGTCCAGGTCGCCGGTCCCCCAACCGGCGCGGGCGAGGGCCTTCTCGGTGGCGGGTACCGGGCCCAGACCCATGATGTGGGGCTGCACCCCGGCCGAGGCGGAGGTGACGATGCGGGCCCTAGGGGTGAGTCCGTGGCGTCGGACGGCCGCTCCGCTCGCGACGACCAGCGCGGCGGCGCCGTCGGACAGCGGTGAGGAGGAACCGGCGGTGACGATGCCGCCCTCGCGGAAGATGGTGCGCAGCGAGCCGAGCTTCTCCAGCGTGGTTCCGGGTCGTGGGCCCTCGTCACGGGTCACCTCGCCGTCCTTCACCGCGACCGGCACGATCTCCCGGTCGAAGCGGCCCGACTCCTGGGCGGCGACGGCCCGTTGATGGCTGCGCAGCGCGAACGCGTCGGACTCGGCACGGGTGATGCCGTCCAGCTCGGCGACCTCTTCGGCCGTCTCGCCCATCGTCAGGGTCTGCTGGGCGGCGAAGCGCGGATTGGTGAAGCGCCAGCCGAGCGAGGTGTCGTGCACCTCCCCCGGCTTGGCCCACGGGGTGCCCGGCTTGGCCATCACCCAGGGGGCGCGGGTCATGGACTCCACGCCGCCCGCGACGACGAGGTCCGCCTCTCCGGCGCGTATCGCCTGGGCGGCCGAGGCCACGGCGGTCAGTCCCGAGGCGCAGAGCCGGTTGACGGTGTAGCCGGGCACGGTGTGCGGCAGCCCGGCCAGCAGTACGGCCATCCGCGCCACGTCACGGTTGTCCTCGCCGGCCTGGTTGGCGGCGCCGAGGATCACCTCGTCGACCTCCTCGGCCGGGATTCCCGCGCGCCGGACCGCCTCGCCGACGACCAGTGCCGCGAGGTCGTCGGGTCGTACGGAGGCGAGGGCACCGCCGTAGCGGCCCTGCGGGGTGCGGGCCCCGTCGATCAGATAGACCTCGTCGGAGGACAGCTCAGGCATCGGTGGTCTCCTCGGCGGGGGCGGGCCGGCGTGACTGGAGGGTCGCGAAGCGGCCGGTGACGAACGCGGGGTCGGACAGGGTGGCGCTGGCCGCCGGGTTGGCGGCGCTGCCGTGGAAGTCGCTGAACGCGGCGGACTGGTTGACGAAGACGCCGCCGGTGAGGTTCTCCGAGAGGTGCACGCCCGCGCCCAGGGCCGCCAACTCGGCGGCGTCCAGCACCAGTTCGCTGGTCGAGTGGACGGCGGCGGTCAGCGCGCCGTGCGCCCGCACCGTCTCACGCAGGATCCGCAGACTGTCCTCGGTGGAGTCGGTACCGATGACGAACGACACCGGCCCGAACCATTCCCGGGTGTATGTCCCCCGGTCGCCCTCGGCATCAAGGCGCGCGATCAGCGGCGTACGGACGACGGCCTTCGGGTACTCGGGGTGTTCGACGGACGCCGACGCCCGCACCGTACGACCGACCGCGGCGGCCTGTTCCAGGCGCTCGCGCACACCGTCGTTGACGATCGCGCCGAGGGTGCCTGCGGCGCGGGCCGGGTCGCCCAGGAGTTTGTCGAGGGCCGCGGCGAGGTCGGCGGTGAACTCGTCGGCGCTGCGCGGGCCTTGGTCGGTGGTGATGCCGTCGCGCGGGATCAGGAGGTTCTGCGGGGTGGTGCACATCTGGCCGCTGTAGAGGGCCAGCGAGAAGGCGAGGTTGGCGAGCAGGCCGCGGTAGTCGTCGGTGGAGTCCAGGACAACGGTGTTGAGACCGGCCTTCTCCGTGTACACGAGGGCCTGTCGGGCGTTGGCCTCCAGCCAGTCGCCGAACTCCGTGGAGCCGGTGAAGTCGACGATCCGGACGTCGGGGTGCAGCGCGAGGACGGCGGCGCTACGGCCCCCGGGCTCCTCGGCGGCGAGGATCACGAGGTTCGGGTCGAAGCCCGCCTCGGCCAGTACCTCGCGGGCGATCCGCACGGTGATCGCAAGGGGGAGGACGGCGCCCGGGTGCGGCTTGACCACGACCGGGTTGCCGGTGACCAGGCTGGCGAACAGGCCCGGGTAGCCGTTCCAGGTCGGGAAGGTGTTGCAGGCGATGAGCAGCGAGACCCCGCGGCCGACCGGAGTGAACTTCTTGTCCAGGACCTGTGGGCCGCCCTTGCGCTGCGGCTTGCTCCAGCGGGCCGCGCCCGGGTGCCGCTTCTGCTCGGCCCACGCGTACGCGACGGCCTCAAGACCCCGGTCCTGGGCGTGCGGGCCGCCCGCCTGGAACGCCATGACGAAGGCCTGCCCGGTGGTGTGCTGCACGGCGTGCGCGATCTCGAAGCTCGCCGCGTTCAACCGGGCCAGGATCTCGGCGGCCACACCGGCGCGGGTGTCGGGGCCCGCGTCGCGCCAGGGCCCGGTGGCGGCCAGGGCGGCGGCCACCGCCTCGTCCGGCGCGACGCGGGGGTAGGAGATGCCCAGCTCGAAGCCGTACGGCGAGGTCTCGGCGGCCGACACGCGCCCGTCGCCGGGATGCCCCGCCAGCTCGACATGCCCGCCGAGCTGCTCCTGGAAGGCGGCCTCGCCGTTCTTGGCCGCGTCCTCGCCGTAGACCGACTTACTGGGCGACTCCGGGTACGGCGTCCAGTGGTCGCGGGCGGCGGTCGCGGCGACTGCCTGTTCCAGCAGGGCGCGATGGCGCGAGAAGAAGTCGGGCAGCTCGGAGCTGGTCTGAAGCATGCATTCCACCTCTTGACAGGCAGTGGTGTTGCTGGATTACTTGGCCGTGACGCACGCTAACCGAATGTTCGGTCGGTCCACAAGGTGGTGGAAAATGACGCAGGCCGCTGAGACGGCCTCCGGTCCGACGGCGAGGATGTTCGCCGCGGACGAGGCGTCGCGGGCTCTCGGGATGGAGCTCGTCGAGCACGGCGCAGGGACCGCCGTGCTCCGCATGACCGTGACCCCGGCCATGGTCAATGGACACAAGATCGCCCACGGCGGCTATCTGTTCCTGTTCGCCGACTCCGCCTTCGCCTGTGCCTGCAACAGCCACGGCCCGGTGACCGTGGCCGCAGCGGCCGACATCGACTTCGTCGCCCCGGCGTACGAGGGCGACGTCCTGGTGGCGACGGCGACGGAGCGCACCCGGTTCGGCCGCAGCGGCATCTACGACGTGAGCGTGCTGCGCGGCGACCAGGTGATCGCGGAGTTCCGCGGCCGCAGCCGCACGATCAACAGCGCGAAGACGAAGGAGTCTCCATGAGCAGCGACCTGACAGCCCCTGCGGCCTCACCGGTTTCGGCACCCGTGAGTACGCGCCTGGGGGAACCACTCCCCGACGGGTTGCTGGACGCCGCCGAACGCCTGAGCCGCGAGGAGCTGCGCGAGCACCAACTCGGCCTGCTCCAGGCCACGTTGAGGCACGCCTACGACAACGTGGAGCTGTACCGCAGGAAGTTCGACGAAGCCGGCGTCAAACCCGACGACTGCCTCACCCTTGAGGACCTGGCCCGGTTCCCCTTCACCACCAAGGCCGACCTGCGCGACACGTACCCCTTCGGCATGTTCGCCGTCCCCATGGACCAGGTCCGCCGTATCCACGCCTCCAGTGGCACCACCGGCCGCCCCACGGTCGTCGGCTACACAGAGAACGACATTTCCATGTGGGCCGACGTGGTGGCCCGCTCGATCCGCGCGGCCGGCGGCCGGCCCGGCCACAAGATCCATGTGTCGTACGGCTATGGGTTGTTCACCGGTGGTCTGGGCGCGCACTACGGCGCCGAGCGCGCGGGCTGCACCGTGATCCCCGCGTCCGGTGGCATGACCGCCCGCCAGGTGCAGATCATCCAGGACTTCAAGCCCGAGATCATCATGGTCACCCCGTCCTACATGCTCACGCTCCTCGACGAGTTCGAGCGCCAGGGCGTCGACCCGCGCACCAGCTCGCTCAAGGTGGGCATCTTCGGTGCCGAGCCGTGGACGGAGGAGATGCGCCGCGAGATCGAGGAGCGCATGGACATCCACGCGGTCGACATCTACGGCCTGTCGGAGGTGATCGGCCCGGGTGTCGCGCAGGAGTGCGTGGAGACCAAGGACGGCCTGCACGTGTGGGAGGACCACTTCTACCCGGAGGTCGTCGACCCGATCACCGACGAGGTGCTGCCCGACGGCGACAGCGGCGAGCTGACCTTCACCTCCCTCACCAAGGAGGCGCTGCCGATCATCCGTTACCGCACCCGCGATCTGACCCGGCTCCTCCCCGGCACGGCCCGCCCCGCCTTCCGGCGCATCGAGAAGATCACCGGCCGCTGCGACGACATGATCATCCTGCGCGGGGTGAACGTCTTCCCCAGCCAGATCGAGGAGATCCTGCTGCGCACCCCCGCCGTCGCCCCGCACTTCACGATCCAGCTCAGCCGGCGCGGCCGCATGGACCACATGACGGTCCGCGCCGAGGCCCGCCCCGGTGCCACTCCCGAGCAGCGGGATGCAGCCGCGGCGGCGATCGGCAAGGGCGTCAAGGACGGCGTGGGCGTGACCGTCGCGGTGGAGATCGTCGATCCGGAGACCCTGGAGCGCTCGGTGGGCAAGATCCGCCGGGTGAAGGATCTGCGGGAGCAGTGACCTCCGAGGCGGTTCCGTCCGGCGTGACCGCCGGCCTTGTCACAATGGACCGGTGACCAGGACACCTGTGCAGAACCCGGCCGGCCGCCGCGGCCGTCCCGCCTACGACCGCGACTCGCTGCTGGAGATCGCCGTCGTGGTCTTCAACGAACGCGGCTACGACGGCACCGGCATGGAGGAACTGGCCAGGCGCCTGGGCCTCAGCAAGTCGAGCATCTACCACCACGTGTCCGGCAAGGAGGAGCTCCTCGAACTGGCGGTCAACCGCGCCCTGGACGCCCTCTTCGCCGTACTCGACGAGGAGGAGAAGCAGGCCGCCCAGGACCCGGAGGGCGGGTCGCCGGAGAGCACGGCGACCACCCGGATGAAACGTATCGTCCACCGCAGTGTCGAGGTGCTCGCCGCCGAACTGCCGTACGTCACCTTGCTGTTGCGGCTGCACGGCAACAGCGAGGTCGAGCAGCGGGCGCTCGCCCGGCGTCGTGAATTCGACCACCGGGTGGCCGAGTTGATGACCCGGGCGGCGGCCGAGGGCGGCATACGGGCGGACATCGACCCGCATCTCGCCAGCCGGCTGCTGTTCGGCACCGTCAACTCCCTCGTGGAGTGGTACCGCCCGGACCGCGACCTGACCGTGGCGACGCTGGCCGACGCCCTGACGACCATCCTCTTCGACGGCCTGCACGGACCTACGGCGAGTTGAGGGGCACGACGGACCCAACTCCCCTCCCCCGCAAGCCACATGACCGGCCCGAGTACGATGATCGAGAGTTCGGCCCGATCCCCGTGCCGCCCGCCGCGATGGAGTTGCCATGACGACCGACCCCCAGCAGGCAGCGCGAATCGACACCGGCAAAGCACATCCCGCGCGGGTCTACGACTGGCTGCTCGGCGGCAAGGACAACTACCCGGTCGACGAGGCCGTGGGCGAGAAACTGCCGCCCGAGGCGAAGGACGCGGCCCGGCAGAACCGCGCGTTCATGCACCGCGCGGCGACCTGGCTCGCCGGCGAGGGCATCGACCAGTTCCTGGACATCGGCACGGGCATCCCCACCGCGCCCAACCTGCACCAGATCGTCCAGCAGACGGTGCCGACGGCGAAGGTCGTCTACACCGACAACGACCCGATCGTCCTGCGTCACGCCGAGGCACTGCTGGTCAGCCACACCGACGGGGTCACCGACTACATCCAGGCCGATGTGCGCGAGCCCGAGCACATCGTCGAACACGCCCGCCACGTCCTGGACTTCACCCGCCCGATTGCCCTCTCGCTGATCGCGCTGATGCACTTCATCCCGGACGAGCAGGACGCCCACGGCATCGTCCGCAACCTCGTCGCCACCCTGCCGTCCGGCAGCTACCTGGTCCTGTCCCACGCGGCATCCGACCTCTACCCCGAGCTCGCCGCCCAGGTCACCGCCGAGTACGCCAAGGGCGGCATCACACTCGGCTTCCGCACCCGCCCCGAGGTGGCCCGCTTCTTCGACGGCCTCGACCTGGTGGCGCCGGGCCTGGTGACGGCGACGGAGTGGAATCCGCCGACGTCGGAGGACGCTCCGGAGGGCAGCGGGATCTATGCGGCGGTGGCGCGGGTCCGCTGAGACCGTCAGGCCGTATCGGAGGAACGACAAGCATGGCGAACAGCGCACTTCTGGTGATGGACGTCCAACGGGACATAGTGGCCATGGCCGACGACGGTTCCGGCTATGTGCCGCGCCTGCGCAAGGCGATCGACGGTGCCCGGGCTGCCGGTATCCCGGTGATCTACGTCATGATCGCGCTACGGCCGGGCGATCCGGAAGTCAGCCCCCGCAACAAGGCGATGACAGACGTCGTGCGGGCCGGCCTGTTCACCGAGGGGGCTCCTGGCACCGAGATCCATCACGACATCGCGCCCCAGCAAGGCGACGTCGTGGTCACCAAGAGGCGGGGGAGCGCGTTCTCGGGCAGCGACCTCGACCTGGTGCTCAGGGCTCGCGATATCGACAGCCTCGTTCTCACCGGCATCGCCACCAGCGCCGTGGTGCTGTCCACCCTGTGGCACGCCATCGACCTGGACCTCGGCCTCACCGTCCTGGCGGACGCCTGCCTCGACACCGACCCCGAGGTGCACCAGTTCCTCACCGAGAAGCTGTTCCCCCGGTGGGCGGATGTCGTCGCCGTCGAGGACTGGCTCAAAGCCATCGCACCGCAGTAGCGGGAGGCCGTCCGAAACCTCGTGAGCCTCCCGTGGCCAGCGGTGTCGCTCACCCCCTTGAGATCTACTGGACAGCCCTCAGTAGGCAGTATTGGTCTGCCAGACCACTCCGGTGTCGGTCGCGATGACCATGTTGCCGGTCTCCAGCACCTTGAGGGTCGCCCCGTCGGCACCTTGCGTTGTGCTGGCCCACAGCGCCTGGTGCTGGGAGTTGTAGACCACGAGGTTGCCGTCCTCCTGGAACTCGGCGGTGTTTCCCGTGCCTTGGGTCTGGCTCGCCCAGTGGGCCGTTCCGGACGCGTCGTAGAGCACCAGGTTGCCGTCCGGCTGCATGATCAGTTTCGACCGTACGGTCTGCACGACCGTTCCGGCCTCGAACGTGAAGGGGGCCTTCACCACCACGGCGTCGGCCAAGTGGCCGGAGCCGGTGCCTGAGGCCGACGGCGAAGGAGAAGCAGAGGGAGACGCCGTCGCCCCACTCGTGGACGGGGTGGCCGACACCTGCGCGGCGCGACCGGCGCTTGCGGACGGCGTGCCGTGTGTGGAAGCCGAGTTCTTGTCGTTGTCCTTGTCGTCGAGGGTGTGGAGCAGGAGCAGCCCCGAGCCCGCGACGACGACCAGCGCGGCCGTGCCGATGGCGGCCCACAGCACGCGACGACCGCGCCCGCTTCGGGTGCCTCCACCGTCCGTGTGCGGGGTCGGACCGGTTCCCGCCGGATGGGCGCCGTACATGTCCGCCGCGTGGAGCCGCGTCGGGTTGTCGTGGCCCGGGTTCGGCGCGAGGAGGGTGGCGGAATGGGTGCCTTGGACGCTCGCAGCCGCCTGCGGGGCGACGGCCGTCGCCGCGTCCGAGGCGCCGGCCGACACACCGCCCCCTTGGTCGGCGACGGTCGCGGCGCGTTCGCGATCCGCCAACGAGCCGACGGCCAGGGCCCGTTGGTAGGCGGGGTGGTGGACCAGATCGACCTCGGACCGGCAGAGTTCGACGATGCGCTGCGGAGTGGGGCGCAGGGCGGGGTCGGTCTGCGCGCAGGCCGCGATCAGCTCGGCAACCTCCGCGTCCACACCCCGCAGGTCGATCTCGCCGTGCACCGACCGGTAGGACACGGCCGCGAACGGCCCGTCCCCGTACGGCGGGCGGCCGGTGACGGCGAACGCCAGCGTGGCCCCGAGGGCGAACACGTCCGCGCCCGGACCGGTCTCGCCGCCCATGATCGTCTCCGGCGCGATGAACCCGGGACTGCCGAGCGCACCGCCGACCTGCGTCAGGTTGGACGTACCGGTGGTCCTGGCGATGCCGAAGTCGATCAGCTGAGGGCCGGTGGCGGAGAGGATGACGTTGTGCGGCTTGAGGTCCCGATGCCACACGCCCCGGACGTGGATGGCCTCCAGCCCCTCGGCGAGGGCGGCCAGCATGACCCGGGCCAGGTCGGCGGGGAGCGGTCCGTTGGTCGCGACCGCGGCGTGCAGCGTGGGCCCCGGTACGTACTCGGTGGCCAGCCAGTACGGCGGCGTGTCCAGCTCCGCGTCGATGAGCGACGCGGTGTACGCGCTGCGGACCGTGCCCAAGGTCTCCACCTCGCGGCGGAACCGGCTGAGGGCGTGTTCGTCATGGCGGAGGTGGTCGTTGATCACCTTGACGGCGGCGGGACGGCCACCCGGCGAACGCGCGAGGTACACCCTCCCCATCCCGCCCTCGCCGAGTCTGCCGACCAGACGGTAGCGACCTATGTGGGATGGGTCGGAGTCATCGAGCGAAAGCACGGGACATGTCCTCCTTGCGTGGAACCGACAGTCACCGGATCCACCGTGAGGTCAACTCGGCTGTGCTCCAACCCCGTTGCCCGGCGGGGGTGCGACACCAGCCCTGGGACGACACGTCCGGACCGGACCCCGACATAGTAGAGGGAACAACTGCCCGGGACTCACCGGACGCGCTGTTCCGGAGCGCTCTGGAGGTCTTCGTGCAGGTGCACGAGGAGCCAGTGGCCATCGGGACGGGCGCGTCGCAGGACCGCGGTGTTGCGGGCCAACTCCGGTGGAGCCGCACGGAATTCGACCCGCAGCCAGTAGCGGGCCACGGCCAGGTCCCCGAAGACGTCGACGACTTGGCCGTACGCCGTGAGGCCGGTCTCGGCCGGGCCGTCGTCGGAGGTGGGGCGGGCGTCCCGGACGCGGTTCAACTCCGTTCTGCCGCAGATGAGTTCGGGGGTCGCCGAGTCCCAGATGGTGGCCTCCGGATCGAGGAAGGCGTCGATGCGCGCACGGTCGCCCGCGGTGTAGCCGTCATACATGCCCGTGATCACCGTCCACACCTCGGCCAGGTCGGCGGGAGCGCCACCCGGTCGGGCGCCGTGGTCGGCTGCGGGAGGGACGGAACGGGGCGGTGGAGCGGTCATAGAGGTTCCTTGGGTGGGGTGTTCGTGCCGGGTCAAGGGAGGACGACGAGGTCCCGGGGCGTGCGGTTGAGGCGCTCGCCGCCCTCCTCGGTGCAGATCACGATGTCCTCGATCCGCGCTCCGTACCGGCCGGGCAGGTAGATGCCGGGTTCTACGGAGAAGGCCATGCCCGGTGCGAGCCGGAGCGGGTTGCCGGTCACGATGTAGGGCTCCTCGTGGGTCTCCAGGCCGATGCCGTGTCCGGTGCGGTGGATGAAGTGCGGCCCGTATCCGGCGTCGGTGATGAAGTCCCGGCCGACGGCGTCGAGTTGACCGGCGGTGATACCCGGCCGTACGGCGTCCGTCTGGGCGCGTTGGGCGCTCAGCAGCACGTCGTACAGCCTGCGGAAGTCGGCGGGCGGCTCGCCCACCGTGTACACCCGGGTGGAGTCGGAGCAGTAGCCGTCCGGGGTCGTACCGCCGATGTCGACCACCACCGGGTCGCCGGGGCGGATCGTGCGGTCGGAGAGTTCGTGGTGCGGGCTGGCGCTGTTCGGGCCGGAGCCGACGATGACGAAGTCGACCCGGACGTGCCCCTCGGCGATGATCGCGTCCGCGATGTCCCGGCCGACCTCGCGTTCGGTCCGGCCGGCCCGCAGCCACTCCCCCATACGGCTGTGCACCCGGTCGATGGCCGCACCGGCCCGGCGCAGGGCGGACGCTTCCTGCGGGGTCTTGCGCATCCGCAGCCCGTTCAGCACTTCTCCGGCCAACTCCTGGCGGACGTCCGGGAGTTGGGTGCGGAAGGCGATGGTCTTCTCCGCCCACATGCGGTTGTCGACGCCGACGCGGGCGGTGTGGGCGGGCAGCCGGGCCGCGACGAGGGTGTAGGGGTCGTCGGTTTCGTCCCAACCGGTGATCTCGATGCCGAGGTCTCCGGCCGGGGACGCCCGGGCGGCGAGTTCCTCCAGGGCCGGGACGAGGAGGAAAGGGTCGCTGTCGGTCGGCAGGACCAGGCAGGTGAGCCGCTCCAGCGGCAGGGCGTCGTAGCCGGTCAGGTAGCGCAGGTCGGCGCCGGGCGAGATCAGCAGGGCGTCGAGACCGGCTCGGGCCGTGGCCTGCCGGGCGCGGTGGAGGCGGTCGGCCGGGTACAGGTCCGCGAGCGGTTCGGCGGGGTGGTCGTCGTGGGACGTCGGGGCGTCGGGCATCGGCTCTCCGTGAAGTGGTGTGCGGGTGGGGGCGCTGTTCCCCGGTGGACCGTCCGGCCCCGCTCAGGCGGCGTACAGCCGGCAGGCCACGCCCCCGGCGATCAACTGCGGCTCCTCGCGGTCGCAGCCGTCGAAGGCCTGGGGACAGCGCGGGTGGAAGCGGCAGCCGCTCGGCGGGTCGGCGGGATCGGGTACGTCGCCGGGGAGTTCGGCGGGCAGCACCCCCGCCCCGTCGGGTTTCGGTACGGCGGCCAGCAGCGCCCGGGTGTAGGGGTGGCGCGGGTCGGCCCAGACCTCGGCGGTGGGGCCGGTCTCCACGATCCGGCCGAGGTACATCACGGCGATCCGGTCCGCGATCAGCCGTACGACGGACAGGTCGTGGCTGATGAACAGCAGCCCGGCGCCCGACTCGACGGCCAACGACCGCATCAGCGTGGCCACTTGGAGCTGCGCGGAGGCGTCGAGCGCGGAGATCGGTTCGTCGCCGACGAGGAGACGGGGGCGGGCGGCGAGTGCGCGGGCGATGGCGATGCGCTGACGTTGGCCGCCGGAGAACTCCTGCGGATAGCGCTCGGCGGCACTCGCCGGCAGCCCGACCCGGGTCAACAGGTCCTCCGGGGTGGTGAGTTCGGCCGCCGACTCGCCTCGCCCGGCCGCCGTACGGATGCCGTCGGCGATCTGCGAACCCACCCGGCGCCGGGGGTTGAGGGAGCCGTACGGATCCTGGAAGACCATCTGGATGCCGGTCAGGGCGAGTTCGCGGCGGCGCACCCGCAACGGCCGTACCGGCGTGCCGTCATAGGTGATCCGGCCCTCCGCCGGTGCGGTGAGGCCGCAGACCGCGCGGGCCAGCGTGGACTTGCCGCAGCCCGACTCGCCCACCAGGCCCACGACTTCGCCGGCCCGTACCTGGAGGCTGACCCCGGCGACGGCGCGGGTGGGCGGTGCGCCCGGCCGGTGGTACTGGACGACGAGGTCGTCGACCGAGAGGAGGGGGGCCGTCGGGTCGGGGGTCATACGGTGCTCCTTCCGGGGAGCGCGTCCAGGAGCTGACGGGTGTACTCGTGCTGCGGCTCGGTGAGGACCCGGCCCCGTGGACCCGTCTCGACGACCAGGCCGTGGCGCATCACGCTCACCTCGTCGGCGATCGCGGACATCACGCCCAGGTCGTGGGTGACGAGGAGGACGGCGAGACCGAGGTCGTCACAGAGGCCGCGCAGCAGCCGCAGCACACCTGCCTGGACGGTCACGTCGAGGGCGGTGGTCGGTTCGTCGGCGATCAGGACCTTCGGTTCGCAGGCCAGCGCGATGGCGATGGCGATGCGCTGGCGCATGCCGCCGGAGAACTGGTGCGGGTAACGGCCCAGCGCCTCACGGGGGTTGGGGATGCGGACCTGCGTCAGCAGATCGACCGCCCTTTCCTTGGCCGCCTTCCGGTTCAGCTTCAGGTGGTGGCGCAGATGGTCGGTGAGCTGGTGTCCGATGCTGAGCATGGGGTGCAGGCTGGTGGACGGGTCCTGGAACACCATGCTCACCGATCGCCCACGCAGCACCGCGAGTTGACGGGGCGTCAGGGCCAGCAGGTCGGTGCCCTCCAGCTCGATCCGGCCGCCGGTACGGGCGCCCGGCGGCAGCAGGCCGAGGGTGGCGAGACCGGTCATGGTCTTGCCCGAACCGCTCTCCCCCGCGAGCCCGTGGATACGGCCGGGCTGGAGCGCGAGGTCAACGCCGCCGAGGATGCGGGCGCCGCCCAGGTCGAGGGTGAGGCCGCTGATCCTCAGTACGTCCACGGTGTCGCCGTCGGTCATCCCACACGCTCCTTCTCCGCGCCGATCGTGCGGGCGGTGCCCGGGTCGAGGGCGTCCCGGAGGGTGTCGCCGAGGAAGTTGAAGGCGAGGACGACGGTGAGGATGGCCAGGCCCGGGAAGACCCCGATCCACCACTTGTCGAACTGCTGCGTACCGTCCGCCACCATCGCGCCCCACTCGGCGGTCGGCGGCTTGGCACCGAGCCCGAGGAAGGACAGCCCGGACAGCAGCAGCGTCGCGGTGCCGATGTCGAGGGTGGCCAGGACGAGCAGCGGCCCGAGGACGTTGGGCAGGATGTCCACGCGCAGCGACCGCCAGGCGGAGAAGCCCAACAGCCGTCCGCTGAGCACGAATTCACGGTTCCTGAGGCCCATCACCAGACCCCGGGTGACGCGGGCGTACGACGGCCAGGACACGACCAGGACGGCCAGTACCGCGTTCTGCAGACTGGCGCCGAGCGCGGCGGCGACCACCATCGCCAGGATGACGGTCGGGAAGGCGAACACCAGGTCCGCGATCCGCATCACGGTCTCGTCCACCCAGCGTCCGAAGAACCCGGCGCAGGCCCCGAGCACCCCGCCGACCAGCAGCGACATGGCCACCAGCAGGAGCGCCAGCGGGATGGAGACCCGGGCGCCGTACAGCACCCGGCTGAGCACATCCCGGCCCAACTCGTCGGTGCCGAACCAGTGTCCGGCGCCGGGGCCGGTCAGCCGGGGCAGGTTCTGGGCGAGGGGGTCGTGCGGGGCGAGCAGCGGGGCGGCGACCACGATCACCAGCCAGATCAGCGCGACCAGACCGCCCGTCACCGCGAGCGGTCTACGCCAGGCGGGCGGCAGCCGTCGTAGGAGACTGAACTTCACTGGACCCTCACCCTCGGGTCGATCACGCCGTACAGGACATCCACGGCGAGGTTGACGGTCAGGTAGACGAGGCCGACGACCAGGCCGACGCCCATGACCGCCGGGAGGTCGAGGGTGGTCGCGCTGCGGTAGGCGTAGGCGCCGAGGCCTGGCCAGGCGAAGATCGACTCGACCAGGACGGTGCCCGAGAGGAGGGCGCCGAAGGCCAGTCCGGCGACCGTGATGACGGGGACGAGGGCTGCCCGGAGGACGTACTGGAAGAGGACCGTGCGGGCGGGCAGGCCCTTGGCTCGGGCCGCGCGGACGTAGTCCTGGTTGAGGACCTCCAGGACGGCGGAGCGGGTGAAGCGGGTGAGGAGTCCGACCGTGTAGGCCGTCAACACCAGTGCGGGGAGGGCGAGATGGCCCACCGCGCTCCAGAACACCGGCCACTGGCCGGCGAGTGCCGCGTCGACCGTGTACAGGCCCGTGACGTGGGGCGGGGCAGTCATGCCGGGGTCGAGGCGGCCACTGCCCGGGGCCCAGCCGAGGCGGTAGAAGAAGATGTAGAAGGCGAGCAGTGCCAGCCAGAAGGTGGGTACCGAGACGCCCAACAGGCTGACGACGCGCAGAAGTTGGTCGGTGAGGCGGTCCCGGTGCAGCGCCGCCACGACGCCGAACGCCACGCCCACGATCAGGGAGACCACGATCGCGGCGCCGGCGAGTTCCAAGGTGGCGGGGACGGCCGTGGACAGGTCGGTGAGGACCGACTGGTGGCTCTGCTGGGACTCGCCGAGGTCGCCGTGGAGGAGGTTGCCGAGGTAGGTGACGTACTGGACCGGCAGCGGCTTGTCGAGGCCGTAGTGGTGGCGGAACTGGGCGACGATCGCCGGGTCGCCGATCGCCCGCTGACCGAGGTTCGCCGCCGCCGGGTCGCCCGGGACCAGGTTGGTGAGGACGAACGTCACCAGGGTCACGCCGAGGGCGAGCAGGATCGCGGTGGCGGTACGGCGGAGGAGGAAACGGGCGAGGGGGTGACGGGCGAGGAGACGACGGCGGCCGGGGAGGGGGCGGGCGGTGACGAGACGGTCGCCGTCGCCGCTGCCCGCACCCTCGCCGCCCTCAACGCCCGCGCCCTTCCCGCCCGTTCCCTTACTTGGTGCCCAGCGCGGCGACATCGATCGTCCATACGGGGTTGTAGGCGACGCCGGTCACGGACGCGGCGGAGACGGTGTTCCGGCTGGGCTGCATCAGCGGGATGAACGGGCCGTCGGTGTTCATCTTCGTCTGGATCTGCTCGTACAGCGTCTTGCGGGTGTCGTCGCCGATCGTCGTCGCCGCCTTGTCGCCGAGCGCGGTGAGGGTGGGGTCGGCGCCGGCCTTCCAGCCCGCGCGCAGACCGACGAGATTGCCGGGCAGGAAGGTCAGGTAGTCGCTGGGGTCCGGGTAGTCCGGGCCCCAGTACCAGAGGCCCAACTGCTCTTTGCCGTTGCGGTAGTTGTCGAGTTCGGTGGTGGTCGGCGCGGGGGCGAGCGTGACGGTGATGCCGACCTCCTTCAGCTGGGCCTGGACCCGTTCGGCGAGCGTCTGGAGGGACAGTCCGTCGACAGTCAGGTCACTGGCGTAGCCGAGGGTGACAGACGGCTTGGCGATACCGCTCGCCTGGAGCGCGGCCTTCGCTCCGGCGAGGTCGCGGCCGGTGGCCTCGGAGGCGGGCAGCGCGCCGAGGAAGGTCGACGGGATGATCCCGGCGGGCTGGACGGAGCCGGTACCGGCGAGTGACAGCAGGCTCTTGTAGTCGATGCCCTTGCGCACCGCCTCCGCGAACTTCGCGTTGGCCGTCGTACTGCTGACCTTGGTGTTCCGGTTGAGCAGCAGGAAGATCACGTCCGACGACGCCCCGCTGTCCACCTTGAGTCCGCCGCCGAGGCCGCTGACCTGATCGGAGGTGAGGTCGAGGGCGATCTGACTGTCGCCGCGCTGGACGTTCAGCTTCTGGGTGGGGGCCTGGACGTTGCGCAGGACGATCTTGTCGTAGGTCGGCTTGTCCGAGCCGGTGTACTTGGGGTTCTTGGTCAGGACGACCTGGGTGTTCGTGTTGAACGAGGTGAGCGTGTACGGGCCGGAGCCGGCCGACGCGGTGTTGAGGTACTTCTCCGCCCCGTCCGTCGAGGTCGCCGAGCCGCCGTGGGCCTGGACCGTCTTCGCGCTGAGGATGCCGAGCGCGGGGTTGGGGAGGATGAAGGGCAGCGCCGGGTTCGCCTTCTTCGAGGTCAGGGTGACGGTGGAGGCGTCCGTCTTGGTGACCGTGACGCCGTCGAGCAGGAACGACGGGTTGCCCTTGAGCGCGATCACCCGGTTCAGCGAGAAGACGACATCGTCGGCGGTGACCGCGCTGCCGTCCGCGAACTTCGCGCCCGCGCGCAGGTGCAGGGTAAGCGTCTTGCCGTCCGCGGACTGCTCGTACGAGGAGGCGAGGCCCGGCACCGGCTTGGTGACGTCGGAGCCCTTGAAGGAGAGCAGCGTCTCGTACAGCGCCTTGTCCACGATCTGCCCGGTCGGCTCGAACTCACGGCCCGGGTCGGCGGTCTTCAGGTTGAACGACGTGTCGACGACCAGGGTCTTGCCGGCCGAGGATCCGGAGGCGCTCGTACCGCCGGAGCAGGCGCTCAGGGCGAGCGCCGCGACCGCGACGAGAGGGAGTGCCACCGGGTACGACCCGGCAGTGAATCTGGGCATGCGTGCCTCCGTGAGCAGGGCGGAGCGTGGCGGAGCGGAAGAAGGCCGTACGGGTGTGGGCGGATGCCGAGAGGGGACCTGGACGATTCGCCGTTAGGGTTGGCTGAAACTAACCAGGACTCTCGGTGCACTGGACCAACGCGAGACGAAATGCAACGGATGGGCGCGAACATGGAAGATCTGTCGACCCCGGAGACCTCGGGCGAGCGCCGCTCTGGACGGATCGGCATCGGTCTTGCCCTGGATTCGGTGCATTTCAAGATTCTCGACGTGCTGCGCACCCAGGGCCGCATTTCTGTCGCGGCGCTCGCGGAACGTGTCGGCGTCTCCCGCGCGAACGCCTACGCCCGTCTCGAAGCGCTCCGCGCCGACGGCGTGATCAACGGCTTCAGTGCTCGCGTCGATCACAACCGGGTCGGTCTGGAGATCTGCGCCCTGATCTTCGTCACAGTCCGCCAGGAGCTGTGGAAGCAGTTCCGCACGGCGCTCGCCCAGATGCCGGAGGTGGAGTACTGCGCCGTCACCACCGGCGAGCACGACGCCATGATCCAGATCCGGGTGGCCGACGTCACCGCCGTCCACCGCCTGGTCACCGACCGGCTGTCCACCATCCCGGCGGTCCGCGCGACCGAGACCGTGATCATCCTCGACGAGGTGCTCCGCCGTCCCTACGTTCTGCCGACCACGTCCCGCTCCACGGAATCCGCGGCCGGCAACCCCCAAGACGCCCCCGGAACAAGCCAGTTCGGGATGACCCGGTTCATCCGGGCCGCCGAGGGACGGGCCGATCTGCAACGCGCTTCCGAGCCGGAGGACTGACAGGGGCGGCGAACGGTTTCCCGTCGGGGCTACGGAAGGTCGCCCCGCCGTGTGAGGCGGTGGGCGCGATCTCCGAGGCCGGAGCCCGCCCCACCGAACACCGAAGCATGGCTCTACGACCGGAGCGCGAGGCTCTACAGGCCCCCACAAGGACCTATTGACATGCCCATGCCCGCCTGCTGGACTAGACCACATTGCCGGACGGCCTGATCATGGGCGCCGCCGTCACACCGGCACCGGCACCGGCGTCAACACCGGCACCCCATCCGATCAGGCCCCGCCCAGAGCGCTCCTGACCAGAGCGCTCACACAGGACCGCCGGGCCGCCGAGCGCGGTCCCGCGGAGGGGAGACCGTATGCGCGCACGCGCTCACCGCCACCGCTTAGTCAGCGTCCTGACCGTCACACTACTCAGCACGGCCCTGTCCGTAGCCGGATCACCGGCACACGCGGATCAGCGCACCGAACAGAACCGACCCGACCGGATCGCCCAACAGATCACCGACGGGCTCCAGTTGGCGCAGAGAGGCGCGGCAAGCCCGGGCGGGCTGAACTTCGATCCGTCGCTGGCCCTACTGCCGGCCGAGGCCCGGGGGAAGGTCAACTTCCTTCAGGCCGACGTGGATCGAGGGGCCAGCGGCAAACTCCGGGCCGCACAGCGGAACTTGGCCGGACTCGCCGCCGCGACGCCGTACACCGAGAAGGAAGCCGTCGGCACCCTCGGCGCCAACGACACCGTGCCGACTGCCGAACGCATCGCCGGTTTCGGCACCGGCGCCCGGCAGAACTCCGCGGTCGGCATCGCCGGGGATCTCGCCGACGACCCCAACATCCCTACGCTGCCTGCCGGTTCGGAGGACAACGGGTCCATCCCGCTGGCCTTCGACACCGGCGTGTCCGGCGCACGGCAGGCCGTCAGGACGACCGGCGTCATCGGCGACGGACCGCACGGCAGCGCCGGTGACGGTCACGGGGACTTCGACTTCTACAAGGTCTCCCGAGTGCCGAGCGGTGTGCCCCTCACCATCGACGTGGGCGCCCAGGGCGACTTCAACGCGATCGCGCGGCTCTACGACGCGAACGGCGGCACGGTGTTCTGGGCCGACGACCCGTCGAGTGGAAACGTTTCCGTGAGCCTGGCGCTGCCCACCACCGGGGACTACTACCTGATGGTGGCCGGGTCCGGCCCGAACATCGGCTCGCCCACCGACCCGAACGACCCCGCCAGTGGCACCGGTGCGGGCTCCGAGGGCGCGTACAGCCTCAAGCTCTCCACCCAGCAGGGCGGGGACCAGGACGTCTACGGCGTCGATCTGAAGGCCGGTGACGTCGTCGGGGCCACGGTCACCGGCAGCGGACACCACCTGTCCTTCTACGACGCCGTCGGCACGGAGCTGATGGGCTCCACCCTTGACGCGAGCGGGAGTTACGCCTCGGCGTCGCCGCTGCCCGGCGGGGGCAACGCCACGGTCGACCTCGTGGCGCCACGCGCCGGCCGGTACTACCTGGCCGTGAGCAACGGCGTCGGCGCCTACCGTGCCGAGCTGGAGGCCTATCGCCCGGGCACCGAGGTGGAGCGCAAGGGCACGGTCCAGACGCTGTTCCTCGACTTCGACGGCGCTCGTGTCAACACGTCGATCTTCGGCTCCGGCGGGGCGCAGCACGACCTGTCACCGCTGTCGGCGTTCCTGCCCGGCTGGGGGCTCGGCCCAGCCGACGAGAACAAGGTCATCGACGCCGTCGTAGCCTCGGTGAAGGAGAACATCGCCACCGACCTGGCCAAGAAGGGCACCGACCCGCACTTCGCCGTCAGAGTCCTCAACAGCCGTGACAATCCTGACTCGTTCGGCCGGCCCGACGTCAGCAGAGTCGTCGTCGGCGGCACCATCGCCGAGTCCGGCATCCCGACCATCGGCATCTCGTCCTCGATCGACCCCGGCAACTACGGCCACGAGGACACCGCGCTCGTCCTGCTCGACCTGCTGAGCGCGGCGGCGCCGAACCCGAACTCACTCAACTCGTACCTGGGACCGCAGAGCGACAAGATCGGCTTCATCGGCCGGGGGCTCGGCAACATCATCACGCACGAGATCGGGCACTACTCGGGCAACTGGCACACCGACCAGTTCGACGACACCGCGAACCTGATGGACCAGGGCGGCAACATCGCCCAGATGCTCGGCATCGGGGCGGACGGGATCGGCGGTACGGCGGACGACGTGGACGTCGACTTCACCACCGACTCGTACACCCCGCAGGAGCCGTTCACCGGTTTCGAGGACACCCTGAACACGACCGCCTGGGGGTACAGCCGCGGGCTCGGCTGAGCACCCGCACGAAGGCCTCCTCGCCCACCCCTCCGAGGGCGGGCGAGGAGGCCGCGCCGCGTTCGGCCCGGGGCATTGTCAGTGGTGGGAGGCAGGATGGGAGTCATGACAACTCCTGCAGCTGTGATCGTGGATGCCGCCGCCTACGCGCAGGCGGTCGAGGACGCGGTGAAGGCGTCGGCCGCCTATTACGCCGCCGGTACCTCCGCGCTGGACGACGACTCCTACGACCGGCTGGTGCGCGGTATCGCCGCGTGGGAGGCCGAGAATCCCGACCGGGTGCTGCCCGACTCCCCGACCGGGAAGGTGGCCGGGGGCGCGGTCGAGGGCGATGTCCCGCACACGGTGGCGATGCTGAGCCTGGACAACGTGTTCTCTCCGGAGGAGTTCACCACCTGGACCGCGTCGGTGGCCCGAAGAATCGACCACGAGGTCACGCGGTTCAGCGTGGAGCCGAAGCTGGACGGCCTGGCGATCGCCGCCCGCTACACGCGCGGACGCCTGACCCGGCTCATCACCCGGGGCGACGGCACGGCCGGGGAGGACGTCTCCCACGCGATCGGCACCATCGAGGGCCTGCCGCAGGAGCTGGCCGAGCCGGTCACCGTCGAGGTGCGGGGCGAAGTCCTCATGACCACCGCCCAGTTCGAGCACGGCAACGAGGTCCGCACCGCACACGGCGGCCAGCCCTTCGCCAACCCGCGCGGCGCCTCTGCGGGCACCCTGCGCGCCAAGGAGCGCGCCTACACGGTGCCGATGACGTTCTTCGGCTACGGCCTGCTGCCCCTCCCGGAGACCGAGGCCGAGCTCGCGGCACGGCTGCCCGAGCTCGCGCACAGCGAGCTGATGACCCAGGCCGCGGCCTACGGGTTCAACACCACGGCCACCACCGCCGTGCCCGGCATCACCGCGGACACTGTCGAGGAGGTGCTGGCCCGGGTGCAGGAGATCGCCGCGCTGCGGGCCCAACTGCCGTTCGGGATCGACGGGATCGTCATCAAGGCCGACCTGGCCGCCGACCAGCGGGCCGCCGGGTCGGGGACGCGGGCCCCGCGCTGGGCGATCGCCTACAAGCTGCCCGCCGTGGAGAAGATCACCCGGCTGCTGGAGGTGGAGTGGAACGTGGGCCGCACCGGCATCATCGCCCCGCGCGCGATCCTGGAGCCGGTCGAGATCGACGGCGCCACCATCACCTACGCCACGCTCCACAACCCGGGCGACATCACTCGCCGCGATCTGCGCCTGGGCGACCATGTCATGGTGCACCGCGCGGGCGACGTGATCCCCCGCATCGAGGCCCCGGTCGCGCATCTGCGCACCGGCGAGGAACAGCCCATCTTGTTCCCCGAGGTGTGCCCGCGCTGCGGTTCCGGCATCGACACCAGCGAACTGCGCTGGCGCTGCGAACAGGGCCGCAACTGCCACCTGGTCGCCGCCCTGTCCTACGCCACGGGCCGCGACCAGCTCGACATCGAGGGCCTGGGCCACACCCGCGTCGTCCAGCTCGTCGACGCCGGTCTGGTCGCCGATCTCGCCGACCTGTTCGCCCTCACCCGCGAGCAGCTCCTGGACCTGGAGCGGATGGGCGAGACCAGCACCGACAACCTCCTCGCCGCGATCGACACGGCCAAAAGGCAGCCGTTGTCACGGGTGTTGTGCGCGCTCGGGGTGCGCGGCACCGGCCGCTCCATGTCCCGCCGTATCGCCCGCTACTTCGCGACCATGGACGAGATCCGTGCCGCCGACGCGGAATCGATGCAGCGGGTCGACGGCATCGGCACCGAGAAGGCCCCCTCGATCGTCGCCGAACTGGTCGAACTCGCCCCGCTGATCGACAAGCTCGCCGCCGCCGGGGTCAACATGACCGAGCCGGGTGCGACCCCGCCCGCGCCCGTGACGGACGACGCCGCTGCCGACGGTACGGAAGCCGAGGCTACGGCCGACGACGGGCCGCTGGCCGGGATGACGGTGGTCGTCACCGGCGCGATGACCGGCCCCCTGGAGAAACTCAGCCGCAACCAGATGAACGAGCTCGTCGAGCGCGCCGGTGGCCGTTCCTCCTCCAGCGTCTCCAAGAAGACCACCCTGGTCGTGGCCGGCGAGAACGCGGGATCGAAGCGAGCCAAGGCCGAGACCCTCGGTATCCGCCTCGCCACGCCCGACGAGTTCGCGGCCCTGATCGCGGAGTACCTCAACTGAGGCTCTGCGTAAGAGGGGTTCCGCGCGGGGGAAGGCGTCCCGCATGGAGTGTTCCGCAGCTCACAGTCCCCGAAGGGACATGAGCGGGAACAACTGGGCCGGGTCGCCCGTTCATGTGTACGTGGCTGCGGAGGGGACAGTGTCCCCGGGCCTCACCTATAGCCCATGGGGACGATCGTCCGGCTGAAGCCCCATGGAGCCCCTCGCCGAGAGGCGACCGCCCTCCGCACGCCACCATGTACGGCCCCGGCTGGTCTCCCCCGTCCAGCCGGGGTCTTCTTTCACTCCCAGGAGCGACCTCGCGCACTCCGCGACCGGGGCAGAATGAACGCCACACAGCCGCTGCGGATGGGGAGTTCATGGACACGCGTACGTTCGACGCGCTGACGGAGTCGATGAAGAACGCGTACGTCGCGGGTCTCAGCGAGGGCGCCGTGCCCCGCCCGGTCATCATGCCGCTGGTGCGCGGCGAGTTGGTCGGCCTGATCTGGCTGCGCCCGGTCAAGTCCGGCGAGGACGCGCTCACGGCGATCGCGTCGCTGTCGAACATCGCCGCGGCGGCGAACGCGGACGAGATCGTGCTCGCCTGGGAGACCCAGGACGTGGCCACCACCTGCGAACTCCCCGCCGGCGACCCGTCCCCTTGCCTCAACATGGTGCACGCCACGAAGGACGGCCACACGCTCCACCAGTTCCCGTACACCGAGGACCCGGCCTCGGCCGAACCGCGCTGGCAGCCGTCCCCGGCTCCCCAGCCCGACGGCAAGCTGCTGCCGCCCGTCCAGGCCGCGGTCGACTACGCCTTCACTCCCCTCGAACTGGACCATCCGTCCCCGTTCGGCGTCACGGTCGTCCTGATGGAAGAGGACGGCTACAGCCTGCGCCTGACCGAGGCGTTCGCCTTCTGACTCGGTTGCTTCCCCGTCCCCAACCTTCGGCTAATCACAGATTGCCGTTAAAGAAACGACACAGTTCACGGAACAGCGGCTCCTCACGCCCGCCCCGGGCCTACGCTGTGCCCGTGACCAGTGTTGACGTCGCCCCCGGAACCGCCGCCGAGAGCGGGCCCGAGCCGCGCACCCAGTCCCTGATGCTGACCTTCTTCGGCGTTCACGTGCTGGGGCGGCCGGTCGCTGTGTCGTCGGGCAGTGTAATCACCGCTCTCGGGCGAGTGGGGAGCACCGAGGAAGCGGTACGGACCACCCTGAACCGGATGGTCAAACGCGATCTGCTGGAGCGCCGCCGCCAGGGCCGGAAGACGTACTTCGCACTGACGCCGCACGCCGTGCAGGTGCTGACGGACGGCAAGGACCGTATCTGGCAGACCGGCGCGGTGAACCGGAACTGGGACGGACGTTGGACGATGGTGGGCTTCTCGCTGCCCGAGGCGTGGAGCCGTGAACGGCACGACCTGCGCTCCCGTCTGATCTGGGCGGGCTTCGGCCTGCTGCAGAACGGCCTGTGGGTGGCGCCGGCGCCGGTCGACGTCCGCGAGATGGTGGCCGGGCTCGGCCTGGAGCCGTATCTGCGGGTGTTCCGCGCGGAGGTGGAGTCGCCGACCGACGTCCGCGAGGTGCTGGAGCAGGCCTTCGACGTGCCGGCCATCGGCGCCCGGTACCGCGCGTTCCTGGACCGCTGGGACCGCACCGACCCCCTGCCCGCGGCGACCTCCGGCGACGACCTCGCGGGTCAACTCCTGCTGCACACCGACTGGTTGGATCTCGTACGACGGGACCCGCATCTGCCCGCCGAGCACCTCCCCGGAGACTGGCCCGCCGCGCAGGCGGAGACCGTGTTCCGCGGCCTGGCCAGCCGCTGGGAGCGCCCGGCGGCGCGCGCGGCCGCACGTCTGCTGGACACCCTGACGCTGGACTGATCCACCGGCACGGACCCGCTCGCGTCCGCGCCAGGCCCTCGCACGTCCCCACACGGACTCCGCACGTCCCCGCGCGGACCCGTCTGCCTCAATATTGGTCACTCTCTTGACGGCCATGAAAAAAGAGCCCTACATTCGCACCGCTCTTCCAACTCGCACGACCAGATCGCCCGCCCGGCACGCACCTCCGACTCGCACGTCCAGCACGCTCCCCCACTCGGTCCCCATTCGACTCGCGGAGCCGCCGCCATGTCCCGACCTCGTCTCTCGACCCTCGCCGCCGCCTGTGCGACCGCCCTCGCGACCGCCCTGATCGGCCCTGCGGCCGGCGCCCACGCCACTACCGCCGGCCACTACACCGGCACACTGACCGACGGCGCGACCTGGATCGCGGACACACCCGAGCAGTGGAACGGCACCCTGCTGCTGTTCAGCCACGGCTACGGCCCGACCACCGCCGCCGACGCCCCGTCCCCCGCCGCGAGCCAGGCCCTGCTGAACGCCGGTTACGCCCTCGTCGGCTCCTCCTACGACCCGAACGGCTCGATGTGGGCGCTCGATTCGGCCGAGCGGGACCAGTTCGCCGCGCTCACCGCCTTCCGTCGGCAGGTCGGCACACCCACCCGGGTCATCTCGGTGGGTCAGTCCATGGGCGGCCTCGTCAACGCGCAGATCGCCCGCGACGGCGCCGGCCGCGTCGACGGCGCGCTCGGCCTGTGCGGCCTGGTCGCGGGCGGTGTCGATCTGGGCAACTACCAGTTGGACGCCGAGTACACCCTGGCCACGTTCTTCGACCCCGCCGACGCCGATACCCTGGTGAACCTCGACAACCAGGCCGACGGCGCGGCTCTCGCTGCCCGGCTCACGACGGCCGTGCAGACGGCGCAGCTGACTCCGGCGGGCCGGGCCCGGATCGCCCTGGCCGCCGCCTACCTCAATCTGGCCGACTGGGCCCCGGGCCAACTCCCGCCCGCCCGCGGCGACTTCGCGGCCCAGGAGCAGCAGCAGTACGCATGGCTGGCGCAGGGCCTGCTCAGTTTCATCATCCCGGCACGCTGGTCGGTGGAGCAGTCGGCCGGCGGCAACACGTCCTGGAACAAGGGCGTCGACTACGCCGGGCTGCTGCACAAGTCCGCCCACGTCAAGCAGGTCGAGGCGCTCTACCGCGACGCGGGCCTCAACCTCCGTACCGACCTGAACCTGCTCACCCGGGGCGCGGACATCACCGCCGACCCGGCCGCCGTAGCCCGTCTGGAGCGAACCTCAACTGCCGGACAGGCACTGGCCGTTCCGCTCCTGGACCTCCACACCACCGCCGACCAACTGGTGCCTGTGGAACAGGAGTCGGCGTTCGCCGGGCGGGTGCGCGCGGCCGGTGACTCTCGACTACTGCGGCAGGCCTACGTGGCCCGCCAGAGCCACTGCAACTTCACCACCGCCGAAGTGGTCGCCGGTCTGCACGCCGTGGAACACCGGTTGGACACCCGGCACTGGGGCGACTCCGCCACCGCCGCTCAACTCCAGCGCAGCGCCGACGAGTTGGGCCTCGACGGCGCCGCCTTCACCGACTACCGGCCGAGCCGCCTGACCGGCACCCGCTGATCCCGAACCGTTTCTCGCCCCAATTCCACCGGCCCTCTCCCCGTCCCCAGCCCGCGCGTCCCAGGAGCCCTCCGTGTCAATGACGACCGAACCCTCCACCAGAACAGCCACCGGCCCCGGCCTCACGACCGGCACCCTGGTCGCCGGTCTTCTCGCCGTCTGTCTGGCCCAGATCGGCCTGGCGATACCGGCCACGCTGAACGGGCTGTTCCAGTCCGACCTGCACCCGGTGGGCTCCCAACTCACCTGGATCTCCGACGCGTTCCTGCTCCCGGTCGCCGTCCTGGAGCTGACCTTCGGCCTGCTCGGCGACCTCTTCGGCCGCAAGCGGCTGCTGGTCGGCGGCGCCGCGCTGCTGGCGGTCGGCGAGTTGACCAGCGCCACCGCCTCCGGCGTCCACCAGCTCTGGGCCGGGCAGGCGCTGGCGGGCCTCGGCGCCGCCGCCCTGTTCCCGACCTCGCTGGCCATCCTGGCCGCCGGCACCACCTCACCCGCACAGCGCGCCCGGGTCATCGCGATGTGGGCGGCCCTGCTCTCCACCGGCGGATTCCTCGCCCCGCTGCTCGGCGGCGTCACCGCCACCTACGGTTCGTGGCGCTGGTCCTTCGTCGTGGTCACCGCCGTCGCCGTGGCGAGCGTCGCGGTCAGCGCCCTGTTCGTGGTCAACTCCAGCGCGCCGGAGGGCCGTTCACTCGACATAGCGGGCCAAGTGACCATCGGCCTGGGCCTGTTCGCCCTCCTCTACGCCATCATCCAGGGCCCTACGGACGGCTGGGCCTCGCCCTCGATCGTCATCGCCTTCGTCCTGGCGGCCGTGTTCCTCGCCGGCTTCGTCCTGGCCGAGAAGCGCGCCAAGTCCCCACTCCTGCGCCTGGATCTGTTCGGCAACCGTGCCTTTGCGGTGGCCTCGGTCGTGGCCGTGGTGGGCATGTTCGCCTTCCTGGGCACCGCCTACTCCGTCAGCATCCGGCTCGGCCCGGTGCAGGACCAGGCCCCGATGCGGACGGGCCTCGCCTTCGTCCTGCTCAACGGCATCACGCTGGCGATGCTGCCGGTGACGGAACGGCTGCTGCGCACGGTCGCACCGGGTCTACTCCTGGGCTCGGGGCTGCTGTTGATCGCGGCGGGCGACTACTTGGCGGCCACGCTGCCGATCACCGACACCGCCTTCACCTCGCTGATCGTGCCGCTCGGTCTGGTCGGCCTGGGCTTCTCGGTCACCGTCACCTCGATCACGGCGACAGCCGTCAACACCGTGCCGACCCACCTGGCCGGCATGGCGAGCGCCACCACCAACCTGCTCCGCGACTTCGGCTTCACCCTCGGCCCGGCCGTCATCGGCGCCGTCGCCCTCAGCCGCGCGGCCACCAGTTTCTCCGACTCGCTGCACGACTCCGCCCTGCCCCAGGCACTGAAGGGCGCGGGCACGGCCGTACTCGAAGAAGGCGGTCCGCTCGCGGTGAACGGCGCCTCGGAGGCCTCGCCGAAGCTCGCCGACCTGCATCCGCTCGCCATGGACGCCCTCGGCCACGGCTACTCGATCGGCTTCGTGGTCTGCGGTACGGCGGCACTGTGCTCGGCGCTGCTGGCGCTCGTCACACTGCGCGGGCGGGCCACTTCGGATGGCGATGCAGCCGCACACGACGCTGCCGCCGCACGTGACGCTTCCGCGGCGGAGTCGTAGTCCAGTAAGGGAGGAGTCTTAGTCCAGTAGGAGCGAACTCCCCACGGGTCAACGGCTCTTGCGGACTCTCGCCGCCGCGCGGGCCTCCGCCGCCTTGCGGGCCTCGGCGGTCTTCCGGGTCTCCTTCCCCGCGCGGCCCGGGCGGGTGCCCATGCCGCGGAAGGGAGCGTTGCCGGTGCTGGTCTTCGTCTCGGTCGGCGGGCGTTTGGCGCCGGTGATGGCGGTCAGCTTCTCCTCGCCCGAGCGGACCTGGGTGATGATCGGGCGGATACCGGCGTCGGACATCATCCGGTTCACGTCGCGCCGCTGGTTGGGAGTGACCAGGGTGACCACGCTCCCGGACTCGCCGGCGCGTGCCGTACGCCCGCTGCGGTGCAGGTAGTCCTTGGCGTCGGCCGGCGGGTCGACGTTGACGACGAGGTCGAGGGCGTCGATGTGGATGCCCCGGGCGGCGACGTTCGTGGCCACCAGGACGGTGATCTCGCCGTCCTTGAACTGGCCGAGCGTGTGCGTGCGTTGGGGCTGCGACTTGCCACTGTGCAGGGCGGACGCGCGGACGCCGCTGGCCCGCAGGTGCCGGGTGAACTGGTCGACACCGGCCTTGGTGTCGAGGAACATCAGCACCCGGCCGTCGCGCGCGGCGATCTCGGTGGCCGTCGCGTACTTGTCGGCGGCGTGGATGTTCAGCACGTGGTGTTCCATCGTCGCGACCGAGCCCGAGGCCCGGTCGACCGACGCGTGCACCGGGTCGTGCAGGTGGTCCTTGACCAGCTGGTCGACATCGCGGTCGAGCGTGGCCGAGAACAGCAGCCGCTGCCCGTCGGTGGGGATCTGCCCCAGGAGCTCCGAGACCTGCGGCAGGAACCCCAGGTCGCACATCTGGTCCGCCTCGTCCAGCACGGTGATCCGCACGTGGTTCAGGACGCAGTCCCGGCGGGACACCAGGTCGGTCAGCCGCCCCGGCGTCGCAACGAGCACCTCGACGCCGGTCCGCAGCTGCGCCTGCTGCCGGTTGATCGACAGCCCGCCGACCACCGTCGCCAGCCGTACGCCCATCGTCCGCGCGTACGGCTCCAGCGCGTCGCTGACCTGCTGGGCGAGCTCCCGGGTCGGCACCAGGACCAGGGCGAGCGGCCGCTTCGACTCCGCCCGCCGGCCGGCGAGCCGTACCAGCAGTGCCAGCCCGAAAGCGAGCGTCTTGCCGGAGCCGGTGCGCGCCCGGCCGAGCACATCGCGCCCGGCCAGCGCGTCGGGCAGGGTCGCCGCCTGGACCGGGAAGGGCTCCGTCACCCCGAGGCCGGTCATCGTCTCGACCAGCTCGGGCGGCAGCCCGAGCTGGTCGAAAGAAGCGGCCGGCGACTTCGCGTTCATGGGGAACCTTCCTCAGTCCTGTGCCCGCAACGGCACCGGGGCCCGTACCCCTCGGTACGGGCCCCGGCGGCGTCGAAGCGTGCTCCCATTTTACCAGCGCGGCTCCAGGACGCCCGCCGCCGCGGAGCATGTGCCGGATCGCGGTCGGGGAGGGCCTGCGCGCCAGTAGGCTGGGGCAGCTGCACCACCCCACCAACACCCGTTCCCTCAAAGGGAGATGGCCTGCAGCGGTCGATCCGTCTCATTGCGTGAGGATGAAGCAACAGGTGCTGATAGCGGGCCGGTACCGGCTGAACACGACCATCGGGCGCGGCGCGATGGGCGAGGTCTGGCAGGCGTACGACGAGATGGTCAGCAGACCGGTGGCCGTCAAGCTCCTGCACTCACAGAACTCCGAGCCCACCGCCACCGCCCGCTTCCGCCTGGAGGCCCAGACCGCGGGCCGGCTCAGCCACCCCCATGTGGTCGGCGTCCTCGACTTCGGCGAGCAGGAGGGCCGGCTGTTCCTGGTGATGGAACTGGTCCAGGGCGACAGCCTCGCCTACGTGCTCACCCAGGCGGGCTCCCTGCCGGCCGAGGAGGTCGCCCGTATCGCCGCCCAGTCGGCCGCCGGACTCGCCGCCGCACACCAACAGGGCATCGTGCACCGGGACATCAAGCCCGGCAACCTCCTCCTCGACGCCGACAGGTCGGTGAAGATAGGCGACTTCGGCATCGCGCAGTTCATGAACGATCCCAGTGGCGCGCTCACCGCGACCGGCCAGATCGTCGGAACCAGCCTGTACATCGCCCCCGAACGCGCCCTCGGCCAGCCTGCGGGACCGCCGTCCGACGTCTACTCGCTGGGCTGCGTCCTCTACCAACTCCTCACCGGACAGCCCCCGTTCAGGGCCACCAGCCCCATCGCCGTCCTCCACCACCACCTCGACACGGCCCCCGTACCACCACGCGAACTCGGCGTCGGACTGCCGCCCGCCTTCGAGAACTATTTACTCAGTCTCCTCGCCAAGCGCCCCGAGGACCGTCCTACGGCGCACCAGGTGGCCGAGTGGTTCGCCTCCGGCGCCTGGAGAGGGCGTCCCGAGCCCCTGCCGGCAGCCGCGCCGCGTCCCGAGCCGGAGCCACGGGTGACCGCCGCCTGGGACGCAGCCTCGAAGCCCCGGACGAGCGCGGCTCCCAGCCCTGCCCCCAGCTCCGGCCCTGGCTCCGTGACCACGTACGCCTTCCCTTCCTCCGCCACCGTCGGCAGCACCGCTCCGGCCCACCGGACCCGGCGTCGGCAACGGACGGGAGGCCGCGCCGTCGCCGCAGGCCGGTCGAAGGCGGTGGGCACGGTCGCCGCCGTGCTGATCTTCCTCGGGGCGCTGCTGGTCGGGTTGGCCTGGTTCTCCCCCGACCACAGCTCGGCGGACACCTCACCGACGGCTCCGCCCGGCAGCACGAGTCCCGCCACGGTCACGCCGTAGGTTCACGCCCCGCGCAGGCGGGCCTCGCGGCGGGTGTGCGAGCGGCGGCCGGTGAGGCGCCACAGGACGCGGGCGGGGAGTGGTGCCTTGGTGAGGAGTGTTTGCTGCTCCTCGGGGGTCGCCACTGCCATCAACGCGCTGAAGGCGCGCAGCAGATGCTTCTTCTCGATCTTCGCCAGGCTGATCTCGCCGAGTTCCTCCCATTCGGCGACGGTCAGATGTTCGGCGGCCAGCGGCAGGATGGTGTTCTCCTCCTCGTCCATGTGCGCGGTCAACACCGCGCCCAGTTCGGTGAGTCGGTCCGCGACCTGCTCGCAGAGGGGCTGCCGGGGATCGGCGGCCAGTTGGTCCAGCGCGCCGGTCACCTGTGTGACCAACTCCTCCAGCCGGTGGTGCTGTTGCTCCATGCGCGCGATCGTCTCGGCCTGCCCGGCGGTCCGTGCCGCGAGCCGGGGCCAGAGGAACTCGTCCTCGCCGACGTGGTGGGCTTCCAGTCCCATGAGCATGAACTGCACCGCTTCGACGACCAGTTCGGTCCGCGCGGTGTCGCCGGGCCGCAGTCCGCGTACCAACTCCGGTAGTTCCGCGCATGCTTGGCGGAACGTGCGGTGCACGACGACCATGTCGTGGACGTCCGGCTTCGAGGTGACTACCTCAGACATGGTGCTCCCTAGCCCTTGCTCAGCTGGTCGTGGAAACGGTGTGCCAGGTCCGTCAGCTCTTCCGCGTTCCGCGCGGTCTGCTGGAGGTCGATGAGGACCTCGTCGGCCCCGGCCGCGTGCGCGGCGAGCAGGTAGTCCGAGACCTGTACGACCGTTCCCCGGTGCGGCACGGCGTCGCTCGGTGCGTCCTCGGCCGTCACCGCGGGGTTCACCCGCACCACGGTGCGCAGGGCGTCGGGGTCGCGTCCGGCCGCCTCCGCGATCTGCCTGATCTGGCTGATGACGTAGGCGAGTTGGGGCACCGGCAGCGCCACCCCGGCCCAGCCGTCCGCGCGCCGGCCGATGCGTTCCAGGGTGGCCGGGGTGAAGCCGCCCAGGAGCACCGGCGGGCGGGGGCGTTGCACGGGGAGCGTCCCGATGTGCGCGCTCGGGATCGTCCACAGAGCGCCCTTGTGCTCGGCCGCCGAACCGGACCAGACGTGATCGAGGACGTCCAGGATCTCTTCCATCCGTGCCCCGCGCCCCCGCCACGGCACACCGATGGCCTCGTACTCGTCGGACGACCAGCCGAGTCCGAACCCGATGTCGAGCCGCCCCTCGCTGAGGATGTCGACGGATGTCAGTGACCGGGCCAGCAGGAGCGGGGAGTAGAAGGGCGCGTTCAGCGTGCTGGTCCCCAGGCGCATCCGCCGGGTGGCGTGGGCCAGGAAGGACAGGGTGGCGATGGGGTCCAGGAAGGTGCGGTACTCCTCCGGTACGGGGCCGCCGCCGGGATAGGGGTCGCGGGGCGCTGTCGGTACGAGGGCCCGGTCGCCCACCCACAGGCTGTCGTAGCCGATCGCTTCGACCGCGGTGGCGAACCCGGAGATCGCGGAAGGGGCGGTGAACGATCCGTACTGGGGAGCGCCCAGGCCGATCTTGAGCGTGTCTGTCACTTGTTGGTCACCTGTTCGAGGAGATGCCGAAGCAGCGGGAAGTCGTACGGATTCCCTACGGCTGCGGTGCGTTCTCGGATCACCGTTCCGGACACGGATCGACATTCGGTCGACGGCGTGTGAACAGGCTCAGCGCTGCGCGGCTTCCCGTCGCAGGCAGTCGCTCACCTCGTACACATGCTGGGCCGCGGCGATGTTCACCTCGGCCCGGTCCGAGCTCAGCGCGGTGAACAGGCGGGCCACCTCCTGAAGGAAGTGGGCCGGGCTGTTCGGATCGTCCTCCGCGCCGGCGACGGCCTCCGACTCGGCGAAGAACCCGACGGCCTCCGCGGGCCGCCCCCGGTCGGCCAGTACGACCGACAGGAGCCGAGTGGACATGAAGAGCGTCACCCGGTCGTCGACGGCGCGCGCACGCCGGATCGCCTCGCGCAGATCGGTTTCCGCCGCTGTCATATCGCCGCGGATGAAGGCGAGCCAGGCCCGGATGTGCCGGGTCTGCGCCCGCAGCGCCGGGTCGTCGCCCAGGTCGGCCGCCGTGACCGCGTGGTCCGTGACGCGTTCCAGTTCCCGCTGATGCGCGGGTCCGGCGAACAGCCCGCTCGACGCGATCACCGACAGCGCGGCGACGACGCTCCGCACAGCGTCCGGGATGTCGCGCAGCACCCGGGAGAACACCGAGACCAGCAGCGTGTGCTCGGCCAGCAGCCGGCCACGCGCCTCCTCGGCGTCGGCGAACCGCAGTCCGGTCAGTGGCACGGAGAAGAGATGGATGGCGAGCGAGCCGGCCTTCTCGGTCGCGTTCATGGCCTGGAACAGGGTGGCCTGGAGGAACGTCGTCAGCCGCACCAGCGCCGCCTCGCGCTCGGCGACGGGATCCTCGCGGTCGGCACGCCGGGCGGCGAACGCCCGTACCAGATCGTGGAAGCGGTAGCGGTCGGCCGAATGCGGCTCCAGCAGACCGGCCTCCAGCAACTGCTCCAGTTGCTCCTCGGTCTCCTGCTCCGGCTGGTCGAGCAGGACCGCCGCGACCGCGACCGGGAAGTCGGCGGCGTCGAGCAGCGCGCACAGGCGCATCGCCCGGGCCCGGTCGGGGGCGAGCGCCCGGTAGCCGACCTGGAAGGTGGCCTCCACCGACATGCCCCCGGCCCGCAACTCGTCGAGCTGGTGCTCCTCGGCGCGCAGCCGCAGCAACTGCGCACCGAGCCCGCGTCCGGAACGGGCCGCCGTACGGGCCCCGATGATGCGCAGCGCCAACGGCAACTGCCCACAGGCGCTGACCAGTTCGAGAGCGAGCTCCGGGTCGGCGGCGATCTCGGCGTCACCGGTGAAGCGGCCCAGCATGGCCACCGCCTCCTGCTGATCGGGCACCGGCACCTCGAACCGCGTCGCACCCGGCGGTACGAGCGACCGGTGCCGGGTCGTGATCAGCGCGGAGTTGCCGGGGGTGCCCGGGAGCAGCGGTGTCACCTGGGCGGTGTCGTAGGCGTTGTCCAGGAGCACCAGGATCCGGCGGTCGGCGGTCAGGGTGCGATAGGCGCCGGCGCGGGCGGTGGGCGTCGCGGGGATCTCGGCGGCGGGCATGCCGAGCGCGAGGAGGAAGTCGACCAACACGTCGGCGGGATCGGTGGGTTGGCCGCCGTCGCCCCGCAGGTCCACATAGAGCTGCCCGTCCGGATAGTCGCCGCGCAGGCCGTGGGCGATGCGCAGCGCGAGCGCGGTCTTCCCGACGCCGCCGATCCCGCTGAGCACCGCGAGCGCGACCGCTTCCCCGCTGGGCCGCAACGGCGAGCCGGAGCCGCTCCCGCAACCGCTCCCGACCGACGAAGTCGCCCGGCGCCGGCGGGAGTTGCTGCGGGCGGGCGGCGGACGGGACCTCCTCGATCCGTGTGGTCGCGGACCGGTCGGTTTCGGGGGCGGCGCCTGATGCGACGGGTTGTCCCGCGCCGCCGGACAGGGTCGCGCTATCGCCTACGGCGTCCGCGGACGCCGTAGGACCGGTCGGGACAGTGGCGCCCAACGACGGCGCGGCACCGGCGAGTTGTCCCGCGGGGCGGGACTCTGCGGGGTCGGGCTCGGCGCCGGTGAGGATGCGGGACTGTAGTTCGCGCAGCTCCGGGCCCGGGTCCATGCCCAGTTCGGCCACCATGGTCTCGCGGGCCGCCGCGTAGACCGCCAGGGCCTCGGCCGTCCGCCCGGCGTGGTACAGCGCGCGCATGCGCAGGGCGTACAGGTCCTCCCGCAGCGGATGGTCGGCGATCAGCGAGGTCAGTTCCGTCGCGACGCGGGCGTGCTCGCCCAGTTCGTCGGCGCAACTCAGCCGCGCCACCAGGGCGTTCAGCCGAAGATCCACGAAGCGTCGGCGGTGTCGCCGGGCGTAGGGGCCGGGTACACCGGACAGTGGCTCACCCGACCAGAGCGCCAGCGCGGTGTCGAAGACGCGCAGGGCGGGGCCGGTCTGCCGGGCGGCGCGCAGTTCCTCGCCGTCGCGGACGAGTCGCTCGAAGCGCAGGGCGTCGACGGCCTGTTCCGGTATGGCGAGCTGGTATCCGCCCTGCGTGGTTTCCAGTCGGGAACGTTCCGCGCCCAGGGAGAGGCGGATGCGATAGACGTACGTCTGCACGGAGCGCACCGCGTTGCCGGGCGGCTCTTCCCACAGGGCGTCGATGAGGTGGTCGAGGCCGCACTGGCGGCCTTCGCCGAGCAGCAGCCGGACCAGGACCGCACGCTGCAGGGGGCTGCCGAGATCCAGCACCCGCTCGCCATGGCGACCGCTCAGTGGCCCCAGCAGCCCGAACTCGTACCCTTCCACCGCTGTTGCCACGCACGGAGTCTATCGGGCACCGCTCGTGGCCCTGCCCGCCCGGGGATCCCAGGTCAGCCGCGGCGCAGCATCATGACGACGGCGACGATGACGATAATGACGACGACAGTACCCAGACCTATGTACACGGGCTTCTCTTTCTTCCGGGGAGCGGCACCTCTGGGTGCCGCGGAAAACCGGGTACCCCCGAAAGGGCCCTTCAGCCGTCGTGGAAAGGGAACGGGGACACCGACGCTCCCCCGGGCGGCCGGTGCCCCCGTTCCGCTCACGTCGGATCAGCGGCGGTGCGCGCCGCAGTGGAGGGCATCCTCCACCGCGGCTGCCACGGCCCGCTGACCCAGGGCGTTGGGGTGCGCGGGCGCGGCCGGGGCCGTCGCGACCAGGGGTTCGATCCAGCGCTCGCCGGCCGGCTTGCACATGTCGTGTCCCACCGTCGGGGTGTAGGTGTCGACGTACCCCGCGCCGTGCGCCGACGCCTGGGCCGCGATCATCGCGTTGAGCTTCTTCTCGGTGTCGCGGAGATAGGCGAAGTCACCGGCGGCGAGCGGTACGGCGGAGCTGGTGCAGCCGACGCCGTCGTCCGGGAACAGGTCGGGATAGCCGACCATCAGGACCTTGGCGTGCGGGGCCCGTTCCCGGACGGCGTCCAGTGCGGCGGCGATCCTGGGGGCGATGTCGTCGACGCGCTGTGCCAGCCGGTCGGTGCCGTCGCTCGTGAAGAAGGTCTGGCAGGGACTGCCCGTCGGGTCCTTGGACGTCAGTCCGGCGCAGGTGGCCAGGTTGTTGGAGAAGCCGAGGTCGTTGCCTCCGATGGTGAGGGTGACCACGTCCGTGTCCGTGCCGAGTGCGTCGAGCTGCGGCGGTTGCGTGCCCTGCGGTCCGGCCAGGGCCGTCGTCGTGGCGCCGGAGCAACTGACGTCGGTCACCTGCCAGTTCCTCGCCGCCGCGAGGAGGGACGGGTAGTTCTGGTCGGATCGCGCGCAGGTGGCGTCGACCTGGGTCGGTATGCCGGGTCCGGAGGCGTAGGAGTCGCCCAGCGCAACGTAGTTCACGGTGTGCGTGGTGCGCGCGGTGGGCGTCGAGGCGCTCGCCGCCGTCGCTCCCGCGGCGGACAGGGCCATCGCGCAACACGCCACCGTGGCGCCTCGTAGCAGGCCTCGCCGGCCGGGAGATCTCTTGGTCTGCTTGTTCAAGTCCATCCATTCATCGGGCCCCAGAAGCGCGCTTCGAGTCGCTCCGACAACAGCTGCCAGGTGCGGGGGCGTTGTACTCGCTAAACGACAAACGGCGTACGTGCCAAGGAGGTTCACTCGTGGGTGCGGAAACGAACCGATCACGGAGCCTTGGCAAGGCGTGCGGGGGCGGACCGCCCTCGGAGGAGCCCTTCGCCGGACTCCTCGGAGGGCTCCTCGCATTGCGGTCTACGAGCCGCTCCGGGACCCGGTTCACTCGTTGCCCGGGTCGATTGCCGGGACCGGCGGCCGGGATCGAAATCGTCCCGGCAATTCGGAGGCTGGTCCTGGCCGCCGAATTACCGGGAATCACATCTGCCACGGTCGGAAGATGTCAGCAAAGGGGAATTACACGGAGGCAGAAAAAGGACTCCGGCTCACTGTGCTACTGGTCACCGATGCCGGCCCGGACCGTTCAGCACTCCGGTGAAACCCGCAAGCAGGGAAGGGTTGTCGGAGAGCCATGCCTGCACATGGTTGGCCCCGATCGCTCCGCTCGGACCGGATTTGAAGTAGGCGTCCAGCTTGTCCAGCAGGGCGCCCACCGCGCGGCGGGCGAGCGGCTCGCGCACCCGGTCGAGGGCCTGGCCGGCGCGGTCCATCCACATCCGCGCGTCGTCGGACGCCGAGGGGGTGGGTGGGCCGAACGTCGCCACCGCCACCAGGCCGACCGCGGACATGGCCCTGCGGTCGAGCGGCGCCGTAGGGCTGTCCCAGACGCCGGCGAAGATCGTCCGCGCGTCCGAGAAGCGGCCGCCGTAGAACGCCAGTGTTCCGCGCAGGATGGCGGCCGCTGCCCGGAGGTCGTCCGCGCTCAGGTCGTCCGCGAGCCGGATCAGCTCCGAGAGCCGGTTCTCGGCCGCCTCGACCGCTCCCTGCGCCATGTCCAGGCACACGATCCTGAGCGCGGCGTACGCGTACTGACCGCGCGCGCCGATGAAACGCAGGATGCGCACCGCCTCGGTCCAGTGCGCGCGGGCGCGGTCGCGGAGGCCGGCGCTCTCCTCGGCGTCGCCCCAGAGCGTGAGGGTGCATGCCCTGGCGAAGTCGTCGCCGGAGGCGCGTGCCGCCGCGGCGGCGGCCTCGCCGTGGCCGCGGGCGCCGTCGATGTCGCCGATCTGGAGGCAGTACGTCGTCCAGTTCGTCAGGAGGATCGCCCGGTCCCAGTGGAACTCGGTGCCCGCGACGCCCTGTTCGGCCCGTACGAAGAGTTCCGCCACATCGTCCCGCCCGGTCAGCATGGCGTGGAGCGGCTCGTAACAGGGCCCCAGGACAGCGAGTTGGGGGTTCTTCGCCTGGCGCCAGGCCGTCTTGAACCGGTCGATGAAGTAGTCGCCCTCCGCGTAGCGGCCGACGACGTGGTTGAGCCAGACGAGCCATGCGAGGGCGTAGAAGAGTGCCCGCTCGTCGTCTTCGGTGGGCTCTTTCCCGTCCCCCGCGTCGTAGGAGAGCAAGGCGCGTTGGAGGCGGTCGATGCCTTCTTCCTCACGGCCGCTGATGATCCAGTAGCTGCCCCGCCGCGCTTCCAGGGACAGGGCCTGAGCTGTTCGCGACCGGGCCATCATCAGATCCGAGGCGGCCCTGATGTTGGCGGATTCCGCCGTGTGCCGTCTGATCAACTCCCCGTGTTCGCCAGGTGTGTTGACGTCGGTGCACTCGTGCACGAAACGCAACGCCCAGGCCATGAAGCGTTCCTCCGCCTCGGCGGCCCTGCCTTCGGTCCGGAGCCGGTCCAGCGCGTACTCGCGGACCGTCTCCAGCATCCGCAGCCGGCTTCCGTCGGGCGTCGAGACGGTGAACAGGAGGGATTTGTCGACGAGTTGGGCCAGCACTTGGAGGATATCGTGGCGGTCCACCCCGGGGCAGTCCGCCTCGGGAGGGAGGATCGCCGTCTCCGCGAACTCGACGGAACAGCCGCCGACATACAGGGCGAGTTCCGTCAACACCCGCTGCTCGGTGGTGTCCAGGAGTGCGTAGCTCCAGTCGAGGACGGCGCGCAGGGTGCGGTGCCGGGCGGGAGCGGTCCGCTTCCCCTTGGCCAGCAGGGCGAAGCGGTTGTCGAGACGGAGTTCGATCTCGCGTACTGGCAGCAACCGTACGTGCGCGGCGGCGAGTTCGACCGCGAGGGGCAGTCCGTCCAGCCTGCGGCACAGCGAGCGGATGTCGTGCAGCGCCGGCTCGTCCGCGGTGAAGTTGGGGTCGATCATGACGGCGCGGGCGCTGAACAGTTCGGCTGCTTCGCCGTCGGGCATCGGCGCCAGGGGGTACAGCGTCTCGCCCGCGACGGCGAGCGGCGCTCGGCTGGTCGCCAGGACGGCCAGCGCGGGGCACCGGCCGAGCAGGACCGCCACGAGCGGGGCGACCGTGTCGAGCAGGTGCTCACAGTTGTCGAGCACGAGGACCGCCCGCCGTCCGGCGAGGAACGAGGTGAGCCGGTGCACATAGTCGTGCGGCGGCTGGTCCGGCCGCACCGAGGCGTCCGACAGGCCCAGGGCTCCGGCGATCGCGGCGAGGACACCCGCCGCGTCGGCCGAGGCCAGATCGACCCACCACACACCGTCGTACGAGGACTGCGCCGGCACACAAGCCTCAAGCGCGAGGCGGGTCTTGCCGACACCACCGGGTCCTACGACGGTCACCAGCCGCTCGCGGTCGAGGGCCGCGCGCAACCCGTCGAGCTCCTCGGCGCGGCCGACGAACGGGCCGAGGGGGTGGTCCGGACCGCCGTCGCCGGGCGTCGGGAGGGAGTTGGGGCGAGCCGAGGACAACCGTACGGAGTCCGCGGTCGCCGTCCCTCGACGCGGATCGCCTGCCGGCGCCGGCGCACCGGGGCGGGGGGCACGGGCCCGTATCGCGTCGTGCAGGGAGCGCAGTTCGGGGGAAGGGTCGGCGCCCAGTTCGGATCTCAGGAGTCGGCGGCCCGATTCGTACACGTCCAGCGCCTCGGCCTGGCGCCCGCAGCGGTGCAGGGCGAGCATCAGGCGGGCCCGGGACCTCTCCCGCAGCGGTGCGGCGGACACGAGTGCCGTCAGTTCGGGGACCAGTTCCGCCGCGCGGCCGAGCTCGAGACCCGCGGCGCCCGCGTCCTCCTGTGCGCTCAGGCGCAGTTCCTCCAGGCGCAGCCGTTCGGCGTCGAAGACCCGGCCCTTGAGACCGTCCAGCGCGCGGCCCTGCCACAGCGCGAGGCCCTGCCGTAGGACGCCTTCCGCCTGCCGGTACGCGCCCGCCGCCAGGTGGTCGCGACCCTCGCGGACCGTCGCCTCGAAACGGACCGTGTCGAGCTGGTCCTCCGGTTCCAGGACGAACCGGTATCCCCCGTGCTGGGACCGCAGCCGCCCGTCCTGGTCCCGGGTCGCGAGTGCCGCACGCAGTTTCGTCACCTGGACCTGGAGGGCGTTGACCGGGTCCTTCGCCTCGCGGTCCTCCCACAGCTCGTCGATGAGGGTGTCACGGTGGACGACCGCTCCCCCGGCCAGCAGCAGCCGCCCGACGATCGCGCGGGAGACGCCGCCCGGCAGAGCGACGGCACCGCTCCCGTCGGCCAGCTCCAGGCGGCCGAGCAGTCGCAGATGCAGGGCGTCGTCGTTCATGTGTCAGCCTTCAACAGCGGTTCCGAGGCCGGAAACCGGGGTTCCGAGTATGTCGGTGACCGTACGCGGCGGACGCCGGTTACCCGCAAGGGGCACTGGTACCCGTTGGGTACTGTTGCCGCATGACGAAGACATCGGGCCTCTGCGACGACCCCAAGAGCGTCTACTCCGCCGCCTGCCCCTGCCGCGACATGCTGGACCTGCTCGCCAACAAGTGGAGCGCGCTCGCCCTGGGCGCCCTGGAGGACGGTCCGCAGCGCTTCGGAGCCCTGCGCGGCCGACTGCAGGGCGTGAGCCCCAAGGTCCTCACCCAGACACTGCGCCGCCTGGAGGACTACGGCCTCATCGACCGGGAGATCTACGCGGAGGTCCCGCCCCGCGTCGAGTACAGCCTGACCCCGCTCGGCAAGGACGCCTGCGCCCCGCTCTCCCATCTGCGCAGCTGGGTGGAGCAGAACATAGACCGGTTCCCGGAAGCCGCCTGACCCCGCACCCCGCACCGTCCGGGACTCGTCACAGCCACCCCACCTCACTGGTTCCTACGGCCTCCCACCTCAACACTTCCCTTTGGGAAGTAGACTCCCTTGATGGTTACTACCTCCCGATAGGTACCGTGCGCGTCGTGGCCGCCGATCCTCGTCGGCCCACCGCACGAGTCGAGGAGATCCATGATGAGCGAGACCTGGAAGTCGACGACGATGCCCGCCGTCGCCTATCTCAAGAGCCTGCCGATCGACGACGCCGAGAGCCTGGTGGACGTCGAACTGCCCGTGCCGGAGCCGGGTCCGCACGATCTGCTGGTCCAGGTGGAGGCCGTCGCGGTCAACCCCGTGGACTACAAGGTCCGGCAGAGCAACGACCCGGGCGGCGAGCCCAAGGTGCTCGGCTGGGACGCCGCCGGCACGGTCGTCGCGGTCGGTGAGCTGGTGGAGCTGTTCGAGGTCGGCGACGAGGTCTTCTACGCCGGCGCGATCGACCGGCCGGGCACCAACTCCCGCTTCCACACCGTCGACGAGCGCATCGTCGGCCACAAGCCCCGCACGCTCTCCTTCGCCGAGGCGGCGGCGCTGCCGCTGACCTCCCTCACCGCCTGGGAGGGCCTGTTCGCACGCCTCGGCCTGCGCGAGGGCGCTACGGAGGAGACCGGCACCCTGCTGGTGACCGCGGCGGCCGGCGGCGTCGGGGCCATGGTCGCTCAGCTGGCGCGGGCCCTCACCGGCCTGACCGTGATCGGCACCGCCTCCCGCCCGGAGACCGTCGAGTTCGCCCGCCGTATGGGCGTGACACATGTGGTCGACCACCATCGTCCGCTGCCGACGCAGGTGGCCGAGGTGGCGCCCGGCGGGCTCGACCACATCTTCGGCACCGCCGGTACGGACCGGAACCTCGCCGCGTACGCCGAGATGCTCAAGCCGTTCGGAGGACTGGTCGCCATCGACGACTTCGGTCCCGTGGAGATCGGCCTGCTGAAGGCGAAGAGCATCTCCTTCCACTGGGAACTCATGTTCACGCACTCGCTGTTCCGCACCCCGGACCAGGTGGCGCAGCACCACATCCTCGACCGGATCGCCCAGCTCGTGGACGAGGGCGCCCTGCGGACCACGGCCACCCAGGACCTCGGCACGATCAACGCCGCGAACCTCCGCGAGGCGCACCGCATCCTGGAGTCCGGCAGCACCATCGGCAAGGTGACGCTCAGCGGATTCTGAGCCCGCTGTGAACCTCCTTCTTCTCCGCCCCGTTTACAGGGCGGAGAAGGCGAGGCCTTCTCGTAGCCATCGAAAGGTGACGGGCATGCAATTCACGAGGTTCACGACGGAACAGCGCATAGGCCATCTGCTCAGCTGGGCGAACGAATGGAACGGAACGACGCGGGGACGAAGTATGTGGGCGTACTCCCTGAGTCTGGGGGGTTCTCATGCGCTTCTCAACGATTGGGTCAACAACGAGAGGCTCATGAATCTCCTCACCCCGGAGGAAAGAAGCGCGATAGACGCGGCACGCCGACGGGCTACGCGGCGCGAGCCAGCTGTGCAGCGGGGGGCTCGGTGAGCTTTTTCAGTGGCGCTGCTCCGGGGTGAGGACGGCTCCAGCAACTGAAGGACGGCGGTGTGGCGGGTGGGCCGCCGGCCTCGGAGAGCAGGGCTGCGGCGCCGCTGGTGACCGGGCTCCCGGTGTCAGCCGGTGACAGGGTCGCGGGCGAGCAGGACGAGGGGACGGCCAGGCTCGGGGATGCCGGGCAGGAGACATCGCGCGGGAGACCGACGGCCCTGCTGTGGATGCCCCGCAGGTCGCTGACGCGATCGCCCATATGCCCGCCGAATGCCCGCAGTTGGCGACGGCTGGTGGCAGTAGGCGTCGATGGCGAGGGTGACACGGTGGGCGGTGGCCTAGCCCTGGCCGACAGCGCGCGGCTGACCGTTCGCCGCGACGGTGACTGAACCTCTGCCGCTCAGACACAACACATGACCCAGCTCAGCACACATGACCCGGCTCAGCGAAGCCCTCTCCCGAAAGGCTCGCTCACGGGGTGTACCCCCGCTCGGCCAGCGCGGTGCGCAGGGCCCTGAGGGCAAGGTGGGTACGGGACTTGACCGTGCCCGGAGGTATGCCCAGCGTCTTCGCCGTCCGGGCCACGGACTGGTCCAGGAACTCGACGTGGACGAGGATCTCGCGATGCTGCAACGTCAGGTCGGCCAAGGCCTCGCGCACGACCTTCTTGGTGAGGGCCGAGTCCATGGACTCCGGTCCGGGCAGGTCGTTCAGCGCGGTGTCGACCGTCTCCGGGGGCCGGGCCTTGCGGGCCCGGTAGCCGTCGATGACGAGGTTGCCGATGACCGTCACGAGCCACGGCCGTATGCCCTCGGCCTCGGGATCGAGGATGTCGGCGTTCTGCCAGGCCCGCAGGACGGCCTCCTGGACCAGGTCCTGGGCCTGATGGCTGTCGCCCCGGAGCAGTCCGGTGGTCACCCTCAGCAGGAACACACCGTGTTTGTCGTAGACGGCGCGGACGAACGCCTCGTCGCGCGCCGTGTCACGGGTTCCGCCGGTCCGGCCCCGCTGTGTGTCCCGGATTGCTGTGCTGTGCCTCATTGCCACGTTCCCCCAGCGCGCCGTGGGCGATCCACGGCGCACCAATTCGTTGAAAGCTGAACGGAGCAACCTTCAGGGGGACCTCTTGCCGGCGGCTTGATGTCCGCTTGCCTCGCCCACGTGGGCGAGGACAGACGCGGGAAAGGTGCGGGAAAGGGCACCCCTACCGGCTACCGAGTACGCGGACATCTCGTACAGGCGGGAGCCGGCGTTCCGATGACCCTCAGGAGCCGGCCGCCCCCGGAATCTCCGCCAAGGCGGCGCGGACCGCCGCTTCCCGCAGTTCGGGGAGTCTGCCGGACCAGTCGCCCAGCAGCTCCTCGGCGGGCAGTGTCCGGACGGCGGCGAGAGTGGTGCGCAGCCCGTGCACGTCCGCCGCACAGGCCGGACACTCGCGTACATGGCTGTCGACGCGCACCGCGTCCGTGGGATCGAGGGCCGCCACGGCATAAGCGGCCAGTTCGGGCATCTCCTGCTCGCAGTTCACCGCAGGTCACCGCTGTTCCGGAGCGACGTTGTGGTTGTTGACGCGGAACAGGTTGCGCGGGTCGTAGCGCCTCTTCAGGACACGCAGCCGCTTCAGGTCGGCGCCGGTGAACACGTTCTCGGCCCGGTCGTCACGACCGGCGAAGTTCGTGTACGCGAGCCCCGTGGACCAGGGGCTCATGCGCTCGACCATCCCGCCCAGCATGGCCATACCGGCCTCGACGACCTCCGGCGGCCCGACGGTCGCTCCCCACACGTTGAACACGGCATCCCGGGCGGCGATGGGGCTCGCCCCGGCCGGCCGACCGGCCAGCGCCCCGCCGAGGTGCCTGATCTCCAGCACCGTGACGAGGCCGACGGCGGCCAACTGGGCGCTCTCCACAAGGGATTCGACGGCCCGGGCGGGCAACTCGGCCAGCAGGGCGCCCTGTTCCTCGTACGGGAAAGGATCCGCCGGATCGGTGTGCACGAGGGCGTACGCGCCGTAGGGATGGCGGCCGATCGTGTCGACAACCCCCGCGCCGATGGCCCGGAAGGGCGCGATGAGCTTTTCGGCCTCCTCGTCGGAGCCGAGGTGGGTCACCCGGACGTGGGCGAGGAAGCGGCCACGCAGCGGTTCGGGGATCTGCGGGACCGGCGGGAAGTTGAGCAGCGCCACGGAGCAGGTGAAGGTGTCGGGCGCCTCGCGGACCACCTCGGGGAAGGCGCGGAGTACGACCTCGACGTCCTCGGCGGGGAAGTAGATCCCGCCGCCGTAGAAGGACGTCACGGGGAAGAGCCCGATCTCCAGCTCGGTCACGATCCCGAAGTTGCTGCGTCCGCCGCGCAGGCCCCAGAACAACTCCGGCTCCAACTCGGCGGAGACGCGCCGCAGTTCACCGTCCGGTGTGACGACCTCGATCGCTACGACATGGTCGGCGGCCCAGCCGTAGGACCGGCCCAGGAACGGGCTGAGGCCGCCACCGAGGGTGAAGCCCACGACTCCCACCTGCGGGCTGGACCCGTTCAGCGGGGCCAGGCCCGCCGCCTGAGCGGGCTCCACCACGTCCGACCAGAGCGCGCCCGCGCCCACCCGGGCCACGGCACGCTCGGCGTCGATCTCGACCGTGCGCATCGCACCTGTCGTGACCAGCAGGAAGTCGTCCTCGGAGGGGAACGGCTGGTGGCCGGTGGCCATGACTCCTACGGGTATGTCGTGCGCGGCGGCGAAACCGACCGCGGCCCGCACATCTGCGGCCGTGGCCGCCGCGACAACCAGGCAAGGCCGTTGCTGCGAACGCAGGTTGAACCCCGCGATCGCCCCCACATAGCCCGTGTCGTCCGGGGCGAACACGGATCCCTCGATCCGGCCGGCCAGTTCGGTGACGGTGTCCTCTCCGAGAACGATCCGCCCCTGGTGCTCGGTCATGGTGCTGTGCCTTTCGTCGGAGAACTGGCCCTGGCCGACGGTCACTTGGGCGAGCGAGGGACACCGTTCCGCGACGCGACGCGGCACAACACGACACGGCGACGGAGGCATCCCGGCGGACCAGGCGCCGTCTGGTCGCTGCTACGGCGCGCACGCCGAAGAGGTTCACTGTCCGCGTACGGTCTGCCGCCGGCCGTGGTCGAGGGCCGGGGCATGGTCGGGATCGGGATCGAAGTCGGGGTCGGGGTCGGGGTCGGGGTCGGGGTCGGGGTCGGGGTCGGGGTCGCTCAACTGAAGGCGGCGAGCACGGAGGGGGCGTCGGAGAGCCAGTCGCACGCCTGGTCCGGCCCACCGGGGCCGTTCGAGCCAGGCCCGTGGGCCCGGTGGTAAGTGTCCAGCCGGTCCAGCAGCAGACCCACCGCGTGCCGGGCGAGCGGTTCCAGCAGTCCGGCGTGCGTCTGGCGCCCCCGGTCGATCCAGGCCCGCACGTCGTCCCGGGCCGTGGGACTCGGCGGACCGAACATCGCGAGGACCGCCAGGCCGACGGCCGCGACCGCCCTGCGGTCGGGCGGCGCCGCCGGACAGCACCAGACGCCGAGGAAGAGGCGCTCCGCGTCCACGAAGCGACCGCCCCGAACCGCCAGCACTCCACGCAGGTTGGCCACGGCCGCCCGGAGATCGTCCGCGCTCAGTTCGTCCGCGAGCCGGCTGACGTCCACGAGCCGCTGCTCGGCCAGGGCGAACTCGCCCTCGGTGATGTCCAGGCAGACCAGCCTGAGCAGCACATACGCCCAGCGGGTGCGCGCCCCGACGGCACGGAGGATCCGGGCCGCTTCGGCCCACTGCTCGCGGGCCCGGGCGCGGAGGCCGTCACTCTCGTCCGCGTCGCCGCAGAGCGTGAGGGAGAAGACCCGGGCGAAGTCGTCGTCGGCCGCGCGGGATGCCGCCACGGCGATCAGACCGTGGTGCCGAGCCCCCTCGATATCCCCGCGTTGCAGGCAGTAGGTCGACCAGTTCGTCTGGAGGACCGCCCGGTCCCAGTGGAACTCCGTGCCCACCACGGCGGCCTCCGCTATGCCGAAGCGTTCCTCCACGTCGTCGTGCCCATTGAGCATCGCGTGCAGCGCCTCGTAGCAGAGGCCCAGGACGGCAAGGTCGGGGTTCTTCGCGTGCTGCCACGCCGCCTTGTGTCTCTCCACATAGGAACTGGCTTCCGTGCGGTGTCCGGCCACATGGTGGAGCCAGGTGAGCGAGGCGATCGTGTGGAACAGCGCCCACTCGTCCTCCTCGGTGGGCTCCCCGACGCGCTGGCCCGCCGTCGCGTCGTACGCCTGCAGACTGCGCTGGAGTCGGTCGATCCCCTCTTCCTCGCGACCGCTGATGAACCAGAAGTAGCCCAGCCGCGCCTCCAGCAACAGCGCCTCGGCCGACCTGGACCTGGCCGTCATCAGGTCCGATGCCGCCCTGATGTTGGCGGCCTCCTCGGTGAGCCGCCCGGCCCACTCCCGCTGGTCACGGGAGGAGATTCCCGCACTGCCGTCACGGACGAAGCCCGCGGCCCACGTCATGAGGCGCTCTTCGGCCTCGGGCGCCCGGCCCTCCTCCCGGAGTCGGGTGAGCGCGTACTCGCGGACCGTCTCCAGCATCCGCAGTCGGTTCCCGTCGGGCGTGGCGACCGGGACAAGAAGGGACTTGTCGACCAACTGCCCCAGCACATGGAGCAGTTCGGCACTGTCCGCCCCGGGCAGCGGAGCGACCGCTTCCACGAGTTTGAGCGAGCAGCCGCCTACGTAGAGGGCCAGTTCCGTCAGCAGCCGCTGTTCGGCGGTGTCGAGGAGGGCGTAACTCCAGTCGAGGACGGCGCGCAGGGTGCGGTGTCTGGCCGGCGCGGTGCGCTCCCCCTTGATCAGCAGGGTGAAGCGGTTGTCGAGACGGGCCTCGATCTCGCGCACGGTCAGGAGCCGGACGTGCGCGGCGGCGAGTTCCACCGCCAGCGGCAGTCCGTCGAGTCTGCGGCAGAGGCGGCGGATGTCGTGCAGCGCCACCTCGTCCGGGGTGAAGGACGGGTCGATCATGGCGGCGCGGGTACCGAACAGGTCCGCGGCCTCCTCGTCCGGCATCGGCGCCAAGGGGTACAGCACCTCGGCCGCGATCTCCAGCGGTGCTCTGCTGGTGGTCAGGACGGTCAGTCCGGGACACCGGGCCAGGAGCGTCGCCACGAGCGGGGCTACGGCGTCGAGCAGGTGCTCGCAGTTGTCGAGCGTGAGGACGGCCGACCGTCCGGCCAGGAACGAGGTGAGCCGGTGCACATAGTCGTGCGGGGGCTGGTCCGGCCGGACGGAGGTGTCGGAGAGGCCGAGCGCGGAGGCGACCACCGCGAGCACGTTCGCGTCGTCGGCCGGGGCCAGATCGACCCACCAGACGTTGCCTCGGGACGGCTGGACCAGCGCGCACACCTCCAGTGCCAGGCGGGTCTTGCCGACGCCTCCGGGTCCCAGCACGGTCACCAGCCGCTCGCGGTCGACGACCTCGCACAGCGCGTTCAGCTCCTTGCGCCTGCCGACGAACGGTCCGAGCGATCCGTTCAGATTGCCTTCGCCGGATGCCGGCCGGACCTCCGTATACGGCGAAGCCGACCGGACCTCCGTACGCGGCGAAGCCGGCCGGTCGGACAGGGAGACCGACTCTTGGAGAGACCGGCCGTGCCTCTGGAGAGACGGACCGTGCCCTTGCCGGGAAAGGTCGTGCCCTTGGAGGGACGGACCGTGCCCTCGTAGAGCCAGGTCGTGCCCCTGGAGGAACGAATCGTGCGCCCCCAGAGACAGATCGTGCCCCTGGAGAGACGGATCATGGCGGAGTATCGCGGCGTGCAAGGAGCGCAGTTCCTGTGAGGGAGCGGCGCCGAGCTCGCTCTTCAGGAGCCGGCGCCCCGTGTCGTAGACCTCCAGGGCTTCGGCGAACCGCCCGCAGCGGTAGAGCGCCAGCATGAGACGGGCCCGGGCCCGCTCGCGGAGCGGTGCGAGGGTCAGCAGGGCCTGCAGCTCGGGGATCAGCTCCTTCGCCCGACCGAGTTCGAGGCCGGCGGTGGCGGCGTCCTCCAGAGCGCCCAGCCGCAGATCCTCGAGGCGGGTCCGCTCGGTGTCGAAGCCCCGCGCCTCCAGGCCGTCCAGGGCGCGGCCACGCCACATCGACAGCCCCAGCCGCAGCTCGCTCTCGGCCTTCTCGTACTCCGCCGCCGCCAAGTGATCACGGCCTTCCCGGACCGCGGTCTCGAAGGCGGGCACATCGACCTCGTCCTCCGGTCCCAGGACGATTCGGTAGCCGCCGTGGCCGAACAGCAGCCGAGCCTCCTCGCCCCGCGCCGCGAAAGCGGTACGCAGCTTCGCCATCTGGACCTGGAGCGCGCCGACCGGATTCTTGGTCCCGCGGTCCTCCCACAGCTCTTCGACGAGGGTGTCGCGCTGCACGACCGCCCCGTGGGCGAGCAGCAGCCGTCCCACGATCGCCCGGGACACGGCGCCGGGAGGGACGACCGCGCCGTTGGCGGTCTCCAGCTCCAGGCGGCCGAGCAGTCGAAAGCGCATGACGGCCATCCTGCCGTGGCCGGCCGAAAGCCCCGTAGGGTCTGTCGGCGCGTCGCAAGTGACCTGTCCGACGTCCTTTGCCGTGAACCGGTCGACGTCCCTGTGTCGTGAACCAGTCGGCACCCCTGTCTCGTGAACCAAGCGTCGTGAACCAAGTAGTCGGACGCCCCGTAGCCGTCTACGTTCACCGCCTTCGACGGGGCACCAGGAGCGGAAATGATCCGGAACATCGTCCTCTTCAAGCTCAATGACGGTCTCACGCGCGTTTCTCCCGCGGTGACGGAGGGATTCGAGCTCGTGAAGAACCTCGACCGGGAGATCCCGGAGATCCGGCAGTGGGAAGTCGGGTGGCATGTCTTCGACGAGACGCCCGCCTCCTACGACTTCGCCCTGAACAGCCTCTTCGACGACACCGCCGCCTTCCAGCGGTATTTCAACCACCCCGCGCATCTGGCCGCCATCGCCCACTGGATGCACCACGCTTCGTGGGTGGTCGTCGACATGCACGTCTAGGGACTCCCCCTATCTGGAGGCTCGGGTGTCGGCCGAGGTGGCGGGCCGAACGCCCTGCCGCCAGGCTGACGGCAGACGTACCGACAGGCAGAACGGACAGACGCACAAGGGGACTGGTTCGACATGCAGATCGATCTGACGGGACGCACCGCCCTGGTGACGGGCTCGACGCAGGGCATCGGCGCCGCGATCGCCGCCGGACTCGCGCGCTCCGGCGCCCGTGTGGGGGTGAACGGCCGGAACGAACAGCGGGTCGCGGAGGGGGTTGCGCGGCTGGCGACGGAGGTACCCGACGGGGACTTCGTTCCGGTGGCCGCCGACGTGGCGAACGAGGAAGGCGCACAGCGCGTTCTGAAGGCGCTGCCGGAGGTGGACATCCTGGTCAACAACCTGGGCATCTTCGGCTCCGCCGACCCGCTGGAGATCAGCGACGAGGAGTGGCGGCGCTACTTCGAGGTGAACGTGCTGGCCGCGGTACGGCTGACCCGTCTGTACCTGCCGGCCATGACGGAGCGCGGCTGGGGCCGGATCCTGAACATCGCCAGCGACTCGGCGGTCGTCATCCCGGCCGAGATGATCCACTACGGCATGTCCAAGACCGCGCTCCTCGCCGTCGGCCGCGGCTTCGCGAAGCAGGCGGCGGGCACGGGGGTGACGGTCAACTCGGTCATCGCCGGCCCGACCCACACCGGCGGCGTCGAGGACTTCGTCTACGAGCTCGTCGACCGCGACCTGCCCTGGGAGGAGGCCCAGCGCGAGTTCATGCGCAAGCACCGGCCGCAGTCCCTCCTGCAACGGCTGATCGAGCCCGAGGAGATCGCCCACATGGTGGTCTATCTCAGCTCCGACCAGGCCTCGGCCACCACCGGCGGAGCCCTGCGCGTCGACGGCGGATACATCGACTCGATCCTGCCCTGACGCCCTCAACTCATAGTCGCCGCACGCACTTCACCGCCCAGAACTATGGTGTCCCACCACATGTGCCGCTGACGTGCCCCTTCCTACCGTGTGCCATCACGTACCCGTCCCCACGGCACACAAGGAAGTGGCGCACATGGCCTCAGCACCCACCGCTCCCCCACCCCCCGCCAACCTCAAACGAATCATCGCCGCCAGCCTCATCGGCACCACCATCGAGTGGTACGACTTCTTCCTCTACGGCTCCGCGGCCGCGCTCGTCTTCAACAAGCTGTTCTTCCCGGACTCCGACCCGCTCGTCGGCACCCTGCTCTCCTTCCTGACCTACGCCGTGGGTTTCGCGGCCCGCCCGCTCGGCGCCCTGGTCTTCGGGCACTACGGCGACCGGCTCGGCCGCAAGAAGCTGCTGGTGCTGAGCCTGCTGCTGATGGGCGGGGCGACCTTCGCGATCGGGCTGCTGCCGACCCACGCGACCGTGGGAGCGGCGGCGCCGGTCCTGCTCACCGCGCTGCGTCTGGTGCAGGGCTTCGCCCTCGGCGGCGAGTGGGGCGGAGCCGTCCTGCTCGTCTCGGAGCACGGGGACGCACGCCGCCGCGGCTTCTGGGCGTCGTGGCCCCAAACAGGCGCGCCCGCAGGGCAGTTGCTCGCGACGGGAGTGCTGTCCCTGCTCACCGCCGTCCTGTCGGACGAGGCCTTCGGCAGCTGGGGCTGGCGCATCCCGTTCCTGCTCTCCGGTGTCCTGGTCGCCGTCGGTTTGTGGATTCGTCTGTCTGTCGATGAATCCCCTGTGTTCCAGGAGGCGTTGGCCCAGGCGGAGGCCCGCAAAGCCACCGCCCGGGCAACGTCCCGCAGCACCGCCCCCGAGCAACTTCCGCTCGTCTCCGTGCTGCGCCACCACTGGCGCGACATCCTCGTCGCGATGGGCGCCCGCATGGCGGAGAACATCAGCTACTACGTGATCACCGCCTTCATCCTCGTCTACGCCACCACCTCGGCCGGTGTCTCCCGGCAGACGGCGCTGAACTCCGTACTGATCGCCTCCGCCGTGCACTTCGCCGTCATCCCGGTCTGGGGCGCGCTGTCGGACCGGATCGGACGCCGACCCGTGTATCTGCTGGGTGCGGTGGGCATCGGGCTGTGGATGTTCCCGTTCTTCTCGCTGATCGACACCGGCGGCTTCGGCAACCTGGTCCTCGCCGTGACCGTCGGCCTGGTCCTGCACGGCGCGATGTACGCACCCCAGGCCGCCTTCTTCGCCGAGATGTTCGCGACCCGGATGCGCTACTCCGGCGCTTCCATCGGCGCCCAGTTCGCCTCGGTCGCGGCGGGTGCCCCGGCCCCGCTGATCGCCACCGCGCTGCTCGCCGACTACGACAGCTCGACCCCGATCGCCCTGTATGTGATCGCGGCGGTGGTCCTGACCCTGATCGCGGTGGGCGTGGCCAAGGAGACCCGGCACCGCGATCTGACCGAGATCGAGTCCACCACCGGCGACCGGCCCGCGACCGCTCCTGCGACAGGCACAGCGAGTGCGACGGACGCCGCAGACGCCCGCACCGCCTGATCACCATGCGCCGCACCGACCCTCGTACGCCCCGCGCCTACGAGGGTCACGGCTGCACCGACCCCGCCAACCGCCTTAGTCTCAGGGCGAGTTGGATCTCCAGAACGCGCCCCGGTTCCTGCCAGTCCGCACCGAGCAGCCGGCCCACCCGCTCCAGCCGTTGGGCGACGGTGTTGACGTGGACGTGCAGGTCGTCCTTCGTCCGAGCCGGGCTCATGGCACAGGCGAAGTAGGCGTCCAGCGTGCGCAACAGATCCGTACCGCGCCGCTCGTCGTACCGCACGAGCTGCCCGATGGTCCGCTCGACGAAGCCTCCGATGTCCCGGTCCCCGGCGAGGAGCAGTCCGAGGAAGCCGAAGTCCTCGGCGGCGGCACCGTCTCCGGTACGGCCCAACAGCCGCAGGGCGTCGAGGCAGCGGCGCCCTTCCTCGTAGGCGGCGACCACGGCATCGGGCCGGGCGGCGGGTTTCTCGACGGGTGCGGAGGCGCCGACGGTGACCGCTTCATGGACCGCCGATCCCAGTTGGGTGGCGGTGCGCCGGGCCAGGTCCGTGGCGGTGTCGCCGGGGTCCAGGGGCAGCAGCAGAACCGTGCCGCCGTCGCGGGCGGCGGCTAGGCCGTGCCGGGTTCCGGCGAGGTGGGAGGCGGCGGACCACAGGCGTCGGCGGGCGGCGGCCGCCTGGTCGGCGTCGGCTGCGGTGCCGTCGAGCCGGGCGGCGAGGACGACATAGGTGGCGTCCAGGTCGGCGTCCAGCCTGGACGCACGCTCCCGCAGCAGGCGCGGGTCGCGGTCGCGGGCGTCGAGCAGGTCGTCCAACAGCTCGCCGCGCACGCGCTGTTCGGCCTCGGCGGCGGACCGTCGGGCGAGCAGCAGCAGAGAGGTGACCATGGCGGCGCGCTCCAGGGTGCGCTGGTCGACGGGGTCGAGGCCGGGGTGTCCGCGCAGCACGAGCGCACCGAGCAGTTCGCCGCCCGCGGCTACGCCGGCGATCCAGTCGTCCCGGTGCCGCACCGCGTGCCCTTCGACGCGGGACGCTTCCAACGCCTTCGCGGGCGCGGCGTCGATCTCGGTGAACTCGACGACTCCGTCGAGGACTTGGGAGACCGCGGCGGCGACGTCATGTACTCCACCGCCGCGCAGGACGAGTTCGGCGAGCCGGTCGTGGATGTCCGACGCACGCTCGATGACTCCACTGCGGTCCTGGATGATCTCGTTGGCGCGCTCCAGCCCCGCGAGGGCCGCGCGGGTCTCGGTGAGCAGGTTCGCGGTGTCGATGGCGGCCGCGGCGAGCGCGGCGAAGGAGCCGAGCAGCGCGATCTGCTCCCGCTCGAAGACCCGCGCCCGCCGGTCCGCCGCGAACAGCACCCCGATCACCCGGTGCCCGAGCATCAACGGCACCCCGAGGATCGCCACCAGCCCTTCGTCCCGTACCCCGGAGTCGATGGTGAGGGTGTGCTGAAAGCGATCGTCCTTGAAGTAGTCGTCGGTGACATACGGCCGTGCCGTCTGGGCCACGAGTCCGCCGAGCCCCTCCCCCATGCCCAGCCGCAACTGCTGGAAGCGGGCCGCGACCGACCCCTCGGTCACCCGCATGTAAGTGTCGCCCCTGGCCGGGTCGTTGAGGCTGAGGTAGGCGATGTCGGTGCCGAGCAGCGACCTGGCGCGCTGGACGATCGCCTGCAGTACGGCGTCCAGGTCGCGCAGTCCGGCGAGGTCGTGGGCCGTCTCGAAGAGCGCGGACAACTCGGCCTCGCGCCGTCGGCGTCCCTCCAGCTCCGCACGTACGCGCAGCGCGAGCACCTTGGCGTGTTCGAGCCCTGCGATCGCCTCGGCCGGTCTTCCGTCGGCGCGGGCTAGCAGCACCGGCTGCTCGTAGGCGTCGGCTGAGGCGCCCCGGGCCAGCAGTTCGAGGAACGGTGCCTCGGCACTGCTCTGTTGCGCTGCGGCACCGGTGACGGCGGCGGAACGCTCGGCGGACTGCATCTGATCGCTGGACATGCTCACAGGATTCCCCATCGCCGGGCCGGCCGGTCAGGCCTGTGGATAACTCGCGAATCGCCCGCACACCAGGTGCTTCAGTGCGCGGTCCATCCGCCGTCCAGCACCAGCGAGGTGCCGGTGACGAAGGACGCGTGCGGGCCGCACAGATAGGCCACGGCCTCGGCGACCTCCTCCGGTTCGATGAGCCGTTTGACCGCGCTGTCCTGCAGGAGCACCTCGGTCAGCACACGCTCCTCGGGGATGCCGTGCGCCTGTGCCTGGTCGGTGAGCTGTCGCTCGACCAAGGGGGTGCGCACATAGGCGGGGTTCACACAGTTCGAGGTGACGCCATGGGGTGCGCCTTCGAGGGCGGCGGTCTTGGAGAGTCCCTCCAGACCGTGTTTGGCGGCCACATAGGCGGACTTGAAGGCGGAGGCACGCAGCCCATGGACGGAGGACACATTGACGATCCGTCCCCAGCCCTGCCCGTACATGTGGGGCAGGGCGCCGCGGATGAGCCGGAAGGGCGCCTCCAGCATCACGGTGAGCACCGTGTGGAAGACGTCGGGCGGGAACTCCTCGATGGGGCGCACCAGTTGCAGCCCGGCGTTGTTGACCAGGATGTCCGTGCCGGCGGCGGCGTGCTCGGCGGCGTCCAGGTCGGTGAGGTCGAGCACCTGCGGCTCGACGGTGCCCGCGAGGTCCTGCGCCCGCTCGGCGAGCGCCGCCAGTCCCGGGGCGTCCAGGTCGACCGCTCTGACCTTGGCCCCGGCGGCCGCCAGCCGCAATGTGCAGGCACGGCCGATACCGCCGGCGGCACCGGTGACGAGGACGGTACGGCCGCCCAGGTCGAGGAGAGGAGCGGCGTGGGGCCCCTGGAGGGCGCTGGGCACGGTCATGCGGCGAGCCTAGACAGCGCCCCCGCTTCACCACATATGGGTTGAGCACATACTTCAGTCGGAACTCGTGGTGTCAAACCATGTGGGTGCGTCGGACATGGCCTGCTTGATCCGGAACAGATGGCGTTCGCTCATCGTGGGCAGCGCATCCACCTCGAACCAGCCGACCTGCAACGACTCGTCGTCATTCACAGCCGCCTCGCCTCCGACGGCCCGACACCGGAAGGTGATGTCCATGAACTGGCAGGCGTCACCGTTGGGATAGCTGATCGGCCCCCCGGCCTTGACCAGCACGACCCGTTCCGGCACGCACTCCACGGCCGTCTCCTCGAACACCTCGCGCACCGCGCAGTCCGCAGGTTGTTCACCGGGCTCCGGGATCCCCGCGATCACCGCCCATTCGTGGTTGTCCGCCCGCTGCCCCAGCAGCACCCTCCCCGCATCGTCGAAGACAACGGCGCTGACCCCGGGAAGCCACAGCAGTTGATGCCCCGCGGAGGCCCGGATCGTACGGATGAAATCAGGAGTAGCCATGCACCGACCCTAACGGGACGGTGCATGGCTACTCCACGAACTGCCGCGCGCGCAGCGGGCATACAACGGTCGTACGACTACACGGACCCCGCGCGCCGTCGGCGCACACCCGCGCCGATCCCCCAGCCCAGGCCACCCGCGGCAACGAGGACCAAAGCGATCTCGGGCAGGATGCCGAGCTTCGTGGCCGGCGTCTCAGAGGAGCGCAACGGCACCTTCTGGACCAGGGAGTCGGGCACGAACATGCCGGTCTTCTGAGTGATCTTCCCGTCCGGCATGATGATCGCGCTGACGCCGCTGGTCACCGGGACGGTGACGGTCCGGCTGTGTTCGACCGCGCGGACCCGGGACATGGCGAGCTGCTGGTAGGTCATCTCGCTGCGGTCGAAGGTCGCGTTGTTGCTGGGCACGGAGATCAGTTGGGCGCCGTCGGTGACCTCGGAGCGCACGGCCCAGTCGAAGGCGGCCTCGTAGCAGGTGACCAGGCCGATCTTGGCGCCGTTCATGGTGAACACGCCCGGCTTGGTGCCCCGGCTGAAGTCCTGGCGGACCATGCTGGTCCAGTTCTTGTTGATCGCCCCGAGCAGCGAGCGCATCGGGAGGTACTCGCCGAAGGGCTGGATCTGCCGCTTGTCGTAGGTGTCGGTGGGGCCCTTCACCGGGTCCCAGAGGATCTGCTCGTTGTAGAGCTTGCCGCCCCGTTCGACGACACCGCCGACCGAGATGGGAGCGCCGATCGCCTTGGCCGCCGCGTCGATGTCGGCGTACGCCTGGGCGTCGGCGAAGGGATCGACGTCGGAGGAGTTCTCCGGCCACAGGACCACGTCGGGCTTCGCGACCTTGCCCGCCTTGACCTTCGCGGCCAGCCGCAGGGTCTCCTTGACGTGGTAGTCGAGTACCGCCCGCCGCTGGGCGTTGAACTCCAGCCCCGCGCGCGGGACGTTGCCCTGGATGACCGCGACCGTCGTGGTGCCGTCCTCGGCCTTGTCGCTGACCAGGGACCGCGCGGCCACCGCGCCCACCACCGGTACGGCCACGCTCAGCAGCGCCACGGCCGCGGCGGACCGCCGTACGACACGGGTACTGCGGCTCTCCAGGGCCAGGCGCACGATCTCGTACAGGCCGAAGCCGCACAGGACGACCGCGAAGCCGAGGACCGGGGTGCCGCCCACCGCGGCGAGCGGCAGGAAGACGCCGTCCGCCTGGCCGAACGCGATCTTGCCCCAGGGGAAGCCGTGGAAGGGGACACGCGCGCGTACCGCCTCACCGGCGATCCACAGTGCCGCCGCCCACAGCGGCCAGGCAGGGAGCTTCGACACCGCGGTGATGGCCGCGCCGACCAGCGCGACGAAGATCGCCTCGACCACGACCAGGGCGATCCAGGGCCCAGGGCCGACCTCCACGCCGGTCCACATGAGCAGCGGCAGCAGGAATCCGAGGCCGAAGAGGTAGCCGAGCCCGAGGCCCGCCTTCCAGCTGCGGCCCCGTAGCACCCACCCGAAACAGGCGAACGCTGGCAGCGCCAGCCACCACAGGGTGCGCGGCGGAAAACTGACGTAGAGCAACACTCCGGAGAGCGCGGCTACGGCGGCCGGGACCAGACGGACGAGGCGAGCGAGGCGCGATGCGGGCGCGGCCTGCGGCTTCAGCTGGTCCGACTCGTCCACGGAAGTTGCGGTGACGGTCACTCCGGGAGTGTACGGCGGTCGGACTCGGCGCCGACAGCACGGTCCGAACGGCAGCACAGGGCACTGAGCAGGACCGCAGCCGCATCGTTCCTGCGCAACTCGTCCACAAATCGGTCATCAGCCGTTACGGTGTGCCGGAGCCCCTGTCGTGCGGTCGGTCCAGGCCAGGACGGCCGGGGCCGGTCACGGGTCGGGGGCGGCCCGGTTCAGGGGGCGGCGGGGTGGGTTCCACGGGGATGGCGTCGGCGACCGGTCCGGACGCCGACAGTGAGAGACGAAACGTTTCGGACGCGGCGGGGATCGTGGTGCTCGGATCGTGTGCCGCGTGGGCGCTGATCACCGCCGCCATGCACGACGGACGGCCCGAGGGAGTGCTGCTCGCGGTCCTCGCGGTCGCCGCCGGTTACGCCTCGGGGCGGATCTCCGGGGCGCTGGTGCCGGTCGCCGCGCCCTGTGTGGGGGCGCTGGCCGGGCTCGGTCTGGCGCTGGCCGAACCGCATCTCGCCCCGGGCCCCCAGTTCGCCGTCCCGCTCGGCCACGCCGGTGCGACCGCGGCCCTGCTGACCCTGGCCGTGGGTGCCGCGTGCTGTTCCGCGTGGGCCGCCTCGGCTCCGGCGCTGCGGCTCGCGCTGTGGCTGCTGGCGGCCGGGATCACGCTCACCGCGGCCGTCCTGGGCTCGGTCACGGGACTCGCCCTGTGCACGGCGGTACTGCTGAGCTCGCTCGCCTCCGGCCGGATGCGGCTCCGCGGTCTCGGTATCGCCGGCCTGGGGCTGGCCACGGCGCTGGCTACCGGCGTGACCTGGGCCGTCGCCGGAAACGTCCTCCCGGAGGGGCTGACCGAGTCCCTGGAGGGCCAGCTCACCCCGCACCGGGTCCAACTGTGGCAGGACGCCCTGCACATGGCGCATCAGGACTCCGCCCTCGGGGTGGGCCCCGGACGCTTCGGAGAGCTGAGCAGCGCGGCGGCCGAGGCCCTGCTGCCGGACGGCAAACCGCACTCCGCGCCGCTTCAGCTGGCGGCCGAGCAGGGAATCGTCGGCGTGCTCCTGCTGGCGGCGGCCTACGGCTGGGTCCTCCACTCGCTGTGGCGCACTAGCCGCCCCACCCCGATCGCGCTCACCGCGGCCGCCGCGCTGACGGGACTCGCGCTCGTCGCCTCGGTCGGCGACGCGCTGAGCTTCACCTCGGTGTCGGTCGGCGCGGGTTTCCTGGCCGGGCTGGCCACGGCCCACCCGATCGCCGACGACGCCTCACGCATCGCGCCGGACGTACACGCGCGTGGCGACCGGCTGGCCCCGTGACGGGCAAGGAACGGGTCAGAGCACCGCGCCGGACTTGGGCGGCGCCAGCCGGTCCGTGATGATCCGTACGGCCGCCTCGGCGTTGTCGACGGTGATCGTGAACGTGTGCCCGTCCCACAGCCGCAGGACGATGCCCTCACCACGCCGTACGACGACGGCGGTGCCCTTCTCGGGCCGCCAGCGGTAGCCCCAGCCGCCCCACTGGCGCGGGGTGACGTGCGGGGCGAACTCGGCGCCCGCGACGCTCGCGAGGGGGATGCGGCGGCGCGGCAGACCGATGTGGCCGCAGCGCACTTCGAGGCACTCCGTGTCCACCTTCAGGCCGACGTGCACGAAGGCGAGCGTGCCGAACAGCATGAGCAGTCCGGCCGCGATGCACCCGACGACGGACATGACGAGCGGGGCGATGCCGGACGTCCAGGTGGAGTCCACGGCCAGCTCGATGCCGAGCGCCATGCAGGCGGCACCGGCGAGCGCCAGCAGCCACTGGAACCGGTTCGTGGCGCGTCCGGTCCAGATCTCGGTCTGCGGGAAGGTTTCGTCGCGGGGGTGGTCCCTCATGCCTACGAGACTACTCAGCTTTCGCTGCGCGGGTACGGCGTTGCGGAGGGTGACCGTTTTGTGGGGCGCCACGGTGGACGCACAGCGTCCGCTCCGTCGCCGGCGCTCAGTGGGCGGGCGTGACGGCCCGCAGGAGTCGGCCCTCGGTGTAGACCGACGCGGCGGCGGGCAGCGCGCCCTCACGGCCGTTCAGGAGCACCGTCACGGTGCCGTCGGGCAGCGCCTCGGGGGCGGGCCTTTCACCGATCCGGCGCAGTGCCTGGGCGGCCACCGCGTCGGCGGAGCCGTGCAGGACGAGCGGCGGGCGGTCGGGGCGCTGCACGGCGGCGCGGATGCGTTCGGCGACCAACTCGTAATGGGTGCAGCCCAGGACGACGGTCGTTACATCGTCGGGGGTCAGCTCGGCGGCAGCGGCGACGGCGGCGTCGATGGCCGGCTCGTCCCCGTGTTCCACGGCTTCGGCCAGTCCCCAGCACGGGATCTCGGTGACCGGGACACCGTGAGCGAAGTCCTTGATGAGGCCGTGCTGGTAGGGGCTGCCGGTGGTGGCAGGAGTCGCCCAGATCGCGAAGGGGGTGCCGCCGGCCGCGGCCGGCTTGATCGCCGGGACCGTGCCGATGACCGGGATACCGGGCTCCAGGCGCTCGCGCAGGACCGTCAGAGCGTGCACGGTCGCGGTGTTGCAGCCGATGATCAGGGCGTCGGGCCGGTGCGCGGCGGCGGCCTCGGCGATGGCCAGCGCGCGCTGGGCGACGTCTTCGGGGGTCCGCGGTCCATAGGGCATGCCCTCGGGGTCCAGGGAGAGCACAAGATCCGCGTCGGGGCGCACCCGCCGTACCGCCGCGGTGGCCGCCAGAAGGCCGATTCCGGAGTCAATCAGCGCGATCTTCACCCGGCCACGATAGACGATGGCCTCTGTGGACCCGCTCCCGTGGGGCAGACTGCGCCCGTGAGCGCCATCGTGTGGATCGCCGCCGGATCACTCGCCGCCTGGCTGTGGCTGCTGTTCTGTCAGGGCTTCTTCTGGCGCACGGACATCAGACTCCCGGCCCGTACCGACCCCGACGCCTGGCCGCAGGTCTGCGTGGTCGTTCCAGCCCGCGACGAGGCCGCCGTACTCCCCGAGAGTCTGCCCTCGCTCCTCGCCCAGGACTATCCCGGGCGGGCGGAGATCTTCCTTGTCGACGACGGCAGTTCGGACGGCACCGGGGAACTGGCCCGCGAGCTGGCGTCCCGGCACGGCGGGCTGCCACTGACCGTGGGCTCCCCCGGCGAACCGCCCGCGGGCTGGACGGGCAAGCTGTGGGCCGTACGGCACGGCATCGGTCTGGCACGCGCGCGTGAGCCCGAGTATCTGCTGCTGACGGACGCGGACATCGCGCACGCCCCGGACAGCCTGCGGGAGTTGGTGGCGGCGGCCCGCACCGGCGGCTTCGACGCCGTGTCGCTGATGGCCAGGCTGCGCGTGGAGAGCCTGTGGGAACGGCTCGTGGTGCCGGCGTTCGTCTACTTCTTCGCGCAGCTGTATCCGTTCCGCCGGATCGGCCGGAAGGGAGCGCGGACTGCCGCCGCGGCGGGCGGTTGTGTCCTGCTGCGCACCGACGCCGCCGAGCGGGCGCGGATCCCGGACGCCATCCGGCAGGCGGTGATCGACGACGTGGCGCTCGCGCGGGCCGTCAAGGGCGGCGGCGGTCACATCTGGCTGGGGCTCGCAGAACGGGTGGACAGCGTGCGCCCCTATCCACGACTGCACGACCTGTGGCGGATGGTCTCGCGCAGCGCGTACGCGCAACTGCGGCACAACCCGCTGCTCCTCCTGGGTACCGTCCTGGGCCTGGCACTGGTGTATCTCGTGCCGCCGGTGGCCCTGTTCACCGGTCTGGCCGTGGGAAGTACGGCGACCGCGGTCCTCGGCGGTCTCGCGTGGCTGGTGATGACGGGGACGTACCTCCCGATGCTCCGCTACTACGGACAGCCGCTGTGGCTCGCTCCCCTGCTGCCGTTCACCGCGTTTCTGTACCTCCTGATGACCGTCGATTCCGCGGTGCAGCACTACAGGGGACGCGGTGCGGCCTGGAAGGGCCGCACCTACGCGCGTCCCGACGCCGTCGTCGGCGACGAGAGCTGAGCGCTCACTTGCGACCTGGCGTCCAGTTCATGCCCCACCCGTAGACGCGGTCCACGGTTCGCTGCGGGCTGACCCCACTGTCGGGGACGAGGTAGCGGACCTCCCGCTGGACGACGAGATCTCCCCCGGTGTTGGTGATCAGGGCGAGCGCGCACACCGTGGAGGGCACCGTGCACTCGTCGAGCGAGAAGTCGATCGCGGCGCCGTGCTGCGGCTGGAGGGTGACCGTGGCGTGCAGGTCGGCGAAGGAACGGGCGCCCTCGTAGATGGTCACGAAGACCAGGATGCGCCGGAAGTCCTTGATGTGGTCCAGGTTGACGGTGAGGTTCTCGCCGCTCGCCGAGGCGCCGGTGCGGTCGTCGCCGTCGAGGTGGATGTACGGGGGCCGCTGCAGTGAGCCGTACGCGTTGCCGAGGGCCTGGACGACGCCCTTGCGGCCGTCGGCGAGTTCGTACAGGGCGCACAGGTCGAGGTCGAGGTCCGCGTGCATCGCGACCGCCCGGCCGCTCTTGCTGCCCCACCCCGAGAACTGCTTGCGCACCTCCCAGTTGAGGTTCACGCGCATGGCGCCCGAGGTGCCGCCCTGCTTGGTCAGGGAGACCGAGGGGGCCGCCTTGGTGAGCGTGACCTTGGAGAGCCGGACGGGGGCCGCCGAGGGGGGCGGGGGCGGGCTCACCGGGGGCGCGACCGGAGGGGGCATGGTCACGGGCGGCTGGACCGGTGGCGGCAGGCTCACGGGCGGCCCGGAGGGCGGTGGCATGGTCGCGGTCGGTGCCGCCTGCTGCGGCTCGTCCACGGTGATGCCGAAGTCGGTCGCCAGGCCTACGAGTCCGCTGTCGTAGCCCTGGCCGACGGCCCGGAACTTCCAGGCGCCCTGGCGGCGGTAGAACTCGCCGAGCACGAAGGCGGTCTCGACCGTCGCGCCCGTGCTGTCGAAGCGGGCGACCGCGGTGTTCTGTCCGGCGTCCTGGACCTCGATGTACAGGTCGGGGACCCGGCCGAACGTCCCGCCGTCGGCGGAGGCGGCGAGGACGATGCGGTCGACGGCGGGCTCCACGCGCGCGAGGTCGACGAGCAGGCTGTCGGTCACCTTCCCTCCGGCGTTGCCCTTGCCCTCGTGGCGGACCGCGCCGGAGGAGTGCGTCGGCTGGTTGTAGAACACGAAGTCGCCGTCGGAACGGACCTTCCCGTCGACCAGCAGCAGGGCCGAGGCATCCGCGTCCGGGACGCCGGGTCCGGGACGCCAGCCCAGTTCGACGCGCAGTGCCGTCGTCGGCACCGGAACATTCGATCCCTTAGGCATCGACATGTCTGCCCCCTCACGTGTCACCGTGCCAGGACACGCCCCGGCAGCCCATCGGGTGTCTACCCACAACCTATTCCCCGGGGCGGCGAACGCCCATGAGGGGCGCGGTTACACCGTCGGCCAACCCGCTGGTAACCCGCCAGGAACTTGGCTTTTACCCGATCCGAACACGGGTCGATGCCCTTTTTTGCCAAGTTCGCTCGCATTGGGGATCCCATGCCACTGCCGACACGGAAAACAACCCTCTAATCGGTCTCCCCAACCAGCACATCGTGGGCTTAACTTATGTGCCATGACCTCCCCCCGCTCCACTTATGGCGGCGGCTACTACTCCGCCTCCTTCCCGGACACTCCGATCTACGACTCCCTCGTGGCCGAGCGGGGGACCCCGCAGATCGCTCCGATCCGGGTCCCCGCCGCCTACGACATGCCGGGGAGCAACCTGCCGGCGCTGCCGTCGGCACTGCCCGCCCTCCCGGCGGGTCCCTCGCAGAACTACGGCTATCCGCAGGCTCAGCAGCCCGCCCCGCTGCAGCAGGCGCCCGCCGCGTACATCCCGCAGCAGGCACCGCCGCGCGGCTACCCCGGGCAGCAGCAACAGCAGCCGCGTCCGATGGCGGCTCCGGCCGGCTACGAGGCGATGCGTCCGGCGGCGCCCCGACCCGCCCCTGCGCCGTACCAGCAGGACCCGTACAACAACCAGCAGCAGTATCGCGGCGGTTACTGATCCGCACCCTGCGTTGTCGGTGCCGACTGGCACGATGGAGCGATGGGGAATGCGGAGCTGCGGTCGATCCACGTTCATCCGGTCAAGGCACTCCGGGGTTTCTCGCCCCGGGAGGCTCTCGTGGAGCCTTGGGGGCTGGCCGGTGACCGACGCTGGGTGCTGATCGACGACGGGGGAAAGGTCGTCACGCAACGCGAGCACCCGCGTCTCGCACTGGCCGCCGCCGAGCTTCTGCCCGGCGGCGGTGTTCGTCTGTCCGCGCCCGGGTGTGACCCACTGACCGTGGCCGTTCCGGAGCCGGTCACCACCGTGGCGATGGAGATCTTCGGCACCAAGGTCGACGCGGTGCCCGCGCGGGACGCCGCGCACACCTGGTGCAGCGACTATCTGGGCCTCGGCGTACGTCTCGTCCACATGGACGACCCCGCCACGCGCAGGTCGGTCGACCCGGACTACGCGCTTCCCGGTGAGACGGTCAGTTTCGCCGACGGCTACCCGCTGCTGCTGACCTCCGAGGCGTCCCTCGATGCCCTCAACTCCCTTATCGCGCAGGGGGACCACGCGGCCGAGGGGCCGCTTCCGATGAACCGGTTCCGGCCCAATGTGGTCGTCGCGGGCACCACCGCCTGGGCCGAGGACGACTGGTCGGGCGTCGTGATCGGCGAGGTCGCCTTCCGGGTCGCGAAGAAGTGCGGGCGCTGCGTCGTGACCACCACCGACCAGGGCACCGCCGAGCGCGGCAAGGAGCCGTTGCGCACGCTGGCCCGGCACCGCCGCATCGGCGGCAAACTCGTCTTCGGGCAGAACCTGGTGCCCCGTTCGACCGGCACGATCCGCGTCGGTGATCCGGTCCGGATTCTCGCGTAGGCGGAGGTGTGCCCGAGAGCGCGCGAGGTTCCGCCGAAGAGCGCGCGAGGCGGGAACCCTCCCCGTGGGCCCGGTCGTTGAGATCCCGTGAGAAGTTCATGAGAGGCCCGGTGAGAGGTGATTTCGCTCTCTCTTTGCCGGGGCTCTTGGGTGAACGGCCACGCCTGGAGTTATCACGGAGCGGGAAGGGGGTGCGGGACGGTGGGAGCAATCAGGGGTGTGTGGCGTTGGCGGCACAATCCGCTGCGTCGCGCGACCGATCTGGTCGAGGCCTGGCTGGCCCTCGTGGTCCTGCTGCTGGTGCTGGTCGCCGCACCCGTGATCGGTTCGCTCGTCGGCGCGGTCGCGCAGGACACCCTGCAGCGGTCGGTCCGGCAGCAGCGCGCGGACCGGCACGTCGTGACGGCCACGGTGGTCAAGAAGCTGAAGGGGGCCGAGATCGACCCCGACCCCGACTCGGCCACCGCGCGGGACATCCGCAGCAAGGTCCTCGCCGACTGGACCGCCCCGGACGGCACCGCCCAGCACGGCACGGTGATGGCGAGCCTCAACACCCCGCACGCGGGCGACCACTTCAGGCTCTGGACAGACCAGCGCGGACACATAGTGGCCCGCCCGCTGGACTCGGCCACGGCGACGACGCACGCCGTGCTCGCCGGGCTCGGCGCGGCGCTGCTGACCGCCGGGCTCGTCGACAGCGGCAGACGGTTCGTGCTGTGGCGCATGGTCCGTCGCAGGTACGCCCGTTGGGACCGGGCCTGGGAGCGGGCGGGCCCGGACTGGGGCCGGACCGGCACCGGCAGCTGACAGCCTTCCAACTCTGGTCAACCCACCGCCCGCACGCACGCTACGGTGGACCGGCGAAGGCTTCGGCATCAACCCGCGTACCACGAGGTGGGGGCACAGCAGCGCCATGGCACAGGGCACGGTCCAGGTGACGCACACCGGTACATCGCGGTGGCGGCGCCGCACAGGTGAGTACGCGTCGCTCGCCGCCGCCCTGGAGGCCGCGGCCGAGGGAGACGTCCTCACCGTCGCTCCCGGCACCTACCGGGAGAACCTCGTCGTGCAGCGGTCGGTGACCCTGCGCGGCCCGGAGGGTTCGCCCGGCTCTGTGCGCATCGCGCCCCTGGACGGCGTGCCGTTGACCGTCCGCGCCTCGGCGATCGTCCAGGACCTGCATGTCGAGGGCCAGGACTCGGCCGCGCCCGCCCTCCTTGTCGAGGAAGGCGCACCGGAGTTGACGGACCTTCGGATCGTCACCCGCTCCGCGTCCGGCATCGAGGTCCGCGGCGGCGCCCGCCCCACCGTGCGGCGCTGCACCGTCGACAACCCGGCCGGCATCGGGATCGCCGTACTCGACGGCGGTGGCGGGGTGTTCGAGGAGTGCGAGGTCGTCTCGGCCGGTCAGGCGGGCGTAGCGGTCCGCGGCGGCGGTCACCCGCGTCTGGAGCGCTGCCGTATCCACCACGCGTCGGGGGTGGGTCTGTCCGCGACGGGCGAGAACTCCGCGCTGGAGGCGGTGGGTTGTGAGGTCTACGAGACGCGGGGCAGCGGCGTCCAGATCACCGGCCGGGCCACCGCGCACCTCACCGACTGCGATGTGCACCGTACGGCCGCGGACGGCGTCACGCTCGACACCGACGCGGTGCTGACCCTGGCCGACTGCCGCATCCACGACATCCCGGAGAACGCGGTCGACCTGCGTTCCCGTTCGGTGCTGACGCTGACCCGGACGACGGTGCGTCAGTTCGGGCGCAACGGCCTGTCGGTGTGGGACCCGGGCACCCGCGTGGACGCCAACCAGTGCGAGATCTTCGACAGCACGGGCGACTATCCGGCGGTGTGGGTCAGCGACGGCGCGACCGTCGTCCTCGACTCCTGCCGGGTGCACGACGTACCGGACGCGCTGTTCGTGCTCGACCGCGGTTCGCGCGCGGACGTCGTCGACAGCGACATCTCCCAAGTGCGCAACACGGCCGTGTCGGTGAGCGACGGCGCGACCGCGCAGCTCGACGACTGCCGGATCCGGGACGCGGCCACGGGCGCGTGGTTCCGCGACCACGGCAGCGGCGGCACCCTCAACAACTGCACCGTGGACGCCACCCAGACCGGCGTGATCGTCACCAAGGGCGCCGACCCCACCATCGAGCGCTGCACGGTCGACTCCCCCGCCGAGGCGGGCTTCTACGTCTCCGCGGGCGGCCGGGGCACCTTCCAGGGCTGCCGCGTGACGGGCAGCGGCGGCTACGGCTTCCATGTGATCGACGGCTGTCGTACGACGCTCAAGAAGTGCCGTACGGAGCGGTGCGCGCGCGGCGGTTACGAGTTCGCGGACGCCGGTCCGGACGCGGGACCCGGCACGGGACCCGTCGTCGAGGACTGCACCAGCGACGAGAGCGGCCTGAAGCCGCCCACCGCCCATGAGACGGCCGTGGAGACGGCGAGCCAGTCGACCAGCGTGCTGGGCGCGATCCCGCCCCAGCGCACGGCCGAGCAGGACCCGCTGATCCCCGCGACGGACCCGGAGAAGGAGTCCCGCTCGTCCAAGGACGTCCTCGGTGAACTCGACGCGCTGGTCGGCCTGGACAGCGTCAAGCGCGAGGTGCGCGCCCTCACCGACATGATCGAGGTGGGCCGGCGCCGCCAACAGGCCGGCCTCAAGGCGGCCTCCGTCAAACGGCACCTGGTCTTCACCGGCTCCCCCGGCACCGGCAAGACGACGGTCGCCCGGCTCTACGGCGAGATCCTCGCCTCGCTCGGGGTCCTGGAGAAGGGGCACCTCGTCGAGGTGTCCCGGGTCGACCTGGTCGGCGAGCACATCGGCTCCACCGCGATCCGCACCCAGGAGGCCTTCGACAAGGCGCGCGGCGGAGTGCTGTTCATCGACGAGGCGTACGCCCTCTCTCCGGAGGACTCGGGACGCGACTTCGGTAAAGAAGCCATCGACACGCTGGTGAAGCTGATGGAGGACCACCGGGACGCGGTCGTGGTGATCGTCGCGGGCTACACGGCGGAGATGGAGCGGTTCCTGTCCGTCAACCCCGGTGTGGCGTCCCGTTTCTCACGGACCATCACCTTCAGCGACTACAACCCCGAGGAACTGCTGAGGATCGTCGAGCAGCAGGCCGAGGAGCACGAGTACCGGCTGGCCGAGGGCGCGTCCGAGGGGCTCACGAAGTACTTCACGGCGATCCCCAAGGGCGCCGCGTTCGGCAACGGCCGCACCGCGCGGCAGACGTTCGAAGCGATGGTGGAGCGGCACGCGAGCCGGGTCGCCCAGTTCGAGGAGCCGAGCACGGACGACCTGACCCTGCTCTACGCGGACGACCTGCCCGAGCTGCCCTGAGGCGGCACCTCGGGCCGCAGCCGGGCCAGCAGCCGCTCGCGTTCCTCCGCGAACGCGGGGTCGGCCTGGTAGTCGGAGTGGCCGAGGATCGGTGCGGGCAGCGGATGTCGTGCCGTACGGCCGTATTCCAGTGGGTCCTTGAGGGGTGGTTCGTGGTCCACCTCGGGGCCGCAGTCGGCGGAGACGCGTACCGGGCCGCCGATGGGATCGGTGAGCCGGTACAGATTGCGCCAGCAGTCGACCTCACGGTGCAGCCGGGTCAGCGCCGCCGGTCCGAAGTGGGCCGGGAACCAGCGGCCGTAGAGGCGCTCCAGGGGTGAGCCGTAGGTCAGGAGGGCTACTCGTTTGCGTTGGGCGGGCTTGAGTTGCCAGGCCGCCGCTGCGGCGAGGACGCTGCCCTGGGAGTGGCCGGAGATGACGAGGCGGCCGCCGGTGGCGCGGGTCCAGGTGGCCATCCGCCAGGTCAGGTCGGGTACCGCGCGCTCGGCGTAGCAGGGCGGGGCGAAGGGGTGGGCGGCGCGCGGCCAGAAGGTGCCCACGTCCCAGAGGATGCCGATCGTGCGCCGCGCGGAGGCGTCTTTGTAGGCGCGCCTGCCCCAGGTGACGAAGAGTATGAAGCCGAGCCCGATCAGCCAGGAGCCGAGGCCCTGTGAGGTCTGGGCGGCGCCGTGCACGAAGGCGTGGCCCTCCTCTCCGGCCCGCGACGGTGTCCTGTCGGTGGTGAAGGCGCCGACGAGCGCCCCGGCGCCCAGGAGCAGGGTCGCGGTGGAGGTGACGGCGACGAGGAGGGGGCCGCGGTCGGTGAGCGTGGCCATCGCGCGCGTGCTCGCGATCCGGGCGGTGCGCGCCCGGTCCTTGCGCCCGCCCGGGTAGTCGCGCGCCACCGCGGCCAGTTCGCTGCGGCGCAGCCGCCAGGTGCGGTGGCCGAGTCCGGCGCAGAGGACGAGGACGACGATCAGCAGTGCCGGGATCACCGAGGCCTGCCAGGTGAGCAGGACGGGCGGGCCCGCGATGGACGTCCCGGTGCCGTCCAGCCAGTCGGAGACCCGCTGCGAGACCCCGCCGGACATCACGCCGCCCAGGGCGCAGGCCAGCATCGCGACGGCCGGCCCGCCGAGCCCGTGCATCGCGGCACGCGGATCGGGGTGGGTGCGGTGCAGAAGGTGGGCGACCACGGCGAGGGCGATAACCAACAGGCCCTGGACCAGAGCGATTCCGCCGAAGGCCGGGTCGCCAGGCAGTCGCCCGGACGACTGCCATCCCGGACGCGACCAGCCGGCGTACAGCAGGGCGAGGGCGAGCAGCAGGAGTGCGCCGAGCGGGAGGCGTCGGACGAGACGGCGGTCGAGGGCCTGGTCGAGGCGGTTCTCGCTGCGGCCCCGGCGGCACACCACGTAGACCACGACGAAGGCGAGGCCGGCGAGTGCGGTCTCCAGGAGTACGCCGAGGCGGGCCAACGGGTCGGAGCCGTCGGGTCCGCGGTCGAAGTGGACCGCCGAGACGGTGACGGCCGCGGCGACCGTGAGGAGGCCGGCCGCGGTGTGGGCGGCGCGGAGTCGGGCGACCAGGCGGCGGCCGTACCAGAAGCCGGGGCGGCCCAGGGAACTGCGGTCGGGCTCGTCGTCGGGTTCGGCTCTGCGGGGCATCGGCTGCTGGGACTCGTACTCGCTCCAGGTGCGGCGGGAGAGGTACCAGAGGAGGACGGTGAGCGCGGTCGGCACCAGGGCGGCGAGCGCGAGGCGGCGACCGGGGCGGCTCCACCAGCTGTCGTGGGACATCGCGGGCGACAGGAAGCCCAGCCAGGTGTGCCGTTCGGCGCACGCGCGCGTGCCGGCGCACTGCCAGGCGGCGAGATCGAGGGCAACCTCGCAGGCCGCGGCGACGAGCAGCACGGTCAGGGTCAGTCCCGCGAGGCGCACCAGGAGGCCGTAGAAACGGACCGTTCGTTTCCGGTCGCGGGCGGTGGGGCGCATCCAGTGGGCGAGGTTGACGACCATGAACGGCAGGAGCAGCAGCCACAGGGCGCGGGTGCCGTTGCCCGAGGTGAGGTTGCACCAGACGTAGGCCTCGCGGATCGGTCCCTCGCGCTGGTCGGCGGGCCGGGACTCGGCGTCGACGTCGGCGGTGCGCCGGAAGACGGCGGCCGTGTCGTCGCCGGTGATCCGCACCGTGCGTGGATCGCCGAGCATCTCCTCGGGTGTGGCGCCACCGACTCCATGGACCAGGAGTTCCAGGGCGGGTTCGGTCTGATCAAGCCGTCCGGCGGGGCTCTTCGCCTCGCTCGTGACGGCGTGTTCCTGTACACGCTCCACTGTTCGCACATCCCCCGTGACGCACTGTCTGTCTGTGTCCGTGTGCACACCAGGATCGTCCTTTCCGGCGCGTCGCACACGCCCCGTCACCGAATCTCCCCCGATCGGTGTGACACGTGAGGAACGGAGGATGACCGAATGACATGTGCGCGTCGGGACAGGCGGTGGCGCGGTGCTTGCGGGGGCGTGCGAGGATTGGGGCGTCCGCGCACCGCAGCCGGGAAGAATGTCCTGGTCGGGGCGGGCGCGCTGGGCAGTCTGACGGGTTGCGGCGAAAGGACCGGAGCGTACGTGAGTGAGAATCAGAACCTCCTCGCGGAGCAGCGGCGCGCACTGATCCTCGACGAGGTCCGGCGCCGCGGTGGCGTCCGCGTCAACGAACTGACCCGCAAGCTCGGCGTGTCGGACATGACCGTGCGCCGCGATCTCGACGCGCTGGCCCGGCAGGGCGTCCTGGAGAAGGTGCACGGCGGGGCGGTACCGGTCGTCGAGGCGAGCACGCACGAGCCGGGCTTCGAGGCGAAGTCGGGGCTGGAGCTGACCGCCAAGGAGGACATCGCGCGGGCGGCGGCGGAGTTGGTGGCGCCGGGTACGGCGATCGCGCTCTCGGGCGGTACGACGACGTACGCGCTCGCGCATCACCTGCTCGAGGTCCCCGATCTCACCGTGGTCACCAACTCGGTGCGGGTGGCGGACGTGTTCCACGCGGCGCAGCGCACCTCGGGGAAGCTCCAGGGCGCGGCGACGGTCGTACTGACCGGCGGAGTGCGCACCCCCTCCGACTCGTTGGTGGGCCCGGTGGCCGACCAGGCGATCGCGGCGCTCCACTTCGACATGCTGTTCCTCGGCGTGCACGGCATATCGGTCGAGGCCGGCCTGTCGACACCGAACCTCGCGGAGGCCGAGACCAACCGGCGGCTCGTGCAGTCCGCGCGGCGGGTCGTGGTCGTCGCCGACCACACCAAGTGGGGGACGGTGGGCCTGAGTTCGTTCGCCGCGCTGGAACAGGTGGACACGCTGGTGACGGACGCGGGGTTGCCGGCCGAGGCGCGGGCGGACATCGCCGAGCATCTGCGACGGCTTGTGGTGGCGGGCGAACCCGATGACGGGGAAGACATCTGACGTTCCGTCAGCTAGGGTGACGCCCTCCCCGACCCCAACTACCGTTGCGTAGCGGAGGTTTCACCATGGCTCACCGTCTGCGTCCGGTGGGGATCGACTTCGTCGAGACCGCGCCCGTACGGCTCGTCTTCGCTCGGGAGGTCGCCGCGCCACCGGAGGCGGTGTTCGGTGCGCTGGCCGAGGATGTGACCGGCTGGAGCGAGTGGTTCTCGGCGGTGAGGTCGGCTCGGCCTACCGGTGACGGGGCTGGGCGTGAGGTTCGGCTGCTGGGCGGGACGCGGTTCGAGGAGACCGTGTTGGTGGCCAAGTCGCCGGAGACGTACGCGTATCGGGTCGATGTGACCAACGCGCCGGGGATTCGCGCGTTGGTCGAGGAGTGGCGGTTGACTCCTGTCGGGGGTGGGACTCGGGTTCAGTGGACGTTCGCCGCGGATGGGGCTGCGCCGTTTCGGGCTGTGTTGCGGTTGGCGCGGCCTGGGTTGGGGCGGGCGTTCAGGGATGCGGTGACGGCGTTGGATCGGCGGCTGGCCGGCTAGGGGTTCTTTGCTCAGGTCGGCCAGACTCCCGTTGCCAGGAGCGAGGTGATCGCCTTGCTGTACGGGGCGATGTCCAGGCCCTGTTCCGCCAGCCACGTGTCCGAGTAGTACTTGTCCAGGTAGCGGTCGCCCGGGTCGCACAACAGGGTTACCACGCTGCCCTGTTGGCCCGTTTCCACCATCTCGGCGATGATTTTGAGGGCGCTCCAGAGGCCGGTGCCCGTGGAGCCGCCCGCCTTGCGGCCGATGGCCTGTTCCAGGGCTCTTACGGCGGCGACGCTGGCCGCGTCCGGGACCTTCATCATGCGGTCGATCGCGCCGGGGACGAAGCTCGGTTCCATCCGGGGGCGGCCGATGCCCTCGATGCGGGAGCCGCAGTCGCGGGTGACGTCCTGGTCGCCGGTGGTCCAGCCCTCGAAGAAACAGGAGTTCTCCGGGTCGGCGACACAGACGCGGGTGTCGTGCTGCATGTAGTGGACGTAGCGCGCCAGGGTCGCGGAGGTACCGCCGGTGCCGGCCGTGGCGACGATCCACGCGGGCTCCGGGAAACGCTCCAACTCCAGCTGGCGGAAGATGGATTCGGCGATGTTGTTGTTGCCGCGCCAGTCCGTGGCCCGCTCCGCGTAGGTGAACTGGTCCATGTAGTGGCCGCCGGTCTCCACCGCGAGGGCGGCCGACTCCTCGTACATCCTGCGCGGGTCGTCCACGAAGTGGCACTGCCCGCCGTGGAATTCGATCAGGCGGATCTTCTCCGCGCTGGTCGTGCGCGGCATGACCGCGATGAAGGGGACCCCGATCAGTTTGGCGAAGTACGCCTCGGAGACGGCCGTGGAACCGCTGGAGGCCTCGATCACCGGGCGGGTGGGCCGGATCCAGCCGTTGCAGAGGCCGTAGAGGAAGAGGGAGCGGGCGAGGCGGTGTTTGAGGCTGCCGGTGGGGTGGGTCGACTCGTCCTTCAGGTAGAGGTCAATGCCCCAGCGCTCGGGGAGCGGGAAGCGGAGCAGGTGGGTGTCGGCCGAGCGGTTGGCGTCGGCCTGGACCTTGCGGACGGCTTCTTTCAGCCAGCTCCGGTAGGCGGCGTCGCTGCGGTCGACGTCGAGGGTGGCACCGGTCAGGGCCTGTGGGGTGGTGCTCACGGCGGGGCTCCTTACGCTTCGCGCCGACGGCGCCTCGCGCGGCCGACGTCTCGATCATATGCACCTTCGGCACGCTTCTCACCTGCATAAACGTGTCTTTGGGCGCCTCAAAGGCATCCCTGGGGCAAGGGCGTCAACAGGGCATCGGCAGGCCGTCATTAGGCCGTCAGGAGGTCTTCGGCAAGCTTTCGGCGGGCTTCCGACAGGGGCGCGGGGGCGCACTCGCGCGAGTGCTCCGGGTACTCACCGTGACCGTGCGGTACGTACTGGTGCTCGACGCCCGTGGCGGGCAGACTGCACGGGAGCGGGACGAACGTCCTGAACGGGGGCGCACACTGGATCACAGAGGTCCTGGACCAAGGGGGCGGGGAAGCATGGCGGAGCCGGAGTTCACGGCCACGGGCGTGCGGATCGGGAAGCGGCTGCGGTCGCTCACGCGGGCCGGACAGGTCCGGATCAATGACGGCAGGCTGGAGTTGCTCACCAGTTACGGCAGCGAGATCGACAGCGCGCCGGTGCAGGCGGTGCGTGCGTCGAAACCCTGGTTCGCTCCCGAGGACCGGGCGCTGGCCGACCTCAACGGCAACAGGTATCTGTTGACCCTCGGCGAGCACGACCCCGCGCCCGGGCAACCGGGTCCGCCTGCGGCACGCCGGTTCATCGAGGCTGTACGGAAGGCGGCGGGGCGGGGCGGCTGACAGGCGCTGTGGCGCTGTGGCGTCTCGGATCCTGCTCCGTAGAGCGGCTGATCCATGTCGTGGAGCGGTCGGTTCCATGGTGGGGGGGGGCGGCCGGTTCGTGGCGGGGAGCGCCCGGCTCCGTGGTAGGGAGCGCTCGGCTCCGTGGTAGAGCTGATCCGCGCCATTGACGGGCAGTCGTCGGCCGCGAGTTGCGGGATCGCGGCCCCTGAGCCACTCTGGTCTCACGTCACTCTGGGTTTACCGGCGATAACGCTGCGAACCAGCCCGCCGGACACAACAGCAGGCGGCCGTTCTCCGACCACTCTGCTGGATCCGAACTCCGTGTTCTTCCGGACCTCAGTCGGGGAGTCGCAGCCGTGATCAGTCACCCAAGCAGGCACTGCACGGTGGAGCTCCAAGCCCTGCCGTCGCGGATCGGCCAGGTCCGCAGAATCGTATCTGCGCAATTGCGCTACTGGCATCTGGACCCTCTGATAGACCGGGCCGCGCTCGGTGTCACAGAGCTCCTGACCAACGTCCACCGGCATGCCCAGCCCGACAAGACGTGCGTCGTCGAGATCGAGCTGGTGCTCGACCAGCTCATGGTCTCGGTGCACGACCACGATCCCCGGCTTCCGGTGGTCGGTGACATCGACGAGGTCTCTCCTACGGCCACTTGTGGGCGTGGACTCGCGATGGTCGCCGCGGTGAGCGAGAACTGGGGGGTGCGGCCGGACGGTGAGTCCGGGAAGGTCGTGTGGTTCGCGCTCAGTGCGGCTACGCCGGCGACGGCGACTGCGACGCCGGGTCGTTCACCGCGCCGTACGGCGGTGGAGAAACCCGCGCACCGGTTCGTCACCGAGGTCGAGCACCCGGTTGACGGCCACCGGCCCCAACACGCTCCCGCCCGGTCCGCCGTTGCCGGTTGATCGGGCGGTGATTCGTTGCGGGGGGGGTGGTGGTGGGGGGGGGGTGGGTGGCTTTGGGGTGGGCGGTGTTGAGCGGGAGGGGTGGCTGGGCCTGTCTTCTGACAGCGGCTTAGCTGAGGCGTGTTTTTTCAACAGCGCGATGCTGGGCCGGTGTTGCGAACGCCGGGATGCTGGTCCGGTGTTGATCAGGCACCCGCGCGCACCTCTTATTGGTTCGGTCGCCTTCGGGGCGCCAAAGCCGGTGTCGAGAGCCCCACCGTGCTCGGCGCTGCGCGCCTCCGCGCGCTGGGGCTCTCGACACCGGCGCGCCCCTACGGCTCCCTCTCGGCCGTCCACGTGGGGACAGTCCAACTTGGTGGGCCCTCACCGTCTGTTTGGGTGGACGCCCTGCACTTGTCTACCGGTGTCTTGTCACTCTGTGGCGATCGCCCGGAGTACGTCCAGCCGTGCTGCCCGGCGGGCTGGGCGTAGGCCCGCGAGTGCTCCTGCGGTTACGCCGACCAGGGCCACCACCACTAGTTGTACGGGCGGGAGCGCGAAGGCGAAGGCGCTGTCGCTGGCGCCGTCCGAGGCCTTGACCAGGACCCAGCCGAGGAAGGCGCCCAGGGCTAGGCCGCCCAGCGTGCCGAAGGCGGCGACCAGGACCGACTCCCAGCGGACCATGGCCCGGAGTTGGGAACGGGTCTGGCCCACTGCCCTCAACAGGCCCAGTTCGCGGGTGCGTTCGTGGATCGCCAGGGTGAGTGTGTTGGCGATGCCCAGGAGCGCGATCAGGACCGCGAGGGCCAGCAGGGCGTAGACGAGGGTCAGCATCATGTCGATCCCGCCCGCCGAGGACTGCGCGTATTCGTGGCGGGTCTGAACTTGTGGGTTGCCGTAGTGGGCTGCGATCGAATCGACTGCGGCTTTGCCTTTGGCCGTGCTCACGCCCTCCTTGAAGGAGACGGCGACGAGCGTGTCGGAGTCCTGGGTGCGGTGTGGGGACCAGGCGGCGCGGGTGATGACGTAGTCGCCGGCGAGTTCGGACTGACCGTAGATCGCGCGGACTGTGAAGGCCTTCTTCTGGCCGTCGGTGAAGGCCAGTTGGGCTGTGCTGCCGGTGGTCAGGTGTTGGCGGTCGGCTTCCGTTCTGGTGATGGCGATGCCGTCGGTGCCGAGGGAGCGGAGGGAACCCTGGACCGTGCCGAGGTCGAAGGTGCGGGCGAGGGCGGTGGGATCCGTGACCGTCAATGCCCGTCCCTTGCCGTCTACTTCGGCTACTCCGCGGCCGAGTCCCACTGCCGTGTCCACCTCGGGCAACTTGCCGATGGCTCCGGCCAGTTCGGGGCTCAGGCCACTGCCGCCCGCGCCGAAGGAAGGAGTGCTGACGGCTACGTCACCGGCGAAGGACCGGGACACCGTCTGGTCCATCGTCGCCTTCAACGAGGCGCCGAAGACGGTGAACAGCGACACCACGGCCACGCCGATCATCAGCGCGCTGGCGGTGGCGGCCGTCCGGCGCGGGCTGCGCAGGGCGTTGCGTCGGGCCAGTCCACCGGTGACGCCGCGCAGTCGGTCCAGGGGGCTGCCGAGGACGCGTACCGCCGTGGAGGAGGCGACCGGGCCGAGGACCACGAAGGCGACCAGGGCCAGTACCGCCCCAACTCCCGCCAGCAGCAAGGACGGTGAGATCAGCACGCCGGTGAGGGTCGCGGAGACGGCAAGGAGCGCGAGGGCCGTTCCTGTTACCGCTCGGACGCGGGACGCGCCTGACTGGTCCACGGCCGTCTCGCGCAGCGCCGCGAGGGGTGCGGTGCGGCCCGCTCGTACCGCCGGCATGAGTGCGGAGCCCAGGCAGACGATGATGCCGACCGCGAGTGGCAGGACCATGGAGAGCGTTTTGATCACCAAGTCGCCCTCGGGGAACGGGAATCCGATGGCCGGGAACAGTGCCTTCAGTCCGGCCGCGATGCCGATTCCGCCCGCCAGTCCCGCGGCGGATGCGGCGACTGCGACGATGCTCGCCTCGGTGACCGTGGCCGCCGCCACCTGGCGGCGGGAGGCGCCGAGCGCTCGCAACAGGGCGTTCTCTCGGGTGCGTTGGGCGATGACGATCGCGAAGGTGTTGTGGATGGAGAAGGTCGCGACCAGCAGGGCGATGCCGGAGAACACCAGCAGGAACGTGGTGAAGATGGTGAGGAACTGGGACGAGATCATGTCCGTGTTCTCCTGGGCCGACTGTTGGCCCGTGATCGCCTCAACTCCCTTGGGGAGGACGGGAGTCAGCCGGTCGGCCAGTTGCGTCTGGCTGATGCCGGGGCCGGCGCGCACGCTGATGCTCGACGCCTCGCCGGGCTTGGCGGTGAGGTACTTCTCGGCGTCGGCCTGCGTCATGCCGGTGAAGGTCACCTGTGCCATACCGTCCTCGCCGCCGAAGGTCGCGAGGCCGACGATCGTCACCTTGACGGGGTTGGGCGTGCGCAGCGTCGTCGTGTCGCCGATCTCCAGGTGGCCCTTGTCGGCGGCACCTCGGTTGATGACAACCTCGCCCGGCCTGGCCGGAGTTCGGCCTTCCGCGAGGCGGTACGGGTTGAGTTTCGGGTCGGTGATCCAGTTGCCGGCGAGGGTGGGCGGGCCCTTGCCGCCGATGGCCTCGCCGTTGGCGCCGACGAGTTGGCCCGCGCCCTGGATGCTGGGGGCGGCTGCCGCGACGCCGGGGACTTGGCCGATGGTCTTCAGCAGGGCCGTGCTCACCGGTTGCCGAACGCCCTCGCTCTCGCCCGGTGTTGTGATGGCGTCGGCGCTGCGCACCACGGCGTCCGTGCCGCTGGTCGCGTCGCCGAACATGGTGTCGAAGTTGGCGCGCAGGGTGTCACCCATGACCAGGGTCCCGGCGAGGAAGGCGACTCCTAGGAACACGGCGAGGAACGTACCGGCGAAGCGCCTTTTGTGGGCCCGTAGGGAGGACATGCTGAGGCGGGCGGAGGCGTTCATGACCTCACGTCCTCGAAGGCCTTCAGGCGGTCCAGGACCTTTTCGGCCGTGGGGGAATCCATACGGTCCACCAGGCGTCCGTCCGCGAGGAAGACGACCTCGTCCGCGTGGGCGGCGGCCACCGGGTCGTGGGTCACCATCACGACCGTGCGGTCCGTCTGCTGTACCGCGCGCCGGAGCAGGCCCAGGACCTCGCCGCCGGAGCGGGAGTCGAGGTTGCCGGTCGGCTCGTCGGCGAAGACGACCTCCGGGCGGCCCGCGAACGCCCTTGCCACGGCGACGCGTTGCTGCTGGCCGCCGGAGAGCTCGGAGGGGCGGTGGTGGAGGCGGTCGCGCAGGCCGACCACGTCGACGAGCGCGTCGATCCACTCCCGGTCGCCCCTCGCCCCGGAGAGGTCGAGAGGCAGGGTGATGTTCTCCGCGACGGTCAGCGTCGGCACCAGGTTGAACGCCTGGAAGACGAAGCCGACGCGGTCGCGGCGGAGGAGGGTCAGGCCGCGGTCGTCGAGGGAGCCGAGTTCCGTGTCGCCGATGTACGCGGCGCCCGAGGTGAGTGTGTCCAGTCCGGCCGCGCAGTGCATCAAGGTCGACTTGCCGGAGCCCGAGGGACCCATGATCGCGGTGAAGCGGCCGGCCGGGAAGTCGACGCTCACTCCGTCCAGGGCTCGTACGGCGGTGTCGCCGACGCCGTACACCTTGACGGCGTCGACGACCCGCGCGGCCGTGCGGGTGGTGGTCGCGGTGGTCATGCCGGGCCGCCTCCCTTGCCTGCGGTGCGGCCGAACTGCTCGTCCAGGACGGAGAGGCGGCGCCAGTACTCGTCCTCGTCGATCTCGCCGGAGGCGAAGCGGCGGCCGAGGACGGCGAGCGGGGAGTCGCCGGTGGGGCGGGTGTCGGCCATCGCGCGCCACGGTCCGCCGCGCCCGATCCCGCGACCGCTCCAGCCGGTGCGGCGCAGGACGGTCACCACGCCGACCACCACGGCCGCCCAGATCAGCGGGAAGAACAGGATCCACGGGCCGGGGCCGCCAACGTTCCAGTTCGCCAGAGTCTGCATGTCGATTCATCTCCAAGTGGTCCGGAGCCCGGAGGGGGCTTCCTGTGATGTCTGGTGATGTATCGAGACTGGCTCCGGGGAGGGGTCGGGGTCGTCGTACGGCCAGCGGCAGTGCGTGTACCTCCCGGGGAGTACGCGCGTGCGTTCCGGCTGCTCCGTAGGGCCTCGACTTCTGTACCTACTAGTATGTACAGTCCGCGTATGAGCACCCCGGAGCGACTGATCGAGTCCACCCGCGAGCTGCTGTGGGAGCGCGGCTACGTCGGCACCAGCCCCAAGGCGATCCTGGAGCGCGCGGGCGCCGGGCAGGGCAGCATGTACCACCATTTCAAGGGCAAGCCGGAGCTGGCGCTGGCCGCCATCCGGCGGACGGCCGAGGAGTTGCTGGCTGCCGCCGAGGGAGTACTCGACGGGCCCGGCACGCCGTACGAGCGGATCGAGGCGTACCTGCGGCGCGAGCGGGATGTGTTGCGCGGGTGTCCGGTCGGGCGGCTGACGATGGATCCCGACGTGATTGCCAGCGCCGAGCTGCGGGAACCGGTGGACGCGACGCTCGACGCGATCCTGGAGCGGCTCGCCGGGATCGTCGAAGAGGGCAAGGAGCAGGGGCAGTTCGGGCCGGAGCTGGACGGCGAGGAGATCGCGGCGACGATCCTCGCGACCTTGCAGGGCGGTTATGTGCTGGCCCGCGCGTCGGGGTCACCGGCCGCCTTCGACGCAGGCGTTCGGGGACTGCTCTCCCTGCTCTCGCCCGTGAAATCCCCCTCCGACTCTCCCTCCTGAGGAGGCACTTGATGCACGCCATGCAGTACGAACTCACCCTGCCCGCCGACTACGACATGGGCATCATCCGGGGCCGGGTCGCGCGGGTCGGGCATCTGCTCGACGAGTGGGACGGGCTCGGCGTCAAGGCGTATGTCCTGCGTGAGCGCGGGGTGCACGGTTCGCCGGTCAACCAGTACGCGCCGTTCTATCTGTGGAACACGGTCGAGGGCATGAACCGCTTCCTCTGGGGCGGCGCGTTCCAGGGGCTCGTCAATGACTTCGGGCGGCCTGAGGTGGTGCGGTGGTCGGGCCTCGCGTACGAGGAGGGCGGCGCCTCGGGTTCCCCCGCCGCGGTCGCGGTGCGGCGGCGCCAACGGATACCGGAGGGTGGGGAGTTGGCCGCCGTCATGGAAGAAGCGGTGCGCGAGACACGGCAGTTGGCCGGGGCGGACGGTGCGGTGTTCGCGGCGGCGGCCGTCGACCCGCACAGCTGGGAGCTGGTCCACTTCTCGCTCTGGGAGCAGGACACGCCGAAGGCGGAGGGGGATGTGTTCCAGGTGCTGCATCTTTCGGCGCCGGGGCGGGGCGCCTTGCCGCGAGGGCGGCAGTGGTGACCCGCTCTCGCCGGAGCCGGTCGGCGGAGGCCGGCGAGGGACCGCTATGTTCGACGCGAACATCGAACATGTGGAGCTCGTGTGCAGACGACAGTGGAGCCGCCGAGAGCAGCGGCGGAGGCGGAGGTAACGGCAGCCGGGTGGCCGCGGTACTGGCCGCTTCTGTTGCTGGGGGCGGCCGTCGTTCCCGGGCTGCTGCTCTTCTCCGTCGGACGGTGGATGGACTCCCCGGCCGTGCAGGCCTGGCGGACCGTGTGCCTCGCCATCACCACGCAGGCGCTGCCCTTCCTGCTGCTGGGTACGGCGCTGTCGGGGGCGATCAACGCCTTCGTACCGGCGCGGGTGTTCACGAAGGTACTGCCCAAACGGGCCGCGTTCGCCGTGCCGGTCGCCGGGATGGCGGGGGTCGTGCTGCCGGGGTGCGAGTGCGCGTCGGTACCCGTGGCCAACAGCCTGATCGGACGCGGCGTCACCCCGGCCGCCGCGTTCGCGTTCCTGCTCTCGGCGCCCGCGATCAATCCGGTCGTACTGACCGCCACCGCGGTCGCGTTTCCCGCCAGCCCGGTGATGGTGCTGGCCCGGTTGCTCGCCTCGCTCGCGACCGCCGTGGTGATGGGCTGGCTGTGGCTCTGGCTGGGGCGTGAGGAGTGGCTGCGGCCGGTCGCGCGGCACACCGGGCACCGGCCGGGGCACAGCCGCTTCACGGAGTTCCGGACCGGCTTCCAGCACGACTTCCTGCACGCGGGTGGGTTCCTGGTCGTCGGCGCCATGGCTGCGGCGACCTTCAACGTCGCGGTACCGCGCTCCGTGCTCGACACCTTCGCCGGCTCGCCCTGGCTGTCCGTGCTCTTCCTGGCCGCGCTCGCGATCATCCTCGCGGTCTGCTCCGAGGCCGACGCGTTCGTGGCGTCCTCGCTCACGGGCTTCTCCCCCACCGCCCGGCTGGCTTTCATGGTGGTCGGCCCCATGGTGGACCTGAAGCTGATCGCCCTCCAGGCGGGCACCTTCGGCCGGGCCTTCGCGGTCCGCTTCTCCGCCGCCACGACGGTCGTCGCGGTGCTGTCCAGCGCGCTGATCGGAGCCGTACTGCTGTGAGACGCCCCCTCCAGGTGACCCTGCTCGTCCTCAGCGGCCTGGGCCTGCTGCACGCCTCGCTCTTCACCGACCTGTGCCTGCGCTACGTCAAGCCGAGCATGCGCCCGATGCTGGTCGTGTCCGGGTTCCTGCTGATTCTGCTCGGCATCGCGGAGGCCTGGTCACGGTCACGGCAGACCCCGGGCGTGGATGACCACCACACAGGCCAAGGCCACATAGGCGAGAACCACATAGACCAGCACCACACCGAACTCCCCGAAGAGCACACGGGCCACAACCACTCCAAGGTGCCCCGCGTCGCCTGGCTGCTCTTCCTCCCCGCGCTCAGCCTCCTCTTCTACGCCCCGCCCGCCCTCGGCGCCTACACCGCCTCCCGCGCCGCGACCAAGGCCGTCCCCGTGCAGGACGCCTTCGACCCGCTGCCCGCGACCTCGCCGCTGCCGATCACCCTGACCGACTTCACCACCCGCGTGCAGCAGGACCGCAAGCGGGCCATCAAGGGCCGGACCGTCCAGCTGACCGGGTTCGTCACGCCCGACAAGGGCAGCACCTACTGGGACCTGACCCGGATCATGATCTCGTGCTGCGCGGCGGACGCCCAGTCCATCAAGGTGCGGGTCTACGGCATCCCGGCCCTGGCCGCCAACACCTGGGTGACGATCACCGGGACCTGGCACGCGAGCGGAACCCTGGGGACGAGTTCTGCCCGCGCCGCGCTCAACGGCGTGACCGTCGAGAAGGTCGCCAAGCCGGTGAACGCCTACCAGGACGCCCTGCCGTTCGCGACCTCACGCTGAGGCCAGACCGCTGAGGCCAGACCGCTGAGCCAAGCCGCTGAGCTAGGCCACCGAGATGTCCACGGACGGCCGCAGTTTCGCCGCCGCGGCCAGGGCCTCGTGCATGGGGTGGGTGTCGAAGGCCGTCAACAGGGCCTCGTTCCGCGGGAGTTCGGACGCGGGGTAGGCGATCTGCTCGTAGGCCGCCTGGAAGCGGGGGCCCCAACGCCGGGCGCCCAGGCGGGCCGTACGGGAGCAGTTGTCGACCATGTAGGCCACGTCCCGTGCGTGCATGTAGGGCAGCAGGGAGTCGACCGCCTCGATGACGGACTCGTTGACGATCTCGGACCAGGGGTGGCCGCGCTCGGCGAACTCGTCGACCTGGGCGGTCATCGTCGCCACGAACACCCCGGCGGTGAACGGATCGACGGGCAGGGCCCGTTCGGCCCGGCGCGCCCGCACCTCAGCTCCTACGGCCCACATCGGGGAACCGCCGATCCCGCTCATCTCCCGCGCCCCGAGCCGCCGTTCGGCAAGAACCACGCTGCGCAGCTCGGTGCCGTCGGCGACCTCGTCGTAGATCTCGGCGACGATCTCGCGGGCGGGACCGTAGGTCGCCAAGTACACGCGGTCGAAGACCTCCCGTCCGGCCGGGTCCAACTCCTCGCGGACGGCGCGGAGTCCGGCCTGGGAGATGGTGCGGGCGATCGGGCCGGTGACGTTCTCGCAGGAGCGCTCGTACGCGGTCACCGCGTCGTCGCCGGTCAGGCGGTAGCGCGTGAACAGGCTCTCGACGATGCCGTGGACGGCGCCGAGCAGGATGGCGCGTTCGCCAACGATGTCGGAGCGGTACTCGCTCTCCAGGGTGGTGCGGAAGGTGTACGGCGAGCCCAGCGCGACCGACCAGCCGAGCGCGCGGTCGGTGGCCTTGCCGTCGGGGTCGGCGTGGACGGCGTAACTGCTGTTGATACCGGCGCCGTTGATCTCGGCACCCTGCTCGTAGAGCCGCCGCACGGAGTCGCCCATGCCCTTGGGGCAGACGGCGATGACTCCGTGTCCGGGCGGGAACTCCCCACCGGTCGCCCGGAGATGACCGAGCAGGAAGCCGTGCGAGAGGCCGATGGTCGCGCCGGGCTGCAACGCCGCGAAGATCTCCTCGTGATGGGCGGCGAGGGCGGCGTCCGCGATCAGCAGGATCACCAGGTCGCTGTCGGCGGTGACCGCGAGCCAGTCGCCGAGCGTGCCGTCCTCCTCGGTGAAGCCGTGCGCGCGGGCGTCCGCCACCGATGCCGAGCCAGGACGCAGCCCGACACTCACCCGGATGTCCGTACCGGCGAGGGAGTCGCGCAGGTTGCGGGCCTGGGCGCGGCCCTGCGGGCCCCAGCCGATGACGCCGATGCGGCGGACGCCGGCGAAGGCCTCGGGGAGCAGCGGGAAGAGGTGCCGGCCGCCGCGCAGGATGGTCTCCGTGCCGCCGGGCACGTCCATCGTTTCGAGGGCGAAGACGGCGGAGGTGTACGTGGTCGAGGTCATGGTCGAGTTGTAGGCTCCGGGCGAGTGTTGCAGCAAGCGCAACTTATGCAGCGGTCTGTTGCGTAAAGCGAAAGGGCCAGGTCACGGTATGCGGGACGACCATCGGGAACTGCGGCTTTTCCTGCATCTGGCGCAGACGCTGAACTTCGGGCGGACCAGTCTCGACTGCCATGTCAGTCCGGCGACGCTCACCCGGACCGTGCAGCGGCTGGAGGCCGGCCTCGGACACCGGCTCTTCGACCGCGGTGCGCGCGGGGTCTCCCTCACCGCGGAGGGGCACCGCTTCCGTGAATACGCCGTCCAGGCACTGGAGTTGTGGCGCACCTACCGCGAGGAGCATCCCGACCCGGCCGAACTCACCGGCCGTCTCACCCTGTTCGCCACGGTGACCGCCTGCCAGGCCCTGCTGCCCGACCTGTTGGCGCCGTTCCGGGCCGCGCATCCGCAGGTACGGCTCGATCTGCGCACCGGCGACGCGGCGGCGGCGCTGGCCCGCCTCGACGAGGGCGAGGCCGACGTGGCGGTCGCGGGCATCCCACCCCGGCTGCCGGAACCCCTGGTCAGCCGGACGGTCACGGTGACCGAACTGGTCCTGGTCACCGCGCGCGACCGTCCCGACCCGGGTCTCGACGGCCCGTTCGTCCTCCCGCACCGGGGCCTGGTCCGCGAGGCTGCCGACCGCTGGTTCCGCACCCGGGGCACGACACCCGACGTGGCCTGCGAACCGGACGGCCACGAAGGCCTGTTGACCCTGGTCGCCCTGGGCTGCGGGACGGGAGTGGTACCCCGCCTCGTCCTGGACAACAGCGCCGTACGGGAACGGCTGACGGTGATCCCGGCGGACCCACCACCGGAGCCGTTCCCGATCGGGCTCTGCGTACGACGAGCGGACCTGCGCCGCCCACTGGTGGCAGCCCTGTGGAGCCTGACGGCGCCATAGGCGCCCCAAAGGGGCGCAGGGCTGTATTTGATTTGCGGCTACCGCCGCGCGGGCGCGCCCAGCCACAACGGGCGCCGCAGCAAACCGACGACGCACGCCCCGCTACTCCCAGCGGAGCGCCTAGTCCAGGTCAACCGGCCCGTCGTTCTTCTTCTCGTCCTTCTTCGCCTGCAACTGGAGCAGATTCTTGACCTCGTCACCGGGCCGACGCCCGTCGGGGTCCGCCCCGCTCAGATTCCCCCGCACCGAGTCCAGAATCGTCAGCCCCTGCGAGACAAGCCCCGCGGCGATCTCGCCAAGCCCGTCCGCCCCGTTGAGAACGTTGACGTTGGCCCCCGCAAGACCCCCCGCCGCTTCCTTGACGATCTGCGGAAGCTGGTCGATCAGCATCCGGTCGAGCGCGACGCGGTCGTACGACGCCGCCGCCTCGGCCTGGATCTTCATCCGGTCCGCCTCGGCGATGGCGAGCAGCTTGATCCGCTGGGCCTCGGCCTCGGCCGGCTTGACGATCTCGGCGACCAGCTGCTGCTGGCGCAACTCGGCCTGGCGCTGGGCCAGTTCGGTCTGCGCGGCGAGCACTTCCTGCTGGGCGTGGGCCTGCGCGAGCGGTCCGGCCTGCGCGGCCTGCGCCTGGGCGCGGTCGACCTCGGCCGAGTACTCGGCCTTGACGACCGCGGTCTGCCGGGCGTACTCGGCCTGGTTGCGGGCCGCGACCTGCTCCGCCTCGACGGAGGCCTGGGTGGCCTGGGCCTGGGCGATCTGGGCCTGCCGCTGGATGGCCGCCTTGTGCGGCGCGGACATGGCCTCGATGTAGCCGACCTCGCCGTCGTCGATCGACTGGATCTGCAGCGAGTCCACGATCAGGCCGATCTTCGCCATCTCGACCTTTGACGTGTCGAGAACCTCGGCGGCGAGCTTCTGCCGCTCCGTGACGATCTCCTCGACCGTCATCGAGCCGATGATGGACCGCAGGTGACCGGCGAAGATCCGGCCGGTCAGGACCGACATCTGGTCCTGGTCGGAGAGGAAGCGCTGGCCCGCGTTGATGATGCTCTCGGTGTCGTTGCCGACCTTGAACGCGATCACGGCGCGGACGTGCAGCGCGATGCCCTGCCTGGTCACACAGGTCTCGGTGACCTCGGCCTCGCACATCGACAGCGTGAGGAAGCGGGTCTTGCGGAAGACCGGCAGCACGAACTTTCCGTGCCCCGTGACCACTCGGAACGGCGCGCCCCCCAGTCCCCGCCTGCCACCCGAGATCAGCATCGCCTCATCGGGGGCGGGAACGCGGTAACCGAACATTCTGGTACTCCTCACTCAGCGCCGGCGGGGTCCCCGCCCAGCGCGTCCAATGGATCCACCCACTTGATGACGTGGACCTCACGACTTCCTCGCGACTCGATCACGAGTACGGTCGCCCCCGTGGGCAGAGGATCGTCCGACCAGGCGAGGAAGGTCTCGGAGCCGCCTCGGACGCGCACCAGGATCTCGCCGGGGCCCGCGCTTCCGCGGGTCGCGATGATCACCTGCCCCGTGCATCCGATCACGGGCTCATCCTGCGGCATCACACGCCGCCCTCCATCCTCTGGCCTTAGGTTTCCGACGATAGACCTACTCTGCCCCGGCTCCCAACGGGCTCGTCGATTCCTTCTTCCGGACACCGTCCTCAAGATCAGGACAGGGCCGCCAGCGGATCGTCGAGCACCGGCTGCCACGCCAACTCGGCTGCCCCGACCAGGCTGTTGTGGTCGAGGGTGCAGGCGAGGATCGGCACGCCGCCGCTCTGCCCCCACAGACTCCGGTCGGCGACGACCGCGCGCAGCCGGTCCGGGTCGGCGTCCAGGAGGCTGCGGTGCAGTCCGCCGAGGATGATCCGGTCGGGGTTGAGGATGTTCACCAGCCCGGCGAGACCCAGCCCGAGCCGGTCGATGAGCGCTTCGGCGGCCTTCCGGACGGTCGGGTCGTCGTAGTGGTGGCGGATCAGCTCGTTGGACTCCTGGAGCAGGGACACCTCGGGGCCGGGCTCACGACCGGCGGCCGTGAGGAAGGCGAGCGGGTCGGCCTCGACGTCGAGACAGCCGCGGCTGCCGCAGTAGCAGGGGCGCCCTTCGGGGTTGACGGTGAGGTGCCCGACTTCGAGCGCGAGGCCCGAACTCCCGGTGTGCAGACGCCCGTCGAGCACCAGCGCCCCGCCCACACCCCGGTGTCCGGTCGCCACGCACAGCAGGTCCCGGGCGCCGCGTCCCGCGCCGTGCCGGTGCTCGGCGAGCGCGGCGAGGTTGACGTCATTGCCCGCGAACGCGGGACCGGTGAGGCCGGCCGCGCGCACGCACTCGGCGAAGATCCGCCGCACCGGCGCGCCTGCGGGCCAGGCCAGGTGGAGGGGGTTGAGCGCCAGTCCTTCGGGCTCGGCCACGGCGGACGGTACGGCGAGCCCGGCACCGACGCACCGCCGGCCGGTCTCACGCAACAGATCGGCACCGGCCTCGACGACCGAACCGAGCACCTTCGCCGGGTCTGCGTCCACGGCCTCGCAGCCGGGCGCGGTCGCGACGATCTGGCCGCCGAGTCCGACCAGTGCGGCGCGGAAGCCGTCTGCGTGTACCTGGGCTGCGAGGACTACGGGTCCGTCCTCGGCGAGCGCGAGTCGGTGCGAGGGGCGGCCCTGTGAACCGGCTGCCGCGCCGGGCCTTGCGTCGACCCTGATCAGGCCCAGGGCCTCCAGCTCGGCGGCCACCGCGCCGGCCGTCGCGCGGGTCACCCCGAGTTCGGCGGTGAGTACGGCGCGGGTGGGGGCACGGCCGGTGTGCACGAGCTCCAGGGCGGGGCCGAGCGCTCCGCGGCCCCGGTCCAGTCGTGCCCTTGAGGTTGTCCCTTCGCCGCTCATGAGGGGGAGTCTCCCATGATCCGTAGAGCGAGCCGGTGGGGGTCGTGGTCACAGTGACGGCCGGTGGGGGCTGGTCGCGCAGTTCCCCGCGCCCCTGAAAAGCAACGCCCGCTCAGAAGCCACTCACTCTCAGCGTCACGTTAAGCCTTCCCCGTAGCCCCAACTCCCCCGGCCCCGTGCCCTCGTACACCCTCGGCACCCCGTGATACGCCAGCCTCGACGCGCCCCCGAACACGAACAGGTCCCCGCTCCTCAACTCGACGTCCGTGTACGGCCTCGTGCGGGTCTGGGTGTTGCCGAAGCGGAAGACGCAGGTGTCGCCGAGGCTGAGGGAGACCACGGGGGCGTCGGAACGCTCGTCGGCGTCGCGGTGCATGCCCATGCGGGCGTCGCCGTCGTAGAAATTGATCAGGGCGATGTCGTACGACGCCGTCGGCGCCCCCAGTGCGTCGGTGACCGCCCGCTGCGCGAGGTCGTCGAGCCAGGTCGGGAAGGGTTTCACCGGGGTGCCGTCGCCGTCGGTCGTCGTACGGGAGTAGGCGTACGGGTACCAGTGCCAGCCCAGGCACACCTGCCGGGCGGTCATCGTGCCGCCGCCGGGGGTGTGGACCGTGCGCAGGCCGGCCGGGGGCCTGGCCCACTCGCGGCAGGCCGTCAGGAGGTCGCGCTGGCGGTCCGGGGAGAGCCAGTCCGGCACGTGCACCGCGCCCGGCGCGATCTCCGTACGAACTCTCGGAAACAGCTCGGCGTCCATGGCCCCATCCTGCCCCGACCGGCCATGAGCTGGCACTCGGTTAGCCTTGGCGCACGATGGACGACCATATCGACCGAATGACGACTCCGTGGGGCGAGCGCGCCCTGGCCCGCTTCCCCGAGGACCCGCGCGACCAGTTGCGTGCCTGGGACGCCTCCGACGAATACCTTCTGCGGCATCTCGCGGAACAGGACACCCCGCTGTCCGGCACGGTGGTGATCGTGGGCGACCGCTGGGGCGCCCTGGCCGCGGCCCTCGCGGAGCACGGTCCGGTGCAGATCACGGACTCGTTCCTCACGCAGGAGGCGACCAAGGCGAACCTCGCCCGGGGTGAGGTCGACGCGGATTCCGTACGGCTGCTCACCACCCAGGATCCGCCGCCCGAGCGGGTCGACGTGCTGCTGGTCCGGGTGCCCAAGAGCCTCGCGCTGCTGGAGGACCAGTTGCTGCGGCTGGCGCCCGCGGTGCACGCCGACACCGTCGTCGTCGGTACCGGGATGGCGAAGGAGATCCACACCTCGACGCTGAAGCTGTTCGAGCGGATCCTCGGCCCGACCCGGACCTCGCTGGCCGAGAAGAAGGCCCGGCTGATCTTCTGCACGCCACGGTCGTCGGCAGCGCGTGGCACCAACCCCTGGCCGCACAGTTACGCCCTGCCCGACGGCATCGGCGTGGTGTCGGGGCGGACCGTGGTCAATCACGCGGGTGTGTTCTGCGCCGAGCGCCTCGACATCGGCACCCGTTTCCTCCTCCAGCATCTGCCCTCAAGTCGTGGGCTCGGCAAGGTGGTTGACCTCGGGTGCGGCAACGGTGTCGTGGGTACGGCGGTGTCGCTGGCCGATCCGGAGGCCGAAGTCCTGTTCGTGGACGAGTCGTTCCAGGCCGTCGCCTCGGCGGAGGCCACGTACAAGGCGAACGGCGTTCCGGGGCAGGCCGAGTTCAGGGTCGGGGACGGGCTGGTCGGGGTGCCTGCCGACAGCGTGGACCTCGTGCTCAACAATCCGCCGTTCCACTCCCACCAGGCGACGACCGACGCGACGGCCTGGCGGATGTTCTCCGGGGCGCGGCGCGCACTGCGGCCGGGCGGCGAGCTGTGGGTGATCGGCAACCGGCATCTCGCCTACCACGTGAAGCTGAAGCGGCTCTTCGGCAACAGTCAACTGGTCGCCAGCGACGCGAAGTTCGTGGTCCTGAAGGCCGTCAAGCGCTAGCCCGACCGTCCGCCTCCGGCGAGTACGCCGATGATCCGGGCCACCGCTTCCGCCATGGCCTCCCGCCCCACGCTCAGGTACTTGCGGGAGTCGACCGCCTCGGGGTGTTCGGCGAGGAACGCGCGGATCGCGCCGGTCATCGCCTGGTTGAGGGCCGTGCCCACGTTGACCTTGGTGATGCCGCCGGCGACGGCCGCGGTCAGTTCGTCGTCGGGGACCCCTGAGGAGCCGTGCAGGACGAGAGGGACGTCCAGGGTCGCGCTGAGCCGCTTGAGGAGGTCGTGGTCGAGGGTGGCCGTACGGGTGGTCATGGCGTGCGTGCTGCCGATGGCCACGGCGAGTGCGTCCACGCCGGAGTCGGCGACGAAGGCGCGGGCCTCGGCGGGGTCGGTGCGGGCGCCGGGTGCGTGGGCGTCGAGGGGCGGCTCGCCGTTCTTGCCGCCGACCTCGCCCAACTCGGCCTCGATCCACAGGCCTTGGGAGTGTGCCCAGTCTGCGGCGGTGCGGGTCGCGGCGAGGTTCTCGGCGTAGGGCAGGCGGGCCGCGTCGTACATGACGGAGCTGAATCCGCCGTCGTGTGCCTGTCGTAGCAGCTCGTCGCTCTGGACGTGGTCGAGGTGCAACGCGACGGGTACGGCGGCCCGTTCGGCGGCGGCGACGGCCGCACGGGCGAGCGGGAGGAGGCGGCCGTAGCGGAACTTGACGGCGTTCTCGCTGACTTGGAGGACGACGGGGGCGGTGGCGAACTCGGCGCCGGCGATGACGGCCTCGACGTGTTCCAGGGTGATGATGTTGAAGGCGGCGACCGCGGAGCGGGCGGTGGCGGCGCGGGTGATGAGTTCGCCGGTGGTGACGAGGGGCACGGCCTTTCCTTTCCAGTCCTGGAGTACCGGGGCTTCAGGGGGCGAGGATCACCGAGCGGGTGAGGTGGCGCGGGCGGTCGGGGTCCAGGTCGCGGTGGGCGGCGACGGCGACCGCGAGGCGCTGGGCGCGGACGAGTTCGGCGAGCGGGTCGAGGCCGCCCTCGATCCACAACCCGCCGGTGGCGCCCACCTGTTGGGCGAGTCCCTCGGGCGCCTCGCCGAGCATCCAGGTGGCGGTGCCGTGGGTGGTGATGCTGATCGGGCCGTGCCGGTACTCCATCGCCGGGTAGGCCTCGGTCCAGGACAGGGAGGCCTCGCGCATCTTCAGCCCGGCCTCGTTGGCGAGGCCGACCGTCCAGCCGCGGCCGAGGAAGGTGAACTGGGTGCAGGCGACGAGCTGTTGGGGCAGTTCGGCGACGAGCGCGGTGCGGGCGTCGGCGACCACGGCGTCGGTGTGCAGGCCGAGGTGGGCGCGGAGCAGGGTGACCGCGGTGGTCGCGAACCGGGTCTGCACGACGGAGCGTTCGTCGGCGAAGTCGAGCACGACCACCTCGTCGGCGGCCGTCATGACGGGCGTGTGCGGGTCGGCGGTGATCGCGGTGGTGCGGGTGTGGCCCTTCAACTCCCGCAGGAGTTGCAGCACTTCGGTGGTGGTGCCGGAGCGGGTGAGGGCGAGGACGCGGTCGTACGTCCGACCGTGCGGGAACTCCGAGGCGGCGAAGGCGTCGGTCTCGCCCTGGCCTGTTCCCTCGCGCAGGGTGGCGATCGCCTGGGCCATGAAGTACGAGGTTCCGCAGCCGACGATCGCGACCCGCTCCCCCGGCGCCGGGAGCGCCTCCCGGTATCGGGGCGCCTCCGCCGCGGCGCGTATCCAGCACTCGGGCTGACTGTTCAGCTCGTCCTCGACATAGGTCATGCCGTACCCCTCCCCGCCGATGCTTGTTCCTGCAAGATATAGCGAGATTTCGAGCACAATCAAGCAAATTCGGTGAGGATGGTGTGCGCTAGGGTCGCCGGAGAATCGAGGATCGGAGAGTGCGGATGTCGCGCGACGCCCGCTGGAAGGCGCTGCTGGAGCTGCTCGTCGAGCGCGGCCGGCTCGACGTCGAGGAGGCGGCTGTCGACCTCGCGGTGTCGGCCGCGACGATCCGCCGTGACTTCGACCAACTCGCCGAGCAGCAGATGCTGGTGCGCACCCGGGGCGGCGCGGTCGTGCACGGGGTGTCGTACGAACTGCCGTTGCGCTACAAGACCGCCCGGCACGCCTCCGAGAAGCAGCGGATCGCCAAGGCGGTCGCCGAACTCGTCGCGCCGGGTGAGGCGGTGGGCCTGACCGGCGGTACGACGACCACGGAGGTGGCCCGCGCCCTGGCCGTACGCGGCGACCTCACCTCCGGAGCCTCCGGATCACCGGCGCTGACCATCGTGACCAACGCGCTCAACATCGCCAACGAGCTTGCCGTACGGCCCCAGTTCAAGATCGTGCTGACCGGCGGGGTCGCGCGACCGCAGTCGTACGAACTCGTCGGGCCGCTCGCGGACGGGGTGCTCTCGCAGATCACCGTCGATGTGGCGGTGCTCGGTGTGGTCGCCTTCGACGTGACGCACGGCGCGGCGGCCCACGACGAGGCGGAGGCGGCGATCAACCGGCTGCTGTGCGAGCGCGCCGAGCGCGTGATCGTCGCGGCCGACTCCAGCAAGCTCGGGCAGCGGGCGTTCGCCCGGATCTGCTCGGTGGAGTCCGTGAACACGCTGGTGACGGACGCGGGGGTGGGGGCGGACATGGTGCGGCGGTTCGAGGAGGCGGGGGTGCGGGTCGTCGCCGTGTGACGGCCCGCCCCGCCCCGGACACCCGATCGGTGCTTGCTCAATATCTGCCTCAATGCTTGGTCAGGACTTCGAAGCGCAGGTGGGTGATGTCCGGCGACTCGCGTGTCCAGAGCCGGCGGAGTTCGACGGGACCGCCGAGGTGGTCGAAGAGCCGCTTGCCCGCGCCCAGCAGCACGGGGACGAGCATGATGTGCACCTCGTCCAACAGACCGGCGTTCAGGGCATGTTGGGCGACGCTCGCACCATGGACCCCGACGTCCCCACCGGCGGCGGTCTGCTTGGCGCGGGCCACCGCGGACTCGATGCCGTCGGTGACGAAGGTGAACACGTCGGGGGCGACGACGTCCGCCGGATCGGGGGCGTGATGGGTGAGCACGACACAGGGGACCTTTCCCACCGGCCCGCCGTCGCCCCAGCCGCCCTCGCCTTCGCACACGTCGTAGGAGTGCCGGCCCATGAGGACGGCGCCGACGCCGTCGGCCATCTCGGCGAGGACCTTGGCGTCGGTGCCGTCCATTTCCTGGACCCAGCGGTGCAGGCGTTCGCCGCCGACGCCGAGGGGGTTGGCGCGGGTGTCGTCCGGGGCGGTGATGAAGCCGTCCAGGGACATGGACATTCCTGAGATCACCTTGTCAGTCATGTCAGGTAGACCGTCCGCGCCGCCCGAACTCATCGCCTGAGCGGTGTGCGATCCGTCAGCCGAAGGCCTTGACGGCCTGGTAGTACGTCCAGGCCGTGCTGTTGCAGGTGGTCGCGACGGCGCTGCTGTAACCGGCGCAGACCCGCTTGAGGTCGTCGTAGAAGGCGCTGTCGAGCCGCGACTTGTTGGCGCTGAAGGCGTTGGCGGCCTTGTAGTTGCGGTAGCCGAAGTCATGGCGGGCGCAGGAGGTGGCGAAGGGGAAGCCGAAGGGGTTGTCGGGCGAGTCGGAGCAGTAGTCGGTGGACCAGTCGAACGCGTAGGCGGACCAGGCGGTTTGGTTGGCGCGGGCCGCGACCCAGAGGTTGTAGCTCGACGCGCTGGTCTGGGTCCAGCCGGAGAGGACTTGAGGCTTGTCGGCGGGGGCGGCGGTGGCGGCTGTCGCGGTGGCGACGACGGCTACCAGAGCCAGAGTTGAGGCGGCGAGACCGGTGGCGAGTCTGCGGTGCATTCAACACCTCCATGGGACCGCGATCCGCCCGTCGGATCGCAGGTCCATGACAAGATGATTTACACGTCGACCATGCCTTCACACCGCATGTGCCCCAATGACCCGTTAACTCTCGGATATGCCAGGAGTTCGGGACATGAACCTCATGGGAGAGACCGGCAGAGGGGACACGCAACACCCCTGCTGCCGGGCGGAGTTCACCTTCCGAGGAAGGTCTCAGGACGACGGCGTCAGGGGCAGGTCGTCCGTGAAGGCGTTGACCGGTTGGGCGACGTTCCGGGTGCCGTGGACGTCGAGGGCCGCCGCCGCGGTTCGCGTGCCGAGTGCGCCCTGTGTGTGCCAGGTTCCGGTGACGGCCAGCCAGGTGTTCGCGGGCGGGGCCGGGGTGCCGTACATGTGGACCTTGACCGTCTGGGCGTCCGCCGCGCAGCAGGTGAAGATGATGCGGGTCAGGTCCCAGCCGCCGCCCCGGACCGGCGTGGCGAACCCGGTCATCTCGACGCTTCGACCCTTGATGGCCAGCTCCTTGTCCTGCTGGACCCGGGTGGTGAAGTCCGTGAGGGTCATCGGCAGGGGTGAGGTGGCGGGCAGTGCGGCGAACCGCTTCTGCTGCTTGACGGCCTCGCTGCCCGCGTGGGACGCCGTGTAGGCGCCGAGGGCGGGTGGGGCGTAGAAGAGGAGGCTGAGCGCGGGGAGGAAGAGCAGCCAGGCGATGCGCGGGGCGGTGGAGTGGTCGTGGCCGTGGTCATGCCCGGGGTCGTGGCCGTGGTCGTGCTTCTCCTCGTCCGCCGTGCCGCGGTCGAGTGCCGCGTGGGCCAGGCCCAGGAGCAGGAGGAGGGCGCCGGAGATGATCAGGAGCGGGCGCAGGCCCTCCTTGACGTAGCGCAGGTAGAGGTCGGTGAAGAGGGCGGTGTGCAGCAGGCCCAGGCCGGTCAGGACCAGGAGCGGTACTTGGGCGGTGCGCTTCACAGCAGGGCGCCTCCGATCAGGACGCTGGCGGCCACGGCCACGACGGTGGTCGCGGTGGAGAAACGCACCGCGAACGCCCGGCCGAAGGTGCCCGCCTGAAGGGCGATCAGCTTCAGGTCCACCATGGGGCCGACCACCATGAATGCCAGCCGGGCAGTGGGCGAGAAGCCTGTGAGTGAGGCCGCTACAAAAGCGTCGGCCTCGGAGCAGACCGCGAGGACGACGGCGAGCGCGGCCAGGAAGAGCACGGACAGCCAGGGCGAGCCGGAGAAGGTGTCGAGGACGGAGCGCGGGACGGTCACGTTGAAGGTGGCCGCGGCCATGGCACCGAGGACGAGGAAGCCGCCGGCATGCAGGAAGTCGTGCTGGAAGCCGAGCCGGAACTCCGTGAAGCGGCTGTGCCCCGACTGGTGTCCGGTGTGCCGTACGACGGGCCGCAGCCACTCCTCACGCCCCAGCCAGAGCCAGAGCCAGCCCATGACGGCGGCGGTGGCGAGCGAGGCGAGGAGCCGGGCCAGCACCATGGCGGGGCTGCCCGGGAAGGCGACGGCGGTGGCGGTCAGCACGATCGGGTTGATCGCGGGCGCCGAGAGCAGGAACGCGAAGGCGGCGGCCGGGGTGACGCCCCGGCGGATCAGGCTGTTCGCGACCGGCACGGACGCGCATTCGCAGCCCGGCAGGACCACGCCCGCGATGCCCGCGACGGGTACGGCGAGCGCGGCCCGCTTGGGCAGCACCTTGGTGAACAGGTCTGCCGGGACGAAGGCGTTGATGGCTCCGGACAGGGCGGTGCCCAGGAGGAGGAAGGGCAGCGCCTGCACGGTGATGGCCAGGCAGACGGTCCGCCAGGCCGCCACGGCGGGGTCGTTGAGCCATGGCGTGCCCGACAGGGCGAGGACGGCCGCCGCCAGGCCGAGCGCGAGGGCGAACGCTGTCGTGGGCGGGGGTCTGCGAAGAGCGCGGCGCCGTCGCTCGGGTGGATGGACGGCGGCCGGGATCGCTGTCTCCGTCACATCAAGCAGCTCATCCGTTTTTGGCATATTTGCTCCGAATGTCTGATGTTGTGACAGAAGATAGTACGGTTCTCGTGTGATCAGCCGACTGTCCGTCAGCATCGTCCGCGCGTGTCTGCGTGAAGGCACCGGCGGGAGTCCCACTGCGGTGCTGGACGAGGTCCCGTTGAGCGACGACGAGCGGTGCCGGGTGCCGGTGCTGGCGGGGACCTCGCACGCCGTGTTCGTGTCGGTGCGCGGGTCCGAGGTGTCGCTCCGCTTCTTCACCGCCGGGGGCGAGCTGCCCGCGTGCGGTCACGGCACGGTCGCCGCCCTGGCCTTCCTCGCGGCACGGGCCGGTGGCTCGGAGTACCAGGGCGTCCTGCGCGCCACCGGGCGTTCGTTCGCAGGCCGGGCCGTACGGGAGGGGGCGCGGTTCCGTGCCGTCTTCGAGCCGGGTCCCGTCGCGTTGCGCGAGCCGACCGCGGACGAGTACGCGCTCGTCCTGCCCACGCTGGGCGTCACCCCGGGCGCGCTCGCCGCGGGTGCCCGGGTGGCCTCGGTCGGGCGGGCACGTCTGCTCGTCCCGGTCTCCTCGCGCTCCGAACTCGCCGCGCTGGCCCCGGACTTCGAGACTCTGCGCGCGGCCTGCGACCGGTTCGGACTCCTCGGCTGCTACGTCTACTCGGTGCCGACGTCCGCCGGGCGGATCGCGGCGCGGATGTTCGCGCCGTCGATCGGTGTCCCGGAGGACATCGCGAACGCCAACAGCACCGCGTGTCTCGCCGCCGACCTGGCCGGCCGGGGTGTCACCGAGATCGCCGTCGACATGGGCGACTCGCTCGGCAGCCCGGCCACGATCACGGCGAGCGCGCGGCCCGTGGTGCGGGTGGGCGGTGTCGCCGAAGTCGGCGATGCCGTACGGGAGTTGACCGGCTAGCGGGCCCGGACCCGTTCCAGTACGTCCCGGATCAGGTCGGCGCTGATGGTGAAGTGGCCCCGGGCGATCTCCTCGGCGTGTTCCGGTTCGCCCGCCGCGATGGCCTCGTACAGGGCTTTGTGGTCCTCGCCGCCCTGGTGGAAGTGGGTCTGTTCGCCCTTGCCCCAGGGTTCGACGGGGAAGCCGAGGCTGATGCGGGCCAGCAGGTCCTGGCTGAGCATGACGATCTGCGGGTTGCCCGTGGCTTCGCGGACGGCCCGGTGGAAGGCGCTGTCCGCGGTGTGCGCGTCGCGCTGGGTACTCGCGGAGAGGTAGGCGGACAGGGCGTCCCGCATGGGTTCGAGGTCCTTGGCGCTACGGCGTCGGGCGGCCGTCGCGGCGACCATGCCCTCGACCAGGCCGCGCAGGTCGAAGAGCTGCTCGAACTCCTCCCAGCGGGGCAGCAGCGTGTGCCGGACCGCGGAGGCCGTCGACTCGGTCCAGCTGTCGCGGACGTAGGTCCCGCCGTTGCGCCCGCGCCGGATCTCGACCACGCCCACGGCCTGGAGCCGGGCGACCGCCTCGCGCACGGTCGGGCGGCTGACCCGGAGCAGGCCGGTGAGCTCACGCTCGGCCGGCAGCCGTTCGCCCGGCAGGAAGTCGCCGACGGCGATCGCGGTGAGCAGCCGGTCGGACACCTCGTCGACCGCCGAGGCCACCCGGACCGGGCGCAGCGCGGAGGACGGGGAGCCGCCGAGGAGGACACGGTCGAGGACGCGTGAGAACTCGTCGCCCGCTTCGGATGCCTCAGGTACGGATGTCAGCTGTCCTCCCCCTTCAATGCCGCTTCTGTAAACGCGGGCGGGCCACGTGAACGCGCCGTTACGTCTTGCCCAGCCCCCGCTAAAAGGTCTTGTGCGCTGACCTTTTACCCAATCACCATCACAGCCATCCGTCACTTCCTTTTCCATTTCCGCCACAGGCCGGTTCGCGTCCGGCCCGTCTGGGAGGCCCTCGCGTGGCGATTCCCGAACCGAATCACACCGGCACCGTCGACTTCAACGGCCATTCGACCTGGTACCGGATCACCGGCGAGCCCGGCAGGACACCCCTGGTCGTCCTGCACGGCGGACCCGGCGCCGGTCACAACTACACGCTCAGCATCGCGGGCATCGCCGAACAGGGCCGCCAGGTGGTGCACTACGACCAGCTCGGCACCGGGCTGTCCACCCATCTGCCCGACGAGGGCGCCGACTTCTGGACCGTCCAGCTGTTCCTCGACGAACTCGAGACTCTGCTCAAGGAGTTGGGCATCGCCGATGCCTACCATCTTCTCGGCCAGTCCTGGGGCGGCATGCTCGCCGCCGAGCACGCGGTACGCCGGCCGGCCGGGCTGCGCGGGCTGGTCATCGCCAACTCCCCCGCGTCGATGGAGCTGTGGCTCGCGGCGGCGGCCGAACTGCGCGCCCAGCTCCCGCCCGGCGTCCAGCGGACCCTGCTCGCCCACGAGGCGGCCGGGACCACCGACCACCCCGACTACCTCGCCGCCGAGCAGGTCTTCAACGAACGCCATGTGTGCCGGCTGAACCCCAACCCGCCCGAGGTGCAGGCGACTTGGGAGAACATCGCGGCCGATCCGACCGTGTACCACACGATGAACGGGCCGAACGAGTTCCATGTCGTCGGCACCATGAAGGACTGGTCCGTGATCGACCGGCTGCATCTGGTCGAGGCACCGACCCTGCTGGTGTCCGGCCGGTACGACGAGGCGACTCCCGAGACCCTGCGCCCGTTCGCCGACCACATCCCCGACGTGCGCTGGCACATGTTCGAGCACTCCAGCCATATGCCGCACGTCGAGGAGGAGGAGCTCTACCTCCAGGTCGTGGGCACCTTCCTCGACTCCACCGACTGATCACCCAACTGATCACCCGGTCGCCCCAACACCCCTTCCCCCGACGGGAGTTCCCTGGATGTCCCGCAGTACGAGACGAGGCGCGTTCGCCGCCGCCACCGTCGCCCTCGCCCTGACCACCGCCGCCTGTTCGTCCTCCGACAGCGGCTCCTCCGACCCGGCCACGTCGTCGTCCTCGTCGACAGCCGGCTCCACCGCGTTCCAGCCGCAGCACAAGGGCGGCACGCTGAAGCTGGTCGCCCACGCGGCGGCGGGCAGCTTCGATCCGCAGGTCAACTACACGCTCCAGTACTGGCAGTTGTACCAGTCGATGTACGACGGACTGCTGTCGTTCAAGAAGGTCGGCGGCCAGGAGTCGTTCACGGTCGTCCCGGACCTGGCCGCGGCGATGCCGAAGGTCACCAACGGCGGGAAGACGTACACCTTCACGCTCCGCAAGGGCATCACCTTCTCCAACGGCAAGGCGCTGACCACCGACGACGTGGTGGCGTCCTTCCAGCGCATCTTCAAGGTCTCCAGCCCCACCGCCGGCACCTTCTACAACGGCATCGTCGGCGCCACCGCCTGCCTCAAGACCCCCGCGTCCTGCACCCTCAAGGGCGGTGTCACCGGCGACGCGAAGGCGAACACGGTCACCATCAACCTGACGGCGCCGGACTCGGAGTTCCCGTACAAGCTGGCCGTCCCGCACGCCAGCATCGTGCCGAAGGACTCGCCGACGAAGGACGCGGGCACAAAGCCGCTGCCGACGACCGGGCCCTACATGGCGGCCTCGTACGACCCGAACCGTGAGCTGAAGCTGGTGCGCAACCCGCACTTCAAGGAGTGGTCGCGGGAGGCGGAGCCGCAGGGTTATCCGGACCAGATCGACTACACCTTCGGACAGACCGTCGAGTCCGAGGTGACCGCCGTCGAGAACGGCGAGGCGGACTGGATGTTCGACCCGCCGCCCGCCGACCGGCTCAACGAGATCGGCACCAAGTACACGTCCCAGGCGCATGTGAACCCGCTGACCGCGTTCTGGTACGCGACGCTGAACGTCAACTCGGCCCCGTTCAACAACAAGTTGGCGCGCCAGGCCATCAACTACGCCGTGGACCGGTCGGCCGTGGTGCGGCTGTACGGCGGCACCAACCTCGCCTCCCCCGCGTGCACGATCCTGCCACCGGGCTTCCCCGGGCACGTCAACTCGTGCGACTACACCAAGGGCGGCGGAAAGACCTGGACGGCCGCCGACCTGGCCAAGGCCAAGGCGCTGGTGAAGAAGTCCGGTACGGCGGGGCAGGCGGTCGGCATCGTCGTGCAGGACGACGACGTCAACAAGTCCATCGGGCAGTACCTGCAGAGCCTGCTCACCCAGCTCGGCTACAAGGCGACGCTCAAGCCGCTGTCGGCGAACATCCAGTTCACCTACATCCAGAACACCAAGAACAAGGTCCAACTCGCCCTGACGTCCTGGTACCAGGACTATCCGGCGGCCTCGGACTTCCTCAACGTGCTGTTCTCCTGCGCCGCGTTCCACCCCGGCAGCGACTCCAGCATCAACATCTCCGGCTTCTGCGACAAGGGCACCGACGCGAAGATGCAGACCGCGCTGAAGACCGCGCAGACCGACCCGACGGCGGCGAACAAGCAGTGGGGCGCGATCGACCAGTCGATCATGCAGCAGTCGCCAGTCGTCCCGCTGATCAACCCGAAGATCATCGACTTCACGTCGAAGCGCCTGGGCAACTACCAGTTCAGCAAGCAGTTCTACATGCTCGTCGGCCAGACATGGGTCAAGTGAGCACCGCCGCACCCGAGTTGGCCACCGTCGAGGCCCGGCGCCCGCCGGGCCCCTGGCGGACGGCCGGCGCCGACCTGCTCCACAACAGGTCGGCGCTGGCCGCGGCCGTCGTCCTCTTCCTTGTCGTCCTGGCGACCCTGTGCGCACCGCTGTACGCGCACCACATCGCCCACACCGACCCCTTCCAGTCCCATGTCTCCGGCACCACCGTCATCGACAGAAAGACCGTGCCGGTGCTCACCCCGAGCAGCACCGGCCTCGGCCTCGGCGTCACCCCGATCGGCCCGACCTGGGACCCCGCCCACTACTTCCTCGGCGCCGACAACCAGGGCCGCGACGTCATGGCCCGCCTGCTCTACGGCGGCCGGACGAGCCTGTTCATCGGGTTCACGGCGGCGCTGCTCACCTGCGCCCTCGGCACGGTCGTCGGAGTCGTCGCCGGGTACGCGGGCGGTGTCGTCGACGCCGTCATCTCCCGTGTCCTGGACGTCATTTGGGCGTTTCCCGTGTACCTGCTGGCGATCTGCCTCTCGGTCGTCCTGCTCACCGACGGGCTCCACCTCGGACCGCTCACCGTCGAGGCGGGGAGTCTCTGGCTGCCCGTCGCGATCATCGCGGCGATCTATGTGCCGTACATCGCAAGGCCGTTGCGCGGTCAGGTGCTGGTGCTGCGCAACAAGGAGTACATCCAGGCGGCCATCGGCTCCGGGGCGCCGACCGTGCGCATCCTGCGCCGCGAAGTACTGCCGAACGTGCTGCCGACGGCGATCGTGTTCGTCCCGCTGATGACCGCGCTCGCCATGCTCACTGAGTCGGCGCTGTCCTTCCTGTCGGTCGGTGTCCAGCCGCCGGACGCCAGTTGGGGCACGATCATCGAGGACGGACTCGGGCTGCTCTACACCCGCCCCGCCGTGACGATCGCGCCCGGCCTGCTGATCGCGCTGACCACGGCGGCCCTCAACGTCCTCGGCGACGGCGTGCGCGACGCGCTCGACCCGGGCGCCCGACTGCGCGGAGGGGTGTGACACTCATGCTTCGGTTCATCGTGAAGCGCTTCGCGTCCGCCCTGCTGGTGATGTTCGCGATCAGTGTGCTGGTCTTCCTGATCTTCTTCGCCACACCGGGAGTTGACCCCGCCGCCCGTATCGCGGGCCGCAACGCCGACCCGGCCACGCTCGCCCAGGTCCGGCACTCCTTCGGCCTCGACCGCCCGATGCCCATCCGCTACTTGCTGATGATGCGGCACCTGCTCATCGACCGTGACCTGGAGTCGTTCGTCAACCGCGGCTCCCGCGTGATCCCGCAGATCGTGCAGGCCACCCCGGTGACCCTGTCGCTCGTCATCGGCGCCGCGCTGATCTGGATGGCCGCCGGCATCATCATGGGCACGGCCGCGGCGGCCCTGCGCGGCAAGGCGGCCGACCCGCTGATCATGCTCGTCGGCGTGGTCGGGGTCTCGCTGCCTGCCTACTGGCTCGGCGAGGTCGTCAACCTCATCACCCAGAAGCAGCTGCACAGTTCGGTCTTCTCCTGGGTACCACCACCGGGCTACGTCGACCTCAGCCACGACCCCGGCCAGTGGGCCCTGCACCTGCTCTTCCCCTGGCTGACCCTCGCGCTGCTGTACGCCGGGATCTACGCCCGGCTGCTGCGCGGCGAGGTCGTCAGCGCCCTGAACGAGGACTACGTCCGCACCGCACGCGCCAAGGGCCTCTCCGAGCGGCGCATCCTGATCCGGCACGCCCTGCGCTGCTCGCTGATCCCGATCGTGTCGCTGTTCGGCCTGGACTTCGGCGCGCTCGTGGGCGGCGCCGCGCTGCTCACCGAGGTCGTCTTCGGCCTCCCCGGCATCGGCAAGCTCACCTTCGACGCCCTGCAGAACCTGGACCTGCCGGTGATCATGGGCACCGTCCTGTACGCGGCGTTCTTCGTGGTCCTCGCCAACGCGCTGGTGGACATCCTGTACGCCCGACTCGACCCGAGGGCCCGCCATGCCTGACCAACCCCTGCTGGACGTACGTGACTTGAGGGTGTCCTTCCGCACCCGCCGAGGCTCCGTCACGGTCGTCGACGACCTGTCCTTCTCGGTGTCGCCCGGCGAAATCCTGGGCGTGGTGGGCGAGTCGGGCTCCGGCAAGAGCGTCTCGATGCTCGCCGTACTGCGCCTGCTGACCAGTCCGAACGTCACCGTCGAGGGCGAAGTCCGGTTCCGTGGCCGGGACTTGCTCACCCTCCCCGACAAGGAGATGCGGGCGGTTCGGGGCCGGGAGATCGCCATGGTCTTCCAGGATCCGATGACCGCGCTGACTCCCGTGTACACGGTGGGCTGGCAGATCGCCGAGCAGATCCGGGCGCACGAGAAGGTGTCCCGCAAGGCGGCGCACGCCCGTGCCGTCGGCCTGCTCTCCGACGTCGGCATCCCCGACGCGGCCTCGCGCGCGAACGCCTACCCGCACGAGTTCTCCGGCGGCATGCGCCAGCGCGCGGTCATCGCGATGGCCCTGTCCTGCGGCCCCGCACTGCTGATCGCCGACGAGCCGACCACGGCGCTGGACGTGACGGTCCAGGCCCAAATCCTGGATCTGATGCGGGAGTTGAACGCACAGGGCTCGGCGGTGGTCCTCATCACCCACGACATGGGCGTGATCTCGCAGATCGCCGACCGGGTCCTGGTGATGTACGGCGGCCGGGCGGCCGAGGAGGGTCCGCGCCGGGCGGTGTTCCACGGACCGCGGCACCCGTACACGTGGGGGCTGCTCGACTCGGTACCGCGCGTCGGCGGTTCCCGGCTGCGGCGGCTGCCCACCATCGCGGGGATGCCGGTCGCGCCGGGGAGCCTGCCCGAGGGGTGCGCGTTCGCGCCCCGGTGCCGGTTGCGGCACGAACGGTGCGAGGAGCGGCCGGTGTTGTCGATCGGCTCGGCCGGCGCCGACGTCGGCTCCGGTGCCGACGCGCACCGCGACGCCTGCTGGCTGCCCGACGACGACCGCGCCTCGCTGCGCCTGACCTCCCGGTCGGCGGCGACGGACGTACCGGACCTGGAACGAGAGGCGACACCGTGAGCGCGTCAACAACATCGGCAGAGGTGCTGCTGCGCGCCTCGGACGTCACCAAGCACTATCCCCTGCGTGCGGACGGGCTCTCCCGGCACCGCAAAGTACTCCGTGCCGTGGACGGTGTGTCGTTGGAGGTGCGCGGCGGGGAGACACTCGGCATCGTCGGCGAGTCGGGCTGCGGCAAGTCCACGCTCGGCCGCTGTCTGGTCCGGCTCACCGAACTCACCGGCGGGCAGGTCGAGTTCGACGGCCGGGACATCAGCACACTGTCCACGCGGCGACTGCGTCCCGTACGACCGGGCATGCAACTGGTGTTCCAGGACCCGCAGGCCTCACTCAACCCCCGCCGTCGCGCCGGGGACATCGTGGCGGAGCCGCTGCTCGTGCACCGGTACGGCGACGGGGCCGCCGTGCGCCGTCGGGTCGCCGAGCTCTTCGATGTCGTAGGGCTGGCGGCGGCTCATCTGGACCGGTATCCGCACGAGTTCTCCGGTGGGCAGCGGCAACGCATCGGGATCGCGCGGGCGTTGGCGACCAACCCGAAGCTGATCGTCGCGGACGAACCGGTGTCCGCGCTCGATGTGTCCATCCAGGCGCAGGTGTTGAACCTGTTCGCCGATCTGCAGGAGGAGTTCGCGCTCACCTACGTGTTCATCGCGCACGACCTCGGGGTGGTCCGGCATGTGTCGGACCGGATCGCGGTCATGTATCTCGGTGAGATCGTCGAACTCGGCGAGACGGAGGCCCTGTACAAGGAGCCGGCTCATCCGTACACGCAGGCACTGCTGTCGGCCGTACCGGACATCGACGACGGCACGGTCACCGATGAGGTTGCCCGGGAGCGGATCGTGCTCTCCGGTGAGGTGCCCAACCCGGTGGACAAGCCGACGGGGTGCCCGTTCCGGACTCGGTGCCCGTACGCGCAGGAGCGCTGTGCCGTGGAGCGGCCCCGGCTGACGGTGACCGCGTCGGGACGGCACACCGCCTGCCACTTCCCCTTGGTCGACTGAGGGGACGGAGGGCGGACCCTGCATGATGGCCCGTATGCACCTCCGCATCGACGCCGTCGACCTGCCCGGCCGTACCTTCCCCGCCCCCGCCGACAAGCCCTTCTCGACGTACGACGACGTCCATGTCGCCGTGCAGCGCCGGGACCGGCCGGCCGAACTCCTCGGCCCGCAGCCGGGGGATGCCGCGTCCGCGACCTGGACGCTGGAGTGCACGGCGGAGGCCACGCCGGACGGCGTCGTGGTCACCGGCCCCTATGTGCAGCACCGGATGGGTCTGCGGTTCGTCTATCTGTCGTGGGGGACGGTCGACGCGGCCGGTGTCTTCACCATGTTCCGGCGCGCCAAGCTCATGCTCGACTCGGTGCCCGAGGACGTCCTGGCCGCCGCCGCGTCCGACGGGCTGCTGGTCGGGCGGCTCGGGCTGACCGACGCGAACGGCGGCCCGTTGTGCGCGCGGGTGGATCCCCCGCACATCACCTGGACCGCCGAGAGCGTCGTATAGCGCCCGTCAGGACGCCGAGTCCTTCTTGTTCGTCGCCAGCCGGTACGCCTGGGTCGGGGTCATCGCGACGCCGTTCAGGCTGACCGTCTTGTACGTGCTGACCTTGGCGCAGGACTTCGCCTGGTCGGCGGTCGAGGCCTGGGCGTTGGAGGTGGCCGCCTTGGTGTCCGCGGGGGCCGGGGACGAGGTGGCGCCGGGGTACGTCGTACCGCTGGGCCAGTCCGTGCCGATGACCAGGGTCAGGCCGGTGCCGGTGCCCTGCTTGAGGTGCGAGGAGGCGAGGCCGAGCGCGCTCGCCACCGTCTGGGCCTGGGCCTTCTGTCCGGAGCCGTAGGTGAGGGTGGTCGTGGTCGCGCTGACGCCGGCGTTGCCGGTCGTGGTGTCGGAACTGAAGCCGCCGTTTATCAAGGAGGTCGCGACCGTGGAGGCGCGCCCGCTGATGCTGGTGCCGTTCTCCACCGTCACGGCGATCTGCGCGGCGGGTACGGCCGCCGCCGTGGCGGTCGCTGTGGCCGCCGAGGACTTCTTCCCGGAGGAGGTGGTCAGCGACTGGTCGTTGGCGATGGTCGCGAACAGGCTCTTCGCCGCCGTCGCGGGTATGACCCGGTCGGCGTTGTTCGGGTCGGCGCCGGTCTGCATGGTGGTGAACGTCATGCGCTTCGTGGGGACCTTGTCGAGGTCCGCGGCGAGCCCGATGAGCTTCTTGACGGTGCCGAGGCCCGTGTCCACGGTGAGCGCCTTGGTGGCGGCGTCGGCGAGGTTGTAGACCGCCGTGGGGTCGGTGAGCGTGCCGGCGCTCTTGAACTTGCGGATCATCGCGCTGAGGAAGAGGTGCTGGGAGACGGTACGGCCCAGGTCGCTGCCGTCGCCGAAGCCGTGCCGGGAGCGGACGAACTCGAGCGCCGCGGTGCCCTTGAGGGTGTGGGTGCCCTTGGCGAGCTTCAGGTGCGAGTAGGTGTCGTAGACGTCGGCGTTCACGCACACCGAGACGCCGCCGACCGCGTCGGACATCTTCACCACGCCGGAGAAGTCCATCTGCACGAAGTGGTCGATGGTGATGCCGGTGAGCGCGTGCACGGTCTTGACCTGGCACTCCTGGCCGTACTGCAGCGCGCTGTTGATCTGGCCGTAGTAGCCGCCCGTCGACTGGCCGCTGTCCGTGTCCTTGCAGGCGGGGACCTGGGTCATGGTGTCGCGCGGGATGCTCATCACGGTGGCGTTCGAACGGTCGGCGGAGATGTGCACCACCATCTCGACGTCCGCGTTGCCGTTCCCGGACTGCACTCCGGTGGTCGAGCAGCCGCCGCCGAGCTTGCAGTCGGTCGCGCTGGACCGGGCGTCGCTGCCCATCACCAGGAGGTTGATCGGCGTCCGGCCGAAGGCGTCGGCCTTCTCCTTGCCGCCCGCGCCGTCGTCGATCGCGACGCTGTTGATGTTGCCGTTCAGGTGCTCGTAGAACCACCAGCCGACACCCGCGGTCGCCATGATCACGACCGACAGGGATATCGCGCTGAACTTCAACACCCGCCTGCCGCGCGGAGCTTGCTTGACGCGGCGGCGCGAGGCGGTGCGGCCGCGCGCGCGGGATCCGCCGCGCGGGGCCTGCCGGGCCGCGGCGCGGGAGGCGGCCCGGCCGCCGGTGGGCAGCGGCTCGTCCGCTTCCCCCGCACGCGGTCTGGGCACCCCTCGTGTGCGGCTGCGCGTGGCGTGTCCCACGGGGCCGTCCCCGAGTTCGGTCATCTGGCACTCCCACGTACGGTCGGGCCGTTCAGGCCGTTCGATGCTGCGGCCAGGGGCGCGCGGCCGTGTCGGGTCGGGCGAGGCGGGGTTGCCGCCTCTCTTGCGTGGTTGCGCAATATAACAATCTCAGATGAGAACTCCGCAGGGCCTTTCTCATTTACGGGATATCCTTTTACGTCAAACTCGGTCAACTGATCGGAATCCGTGCAGTGGTGATGGTCATCGGGGTACCGGTCACGGCGATGAGGTAGAAGCGGGGATGCGACCCGCCCGGCACCCGCCGGACCCCTCCGGGCGGCTTCACGACGTACGTCGCGGAGGCGTGCGGGGCGAGGGTCGCCGGGCCGCCGGAGGCGGTCCACCAGTCGGAGGCGCCCTGTCCGAGGCGGCTGGCGAAGTGGGGGGTGAGCCGGGTGCCGGTGATGTTGACGACCCGGACCGCGAGACCGGTGAGGTCCCGGTGGCCGGCCCGCTCCGCGAAGCTCGGTGTGACGTTCATCCGCAGCGGGGGCGCACTGGCCGCGGCGACCGTCGCGCACACCACGGCGGGTGTGACGAGCGCCACCGCGAGGACGGCCTTGGCCCGGTGGCCGCTCATGAACGGGATGCGGGGCTGCCAGGCCGAGGCGAACGCGGAGGCCGGGACAGTGGCCGCCGCCGCGAGCCACAGCGGGGTCATCATCAGGAAGTAGCCGTCCTGGGACCGGGTGGCCAGGTAGAAGCTCAGCCAGGGCAGCACGGTGATCGCCGGGCCCAGCCGTCGTACGAAGAGCAGCGTGGCGGCGAGCAGGCCGAACAGGAGCAGCTGGCTGCCGTAGGAGTAGTAGTCGAGGTGCCTGCTGCCCGCGGTGAAGTAGTACGAGATGCCCATGAGGCCCTGGCCGTGCAGGATCGCCTTCTGGGTGAGCGGGAGCAGCAGGCCGTGCAGCCAGGTGGAGAAGTCCTGGGTGGCGAAGTAGGCGTTGATCGCGGCCCAGGTGAGCGCGGCGACGCCGGCGTAGCGGGCGAGGACGCCGAGAGCCAGCCGGGGGCCGAGGTCGCCGCGGCGGACGGTGTAGAGGCCGATGAGGAGGAACGGCGTGAGGAACCAGGCGAGTTGCTGAGTGGCGCAGGCCGCGCCGAGGCAGAGGGCCTGGGCCGCTCCGGACAGCCCGAGCCGGCCGCCGGCTCCGGTGTCGGGCCAGCGGACCACCACCGGGATGAGGAGGGCCAGGGCGAGGACGGCGGGGTAGCCGGAGTAGGCGTAGCCGGGCAGGAAGCCGAAGCCGAGGCACACGGCGGTGGCGCCGGAGCGCCAGGGGGCCGGGAGCAGCCACCACAGCAGGACGGCGCCCGCGAGCAGCGCGCCGGTGGTGACGAGGGTGGCGGCGGCCGTCGAGTGGAGCACGGCGTGGACGGGGGCGGCGAGCAGCGCGGTCAGCGGCGGATAGCCGTAGGTGTAGTCGGCGCCGCCCGACATGGTCTTGGTGATGCCGACGGACGAGGAGTCGAAGAGCCACGGCCAGAGCTGGCCGTAGACGGGATGTCCGTGCAGGATCTGGCTCGCGGCCTGGGCGGTGAGCACGCCCTCGTCGGTGCCGGCGTGGTTGAGCCAGTAGCCGCACAGCACCAGCACGACGGCGAGCAGCAGGACGCCGGCGTCCACCCGGGTCAGGGCGCGCCGGGTGCGCGTGGTGAGGGCGAGGACGCCCGCGACCAGGATTCCGGCGTAGCAGACGGAGATGATCCCGGCGACGTCCGGACGGGAGGTCATCGCCCTGGTCCAGGCGTCACGGGTGCCGATGAACAGGCTGATCGCGGCGATCAGCGTCATCCCCCGGTGCAGCTGCTGGGGCGCCTCGGGTCCGGTCGTGAGCGGCCGGGCCCACTGCGGCCCCGCCGTGGCGGGCGCGTCGCCCTGCCTCGACCGGAGATCACCGCCGGCACGGGGACCGTCATCCATGGCGTGCTTCTCCTCGCTCCGTCCCCGTCGGTCGGCAGTTCGCTCCGGGGCACCCTCCACTACCCGTCGTAGAGGTGAAAGGAGCCGCCGAGGTTCACCGGCGGAAGGAAAGAGCTGGGGAAGAAAGTACTGACGTGCAGGGTGGGTTGACGCATCGGCCCAGGTCGGGCGGGGTCCGCCGGGTCAGCTCGCGCGCATCGTCCGGATCACTCCGCGTCGGTGGTGAACCGGTCGGTGCCCAGCACGGTGAGGAGGGCGAGTTTCTGGTGGCTCTCCGTGCCCGGGGTGGCGGTGAAGACGAGCAGCGACTGGCCCTGGTCCGGTTCCAGGAGGAGTTGGCAGTACAGATCCAGCCGTCCGACCTGGGCATGGACGAAGCGTTTGGTCTCGCTCCAGCGCAGGCCCACCTCGTGCCGCTCCCACAGCCGGGCGAACTCGTCGCTGACGCGCCGCAGGACGTCCGCCAGGTCTGCCGCAGGGGAGTTGGGCCCGTTTCGGGTGACGGCCGTGCGCAGCAGGGCGACATTGGTCCGGCTGTTGTCGTCGTGGTCCTCGGGGTCGTAGCGCTCGCGCTCGGCCGGGTCGGTGAACCAACGGTAGGTCGCGCTGCGGGAGTTGCCGGTGTACCGGGTCTGCTCGCCGAGCAGCGCCACGGCGGACGGCGTCTGCAGCAGCGTCTCCCCCAGCGGGCTCATGACCTGCGCGGTGGTGTCGGCCAGGCCGTCCATGACCCGCATCAGCCCGGGGCTCACATGGTGAAGTCGTAGGTCACGGTGGGCAGTTCGGTACCCGCCGAGCAGGAACAGGTGATCGCGTTCGTCCGGGGTCAGCCGCAGGCCGCGGGCGATCGCCGCGAGCATCTGCTCCGAGGGCTGCGGCCCGTCGCCGCGCTCCAGCCGGGCGAAGTAGTCGGCGGACATCGTGCACAGCTCCGCCACCTCCTCGCGGCGCAGACCCGGAGCACGCCTGCGCTGCCCGCGACGCAGCCCGACGTCCTCCGGTTGCAGGGCCGCGCGCCGGGTGCGCAGGAAGGTGCCGAGGGACGAGCGGTCGAACGTACGGTCCATGGTGCTCATCGTTGGCCATCCGGCCGGGCTTAGCCACGACCTGGCATTCAGTGGTTGCGGAGGTCCTTCCGGCGCCTGAGGCGGGGCGAGTTCACTGGCGATGCGATCACCGGTCGCCCCACACAGCGAACCAGGAGCCAAGTCCCATGACCAGCATGCCCAGTTGGACCTCGAACGACCTGCCCGACCTGACCGACCGTACGGTGGTGATCACCGGGGCCGGCCGCGGCCTCGGCCTGATCACCGCACGCGAACTCGCCCGCGCCGGTGCCCGAGTCGTGCTGGGGGTGCGCGACACCGGCAAGGCCCGCGACGCCGTCGCCGGACTGCCCGGCACCTTCGAGGTCCGCCCGCTCGACGTGTCGGACCTGACCTCGGTACGCGCCTTCGCCGACGCCTGGTCCGGCGACCTCGACCTCCTGATCAACAACGCCGGCGTGATGGACATCCCCGCCGCGCGCACCGCCGACGGCCTGGACCTGCAGACCGCCACCAACCACACCGGCCCCTTCCTGCTGACCACCCTGCTGCTCGACCGCATCACCGACCGCGTCGTGCACGTCACCAGCGAGCTGCACAAGCAGGGCAGGCTGGACCTGGCCGACCTCGACTGGCGCACCCGCAAGCACAACGGCATGCAGGCCTACCAGGCGTCGAAGCTCGCGGTCGTCCTGTTCTCCCTCGAACTCCAGCGCCGACTGACCGCCGCGGGCAGCCCGGTCCGCTCGGTCCTCGCCAGCCCGGGCATCGCCCGCACCTCACTGGCGGCCCACTCCCGCTCGAACGTCGTCAACCGGCTCACGTTCCTCACCAACACCCCCGAGCGCGGGGCCCTGTCGATCCTCTACGCCGCGACCCAGGACATCCCCGGCAACTCCTACGTCGGCCCGGCCGGCCCGGGCGGCTTCCGCGGCTCCCCCGCCCTCCGCAAGCCGGGCAAGGCGGGGCTCGACCCGGCCCTGGCCGGCCGCCTGTGGGACGCGACCGCCGACCTCGTGGGGGCGGTCGCCCGATGAGCCGCCCGAAGGGTTGCGTCGGGGCTCGCCTCGATGCCGCCGACCACGCCGAGATCTGCGTCCCGCACGGTTACCCGGAACAGACCGTCGCCTCGGCGAGATCCGCATGAACTGCGCCGTGGCCGGTGATCCCACACTCCCGGCCATGCTGCTCGTACCGGAGCCCGGCATACCGCCCGGCGGCGGGTACGCCGTATTTCGCGGCCGTCCCAAGGAGGAGCGGTTCGTCGATCGATGTCATGGCCGGGATCGTGCCGTGGGCCACCGACACCGATGGGCGGAGTTCAGCGGGGTGTCTTGACGTAGGTGTACGGAGCGGAGACGTAGGTGCTGTGGTGATCGGCGGCGCGCAGGGCCGCGGTGAGGCGCTCGCGCGGTTTGAGGCCGAGGTGGGCGGTGGCGTGCAGGGCGCCGAGAGCCAGGTCGTCCCCGGAGCCCACGGCGGCGTATCCCTCGACGGGCTCGCCGACTTGATAGTCGCCGTGGATCTCGAAGAGACGGCCGTGAACGCCGACGAGGAAGACGCCCGCCTGTTCCTGCTCGGAGTCCTTGCGGGCCCAACCGCCGTCCTTGAGGCAGGTTCGGACGGCGTTGATGAAACCCGTGGTCATGAATCGGGCGAGGTCGCCTTTGGGATGGGGGGCCTCGAACGCGTGGTGCAGTAGCTGTCCCATACGGAACGAGGTGGTGAAGCCGAGTGCATAGGGGCCGTTGGTGAAGACCTTCGGATCGCGCCGGATCGTGAGCTGCGACCCGCTGCTGCCCGCGGAGTCTCCGGCGAGATGGACACGCCCGCGATGGACCAGGCCGACGATGACGGTCAAGTCACCACCTCCAGGGACTTGTTGGGTCCTTGTCGACTTGCATGGTGCATGGACCCGTTCTGCCCTTCGCCCGGGCGGAGCTACCGATTCCGCAAGGGGAGAGGAGAGCCGAGGGAGAGTTGGTGAGAGCGTTCGTTGAGAAGGGGGCCAGCAGCGCGCCGCCTACGACGTCAACTCCCCGCCCTACCTCGTCAGCCCGCCGACAACTCGGTCGCGGTGAAGCGCTCGAAACCCGCGTGGTACGCCGTGCCCTGCGGGTCGGTCGCGCTGTAGTGGAAGGCGGCCACACCGCAGCCCCGGGCGTCGAAGGCGGCGCCGGTGTACGAGGCGACCGAGGTGCCGTTGACGGCGAGCCCCACCTTGATCCGGCCCTGGCCGGCGGCGGAACAGGTCATCGACATGTCGATCTCCCGCCGGCTCGCCAGCTTCAGGCCCACGTCCGCGAGGTCGACCTCGACGACTCTGTCGTGCTGGAACTTTCCCTTGAACCTGAACTCCCGCACGATCAGCGCTTCCTGATCGGTGGTCAGGTAGGTCGCCCAGCGGGAGCCCTTGTCGTAGTCCCCCGAGCCGTTGCACCACAGCCCGACCCCGCCCTCGCCCCCGTACCACTCCGTCTGGGTGCTCAGTCGTACCGCGAACGAGGACGGCTCGAAGGGCGCCTGCGGCCACACCTCCAACTCCGGCCGGGGATCCACCAGCATGGTCCCGCCCTGGTGCGTGATCCTCGCCAGGGCCGGGTCCTTGTGCGACCAGTCGCCCGAGTCGGTCAAGTCATCGGTGTACGAGAGGAGTTGGGAGCTCGCGGAATCCGAGCCGTGCGGCTGCGGGCCGCCCTCCGTCGCCGAGCCCCCCGAGGTGGTACTGAGCACGACGGCGAGCAGCACCGCCACAGCGGCGCTACCGGCCGCGAACCCCCACAGCCGCAGCTGCTTGGCGCTTCTGCCGGAGCCCGCGTCGCCGCTCCCGGTTCGCGGGGGTGATTGGGGTGGCGGTGCCGTACGCGACTCCGTCCGCACGCCCTCCGGCGCCGCCCCCGCCCCCACAACCCCCACCGCCTCCGCCGCCTCCGCGAACCGGGTGACGAGCTGGGCGGCTGTGGGGCGTTGCGCCGGATCCTTGCGCAGACAGTCGGCGATGACCGAACGGACCGGCTCCGGCACCGCCGAGAGATCCGCGGCGCCGTCGCACACGGCGACGAGCACCTCGTAGTCGCTCTCCCCCGCGAAGGGATGCCGCCCGGTGGCGGCGAAGTACAGCGTGCCGCCGAGGGAGAACACGTCGGAGGCGCCGGTGATCTGGAGCGACCTGGCCTGTTCGGGCGACATGTACGCGGGCGAGCCGAGCACACCGCCCGGTGTGGTGAGCGCCGACTCGTGCGAGCGGTCGTCGCGGGCGATACCGAAGTCGATGATCCGCGGTCCGTCCGGGGAGAGCAGGATGTTGGACGGTTTGATGTCCCGGTGCACGACGCCCACCCGGTGCACCTGCGCCAACGCGTGCGCGACGGCCAGCGCGAGGGACTGGAGCCGCCCGGAGGACAGCGGGCCGGTGGTCCGCACATGCTGGTGGATCGTGGGGCCCGGGACGAACTCGCTTATGATGTACGGGTGTTGCCCGGACAGGTCGGCGTCGAGGACCCGCGCCGTGGCGAGTTCACCGACCCGGCTCGCCGCGCCGAACTCCCGGCGTACGCGGGCGAGCGCGACCTCGTCGTACTCCTTGCCCGGCAGCAGGAACTTCACCACGGCCTGCCGCCCCGCCCCGTCCCGGGCGAGCCACACGACACCTTGCCCGCCCTGGCCGAGCACGCGTTCGCAGACGTATCCGCCCACCGACAACCGCTTCTGCGGATCCATGCCCCCGCCCCCAGCCCCGCCCCCGGTTCATGGCTGCCCGTCAGCGTATCGGCAACGCCGGGCCCGGGCAGGCTCCTTGACCGGGTCTCCCGCAGGCGGAGGTCCCGCGCGCGAAGGCCGAGGTCCAACTCCCCCATTCCACGGGAGACTTCCCATTGATTGACGCGTCCGAATGGGCTGCCAATCAACTGTCGGCCCGGTGAACTCGGTGCTGTGGGGGGAGGTCGTCCCGCGTTCCCCTTGGGGGGAGGGAACGCGGGACGCTCGGCCGGCCCACGGTTCCGCGGGTGACGTCGTAGATGGTCGTAGACGGCCGTAGAGGGGGGCACGGCATGGGGCGTCCGGAGAGTCCGCTGGATCCCGCGGCCGGGCCGGTGCAGCGGTTCGCGTACGCGTTGCGTCAACTGCGCCGGGAGGCCGGGGGGATCACCTATCGGGCGATGGCCGAGCGCGTCGACTTCTCCGCGGCCACGCTGTCGGAGTCGGCGGCCGGTGAACGTCTCCCGTCGCTGGCCGTCGTCCTCGCGTATGTACGGGCCTGTGGCGCGGACCCCGGTGAGTGGGAACGGCGTTGGCGGGAGGCGTCCGAGGAGGAGGCCGGGCGGCCGGCCGAGGACCAGGAGGGGGTCACGGCGCCGTACCGGGGGCTGGCGCGGTTCGAACCGGGCGACAGCGGCCGTTTCTTCGGCCGGGACCAACTGGTCGCCGATCTCGCGGAGTTGGCGCTCGACAACCGGTTCGTGGCCGTCGTCGGCACCTCGGGCAGCGGCAAGTCGTCCCTGTTGCGGGCCGGGTTGGTGCCGGCGCTGCGCGACGACGCCTGGCCGGGTACCCGCCCGTCGGCCGTACGCATCCTCACCCCCGGCGAGCATCCGGCGCGTACCCACGCCCGGGCGCTCACCCCCGCCGAGACCACGGGGGACGGGGACACGTGGGTGATCGTGGACCAGTTCGAGGAGGTCTTCACGCTCTGCCAGGACCCCGCCGAGCGCACCCGCTTCCTCGACCGGCTGCTGACTGCCTCCCGGCCCGGCGGCGGGCTGCGGGTGGTGATCGCGGTACGCGCGGACCTCTACGGCCGGCTCGGCGAGCACCGCGGTCTCGCGGACGCGCTGCGCGGCGCGAGCCTGCTCGTCGCCCCGATGAGCACGGACGAACTGCGCGAGGTCGTCGTGAAACCCGCCGCCGCCCAGGGCCTGACCGTGGAGCGCGCCCTGACCGACCGGATCGTCGCGGACGTGTCCGACCGGCCCGGCGGACTCCCGCTGATGTCCCACGCGCTCCTGGAGACCTGGCGCCGCCGCCGCGGCCGCACACTGACCGTCATGGGGTACGAGGCCGCCGGCGGCGTCCGGGGCGCGATCACGCAGACCGCCGAGGACTTGTACGGCAGCCTCTCCCCCGAGGAGGCCGCGCTCGCCCGCAGGGTGATGCTGCGGCTGATCGTGCCGGGCGAGGACAGCGACGACACCAGCCGCCCCGCGCACCGCGCCGAACTCGACGCGGGCGGCACCGTCGACACGGCCGTCGTCCTCGACCGGCTGGCCCGGGCCCGGCTGATCACCCTCGACGACGACACCGTGGATCTCGCCCACGAGGCGCTGATCACGGCGTGGCCGCGACTGCGCGAGTGGATCGACCGCGACCGTGAGCTGCTGCGCCGGCATCGACTGCTCACCGAAGCGGCCGTCGCCTGGGAGCAGTTGGACCGGGACGCCGGTGCGTTGTATCGGGGGGCGCGGCTGACGGCGGCGGAGGAATCCTTCAACGCGCTTGCCGGTGTCACCCAACTCGCGCCGTCGGAGCGGGAGTTCCTTGCCGCGAGCCTCAGGGCGCGGGACGCGGAACAGCACGTGACGGCTCGTACGGCCCGCCGACTGCGTTCTCTGGTCGCGGGGTTGGCCATTCTGCTTGTGCTGGCGGTCATCGCCGCCGGGCTGGCGTTCACCCAGCGGCAGAGCGCCGTCACCGCGCAGCGCACGGCGCTGTCCCGGCAACTCGCCGCCCAGTCCGGGGCGTTGCTGGACACCAACCCGGACCTGGCCGCGCTGCTCGCGGTCCAGGCGTACCGCACGAAACCCACCGCCGAGGCCATCGCCGGCCTCTACACGGCTGCCGCCCTGCCGCTGCGCTACCGCCTCACCGAACACAGTGCCCAAGTGTGGTCGGTGGCGTTCAGCCCGGACGGGCGCACGCTGGCCACCGCCAGCGACGACGGGACCGTACGGCTGTGGAACACGGCCACCGGCAGGATCCGGGCCACGCTCACCGACCCCGACGGTGTGCCCGTGGCGGTGGCGTTCGCGCCCGACGGCCGGACGCTGGCCGCCGGCGGGGAGGGCGGTGTCCGGCTCTGGAATGTGGCCTCGGGCACGGTCCGCGCCAGGTTCCCCGGCCAGGGCACGGTGTTCGCGGTGGCGTTCAGCCCCGACGGCCGTACGATCGCGGCCGCCGGGGACGCGTCGGTGAGCCTGTGGGACGTGGACTCGGGGAAGACCCGCGCCACGCTCACCGGCCACACCGGACTCGTCTGGTCGGTGGCGTTCAGCCCTGACGGCCACCTCCTGGCCACCGGCGGCGAGGACCGCACCGCGCGCCTGTGGGACGCGGCCACCGGTCGCGCGCTGGCCACGCTGACCGGCCACACCGGACCCGTGCGGTCCGTGGCCTTCGCACCCGACGGACGGACTCTCGCCAGCGGCGGGTTCGACAAAACCGTCCGGATGTGGCCGGTACGGTCCGTCAAGCTGCACGAGAGCCACATCCTGCGTACCGGCCAGACCGGCCCGGTGATGGCGGTCGCGTTCAGCCCGGACGGCCGCACGCTGGCCACCACCGGGAACGACAAGACGCTGCGGCTGACGAACCTGGCCACCGACGAGAGCCGGACCATCACCACCGGACACACGGACTCCGTCACGTCGGTGGCGTTCAGCCCGGACGGCCGCACCCTGGCCACCGGCAGCGAGGACAGCACGGCACGGCTGTGGCAGCCGGACACCGGGCAGGCCCGGGCCATTCTCAACAGCCGTACGGGGCCGGTCCGTTCGGTGGCCCTCAGCCCCGACGGCCGCACCTTGGCCACGGGTGGCGACGACGGGAGAACCCGTCTGTGGAACCCGGCCACCGGAAAACTCCGGGCCACGCTCCCCGGTCGCACCGCGGCCGTACGGTTCGTCGCGTTCAGCCCCGACGGCCGCACCCTGGCCACGGGCAACGTCGGCGGGACCGTACGCCTGTGGGACGTGCGCACGGCGGCGTCCCGCCGGATTCTGCGCTACGGGGCCAACGTCTGGTCGGTCTCCTTCACCCCGGACGGCCGGAGCCTGATCGCCCGTTACGACGACGGCGAGCTGCGGCAGTGGAACACGACCACCGGCAAGGGCCGCTCCCTCACCACCCGGCACACCAAACCCGTGTGGTCCGTCGCCGTCAGCCCCGACGGTCACACCCTGGCAACCGGCGCGTACGACAAGACGATCCTGCTCCAGGACCTGGCCACCGGCACCACCCTGGCCACCCTCACCGGCCACACCAGCACCGTCAAGGCACTCGCCTTCAGCCCCGACGGGCGGACCCTCGCCAGCAGCGGCGAAGACCGCACCGTACGGCTGTGGAACACCGACACCGGGAAGCAGCGGGCCGTACTGACCGGCCACGGCGACCAGGTGTGGGCGGTGGCCTTCAGCGCCGACGGCCGCACCGTCGCCAGCGGCAGCGACGACGGCACGGTACGCCTGTGGGACGCGGCCACCGGACGGCTGCGGGCCACCCTCACCGGACACACCGGGCCCGTACGGTCCGTGGCCTTCAGCCACGACGGCCGCACGCTGGCCACCGGCAGCAGCGACGGGACGGCCCGGCTGTGGAACCTGACACTGCTCGACCCGAAGCAGTCCGTCGACAAGATCTGCGCCGCCGAGCACCGCGGCTTCACACCGCTGGAACGGGCCACCTACCTCGGCGGCCACCGGGACGCGGCCTGCTCCGGCTGATCGTTCGGTGCCGGGTGCCCGGTCGAGGTCTGTCGGGCGGGCACCCGGGCTGTCCGAACCGGGGATCACTTCTTGACGACGGACTCCACCCAGCTGATGAAGTTCGCCGTCGCGTCGCCGGTGCGCTCGGCCATGGTGTGCGCCATGGCCCACACGGTGGCGAAGTCGACATCGCGGACGCCGTAGTTCAGCAGGGCCAACTGGACGTTGATCTCAGTGGTGTTGGCCGTGTCGCCCTGCATGATGCCGGTGCGGATGCGCCAGTGCGGCGCCACCCGCGACCGCCGGTAGCCGTCGAAGGCGGGCGAGAGGAAGTACAGCGGGTTGTACGCGTCGCCCCGCCAGAGGATGTCCTTGCCGACGCTGTCCTTCTGGGCGAAGTCGCTGTCGTACGCCGCGGAGCCGTAGGCGGAGTTCCAGTCGGAGTACGTGGCGTACGTCGTCTCGTTCGCCTTGATGACGTCCCGCGTGAGCGGCGCGAAGTGCGACGGGGCGTTGAGGCCCATCGCGAAGACGCTGTTCTCGCCCTGCCCGCGGGAGTACCCGTCGAACGCGCCGACCGGCTTGTTCGCGGTCTTCTGGCTGTTCACGAAGCCTTCGAGGCCGGACACCGTGGCGGTGTTGGTCGTGGCGTCGTAGGTGACCCAGGTGCTGTCGGTGTTGAGGTGGGCGATGTAGTCGGCGACCGTCTCGTACGTCGTCGAGGTCCCCGTCTGGCCCGATCCGGGCGGGCCGCCCTGGGTGGTGATGGTGTACGGGAAGGTGTTGTCGGACAGGAAGTCGTTCAGCGAGCTGGTGATCACCCCGATCAGGTGGTCGTAGTAACTGCCGGACAGGTAGGTGCCGTTGCTGGACTCGGTCAGTTCCAGGCGCCTGCCGTGCTCGTCGCGCAGGCCCAGGCGGTTGAGGTACTTGGGCCAGGCCTTCGCGAGGTCCTTCGAGTAGGCGCTGGTCCACGTGGTGGACGCGCGCGTACTGGTGGAGGCGAACTGGCCCATGTTCCACTCGTAGGACAGGTTGGCCTCGGCGAGGTCGGTGATCGGGCACCAGGCCATGACGCCGGCGACCGCGTCGCTGAGCGGCCGACCGTGCGCGTCCTCCATCGCCGCGCCGATCGTGCGCAGGTACGGGTCGAAGAGGGGGCTGTCGCCGGAGGTGCCCGCCACGGTGTCCTGGGCGCCGCCGCCGCTCATGCCGAACAGGACGATGTCGTCCGTGCTGCCGGGCAGGACGCCGCGGTTGTACCGGAGGAAGCGGATCGCGGCCTTCAGGTCGGTCACGCCCCAGGGCGCGGCGTCGGAGCGGGTGCTGGTCGAGCTGTCCCGGCCGCGCAGTCCCGGCCACACGTAGATGAGGCCGGCCTCCAGGTACTCCGACACGCTGGTGTAGCTGTAGGAGGTGGCGGGCGCCTGCTGGGCGTAGCCGGGGGTGTTGACCGGGATCACGATCGGCGCCGTGTGTCCCGAGTACTGGCCGACGGTGCCCTTCCGGTTGATCTTCGCGGTGTACGTGGTCCCGTCGCTGTTCGCGGTGGCCGTCAGATAGGCGCCCGGCACGTAGATCGACAGGTTCTCGTAGTCCGTCGCGGCCGGGTTCGTGACGTACACCTTGCCGACCTGGTAGTACACGTCGTTGGTCGCGTCGTACGACCAGGCGGTGGAGTCGAACTCCAGCGAGTACGCCGAGGACGTGCTCGACGAACTGCTCGACGACGAGGTGGCGGCGAACGCCGTGCCCGCCGTGCCCTCGGCGGTTCCGATCGCGGCCACGGCCGCGACGCCCGTGGCGCTGCGGATAACCGTTCTGCGGTTCATGTCCACCCGTGGACCTCCTTGTACAACGAATTGCGTGGTCACAGCCGCGCCTGGGCACCACCCCGGCGGCACCGCGGGCACGTCAGGCTGTGCGACTCATACGAGTGCCAGACTGTAGGTGGGGACCCTGAACCGTGGCCATAATTGTTAACAATTTTGATGATAATTTTGTTAGAAGGAATCTCGCCGCGGGACGCCCGCCCGGTACGCCACGAAGGGCGAGGTATGCGAGTGGCCAAGTCACCGTCGCCCGGGCCGTGTTGCTCTCCCTGAGCCCTGTCGCCTCGTGGCGGGTGTGCCTCACGGACGCGGTCGAGTCAAACCGGGTCACCGAATCCACCACAACCTCTCTCCACGAGCACCACCCCGTCCACATCAAGGAAGTGGGACGGTAACGGTCGGCCACAGGAATGCCACAGACGAAGGAGCTCCCCCGGTCGCAGAAGCCGTATCGGAGCCTTCCTGCCCCCGCAGGCGCAAAAGGGCCAAGTCCCCCTGTCCGGCGGCCACTTCCCACCGCACATCAACGACCACCAAAAGCCCCCCTGCACCCCTCGCACAATCGAAAGGCGCCTGACGTGAGCGCTCCCGTCCTTTGTGGAATCTCCGTGCGTCATCTCGCGACAGCCCTGACCGCCTCCGCGTCCGCGCTGGCACTCACCGCGTGCGGCGTCATCGACGGAGTCGGCGGAGGCGACAGCTCCGCGTCTCCGAAGAAGGGCGACGACATCACGGTGGGACTGCTCCTGCCCGACAGGGACACCGCACGCTTCGAGAACTTCGACCACCCCGTCATCACGAAGGAGGTCGCCGCCCTCACCAACGGCAAGGGCAAGGTCGTCTACGCCAACGCCGACGCGAGCCAGGACAAGCAGAGCGCGCAGTTCCAGCAGATGGTGGACCAGAAAGTCGACGTCATCCTGGTGGACGCGCTGGACTCCAAAGCCATCGCGCCGGACGTCCGGAAGGCGAAGGACGCCGGCATCCCCGTCATCGCCTACGACCGGCTTGCAGAGGGCCCGATCGACGCGTACGTCTCGCACGACAACGAACTCGTCGGCGAGATCCAGGCCCGCGCCATCATGGGGGCGCTCGGCAGCAAGGCGGCATCCAGCAAGATCGTCATGATGAACGGCGACCCCGCGGACACCAACTACGCGAAGTTCAAGGACGGTGCTCTCGGCGAACTGAAGAACCGGGTCGTCATAGCCAAGGAATACGACACCTCGAAATGGTCGCCGGCGGTCGCCGAGGCGAACATGAAGAAGGCGATCAAGGCCGTCGGCCTCGACGACATCGCCGCCGTCTACGCGGCCAACGACGGCCTGGCGGGTGCCGTCATCAAGGCGCTGAAGGACGCGGGCGCCACCAAGATCCCACCGGTGACCGGCCAGGACGCGAACCTGGACGCGGTGCAGCGGATCGTCTCGGGCGAGCAGTACATGACCGCGTACAAACCCTTCCCGGAAGAGGCCACCCGCGCCGCGGAGATGGCGGTGTACAAGGTCCAGGGCCGCGACATCCAGTTCGACTCGCTGACCCGCGACACGGCCGACAGCCCCACCGAGAAGAAGATCCCCACGATGCTGGTACCGGTGGTCGCCCTCACCAAGGACAACATCAAGGACACGGTGATCGCGGACGGCATCTACACCGTCAAGGACATCTGCACCCCGAAGTACGCGGCGGACTGCGCCGCGATCGGCCTGAAGTAACAGCCACCGACCGGCACGTGGCCGCCACCGGCCGACCGCCGCAGGGGACAGCCGACAAGGGAACGGCGGACGAGTTCCGCGGTTCCCTCAGGCGGTCCCCCGCGGTCTTCGGAGCGACAAGGCCAAGAAGCCGCACACGCCGAGCGCTGCGGACGACGCCTGCCAGCCCACCCATCGGCGCCCTTGTCCCCACGTCCCGTTCCCACTTAGCCTGATGACGGCTTCATCTTCGCCGGCTGGGTCGTCCGCATCCCCGCCATCAAGCACCAGACTGGCGCCTCCGCCAGCACCCTCGGACTCGCCCTCCTCGGCGTCTCCGCCGGCGCCGTCATCACCATGATGCTCACCGGCCGCCTCTGCCACCGCTACGGCAACCACCAAGTCACCGTCGTCTGCGCCGTGTTGCTGTCCCTCAGCATCTCCCTCCCCCCACTCACCCCTCACCCTCGGCCTCGTCCTGCTGATCTTCGGCGCGGCCTACGGCGGGATCAACAACCCACGAACACAAAGACTCCGCCTCCCCGCGCAGGTTCCGCGTTATACAGGGGCCTGCTACAGCTGGCGGTTTCCGCAGCTCAGCGCCCATCAAGCACAGCCAAAGCAGGCGCCTTCTAAGCGCTTGGCCGCAGGTTCGAGTCCTGCCGGGGGCGCTTCGCTACACCCCGTGTTTCCGCAGGTCAGGTCGGCTGTAGGGCTTACCGATGGCACTTCCTCTCGTGGCGCGTTGCTCGCGTCAGTGAGCGATGACGTCGACCTGTTAGCGCCCATCGATCGCGCCGCCGACGAGATGCCCGAGGCGGTCGCCCGGCTCATCAAGGCGTATTCGGCGGCTGGATACACGGTGGAGACGGCCCAACAGACCCCTACCTACAGCCGGTTGAACGTCATCGATCCGTCCACCGGATCACAGACCAAGGTGGAACTCGTCGCAGAATTCCTCCGCCATGCGCCCGTCCCCTCCGAGCTCGGTCCTTTGCTCCACCGTTACGACGTCGCCGCCGGCAAAACCGGCGCCCTGTTCACCCGGGCCGAGGCCCGCGACGCCATCGATGTCGACGGCCTGCTCAAGACCGGCTACAGCCATGAGCGGCTGATCGAACTCGCCACACAGAACGACGCCGGATTCGACCGTCGGATGTTCGCCAACGCCCTCCGCCGTGTGCAGCGCTACACCGACAAGCAATACGCCACCTACGGCCTCGACACCCAGGCAGCCGCCGCGCTCCGCCAGCAGTTCAACGACTGGCAACAGCAACTCACCCAGCCCGAATCCGACCAAGATCGCTGAGCCAGAGTGAAATCCTCCTGCGCCAGGCAGCGTCGGCTGAGGCGATCCGGCGCGTCGTCTGAGCCACGCCGCTGAATCGCCGCCGACGGAAATCAGGTCGGCCACGGCCCGCAGAACGGCGCGGCTTTCGGCCTCCGGGAGGTTCCTCGACACCTGCTGGGTGTGCTCCCGGATGACATCGTGCGGTCGGAAACGGCGTGGTCCGTCGGGGGACTGGACTACGACGGCCAGATGAGCGGTGAGCAGTTCACCCACCGCCATGGGGGTGACCGCCGGGACAGGACGGCTCAAGCGCCCTGGCGACCCTGTCCGCGCAGGTCAGGGTTTCGGCACGGGCCAGGACGCGCTCGCCACCTCACGACCGCTCAGGTACCCCGACGGGCTCGCTCGACGATCTCGTCCTCCGTGAGCGGCACATCATGGTGACTGAGGCAGATCGGCACCTCGATCTTGCTGAATCCGGTCCCCTCGCTTGCGGCGTTGAACATGCCGGCCTTGAGACCGGCGAGGTTGTCGAGGACCGCGTTCCGCGCCTGGGCCATGGTCTTGGCGGCCTCGATGTGCGCGGGTTGGGTGAGTCGGCCGATGAACTGGTTCACGGTGTTGCCCAGCGCCTGGTTGTGGATCCCCCTGGGGAGCTGTGAGGCGAGGACTATCCCGAGTCCGTACTTGCGTATCTGACGGATGAGTTCGACCGTGCTGTCCGTACTCGGATTCGATGCACCGGAGGGCACGAAGTTCTGCGCCTCGTCCATCACCAGCAGCCCGCCCAGGGCACGGTCGCCGACCGGGTGTGCCCTGAACCATGAGAACAAGGTCGCCTGGAGGCGGCTGACGAATTGGGCCGGTCCGTCGCCGGACAGGCCGATGAAGCTGATCACCGAGATACGGGCGGCCTTCCCCGGCGACGGGATCAGGAGCATTCCGGGATCGGCGGGTGCGCCGGACTCCCCGAACAGCGGGTCGGTCTCCATCGCGGCTTCCAGCGTATCCGCCATCTGAACCGCGAAGCGACTGGTCCTGCTGTTCACGATGTCGCTCGGGGGCTCGGCGAGCAGCTCGACGAAGCCGGCCAGGGTCTTGCCGCCGTCGCGCGCGTACCGTTCGAGGGCACGTTTGAGGACCCCCAGCTGCTGGGTCGCGCGAGCACTGCTGCCGCGTACACCGGCATGTGGCGCGAGTGAGGTCACGGTCGACCTGACCAGACGGGGGAAGTCGTCCTCGTCGTCAAGGACGGGACCGAAGTCGGGAAGCGGGTAGAAGGAGATCGGACGTCCCCGGTTCAGACCCGGTGTCCACACCACCACTTCGACATCCGCGAAATAGCGTCGGGCCTCGCGCTCATGGTCGTCCGTCCAGCCCTTCGGCGGGCGCGACCAGGGGTCGCCGAGCCGTGCGAGGTCGTCGTTCGGATCCAGCACGATCACCGAGACGCCGCGCAGAGCGCACTGCTCCACAAGTCGCTTGATCAGGACCGTCTTGCCCGATCCCGCCGCGCCCACCACCGCGGTGTGCATCCGGAGTCGTTCCATGGGTATCGCGAACGAACGGCCGCCCCGGACCGTGGTTCCGACGACGATTTCGGTACGAGCGGGCTCGGCGTCCTCCGGTGTGCCCGCCGCATCCGCCGCCACCCTGGAGCCGACTTCCGTGGTCGCGATGCCGAGATGCTGCCGTAAGTCTCCCAGCACCGGCGCGAAGACCTCGATGCGGGAAGCGGGGCGATCCTGCCGAAGCCATTCGTCCAGGCCTGACGTACGGTCGTCGAGCATGGCCCGGAGGGCGGCCAGGGTCCGGAGGTCGGCGGCGCCGATCGGTAACGACACGCCGCCCCGCGCCTCGAAGTCGTCCTTGATGCCCTTGGTCTTGGGGCCGCTCGGGTACGGCATGTTCCGCAGCAGGATCAGCCGGCGGCTCGCCAGGTCGGCCGTCAGGCCGGCCTCCACAGCCGCGTTACGAATCCGGTTCTGGGCGGCGATGGCGTTGTTCGCGGCGATCGCCCGGAAGGACCAGTGGAATTCGTTCTCGCTGGCCTCGTCCACGACATAGCGCAACCGGGCGTGCAACGCCGCCTTGCGGCCGAAGTCGGTCTCGATGGAGAACCGCGTCTCGTCGGCGCCCAGTTCCCTGACCAGACTCCGCAGCCCCGCGCCCAGCAGAGCGGGCATCAACCCGTCCTCGGTCGTGGGGTCGAGCGGCCCGAGGTCGTCCGCCTCGGCACGGAGCTTGTCGAAGTGCTCCGTGAGGGTGCTCAGGTTGACGGCCCTCGCCGGTGCGGGCGGTGCGGCTGCCGTGGGCTCTGCGCCTGCCAGGGAGATCAGTTCGGCCACCGTGCCGGTCTGCAGACACGCCTCGATGTGCCTCTGGACCCGGATGAGCAGCCGCCGTGCGGTGTAACGGTGTGGGGCTTCGGCCAGCGCCGCCGCGGTGACCGGCCAGGTGGGATACCGCGGAGTGAACCCCACCGACTCGTAGGAGGCCCGAAAGCGGCTGCTGACGATGGCGGCGGCGGTGGCTTCGTCGGGAATCGCGCCGAGCGTCGGCAGAACCTCGAACCGGTCCAGGGCGGACCGGACGGCCGCCCGGGAAATCTGCTCCCAGGTGTCCTCGTGGCACGCCACGACCATCAGGGTCCGGCGGGCTTCCTCCCGCAGTTCCATCAGGCCGGTGGCGATCTCACTGCTCAGCCGCTTGGCGGCCCGGCCCTCGCCGGAAGGGGCCGACGTCAGCGACGACGTCTCCGCGGCGGACACCAGGGTGTCGAGCTGGTCGAAGGCGAACACCAGCGGTCCGGCCAGGGCGAACAGGCGCGTCAGATCGCGGAGGACGAGTTGGGCCTGTCGCCCGCCCGGCGACATCCCCCAGGCGGCGCGCTTGTCCCCGTCGTCGTCGTTGAGCGCGAAGTAGGCCCTGCCGATCTCCACGGAGTCGCCGGTGGAGGCTATGAGCGCCAGCGCGCGGGCCGTGTCCGCGGCCTCGTTGCCCACCTGCCGGTCGATGGTCCGGATTCCCCGAACGAACGCGTCGACATGGGCTCGCGTCAACTCGCGCCGGCCAGTGACGGCGGTATGGGTGTCCGGGTCGAGGCGAGCCTGGCGCGAAAGCTTGTCGAGCAGGCGAATCAGTTGTTCCTGGCCGCCCTCGTCCTCCCGGTAGAGACTGTCGACGAGACTGTCGGCGGCGCTCTCCCAGAAGTTCCGGCCGGTGACGAGCTTGACGTAGAAGAAGGAGCCGCCGCGCTCCTGGATCTCGTGGCGGGTCCAGCCGAGCAGATGCGTCTTGCCCGAGCCGCTCTCGCCACGCACCACGGTCGCAACCGGCGAGTGGGCGCGCTCGACGGCGCTCATCGCCCTCCCCAGCCGCCGGAACACCTCAGGATGAAGGCCGTCGACGTGGTAGGAGGTCACCGGTGTCCAGATCTCTTCCTGGGTCAGCGCGGTGTTGATGTACAGCGTCTCCAGGGCAGCGAGTTCCCCGTTCACGCCGGTCCGATCCGCAGCAGGTGGCGGGGTTCGCCGCCGATGTCGACGGCGGCTCCGCGATCCTCGTCGCTGAGCGTGCGCTGGTTGAGCTCGCCCATCAGCTGTACGTCGGGCTGCTCGATCATCCGGTCGAGTTCGGCGTCGACGGCCCTTCGCGGCAGGTTCTCGAGCCATGGGCGCAGCGCCGACAGTCTGACCCAGCTGCCCGGTTTCCGGCGGACGGTGAGTTCCGTGTAGGCCGCGCGGATCCAGTCCTCGACGTCGGGCTGGAAGAACTCGCCGAACTTGGTGCCGGAGCGGGCCAGGTACTGTCCGACGTTGTCCAGCACCGCATAGAGCACCCCGGCCGGAAACTTCGCTCCGTCCGGACGTCCGGCCACCAGAGCGGACTCGCACCAGGTCCGGCCCGCGGACGTGAGCTGGTGCGTGTTGACCGCACCGTGCTTCCTGGTCACGATCCGCTCGGCATCCTGGTTCACTCGCCGTCGCACCGCCGCGGTGATCTCCAGGCCGGCGAGTTCGCGCAGTTCACGGTTGGTCACCGGCCGTGCGACCACCATCAGGGCGAACAGCGATGCATGATCCCGTACAGTCAACTCCGTCGGCACAGTACCCCTCCTCGATGAGCCGAAATGCGGTCAGATGTCAGACCCCCGCCTGGGCACCAGTTCCACCCGGCCGGTCATGCTGGACAACTCGCCCATGACGGTGATCACCTGCCGTTCCCGATGCGCGGTGATCGCACGGTCGTACGAGGCCTGGTCCGGGAGCCGCACCCAGACGGCCCGCCGGACCAGTTCGGCGTGCTCGGTGCGCAACTCACCGCGGACCTTGATCCGCCACCGGTCGTTGCCGGAGGAGTCGTCATGCAGCCCCTCGACCACACCGGAGAGCGTCGCGGCACCGGTGGCGTTGAGGCCGCGAAGCCGCAGGGACGCGGCGTGCAGAAGCGATCCCGAGGTCTCCGGGAACGCGACGACGCGTGACGGCACATCGAGTGGCTGCGAGCGCGCCCACCGGAAGCCGATCTCGAAGGGCTCGCTCCGGTCGAAACCGGAGAGTTCACTGAGCGCCTTGCACAGATCCGCGGAGACGCCGGCCGTGACGGTCTCGTCGAAGGCCGCGGGCGCGTCGGCCGCCACGGCTGCCTGGGCCGCGCTCACCGCCTCGAGCATCTGGACCAGCACGGCCCGACCGGTGACCTGCTCCCCGCTCGGGGTTCGGGCCGTCGCGTCCGCCGCCACCCGGATCTCGACGACGTAGCTCCCGGCGCGGGAGGGGCCGAGTTCGGCTGCGCGCAAGAGGTCGCCCACCACGCCCGGTTGCCGGCCGGCGAAGGCGAAGTGCGGACCCTGCACGACGGTGCGCGCCGCCGCCGTCAGGAGGTTGCGGACACCCAGCACCGTCTGCGTACCCAGGAGCAGCGAGGTGTAGCCGGGGTCGTGGCCGGTGGGAAACGTGCGGAAGGACTGCTTGTCCAGCTGCGGTCTGGCGATCTCCAGGGCGATGTCGCCCGCCGGCCGGTCCTCCAGCGCGCACAGACAGCGCAGGATCTCCCGTACTCGGCGGTCGTTGTCGCCCATGCCGTCGCGAGCGGGTACCAACACCTCGTAGTCGCCCGGGTGTTGCCACACACTCGCTCCGCGCCAGCCTTGCGGATCCCGCTCCCAGCCCGTTTCCGCCAGATAACTGGCGATGTCGTCGACCTTCAGCGGAATCGTCATCGGTTCCCCTACCAGTCGGACTGCGTCTCGGCGAGCCGGCGCAGTGAGGCGGCGGTGAGCACGTTCGCTGTCGGAACTCTGACCGGACGCTTTCGGCGACGGTCGGGGTCCTTGATCGGCTCCTCGGAACGAAGCGAGACGAAGTAGCCGAGGTGACGGAGCATCACACCGTCGGTACTCATGGCCGCGTACGCCTGGTTGTCGGCGGGGACGCAGATGACGAACAGAAACCGGGGCACGGTGAAGTCGGGACCGGCGAGCTTGTTGAACTGCCGCTCGTTGAGCCCGCGGAAGTTCAGGTGGCCGGACGACACGGACGGCGTCGACCATGTCTTGATCTGAGCCTCGACAGTGGGTGACAGCGTCCGTCCGTAGCGGCCGGTGGCGCGGAACCCGAGGTCGACCCCGTCCGCGTCGAGATCGCCTTGCAGGACGATCAGGCCTGCGGCAGAGGCCAGCACACGGACGTAGTCTTCGCCGAACTTGCCCTGATGCTGCTTCGCATCGAGCACGAAAGCCCCCCAATGTCCCCCTACTGTGGCACACAGTAGTCAGAACCTTACGGCACGCGCTGACAACTGTCAGGGCCCCATAACGGGCCTTCCGACAGGCCTGCGAAACGATGGCCGACAGGCAGCTGTTCATCCCTGATGCGATGCAGGGGCGGGCCTCCGCTCCGGCCGGGTACGGACGATGCTGTGGTTGCCGCATATGGCTCGTTCTCCCGTTGGGGAACGACGAACCTCGCCCCTGCTCAACGCAGTTATGTGTCCTAACAACTCTGCGCCTGACCTCACGTACGGATCAGGTCGAGTCCGTACACCACTTCCCAGAACGCAAGCCCGAGCAGCCCTCCGGTGGAACGGAAGTACGGGAAACCCTGAACGGACGCCACGGCTCGGATAGCCTCGTCAACCCTGGGGGCCGAACTGACGTACGGCGCACATCACTTCGGGGGATCCGTGTCAGAACAGCGGCCGGTGCCACCGGGCTTGGCAACGAACGAGGCCGCCGCGCTGCGGCAGACCGGTGCCTCACCCCTGCGCCTGGGCGACCCGGACCACATCGGCCCCTATACGCCGCTGGCCCTGCTCGGCAGCGGCGGTATGGGGCGCGTCTACCTCGCACGTCCGGCGGACGGCAGTGCCGGTCTGGCCGCTGTGAAGGTGATCAGGCCGGAGTACGCGGAAGATCCCGGCTTCCGGCGCCGGTTCGAGCGTGAGGCGTCGGTGCACGAACGCGTCAGCACGTCGCACACACCGAGACTCTGTGGCACGGGCTTCCAGGACGAGTTGCTGTGGATGGCCACCGAGTACCTCCCGGCGCTCGATCTGGCGCATGCCGTACGTGAGCACGGTGCCCTGGAGACGGCCGCAGTATGGCGCCTGGTCGCGGAACTGGGGCAGGCACTGGCCGACCTCGCCGCCACGGGGATCGTGCACCGGGATCTGAAACCGTCCAACGTGCTGCTGTCCGTCGGAGGCGCGCATGTGATCGACTTCGGCATCTCGAAGGCCATCGACGCCAGCACGATCACCGGCACGGGTGTCCGGGTGGGAACTCCGGCCTACATGTCGCCGGAACACCTGAGGACCGGCAGATCCGACACCGCGTCGGACGTGTTCTCACTCGCCGGAACGCTGGTGTACGCGGCGGTGGGGCGCGCCCCGTTCGGCGACGGTACGGGAGTCGACGTGATGCACCGGGTGGCGTTCGAGGAGCCGGACCCCGAGCTGATCGCCGAGATCTCGGCGGCGGACCACGCGCTCGGCTCGCTGCTGACCGCCTGCCTGGCCAAGGAGCCCGAACAGCGGCCCACAGGGCAGGACTTGATCGACACGGCCGGCGAACGAACCGAAACGACCGTGTGGCCCCAGCCGCTGGCCGACCAACTGCTGGCCCGGCAGCGGGCGTACGAGGTGCTGTACCGCCTCCCCGTCGCACCCCAGGCCCGATTACGGTCTCCGGACGAACGGCCGATGGCGATGCCGCCGTCACCGGCCGGGCCGGACGGCCGACCTGATCCGCCCGTTCCCGAACCACTGGTGGTGGCCGCCGATGCCGCCACCGGCATGCCATCGGCGCGCCCTCCGGGGAGCAAAGTCCCTACCTGGGCACGGAAGAAGTCGGTACGGGCCGTCGCCGCGGGCATCGCCGTCTGCGCGGTGGCCGCAGGGGTCTTCATGGTCAGTGGCCACGACGCCCCGCCCGCCGTTTCCGCCCCGGGTTCCGCCACGACGACCGGCCGCACCGTGCCCGGTGGCACCGCCGTCTCACCGACGCCCGGGGCTTCGGGCGCGAGGGCTGCCTCCGGCAAAAGCGTCGACGGCCCCGCGAACCCGGACGGCGCGGCCACGCGTCCCGAGGACTCCGGCTCCGCCGCACCGGCGGTGCAGGGCACTCCCTCCGCTCCCTATGCCGATCCCGGCGCCTCGGCCGACGCGACTCCCTCCTCGTCCCCGAGCAGTCCGCCCACCACCGAGCCCGCGACCCCGGCCTGGATCTCGGACTGCACGTACTACCGCGGCAGCGGACGCACGCGCCTGGGAGACAGCGGCAAGCGTGTGCTGCAGGTGCAGTGCATGCTGATGAAACGCGGATACGGCGTCGGGAGCACAGGCGTGGACGGCGACTTCGGTGCCGGAACCGAGTCGGCGGTGCGGAGCTTCCAGAGCGACAAACTGCTGGACGCCGACGGCATCGTGGACCGCGAGACCTGGCTCGCCCTGCGCAGCGCGGAGTGATGCCCGTGCCCCACCCGCGCAGTGCTGAACAGGGGCGGCTCGGTCGCCGAATCCGGCCCGGTCCGGCCGGGTGGTACCCGCTCCCGAGCCACCCATGCTGCGACCACCTGGGCGTCGCACCGGCCACCCGCGGCTTCGACGTGGCGTCCATCGGCGAGGACAGCATCGACCGGACATCCTTCGGCCACGGCGACCCCGCCCGCTCGGCCGGCCACTTCAGTCGGGGGTGATCGGTTCGCGATGCCTGACGATCGGATGGATGAGGTCGTACAGCACGAAGTTCCGTCCCGCCCTCGGGATCATTCAGCGTGTCTTGACGTGGGGGTACGGGGCGGAGACATACGTGCTGTGATGATCTGCGGCGCGCAGGGCGGCGGTGAGGCGCTCGCGCGGTTTGAGTCCGAGCTCGGCGGTGGCGTGCAGAGCGCCGAGAGCCAGGTCGTCCCCGGAGCCCACAGCGGCATATCCCTCCATGGGCTCACCGACTTGATAGTCGTCATGGATCTCGAAGAGACGGCCGTGGACACCGACCAGGAAGACACCTGCCTGTTCTTGCTCGGAGTCCTTGCGGGCCCACCCACCGTCCTTGAGGCAGGCTCGGACGGCGTTGATGAAGCGCGTGGCCACGAAACGGTCGAGGTCGCCCTCGGGGTGCGGGGCCTCGAATGCGTGGTGCAGCAGCCGGCCCTTACGGAACGAGGTCGTGAATCCAAGTACATAGGGGCCGTTGGTGAAGACCTCGGGTCACGACGGATCGTGAGCTGTGACCCGCTGCTGCCTGCCGAGTCTCCGGCGAGATGAGTGCGCCCGCGATGGACCAGGCCGACGATGACGGTCAAGTCACCGCCTCCAGGGACTTGTTGGGTTCTTGTCGTCCTGCATGAACCCGTTCTGCCCCCTGCCCGGGCGGAGCCACCACTTCCACGAGGAGACCTGAAGGAGCGTTGATGAGGGCGCGACGGCCACGGGTGCCGTCGCATCGGTGGTGCGTGGAGCCGCCGTCGGTCGACCCGACCCGACGTGAGATCGATTGTCCCGGCCGATCTCCTGGCCCTCACCATCGCCGTGGGAGGTCGACGAGCCGGCGGACACGCCCGTCTGATCATGCCGCTCCAGATCCGGCTGTCGACGCCCCCGAGATGGTCCACGGGCAGCGCCCGGGGCGAGCCGTGCCTCGCCCCGGGCGCCCGCCAACCCCCTTGCCCTGGGCGTGGCCCCCACCTAGCCTGATTTTGTGCCACAAATAAACAAACCCCGAACGCGCAACGCCGTGCCGGGCACCCCCACCGACCTCACCCGGCTCCGGATCACCCTCACCGCGTTCTTCGCCCTCGACGGCTTCATCTTCGCCGGCTGGGTCGTCCGCATCCCCGCCATCAAGGAACAGACCGGCGCATCGGCCAGCACCCTCGGACTCGCGCTTCTCGGCGTCTCCGCCGGCGCCGTCATCACCATGATGCTCACCGGCCGCCTCTGCCACCGCTACGGCAACCACCAAGTCACCGTCGTCTGCGCCGTGTTGCTGTCCCTCAGCGTCTTCCTCCCCCCGCTCACCCACTCACCCCTCACCCTCGGCCTCGTCCTGCTGATCTTCGGCGCGGCCTACGGCGGGATCAACGTCGCGTTCAACAGCGCGGCGGTCGACCTGGTCAGGGCCATGCGGCGGCCCATCATGCCCAGCTTCCACGCCGCGTTCAGCCTCGGCGGCATGGTCGGCGCCGGGCTGGGCGGACTGGTCGCCGGGTTCCTGACCCCGACCCAGCACCTGTTCGGCCTCACCGTGATCGGCCTGCTCGTCACCGCCGTGGTCGGCCGCGAGCTGCTGCGTCTCCAGCCGCCGGCACCACCCCAGGACTCACCGAACGAGGTGACACCGCCCCGCCGTCTCACCCCCCGCACCCGCGGCCTCGTCTTCACCTTCGGCCTGATCGCCCTGTGCACGGCCTTCGGCGAAGGCGCCTTGGCCGACTGGAGCGCTCTGCACCTGGAGCAGGACCTCGACGCCACCGCCGGCGCCGCCGCGATCGGCTACTCCTGCTTCGCGCTCGCCATGACCGCCGGCCGGCTCACCGGCACCCGGCTGCTCGAACGTCTGGGCCGCACCCGCACCCTCGTCTCCGGCGGCACGGTAGCCGCCCTCGGCATGCTGCTCGGTGCTCTCGCACCCACCCTGTGGGCGGCCGTCCTCGGCTTCGTGATCACCGGGCTCGGCCTCGCCAACCTCTTCCCCGTCGCCGTCGAGCGCGCCGGCAGCCTCGCCGGCCCGGACGGCGTCGCGATCGCCTCCACCCTCGGCTACGGCGGCATGCTCCTGGGCCCGCCCGCCATCGGCTTCATGGCGGACTGGTACTCCCTCCCCGCCGCCCTCACCAGCGTGGCCGCCCTGGCCGCCGTAGCGGCCGTCATCGGATTCCTCACCCGGCACGCGGCAGAGAACTGACGCACGGCAGAGGGCCGACGCGCTGACGCACCGATGCTTGGCGCAGGGCTGATTCCACGTCACCAGCCGCAGCGAACAAGCCAACGAGCGGTCCGAGAAACGCAGTTGATGCCCACGTGGCGCATGAGTCGAGCCACGGGGGAATAACGTGGGTGTCCACGGCCGATCTTCGACGGTTCCGTGGTTCTCACCGCCGTACGCACAGGAGCTTCCATGACCGAAGCGGCAGACAACTCCGAGCAGGATCCGCTCGCCAGGTTCGACACCACCGTGCCGCAGTCGGCGCGGATCTGGAACTACTGGCTGGGAGGCAAGGACAACTACGAAGTGGACCGTGTCGCCGGTGACGCGTTCCGCGAGATCTTCCCCGGGATAGAGACCGGAGCCAGGGCCGCCCGGTACTTCCTCGCCCGCGCCGTCCGGCATCTGGCCGCCGAGGAGGGCATCCGGCAGTTCCTGGACATCGGCACCGGACTGCCCAGCGTGGACAACACCCATGAGATAGCCCAGCGGGTGGTCCCCGAGTGCCGCATCGTCTACGTCGACAACGACCCGCTGGTGCTGGCCCACGCCCGCGCGCTGCTCACCAGCTCCCCGGAAGGCGTCACCAACTACGTCGACGCCGACCTGCGCGACCCGGCCACCATCGTGCGGGAGGCCGGCAAGACGCTCGACTTCGACAAGCCCGTCGCCCTCATGCTGATGGGCATCCTGGGCCACATCGAGGACTACGACGAGGCGCGCTCGATCGTACGGCGCCTGGTGGAGGCCCTGCCCTCCGGCAGCTACCTCGTGCACTACGACAGCACCGACACCAGCGAGGCCTACGTCGACGCCATCCGCCAGTACAACGAGGGCGGTTCGATCCCGTACATCCTGCGCAGCCCCGAGCAGATCGCGGGCTTCTTCGAGGGGCTGGAGCTGATCGAACCGGGCGTCGCGTCCTGCTCCCGCTGGCGTCCCGACGACAGCGCCTGGGGCCTCCCCGCGGAGGTGCACCAGTACGGCGGTGTCGCCCTCAAGCGCTAGTGCCTGTCCGGCAGTTCACGTCTCCTGAAGGATGCGATGCAGGATCGTCGGAGTCTCCTCCGGCGATTCCGCCTCCACCACCAGGCGGTTCATGACGTCCCAGTAGCACTCGATCTCGGTCGGCCGGTCGGGGTAGAGGGCGGTGACCCTCTGCTCGAGGTAGACCATGTCGGGCAGCCGGCCGCCGGGCAGCCGCAGGATGGTCACCGGTCCGGCCTCCCCCGCGTGCCCGCCCGCGAGGAACGGCATCACCTGGACGGTGACCTGCGGCAGCCGGCAGATCTCGATGAGATGCCTCAACTGGCCCCGCATCGTGCCGATTCCACCCACCGGTCGACGCAGCGCCGCCTCGTCGATCACGGCCCAGAGCTGTGCCGCCGGCCGCCGGCGCAGAATCCGCTGCCGGGTCATCCGCAGCTTGACCCGCCGGTCGAGTTCCGCGCCACCGGCGCCCGCGTGGGCGAGCCTGAGGGAGGCGCGCGCGTAGTCGGGGGTCTGCAGCAGGTGGGGAACGCGCTGAACCTCGAAACAGCGGACGAGACTCGCCGCCTGTTCGGCCCCGAGGTAGGCCCGCGCCCAGGTGGGCACCACATCGTTGAAGTGCTGCCACCAGGCAGGGGAGTTGGCCTCCTCGGCCAGGGCCAGCAGGGTGGCGCGCTCGGCCTCGTCCGTGACGCCGTAGAGCGTGAGCAGGTCGGCCACGTCACGCGGTTTGAAGCGGTGGCGGCCGGCCTCCAGTCGGCTGATCTTGGACCGGGAGGCGCGGATGGCGTCACCCGCGGCCGACCGGGAGATGCGCCGCTCGTCGCGCAGTGCGCGCAACCGCGCGCCCAGCACCAGCCGTGGCACCACGGGTCCGGCCGACAGCCCGTCCAGCGGCGTGGTTAAGACCTCGTCGAAACCCATGTCGGAACCCATGCGCAACTCCCTGCGGTGAACGACCCTTGCACGCCCGCTACTTGCCCCATCGCGAACGCTGAAGCCAGTCATCCTAGAGGGCCGAGGGGCGCACGATCTTCACGTTGCGGGAATGATCTATACCTTTACGGCCAGGCCGACACGCAGGCATTTCCTATATGATTCCACTCACAGCCGGGCCACACGAGAGGCACGGACAGGAGCCCTGAGAGTCACAAACTCCCTACCCAGCACACCTGTTCGTGCCGCAAGTCTTGACGGGCGCAGGTTCCTCCCCCCACGATCGCCGCATCGATTTCCTATCTGATTCCTATCTGAATCCGCAGGGGTGGGTCATGCGCTTCCCAACCAGATCTGTCCTGCCCGGAGTTGTCGCCGTCGCGCTGCTGGCGACGGGGACAGCGGCATGTACCTACAAGAACTCCGATGCGCAGTCCGGCAGTCAGGCCGCGCCGGCCGCTCGGACCGGCGCCGGCGCCGACCTCGTGGACGGCTCCAAGACCAAGGTCGCCCTCGTGCCCGGCGGCGCCCACCCGTACTTTCAGCCCTGGAAGACAGCGGGCGCCGCCGCGAAGAAGACGTACGGCCTCGGAGCCGTCGCCTTCGACGAGACGGCGGAGTGGGACCAGCAGAAGCAGAACAACCTGCTGTCCACGCTCGCGGCCCGCGGCTACAACGCGTTCGGGGTGTTCGGCGTCTCCCCCACCGACATCAACTCGACCTTCGCCGACCTCAAGTCCCAGGGTTTCCCGGTGGCTTCACTGGGGTCCTGCCCGGCGGGTGACAAGGACGACGCCGACTTCTGTCTCTCCACCGACGTCCAACTCGCCGCCTACAAAGCCGCGAAGGCGGCGATCGCGGCCATGGGCGGCAAGGGCACCCTGGTCCACCTCACCGGCAACAACGTCGACGCCAATACCCAGTTGAGGATCAAGGGCGTCACCCAGGCCGTGAAGGAGTCGGGCGGCAAGGTCAAGCTCCTGCAGACCATCACCGACATCGACACGGACCTGCAGACCGCGCAGAAGGCGGTGTCCGACCTGATGGCCGCAAAGGGCAGTCAGATCACGGGCATTGTCGCCACCGCCTACAACCCGGCCGTCGCCGCGGCCGACGTCGTCAAGTCGTCCGGGTCGAAGGCGAAGGTCATCGCGATCGACGACGACGCCAAGATCCTCAGCGGCATCAAGCAGGGCACGGTCACCGCCACCGTGGTCCAGAACCCGGTCGGCCAGGCCGAGATCGGGACCTGGGCGCTGGCGCTGCTCCAGACGAAGCAGTGCACGGTGCGCTCTCCCGGTGTGGAGGTGGACTCGGGTTCGTTCGTCGTCACCAAGGCGAATGTCGCCGGGTACGACAAGGCGCGGCAGGCGAAGACCGCCGAACTGAAGAAGCAGTTCGCCGACAAGATCCTCACCTGCGGCTGACGACCGACCACCGCTGACCGCCGCTGACGGCCAAGCACCGCTGATGGCCAACTCCCCCGACAGAAACCGGAATTGCTGAATGAGCAGCAGCATCATCACGGCCGCGACCGCGCGGCTGGTCGACATCGCCGTCGAGCAGGACCGTACCGACGCGGTGCAGTCGTTCGTCAAACAGGAGACGGTCCTGGTCGGCCTGGAGACGGCCGACGGCCTCGCGGGCACCGGCTACTCCTACACGATCGGCACCGGCGGCAGCTCCGTACTCGCCCTGCTGCGCGACCACTTGCTGCCCGCGCTCGTCGGGCAGGACGCCCGCAATGTCGAGGGGCTCTGGCAACGGCTGTTCGCGCTGACCCGTTCCACCACCACCGGTGCCATCACCTCACTCGCCCTCGCCGCCGTCGACACCGCCCTGTGGGACGTGCGCTGCAAGCGGGCGGGCGAACCCCTGTGGCGGCTGGCCGGCGGTCACCGTCAGGAGGTGCCGGTCTACGACACCGAGGGCGGCTGGCTCCATCTGAGCGCCGAGGAACTGGTCAAAAGCGCCTTGCGCGCCCAGGAGTTGGGGTGGGCGGGCGTCAAGATCAAGGTGGGCCGGCCGCATCCCGCCGAGGACGCGGAACGCCTGCGCGCGGTACGCGAGGCAGTCGGACCTTCCCTGCACATCATGACCGACGCCAACCAGTCCCAGACGGCGTCCTCCGTTCTCCGGCTCGCGGCGGCGCTGGAGCCGTACGACCCGTACTGGCTGGAGGAGCCGCTGCCCGCGGACGACATCAGCGGGCACGCGCGGCTCGCGGCGGCGACCCGCATCCCCGTCGCCGTCGGCGAGTCCATGTACTCGCTCATGCAGTTCCGCTCCTACCTGGAGGCCGGTGCCGCGTCCGTCGTGCAGGTCGACGCCGCGCGGATCGGTGGCATCACGCCGTGGCTGAAGGTCGCGCATCTGGCGGAGAGTCACAACGTCTCGGTCTGCCCGCACTTCCTGATGGAGCTGCACGTGAGCCTCGCCGCCGCCGTGCCGAACGGCCAATACGTCGAGTACATACCGCAGTTGAGGGCGGTGACCCGCACCGAACTGACCATCCGCGACGGGCAGGCCGTGGCCCCGGACTCGCCGGGCATCGGCATCGACTGGGACCCGGACGCGCTGGACGACCGGAGGGTGGCATGACGACCTCGATCAGCCCGCCGGACACCGTCCCGGAGGAGAAGGCGGCCACGCACCACATGCCGTTCTGGGTCAACCAGCGACTCGGTCTCCTGGCCCTCGTCATCGCGCTCAGCGTCCTGTTCGGCGTACTCCGACCGGCCTTCCTGGACCAGCAGTTGGTGCTCTTCCCGCTCCTGCGCGACATCGCCACACTCACCGTGGTCGCACTCGCGCAGATGGTCGCCCTGTCCGTGGGCCACATGAACCTCGCGGTCGGCCGCATGGCCGCCTTCGGCGCCATGTTCGCGGGCCTCGGCTACGACCGTCTCGGCGTCCCCATGCAGGTCGGGCTGCTGATGTGCCTGGCCGCCGGGGCGGCGATCGGCGCGGTCACCGGCTGGCTCATCGCCCGTACCGGAGTGAGCTCCTTCGTCGTCACCCTGGCCATGGACTTCGCCCTCCTGGGCCTGGTCTCCCTCATGTATTCATCCCTCACCGACGACGCCGCCTTCACCACCCACCCCGCCGGCATCGACGCCCTGCGCTCCTACTCCCTCGCCGACATCTGCGCGGGCCCCATCTGCGGCTCCCCCGCTGTCCCGCAGATCGCCCAGTTCACCGTCCTCGCGATGCTCGCCCTCGGTTTCCTCTACGGCTGCACCCGCATCGGCCGTGAACTGCTGCTCACCGGCGCCAATCCGGCCGCCGCGGAGTTGTCCGGCATTCCCACCGGGCGCCGGGTCCTGCTCGCGCACACGCTGTCGGGGCTGCTCGCGGCGCTCGCCGGGTTCATGGCGGCGGCCGGCACGGGTACGTTCCGTGCCTCCATCGGCGACGACTTCATGCTGCCGTCCTTCCTGGGCGCGGTACTTGGCGGCACCCTGCTCACCGGCGGAGTGGTCTCCGTGCTGGGCACGCTGCTCGGCACCGCGCTGGTCGGTGTGATCCGCAAGGGCCTCGACCTGCTCGGCGTAGGTCTGGAGAGCCTGAACATCTATCTCGGCTGTGTCCTCCTGCTGGCCCTGTCGGCCGACCGGATCCGCACCGTGGTGTCCTATCGCAAGGTGGTGCGTTCGACATGAACCGCTTGAACGTGACGCTGAGTCAAGGGAGTTGGGGCGGCTCGGCGCTGCGCCGGTTCTCCCGTTCCACGGCGGCGATGCTGCTGTGCGTGGTCGTGGTGGGGTACGTGGCGCTGGGCATCGCTTCGTCGGGCTCATTCTTCGAGGGCCCCTCGGTGCGGGTCTTCCTCCAGTACCTGGCCACTCCCATTCTCATCGGGCTGGCCCAGATGGTGGCGCTGTGCGTCGGTCAACTCAACCTCGCCGTAGGCGCGTTGGGCGGCTTCACGGCATGCCTGATGGGCGTCCTCATGGCCGACCACGGTGTGCCCGCCGGAGTCACCGTGATCGTGGGCCTGTTGACGGCGACGGCCATCGGGCTTGCGACCGGTGTCGCCATCGTGGGCACCCAGATCAACGGGTTCATCGTCACCCTCGCGACGATGACGATCCTCCTGGGCGCGCAGTACCGGCTCACCGGCACCCGCACCGTCGACGGCTACTCGCGCACCCTGCGCGACTTCGGCACGGCGGCGCCGCTGAACATCCCCCTGGTCTTCGTCACCGCGCTCGTCGCGGCGGCGCTGCTGGCCGCGTTCATGTACCGCACGGTCGCGGGCCGGCGGCTCCTCGCCGCGGGCGGCAACCCCCTCGCGGCCCGGCTCTCCGGCATCTCCACCGACCGGCAGATCGTCGCCGCCCACACCCTGTCCGGGCTGCTGATCGGCGTGGCCGCCGTGACCGCCACGGCCTCGCTGCCCGGCGTCAACCGCAGCGTCGGCGGCGACTGGCTGCTGCCGAGCTTCGCCGCGCCGATCATCGGGGGCGTGGCCCTCACCGGCGGTTCAATCGCCGTGCTGGGCACGGTACTTGCGGCTTTCGTGACCAGGCTGATCGACGCTGCCCGCGCCCAGTTCTCGCTGGACCCGAGCTGGGTGAACCTCCTCATCGGCCTGGTCGTGCTCGGTACGGTCGCCGGTGGCCGGCTGCACCAGACGCGCCTGGAGAAGTCCGCGACGACCGACGGCGCCGTCCTGCCGCAGACCGGAGGTGCCCAGTGAGCGGCACGGTTCTTCTCGAATGCGAGGACCTGGTCAAGGTCTTCCCCGGTGTCCGGGCGCTGGACGGCGTGGGGCTACGGCTCACTGCCGGAAGCGTGCACGCGCTCCTCGGTGAGAACGGCGCCGGCAAGTCGACCCTCATCAAGGTCCTCACCGGCGTGCACTCCCCCGACGGCGGCAGGCTCACCTGGAACGGCCAACAGGTGCATCTGCGCTCGCCGTTGGAGGCGACCCGCACCGGTATCGGTGTCGTCCACCAGGAACGCAATCTGATCCCGGACTTCTCGGTGGCGGAGAACATCACCCTGCAGAACCCGCCCTCCCACCGTGGCCTGGTCGACCGCGAGGCGATGACCGCACCGGCCGTCGCCTGCCTCGCGGAACTCGGCGTCGACCTCGACCCACAGCGGCCGGTGCGTGAACTGTCCGTGGCGCAACAGCAGTTGGTGGAGATAGCCAAGGCCCTCTACACCGAGAGCCGGGTCCTCCTGCTCGACGAACCGACCGCGTCCCTCTCCCCGCAGGAGACCGAGCGCCTCTTCGAGGTGATCCGGCGACTGGCCGCCCGAGGCGCCTGTGTCGTCTTCGTCAGCCACAAGCTGGAGGAGGTCTTCGAGGTCTGCGACACCGTCACCGTGCTGCGCGACGGCAAGTCGGTCCTGGAGTCCTCGCCCCTGGCCGACCACACCCACGACGACATCGTGGGCCTCATGGTGGGCCGCGCCCACGCGGCGACGGAGATGCGCCCCCGCACGGTCGACCACACCGCCACCCCAACTCTCGTACTGGACAAGGTCTCCACGGCCGGCGGACACCGTGACATCAGCCTGGAGGTCCGGCCCGGCGAGATCGTCGGCCTGTACGGACTGGTCGGCGCCGGGCGCAGCGAACTGGTCAAGGCGGTGCTCGGCCTGGACCGCATCACCGGCGGCGAGGTCCGCGTCCACGGCAGCCCGGTCCGCATCACCTCACCCCGCCAGGCCCTGCACGAGTACGGCATCGGGTACGTCACCGAGAACCGCAAGGAGGAGGGCGTCTTCCTCGAGCAGCCCATCGTCCGCAACATCACGGTGACGGTGTGGAAGCGGCTCGCCAAGGCCCTCGGGTTCGTCTCGGCGCGCGAGGAACGGGACGTCGCGCAGGACCTCGTCGACCGGCTCGGCATCCGGGTCACGGGGCTCGGGCAGAACGCGGGTGAGCTCTCGGGCGGGAACCAGCAGAAGGTCAGCCTCGCCAAGTGGCTTGCCGCGGACACCAAGTTGCTGGTCATCGACGAGCCGACGGTGGGCGTGGACGTCCGCACCAAGCGCGCCTTCCACGAGCTCATCTGGGACCTGGCCCGCGACGGCCTGCCCATCCTCCTCATCAGCAGCGACCTCGCCGAGATGGTCACCCTCGCCGACCGCATCGTCGTCATGACGGACCACCGCATCCGCGGCGAACTCGACAACGACCGCGACTACGACCGCATGAGCGGCCGGGTGATCCGCCTGATCCACGACCGCGACGCGGTGCGCTCGTGAGGCGCGTGGCCCAGGTCATCGCCGTACACCCGGAAAGGCTGGACGAATACCGGGAGTTGCACCGCGGGGTGCCGGAGCCGGTCCTGAACCGGCTCCGGCACTGCCACATCGCCAACTACTCGATCCATCTGCTGGGCGACCGCCTGTTCAGCTATTTCGAGTACCACGGCGACGATCTCGCGGCGGACCTGGCCCTGATGGCCGAGGACGAGGCCACCCAGCGGTGGTGGAAACTCACCGCCCCCTGCCAGGTGCCCGTGCCGGAGGCGGCGCCCGGCGAATGGTGGGCCACGGCGGAACAGGTGTTCCTGATGGAGTGAGCGGGGCAGGACCCCAACTCCGGCTTCTGCGGCGGCCGTTCAGGAAACAGGCCCCTCGCCGTCCTCGATCTGCCGTTCCAGGCTGCGCGTCAGGTGCTCCGTCATGGCCTCGGCCGCCCGTTCCGGGTTGCGGCGCAGGACGGCACGTACGATCCGCTCGTGCTCGGCGACGGTGGGCCCCCAGGCGCCAACCACCTTGCTGAGCCGGAAGATGTGCAGATGCGCGTGGAGCCGTTCCACCGCGTCCGCCAGCAGCGGTCGGTGCGCGGCCTGTCCGATCGCCTCGTGGAAGCGCTGGTCGAGGGCGGCGAAGTCGCGGTACGACGCGTACCGTTCGTTCGGGCTCGGGTGGGCCTGCATCTCCTCGACGATCCGCTCAAGTCCGTCGAGTTGCGCTTCGGTCGCGTTGACGGCGGCCAGCGCGGCTGCCTTCGGCTCCAACAGCAGCCGCATTTCGAAGAGTTCGCCGAGACCCTGACTGGTGAGCAGCTGCGTGGCCCGGTATCCGGAGAGCGCCCGCTTCACCACCAGACCGTCGGACTCCAGTCGAGCGAGCGCTTCCCGTACGGGAGTTGGCGAGACCTTGAGGGTGCGGGCGAGCGCTTCGATGCCGACGCGGGCGCCGGGGGCGATCTCGTGGTCCATGACCATCGCCTTGATGCGCTCGTACACGCTGTCCGACAGCGCCTGCCGGACGGGCGGCGCACTCCGCTCGTCACCCTCGCCCTCGTCCGGAACCCCGGCCGCGGAAGGACTGTGCGGCGGCATCCCGACTCCCTCTCAAGGCACTTGGCGTTCCCGACAGTTTACCCAGGTAGACGGGTTGAGAGAGGGGTGCCCGCAGAACATCGCCGACTGGTTCGGCCCATCACCCCGCCTCCGCCGCGACCGTCGCCGCTCCCCCGCTCCTCTCTGTCAGGTCGAGGCTGCTGCGCAGGCTGACCGGCTTCAGCAGGATCGCGGCGATCACGGCGAGGACGGCCGCCCCGGCCGAGAGGAGGAAGATCTGGGCGGTGGCGTCGCCGTACGCGACACGGATGATCTCCTGTACGGCGGCGGGCTGCGCGGAGACGTCAGAGGCGGAGCCCGTGGTGCGCAGTCCCGCCGAGACGAGTCCGTGTGCGATCTGGTCCTGGACGTGCCGGGCCAGTACGGCGCCGAGGACGGAGACGCCGATCGTGCCGCCGAGGGAAGTGAGTGCCGTACTAAAACGATCTAGCGAAGTTGGCAGAGCGGTCCCACCCGGGCGAGGTGCTGGTTCCGCATTCACTGCGTGCGATCGAGGTGCTCGATCACCGGTCGACACCTGCCGTCATCGGGCGTGGTGTGCCGATCCGCGGGCGATCGTTCGCGGTGCGCAATCTCAGGGTGCGCGGCGCGCGGACCGGGTTCCCGCCGGGAGGTGGACAGCCGCTCCGGTCCTGGTGAGGGTGGCACCGCGTACCAGGAGCCGCGAAGGAGCGATTGCCTCATGAGTGAGTCCTCGACCGAGTGCACAGGCGCGTCGGCGTCCCGTAGAACCCTGTTCGGCGCGGTGGCCGCGTCCGCGGCCGCCGTCGCCGTACCGCAGCTGAGCGGGCAGGCTCCCGCGACCCCGGCGACATCCGCCGACTCGGGGCTGTCCCTCACCCCTCTCGGCACCAACTCCGGGCCACCGCCGCTCGCGGCCCGGTACGGGATCTCCCAGGCGCTGGTGGTCAACGGCCGGACGTACGTGGTCGACTGCGGCCGGGGCGCGGCGAGTCAGTACCTGCGCGCCGGACTGTCGATGCCCTCGCTGACGGCGGTCGGATCAGCGGCGGTACCGGTACTGCCTTCCTGGCTGCGAACACCGGGCAGGCAGTTCCGACTCGTCCGGCCCCGGTCGCGGGAGGAAGGAAGGTCAGGGGCCGTCAGGCAACCGACAGGGGCCACGACGAGGCACTGACTCCGCGGGTGTCAGGAAGCGCCCGCCCTCCCGGTTTCCAGCACCGTGGTGGCGAACTGCTCGACCAGTGCGGCGATGCGGGCCGCGGCGGCCACGTTCAGGTGCACTCCGTCCGTGGTGGTGGCGAAGCCGTGGCGGCGGGCGATGGCTTCCCAGGAGCGCCGTAGGAGGAAGCGCTGCGCCAGGGTCGCGGCCATCAGCTTCTTGGTTCCGTCCCACGGTGTCGGCGGTTGGTCCGTGATCAGCTCGGCGATGCGGTCGTGCACGGGCAGGACCGGCACGCCGGCCTCCGTGGCGACGGTCTGGACGATCGCGTTGTACGGGGCCAGGTGGTCGTGCCATCGCCCCTTGGCCGTGCCGCCCAGCGGTGGCAGGGACATGAGGGCGACCGCGGCGGTCGTCTCGGTCCGCAGGCGGTGGACGATCTGCCGGAGGTTGTCCTCGTACGACTGGGCGGTGGGCCGTTGCGGAAGGTGCTGTGCCTTCATGTACCCGTCGGACCAGGAGGGGGAGATCTGCGCCAGTGCGTCGTTCGTGCCGATGAGGACGGTCACCACCGAGGGACGGCACGCGATGATGTCGTCGAGGCGGGAGAGCAGGTTCCAGGCGAGGTCGCCGGCGAATCCGGCGTTGACGGTGTCCGTCGTGGGAGCCAGGGAGTCGGCGACCCGGGTCACCCAGTTGGGGGTCATGGCGCCGTGGGTGATGCTGTCGCCCGCGCAGACGAGCACCGGTCGTCCGCTCGGGCGAGTGGCGTAGCGGCGGGGGCCGATCGGCTTGGGGAATCCCCTGTCGCGTGCGGTCCCGCGGGGGTGCTGAGGGTCTGCGGGGGCGTTGTTCGTCATCGGGTCCTCTGTCCGGTTGCAGGTGCTTACGTCCATGATCGGCTGGGCGCCCTTCATACACGGTGATCGACCGGCCGCCGGGGACCTGGCCATGCCCTGGGCGTGACACCGGGCCGAGCGCCCCGCGTCACGGGACCGTTGTCCGCGGCCATGGGCCCGCGCCGGGCCGCCGCACCTGACCCGGGCCGAGGCGATCGACCCCCGCCCGGGTGTGCCGTGCGGCGACACGGCTTGCGATTCCGCCGGAGGTTCCTCAGGCCCCGTCTCCGGACGCCGGGCGAAGGCGACCGTCCGCATCGGTACCGGTCACCGGCCCCGGAAGCACGAGGTCGAGCGTGCTCAGGCGGTGCAGCAGGTCATCGATGGCCCCCGCGCGTGCGTCGCGGTCACCGTCGGCCTCCAGCCACGCATCGGCGGCGACCTGCAGTACCGCGTAGGCGGCGTGCGCGGTCATGACGACCCGGAGATCGTCGGCAGGTCGGTGCATGCGCTCGGCGATCGCCGCCTTGAGATCACCCGCGTACCGCGCGCCCAGATCCCAGAGCATCGCCCGCGGCACCGGCGAGTTGTCGATGATGCGGCGCAACGCGGCGTCGCGCTCGTCGTCGCCGGCGGCCCCCTGAGCACACTTGCGAACGGCGGCACCGAGAGCAGCGTCCAAGGGCTCCTCGGCCGGTCGCTCACGCAATGCGCCGCCAAGATCCATCACTTGCTCAAGACGCGCCAGGACCAGCAGATCCTTGCTCGGAAAGTAGCGATAGAGCGTCGTGGTGCCGACCTCGGCCTTCGCGGCGATCTGCTCCATCGTCGTCTCGTCGTATCCCTGTTCGACGAACAGGTCGAGCGCCGTGTCGATGATCTGCGCTCGCGTCCGAGCGGCCTTGAGTTCACGCAATCCCATGGCCACAGCATAGCCGGTTTCACTCCTGAACGGTATTGACACCTTCTTGGGCGTGACTACATGGTGGGAGTTACTACCGTTTTCTTGGTGCCTCTCACAAAGGAGTGGAGATGCCTTCTGCAACCTCGCCGGCGTCCGACACCACCGCCTCGGACGGCGCGGACGGCCCCGTCGTCTCGCTCCCCCGGTTGGGCGCCGCCGTCGTCACATCGAGCGTCGGGGCCCTGGTCGCGCTGTTCACTCCGGTGACACTGCTGCTGACGCTGAAGATCGACTCGCTCACCGACTCCGGAGCCGAGACGGCGTTCGGTCTCATCACGGGGGCGGGCGCGATTTTCGCCTTCGTGGCCAACCCGATCGCCGGCCATGTCAGTGACCGGACCGCGGCCCGGTTCGGCCGTCGGCGCACCTGGATCCTCGCCGGCTCTCTCTGCGGGTCCCTCGTGGTGGTGGCGCTCGGCTTCACGACCGCGGTCTGGCAGGTCGCAGTCCTCTGGTTCCTGACGCAGACCGTCTTCAACTTCCAGATGGCGGCCACGGGCGCGCTGTTCGCCGAGCAGGTGCCCGCCGAGCGGAGGGGCACCTTCTCCGGACTCATCGGGCTGATGGGCGCGCTCGCACCGCTCATCGGCATCGCCGCGGTCAGCGGTTTCTCCGATCAGCGGGTCAAGTGGTGTGTCGTCGCCGGAATCTCGGCGTTCCTGGGAGTCCTCGCCGTCCTGCTGGTGCGGGAACGGCCTCGGGAGAGGACCGCCCCGAAAGCGGCTCTGCGTCCGGCGGAACTCCTGAAGACCTTCTGGCTGAACCCCCGGGACCATCCCGCGTTCGGCTGGGTGTGGGCGCTGCGCTTCCTGGTCATCTGCGGTGCCGCGAGCAGCAGCTACAACGCCTTCTTCGCCCTGCACCGACTCGGTCTCGACGACGATGCCGCCCAGTCTTTCGTCCTGGTGATGGCAGCCGCCAGCGTCGTGCCCATGGCGATCGCGGGTCTGGTCGCAGGACCACTCTCCGACCGGATCCAGCGGCAGAAGCCGTTCATCGTCGCCGGGGGCGCCATCATCATCGTCGGGCTCGTCCTCATGGCGATCGCCCAGACCCGAGGGGTCGCCTATGCGGCGGCATCGGTGGTCGGCCTGGGCACCGGCACCTTCGTCTCGGTCGACTCGGCCATCTCCATCCGCCTGCTGCCCAACGCCGAAGACGTCGGCAAGGACCTCGGCATCCTCAACCTGGCCAACACGCTCCCGCAGTCCGTGGTGCCGTTCATCGCGCCGCTCCTGCTCTTCATCGGCGGGTTCCCGGCCCTCTACCTCACACTCGCCGTCCTCGTCGTCGCCGGCGTCGCCACGGTGTTCCGGCTGCCGGAGATCGGCCGTGAAGGCGATCCGCGCTGGGCCCTACTTACCCGTGACCGCGCGCACGTCACTCCGGAAGCTCCGGAAGCTCCGGACGTGCTCGAACCCCTCCCGTCGAAGGAGATCTCATGAACACCCTGTCCGTGTCCTCGTACAGCCTCCGCGAGCAGTTCGGCCCGCTGGTCTTCGACTTCGTGGACCCCCAGGGCAATCCCGTGCACATCGAACTGCCCTATCCGAAACTGCTGAACCTCTCGGAGTTCCCGGCCCGCGCCAGGGACACATTCGGCGTCGACACCATCGAGACCGTCGCCTTCCAGTTCGCCGGCCTCGACGACCCGGAGATCGACCTGTTCGGCGACGCGCTCGCCGCCTCCGGTGTCCGGCTGGTCAATGTCGCGATCGACGTCGGCGACCTGCTCGAACCGGACGCCGACAAGCGCGCGGCCGACATCAAGCTCACCAAGCGGTGGATCGAGCGTTTCACCGCCATGGGGTCGCAGTTCGTACGGGTCAACCCCGGCTCGCCCTTCAGCCACCACAACGAGGCCACTCCCCCGGCCCAGTTGATCGACGGACTCGGCGAGGTCGGCGCGTTCGCGAAGCAGCAGGGTTCCCGGCTGCTCGTGGAGAACCACGGTGGCCCGAGCGCCGACCCGGTCTGGATGAGGCAGTTGCTCAACGCCGCCGGGCGCGACGCCTGCGGCCTGCTGCTCGACCTCGGCAACTTCGACGTCCTCACGTCCCGCGCGATGGCGGGCTTCGGGAACGCCGAGGGCGCCGAGCCGACCGACCCGGCCGAGCTGTACGCGTCGCTCGACCTGACCTCCGTGTACGACGCCGTCGACGCGCTGGCCGAGTACACCGAGCTGGTCAGCCTCAAGGCGAACTACGTCACCGAGGACGGTGCCGTAGGACCCGTCGATCTGCCGCGTGCGCTCGGCATCCTCGCCGCCCACGGCTACACCGGCCCGCTCTCGGTCGAGTACGAGGGCACCGGCGGCGACCCCTGGGCGAAGAGCGCGCGCGTCCTCGAAGTCGCCGGGTCCGCACTCGCCGAATCCGGCACAGCCCCCCACACCGCCCCGTAGCCAAAGAGGAGTTCCGCCATGAACGACACGATCCGCACCACCGAAGAGGTCGACGTCCTCATC
>Ga0307515_10000188_pt1 | contig 151439 bp, 134 predicted proteins | sample 17_EM_MG_FD_194513 | JGI IMG/M metagenome (GOLD analysis project Ga0307515, IMG submission 194513) | Populus trichocarpa ectomycorrhiza microbial communities from riparian zone in the Pacific Northwest, United States - 17_EM | ecosystem: Host-associated > Plants > Roots > Unclassified... | reverse complement strand
CAACGGCAAGAACATCCTCGGCACCAATGCCGGCAGCCAGACCTTCCAGGTCGGCGCCAACACCACGGCCGACGACACCATCGACGTCGTCACGTCGAACATGACGACGACCAGCGAGATCACCACCGTCGCCGGCACCTACGGCAGCGTCAGCAGCACGCGGGCCAAGATCGACTCGACCGCCGATACGGCCGCCATCGGCACCGTCATCGACGACATCGACTCGGCCATCACGAAGGTCAACTCCGAGCGCGCCACGATGGGTGCTTCGCAGAGCCGCTTCGACGCCGTCGTCGCCAACCTGCAGATCTCCATCGAGAACCAGTCCGCGGCCCGCGGCCGCATCATGGACGCCGACTTCGCGACGGAAACGTCGAACCTGAGCCGCGCGCAGATCCTGCAGCAGGCCGGCAACGCGATGATCGCCCAGGCCAACCAGCTGCCGCAGCAAGTGCTGACGCTGCTGCGCGGCTAAAGCGCGCACGCCCCCTTTCAAGTCTCCTTCCGATCGACCCCGTCGGGCTGCCCAGCCCGACGGGGTCGATCTCTTTTGCGGGTCCGAACTGGCCGGCCAAAGGCCTTCATTTCGGCCGATCGGCCGACGCGCGGTTGCCGAGAATTCGATCATGCGTGCTGCTCCTGCAAAGGCGGCACAGAGTCGAACAACCTGCCCGGTGCGATTGGCGCCGACCAGACGCCATCGCTACCTGAGGAGCACTCAACATGCCGCAGACGATCAACACGAATCTCTCTTCGCTGAATGCACAGCGCAACCTGAGCATGTCGCAGAGCTCGCTGGCGACGTCGATGCAGCGCCTGTCCTCGGGCCTTCGCGTCAACAGCGCCAAGGACGACGCCGCCGGCCTGGCCATCGCCGAACGCATGAACGCCCAGGTGCGCGGCATGAACGTCGCGGTGCGCAACGCCAACGACGGCATCTCGCTGGCGCAGACGGCTGAAGGCGCCCTGGGCAAGGTCTCCGATGCGCTGCAACGCATGCGGGAACTGGCGGTGCAGTCGCGCAACGCCACCAACTCCGATCAGGACAAGGACTCCCTGGACAAGGAGTTCGGCGAGCTGGCCAAGGAAATCCAGCGCGTGCTTGGCGGCACCACCTTCAACGGCAAGAACATCCTCGGTGCCAACGCCGGCACCCAGGCCTTCCAGGTCGGCGCCAACACCACCGCCAACGACACCATCGACATCGTCACCACGAACATGGTGACGACGTCCGAGATCACGTCGGTGGCCGGCACCGACAACACCGGCACCAGCCGCGCCGGCATCGGCTCCACCGCCACCGGCAGCATGATCGCCACCGTCATCGGCTACATCGACGACGCGCTGGACAAGGTCAACTCCGAGCGCGCCACGCTCGGTGCTTCGCAGAGCCGCTTCGACGCCGTGATCTCGAACCTGATGATCGCGTCGGAGAACCAGTCGGCCGCGCGCAGCCGCATCATGGATGCCGACTTCGCCGCCGAAACCGCGAACCTGAGCCGGGCGCAGATCCTGCAACAGGCCGGCAACGCGATGGTCGCGCAGGCCAACCAGCTGCCGCAGCAAGTGCTGCGCCTGCTGCAGGGCTGAGGATCCAGCGGCCGCCGCGCCGCAAGTTTCAATGCACGCCGCACTTTCCCGAGGGATGCACCGATAGCGCCCCGGGGGGTGCGGCGTGCGCCATTTCAGCCCGCCGCGTGCAGCGCACTCAAGCGCCGCGCTCAGCAGCCGATAACCGAACGAGAACCGAGAATCAAACGCCATGGCAACCATCTCCTCCACCGGCATCGGCAGCGGCCTCGACGTCAACTCGATCGTGACCTCGCTGATGGCCGTCGAAAGCCGGCCGCTGACCTTGCTGCAGCAGGCCAAGACCGACCTGAACACGCAGCTGTCGGCCTTCGGCAAGCTGCAAAGCCTGACCTCGACGATGCGCGACGCAGCCAACGCGCTGTCGTCGGTGACGCTGTGGAACCAGACCGTGGCCAGCAGCGCCGACAGCGCCTCGGTCGGCGTCACCAGCGCCAGCGGCGCCACGGTGGGCAGCTACAGCGTCAACGTGCTGAACCTGGCCGCCGCGCAGACCGTGTCCAGCGGCACATTCGCCAGCAGCACGTCGACGCTCGGCGAAGGCACGCTGACGATCGAGCTCGGCAGCTGGTCCGGCGAGCCGACGCCGACGGGCTTCACGGCCAAGAGCGGCAGCTCGGCCGTCAGCATCACGATCGGGCCCGACGACACCAGCCTGACGGCGATCCGCGACAAGATCAATGCCGCCGGCGCCGGCGTCACGGCCACCATCGTCACCGACTCGAGCGGCGCCCGCCTGGCGCTGCGCTCGAAGGACACCGGCGCCGAGAACGCCTTCCGCATCACCACCGCCGACTCCGCCCTGTCGGCGCTGGCCTACGACGCCAGCGACGCCGCGGCGTCGCAGATGACGCGCAACCAGACCGCGGTCAACGCCAACGCCACCATCAACGGCATCGCCGTCACGTCGGCGAGCAACCAGCTCGACGGCGTCGCCGACGGGCTGACGCTGACCTTGCTGAAGCCCACGACGAGCAGCGTCGACGTCGGCGTCAAGGCCAACGACGACTCGGTGAAGACCGCGGTATCGACCTTCACGACCGCCTTCAACGCGCTGGCCAGCTACATCCGCGACCAGACCAAGTACGACGCCACGGCCAAGACCGGCGGCACGCTGCAGGGCGACCGCACCGTCGGCAGCCTGCTGTCGCAGCTGCGCGGCGTCATCAACCAGGCCAGCGGCGCGTCCAGCACTTACACGCGGCTGTCGGACATCGGCATCGTGATGCAGACCGACGGCACGCTGTCCACCGACAGCACCAAGCTCGCGTCGGCCATCAGCAACCGCACCGAACTGCGCAAGGTGCTGGCCACCGACGGCACGACGACCGCCGGCTCCGGCTTCATGGACCGCTTCCGCGATCTCGGCAACGCGCTGCTCGACACCGACGGCTCGCTGACCACGCGCAACAGCGGGCTGCAGACGGCGATCGCCAACAACGACAAGAGCCAGAGCGCGATGCAGACCCGGCTCGACCAGACCGAAAAGCGCCTGCGCGCGCAGTACCAGACGCTGGACACCAACATGGCCAAGCTGAGCGCCTTGTCGAGCTATCTCACCGGCCAGCTCGCGGCACTCGCCAGCAACAGCTGAAACGACCCGCCCCGACGCCGGTACCGGGCCGTGGCGGCCCGCTACCGGCGTTCGCCTTTTCGGGCACTGGTGACACCCTGTTACGGCGCTCAAGTGACCCTGGCCCCCGCCGATAAAACCAGCAACCCCGCCGCTCGTTACGCCCAACGACCATGTTCAGCAACGCCACCCTGTCGCACCGCCCACAACAGTTCGCCAACGCGTACCGCCGCGTCGGCGCCGAGACCGGCGTTGCCGGCGCTTCGCCGCACAAGCTGATCGCAATGCTGTTCGACGGCTACATGGACGCCATCGCCCAGGCCCGCGGCGCGCTGCGCTCCGGCCAGGTCGAGGCCAAGTGCCGCGCCGTCGGCCGTGCGGTCAGCATCGTCACCGAAGGCCTGCGCGGCGGGCTGGACCTGAACGCCGGCGGCAACCTGGCGCAGGACCTGGACGACTTGTACGGCTACCTGGCCATGCGCCTGACGCTGGCCAACATCCGCAACGACGAGGCCGCGCTCGACGAGTGCCAGCGCCTGATGCAGCCGCTGCGCGAAGCCTGGACGTCGATCGCCGACCAGGCCGGGCAAACGGTGCGCCGCTGATGCAACGCACCGAACAAGGACTTTCGATGGACACGCAACTGTTGAGCTACTACGAAGCGATCGAGCAGGCCAGCGCCGACATGCTGGCCGCTGCCAAGGCCGGCAACTGGGACGAAGTCGTCAAGCTCGAAGGCGCTTGCGTGCTGCTGATCAGCCAGCTCAAGCACGCCGCCCGCGAAGGCGCGCTGGACGCCGAGGCCGCCCGCGCCAAGTCGCGCATCATGCAGCGCATCCTGGTCAACGACGCCGAGATCCGCCACCTGGCCGAGCCGTGGCTGCAAGACCTGGACGACACGCTCGCCGGTCGTCGCAAGACCTTGCATTGAGCCCGACGCCGAAAGCCCGCCATGTTCCAGGACACCCAACCCGCCCAGCTCGGCGAAGACGGCACGACCGACCGCTGGTCGGCGTTCCGCGTCGACCACCCGCGCGAACAGCTGGCGCTGCTGCGCCAGCTGCGCGACGGCAACGTGCCGGTGAACCTCAGCGCCCCTGGCGGCGGCGCGATCACGACATCGCTGTGGGCGCTGGACGCCAACCAGCAGCGGCTGAACTTCAGCGCCGACGAAGGCAACCCGCAGCTGCAGCGCCTGGTCGAGGCCGACGAGGCGGTGGCCGTGGCCTACCTCGACAGCGTCAAGCTGCAGTTCGACCTGCAAGGACTGCTGCTCGTGCGCAGCGCCAGCGCCTGCGCGCTGCAGGCCGAGATGCCGCACGACATCTACCGCTTCCAGCGCCGCGGCGCCTACCGCGTGCGGCCCGGCGAACGGCACGCGCCGCAGGCGCGGCTGCGCCATCCGTCGATCCCCGACATGACGCTGACCCTGCGCGTGCTCGACGTCAGCATCGGCGGCTGCGCGCTGCAGCTGCCCGAAGACGTGCCGCCGCTGCAGCCGGGCAGCCGGCTGGCCGACGTGCAGATCGAACTCGACGCCGACACGCGCTTCACGACCCTGCTGCTGCTGCACCATGTTTCGGCGATCCAGCCGGGCGAGACCGGGGCGCGGCTGGGCTGCGAATGGAGCGCGCTGACCGGCCATGCCGAACGCGCGCTGCAGCGCTGGATCGACCAGGCCCAGAAACGGCGGCGCCTGCTGTCGCTGAGCTGACCGTGAACCACCGGCGCCGCGCGCGCGGTTTCACGCTGGTCGACGTGCTGACCGCCTGCACGCTGGTCGGCATCGTCGTTGCCTTCGCGCTGCCGAGCTACCAGGCGCAGATCACCAAATCGCGCCGCATCGACGCGGTCGCTGCACTGACGCGGCTGCAGGCGGCGCAGGAACGGCTTCGCGCCAACACCGGCCTGTACAGCAACGACCTCGGCGTGCTGCAGGTGGCTGCGCGCAGCCAGGAAGGCCTGTACGCGCTGGCCGTCGAGCTGAACGGCCCCGACAGCTACCGCGCCACCGCCACGCCGCTGGCCGGCGGCAGCCAGGTGCGCGACGCCGAGTGCCCGCAGCTCGGGCTGGACGTGAAGAGCAGCTTCGCGCAGATCGGCCCCACGGCGCGCTGCTGGAACCGATGAAGCAACTCGGCCTGACCCTGCTCGAGGTCATGATCGCGCTGGCCATGCTGGCCATCGTGGCCTCGCTGGCGCTGCCGTCCTTCGGCGCGGCCGCCGAGCGGGCGCGGCTGAAGAGCGCCGCCGAAACGCTGGCCGCCGACATCGCCGACGCCCGCTTCGAAGCCGCGCAGCGCGGCCAGGCCTTCAACATCGACTTCAAGACCGGCGCCGACTGGTGCTGGTCGGTCGCGATGGCGCCCGGCTGCAGCTGCGGCACCGCACAGGCCTGCCAGCTGAAGACCGTCCAGGGCAAGGACCACGCCGGCATCGAACTGCTGCAGGCCGGCGCAACCCGGCTGGACCCCACCGGCCCGGCCGATGGCGGCGCCGCGCTGTTCCAGTCTTCGCGCGGCGACCGGCTGCGCGTGGAGCTGTCACGGCTGGGCCGCGCCAGCATCTGCGCCGCCGCCGGCACCCTGCCCGGCTACCCGGCCTGCTGATGGCCGACACCATCAAACCCGGCAGCAAGACGCTGCTGCGCCGCGCCACCGTGCCGCTGTGGCTGGCCGCCGCCGCGCTGGCGCTGACCGCGGTGGTGTTCGGCATCGGCCGCGTCGCCGAAGAGCACCTGAAGACCGATGCCGAGCACGTCGCATTGGCCTGGGCCAACTTCGTCGGCCATGCCGTGCCCGATGCCGACCGTATCTTCGCCGGCGAGCTGCCCAGCGAGCCGGCGCGGCGCCAGCTTGAAGGCCTGCGCACGGCATCGAACGTGTTCCGCTTCAAGTTCTTCGGCCCGGACGGCAAGCTGCTGCTGCTGTCGGACTCGCTGACCGAGCACCCGTCGCCCGACTCCGGCGGCGGCTTCAGCAGCCCGAAGGCAGCCCAGGTGGCGATGGGCGGCGCGAACTACATCCAGTTCAACGACCATGGCGACGGCGTCAAGCGCCCGCGCATCTACAGCGAAGCCTACGTGCCGATGCGGCGCGACGGCCGGCTCATCGGCGTGGTCGAGGTCTACGTCAACCAGACCGAGCGCGCCGAGACGGTGACGGCCTCGTTCCGCCGCGTCGTCGCGCTGGTCGGCGCGGCGCTGGCGGCGGTGTTCGCACTCGGCATGTGGCTGTGGCGGCGCCAGGCGCTGCAGGAACGCGAGGCCGAGGCGCGCATGCGCTACCTGGCGCACCACGACGTGCTCACCGGCGCGCTGAACCGCACCCGTTTCGAAGAGGCTCTGAAGCAGGCCGCGTGGCGGCGCAGCCAGGGCGGACCCGGTTTCGCGGTGATGTGCATCGACCTGGACCACTTCAAGGACGTCAACGACAGCCTCGGCCATGCCGCCGGCGACGAGCTGCTGCGCCAGGCCACCGCGCGGCTGCGCGGCGTGGTGCGCAGCGCCGACATGATCGCCCGGCTGGGCGGCGACGAATTCGCGGTGCTGCAGAGCGGCGTCGACGACGGTGCCGCCGGCAACGAGGCGGTGGCGTCGCTGGCGCAGCGCATCGTCGACGCCCTGGGCCAGCCCTACGACCTGGCCGGCCAGCGCTGCGGCAGCGGCGCCAGCGTCGGCGCTGCGATCCACGGCCTGGACGGCGACGACGCGGCAACGCTGATGCACCGCGCCGACCTGGCGCTGTACCGCGCCAAGAGCCAGGGCCGCGGCGGCTACAGCTTCTACGACGCGGGGCTGGACCGCGAGCTGCAGAACCGCCGCGCGCTGACGCGCGACCTGCGCGAAGCCTTGACGCAGGCGTCGCTGGTGCTGCACTTCCAGCCGCTGTACGGCGCCGACGGCAGCACGCTGTGCGGCTACGAGGCGCTGACGCGCTGGCCGCACCCGGTGCGCGGCTTCGTGCCGCCGACCGAGTTCATCCCGCTGGCCGAGGAGACCGGCCTCATCGACGAACTCGGCCGCTGGGTGCTGCAAACCGCCTGCGCCGAGGCCGCGAAGTGGCCGGCGCCGCTGTCGGTGGCGGTGAACCTGAGCCCGTCGCAGTTCCGCCGCGAAGGCGCCATCGTCGAAGAGGTGCGCCAGGCCCTGGCCGCCAGCGGGCTGCCCGCCGAGCGGCTGGAAGTCGAGATCACCGAGTCGCTGCTGATGAGCAACACCGACACCGTGCTGCGCATGCTGCAGGCGCTGCATGCGATGGGCGTGCGCATCGCGATGGACGACTTCGGCACCGGCTACTCGAGCCTGGCCTACCTGTGGCGCTTTCCGTTCGACAAGGTGAAGATCGACCGCGCCTTCACGCAGCACCTGGCCGAAGACGGCAAGGTCGACCTGATCGTCGGCTCCATCGTGTCGCTGGCGCATTCGCTGAAGATCCGCGTCAACGCCGAAGGCGTGGAAACCGAAGCCCAGCGCCGGGCGCTGCGGGAGCACGGCTGCGACGAACTGCAGGGCTTCCTGCTCGGGCGGCCGCAGCCGTCGGAGCGGCTGCCGCACAAGGCGGAGGCCGCAGCCGGCGTGCCTACACCTGCATGTTCATGATCTCGGTGTAAGCCGAGACCAGCCGGTTGCGCACCTGCAGCGTGGCCTGGAAGCCGAGCTGGGACTTCTGCATCGCGATCATCGTCTCTTCGAGGCTGACCGTCGGGTTGTCCAGCGCCACCTCGCGCTGCAGGCGCTGCGCTTCGAGCTGGCTCTGGCTGACGCCCTTCAGCGCGTCGGCCATCGCGGTGCGGAAGCCGCCGCCATCGGCCGCGGCCGTGACGGACTTGGCCAGCGGCACGCCGTCGGGGCGCAGCCCGGCGCGGGCTACCGCCTGGTTGAAGTCGAAGGGCTTGAGTTTGAGGTCCATGATGCCGATAGCCCACTGTAGCCCCTGGAACCGCCGGCCGAAGGCGTGAACTGGCGAGTCTTTGCCGGGCTTCTTGCGCCTACGGCCCAGGGCTGCACCCCGAACAATGCGCAGCTATGGAAAGTGCCGTTGTTCCGCAGACCCCGCAAACCCTGGTCCCCGCCCCGACGGGCTTCGGCTCGCGGCTGGCCGCCCTGCCCGCAGCCACCAAGCTGAAGGCCGGTGCCGGCATTGCCGCGCTCGTTGCCGTACTGGTGGCGATGGCGCTGAGCCTGCACCAGGGCGACTACAAGGTGCTGTTCGCCAACATCAGCGAAAAGGATGGCGGCGCCATCGTCGAGAAGCTGGCGCAGATGAACGTGCCCTACCGCTTCTCCGAAGGCGGCGGCACGATCCTGGTGCCGTCGGCCCAGGTCTACGACCTGCGCCTGAAGCTCAGCGCCGCCGGCCTGCCCAAGGGCTCGATCACCGGCTACGAACTGCTCGACAAGACGCCGTTCGGCCAGACCCAGGGCCAGGAACGCATCAACCTGCAGCGCGCACTGGAAGGCGAGCTGACGCGCACGATCCAGTCGCTGCAGTCGGTGCAGGCCGCGCGCGTGCACCTGGCGCTGCCGAACCAGAACGGCTTCTTCCGCGAACAGCAGAAGCCTTCCGCATCCGTCGTGCTGCAGCTGCACCCGGGCCGTTCGCTCGACCGCGCCCAGGTCGCCGGCATCGTGAACCTGGTCTCAGCCAGCGTGCCGGAGCTGAACTCGAAGTCGGTCAGCGTGCTCGACGGCAGCGGCACGCTGCTGTCCAGCCAGGACGCCAGCGGCGTGCAAGGCCTGGACACGCAGCAGCTGCAATACCTGCGCGAGGTCGAGGCCAGCCACCTGAAGCGCGTGACGGACCTGCTCGAACCGGTGGTCGGCCGCGACAACCTGCGCGCCACCGTCACCGCCGAGATCGACTTCTCGCAGACCGAGTCGACCTCCGAAGAATTCAAGCCCAACCAGGGTGCCAACCCGGCCAGCGTGCGCGCGACCAAGACCGAGGAGTCCACCAACCCCGGCTCGGCCACGCCCAGCGGCGTGCCCGGCGCCACCAGCAACCAGCCGCCGGTGCCGGCGACGGCGCCGATCAACGGCCCGGCGCAGCAGCTGCAGGCCGCGCAAGGCGGCAGTGCCGGCGGCGGCAGCGCGCGGCGCGAGGCCGAGACGCGCTACGAGGTCGACAAGACCGTGCGCGTGACGCGCGGCGCCACCGGCACCGTGCGCCGGCTGAACGCGGCCGTGGTCGTGAACCACCGCGTCACGACCGACGCCAAGGGCAAGACCGTCGGCACGCCGCTGTCGAGCGAAGAGCTGGACAAGCTGACGGCGCTGGTGCAGCAAGGCATCGGCTTCAACAAGGACCGCGGCGACTCGGTGCGCGTGATCAACGCGCCGTTCCGCGTCGAGGCCGCGGCGCCGGCCGACGACGCACCGATCTGGCAGAAGCCGTGGCTGCAGGACCTGCTGCGCGCCGGCCTGGCGCCCGGCGCGCTGGCCCTGGTGGCGCTGGTGATCGTGTTCAGCCTGGTACGCCCGGCGCTGAAGGCCGCGCTGGCGCCGCCGCCGCAGAACAAGGGCGACCAGCTCGACGAGGTCGTCGGCGACCCGCTGCTGCCGGGTGCGCTGCCGGCGCTGGAAGCACCGCGCAGCAATGACAAGCTCGAGGCCGCGCGCAAGCTGGCCAAGGACAACCCGGCCGCGGTCGCGAACATCGTTCGCGGCTGGGTCAACGGCGAGACCGCCTGATGGCACAAGCCATGGACGACGAAGGCGTGGAAAACGCAGCCATCCTGCTGATGTCGCTCGGCGAGGAAGAAGCCGCCGAGGTCTTCAAGCTGCTGGCGCCCAAGGAAGTGCAGCGCCTGGGCGAGACGATCGCGCGCATGAAGGCGATCTCGCGCGACCGCGTCGAGTCGGTGCTCGACAAGTTCGGCACCGAGGCCGCGAACGAGAGCATGCTCGTCGCCGACACCGACGAATACGTGAAGGCGGTGCTGCGCAAGGCGCTGGGCGAAGAGAAGGCGGCACTGCTGATCGACCGCATCCTGCAAGGCGGCGACGTCAGCGGCATCGAAAGCCTGAAGTGGATGGACCCGGGCTCGGTGGCCGAGCTGCTGCGCAACGAACACCCGCAGATCGTCGCGGCGATCCTCGTGCACCTGGAGTTCGACCAGTCGGCCGACGTGCTGAAGCAGTTCACCGAACGCCAGCGCAACGAAGTCATGGTGCGCATCGCCACGCTCGACGGCATCCAGCCGACGGCGCTGAAGGACCTGAACGAGGTCATGAGCAAGGTGCTGGCCGGCGGCGAACGCATGCGCAAGGCCAGCCTCGGCGGCGTGAAGACCGCGGCCGAGATCCTGAACATGCTCGGCACCGCGGTCGAGACCTCGGTGCTCGACTTCGTGCGCGAAGCGGACAACGAGCTGGCGCAGAAGATCATGGACAACATGTTCACCTTCGACGACCTGGAGAAGCTGGACGACAAGGGCATCCAGATGCTGATGAAGGAAGTGCAGTCCGAGTCGCTGGTGGTGGCGCTGAAGGGCGCGACGCCGGGGCTGCGCGAGAAGATCTTCCGCAACATGTCCACCCGCGCCGCCGAGACGCTGCGCGAAGACCTCGAATCGCGCGGGCCGGTGCGGCTGTCGGAAGTCGAATCGGAGCAGAAGGAAATGCTGAAGATCGTGCGACGCCTGTCGGACGAAGGCCAGATCATGTTGAGCAGCGGTGGCGATGAGCAGTTCGTCTAAATCCCCGATCTACAAGAACGTGCCGCCGCCCCCGGGCAGCGCCACGGCCAAGGGCCCCAACGCCTACACGCGCTTCATCCCGCGCGAGGAGCTGGGCGACTTCGCGGCCTGGAAGCCGGGTTCGTTCTCCGGCGCCGCCGGCGGCGGACAGGCGCAGCCGAGCGCGGCTGCCGCGCCGCCGCCGGAGCCGAACGCCGACGAGTGGCGCGCCCGCATCGCCGCGGCGCGCCAGGCCGGCTACCAGGACGGCTACCGCGACGGGCTGGTCGCGCTGGAAGGTTTCAAGCAGAGCTTCGCGGCCCAGGCCACGAGCCAGGTCGGCGCGCTGCTGAAGAGCTTCGACGCCCAGCTCGACCGGCTCGACGCCGAGCTGGCCGGCGCCGTCGCGCGCACCGCCGTGCAGCTGGCGCGCCAGGTGCTGCGCGCCGAGCTGAAGGGCGACCCGGCGCTGGTGGCGCGCGTCGCCGCCGAGGCTGTCAACAACGTGCTGCTCAGTGCCCGCCACATCACCGTGCAGGTGCATCCGCAAGACCTGCCGCTGGTCGCCGAAGGCGCCGAAGAAGCGCTGCAGGCGCGCGGCGGCCGGCTGATGGCGAATGCCGCGATCGAACGCGGCGGCGTGCTCGTCGAAAGCGATGTCGGCGCCGTCGACGCCCGCGTCGCCACGCGCTGGGCGCAGGCCGCGGCCAACCTGGGCAACGAGACCGACTGGCACGCCGACGACATCGGAGGGTCACCATGAACACGGCAGCGGTACCGGGCGCTGCGCGCTCGAAGAAGTGGTCACGCTACCTGCAGGACCTGAACGACTACGCCGCCGTGCCGCAGCCGCTGGAAGCCGTGGGCACGCTGCTGCGCGTGACCGGCCTCGTGCTCGAAGCCGCCGGCGTGCGCGTGCCGGTGGGTTCGGTGTGCGAAATCATCCAGGCCGGCCAGCTCGCGGTGCTGGCCGAAGTGGTCGGCTTCAACGGCGACCGCGCCTTCCTGATGCCCACCGGCGACCTGCACGGCCTGGCCAGCGGCGCCAAGGTGGTGCCGCGCCCGGCGCCGCGCGTGCCGCCGCGCTTCGGCCAGGAGAACCACCCCTGGCGGCGCAGCGAAGACCGCGGCCTGCACCTGCCGATGGGCGACGGCCTGCTCGGCCGCGTCGTCGACTCGCAAGGCCACCCGCTGGACCGCGGCGGCGAGCTGCAGAACGTGCATTCGGAGCCGATGATCCGGCGCCCGATCAACGCGATGGACCGCGACCCGGTGCGCCAGCCGCTGGACACCGGCGTGCGTTCGATCAACGCGCTGTTCACGGTCGGCCGCGGCCAGCGGCTGGGGCTGTTTGCCGGCACCGGCGTCGGCAAGTCGGTGCTGCTGGGCATGATGGCGCGCTACACCAAGGCCGACGTCATCGTCGTCGGCCTCATCGGCGAGCGCGGCCGCGAAGTCAAGGAATTCATCGAAGACATCCTCGGCGACGAAGGCCGGGCGCGCAGCGTCGTCGTCGCCGCCCCGGCCGATGCGCCGCCGCTGGTGCGCATGCAGGGCGCAAACTACGCCACGGCCATCGCCGAACACTTCCGCGACCGCGGCCTGCACGTGCTGCTGCTGATGGACAGCCTGACGCGCTACGCGATGGCGCAGCGCGAGATCGCGCTGGCCATCGGCGAGCCGCCGGCGACCAAGGGCTACCCGCCAAGCTGCTTCGCGAAGCTGCCGCAGCTGGTGGAGCGCAGCGGCAACGGCTTGAACGGCGTCGGCTCGATCACCGCGTTCTACACCGTGCTCAGCGAAGGCGACGATCCGCAGGACCCGATCGCCGACGCGGCGCGCGGCATCCTCGACGGCCACATCGTGCTGTCGCGCGAACTGGCCGAAGCCGGCCACTACCCGGCCATCGACGTCGAACGCTCCATCTCGCGCGTGATGACGGCCGTGGCCTCGCGCGAGCACGTGGCCGCGGCGCGCAAGCTGCGCCAGCTGCTGGCCAAGTACAACAAGGCGCGCGACCTGATCCAGCTCGGCGCCTACGCGCCCGGCCACGATGCCGAGCTCGACACCGCCGTGCGCATGCAGCCGCAGATCACGACGCTGCTGCAGCAGGACATGCACGAACGCGCGGCGCTCGACCTGAGCCGCAAGCAGCTGTGCGCGCTGGCGGGGAACGCCGGATGACGGCGCTCAACACCTTGCTCGGCCAGGCCGAGAGCGAACGCGACGAGGCCATGATGGCGCTGCGCCGCGGCGAAGAACAGGCGCGCCGCGTGCAGGCGCAGGCCGACCAGCTGCAGGCCTACCGCGGCGAATACCAGCAGCGCTGGGCGGGGCAGTTCAGCCGCCGCGGCACGATGGAGATCGTGCAGTGCTACCAGAGCTTCATGCAGCGCCTGGACGAAGCGCTGGCGCAGCAGCAGCAGCAGGCTGCGGCGGTCACGTCGACCTGCCAGCGCCTGCGCGACAAGCTGCTGGCGGCCGAGATGCGCGTGGCCTCGGTGCGCAAGCTCATCGAACGCCGCGTTGCCGAACAGCGCCGCGTGCAGGACCGGCGCGACCAGCGCCAGACCGACGAAACCGCGCAGCAGATCCGCTGGCGCGCCAAACAGAACGAAGTCCACACCGAATCGGCCCCGCTCTGACACCCATGGTCACCGCCACGATCACCGCTTTCGTCGCGCCGCCGGCGCCCTCCAACCCGGCGGCGCCGCCGTCCGGCGCCGGCAATGCCGGCGAGCCCGGCGCCTTTGCGCGCCAGCTCGAACGTGCCGCGCAGCAAGGTGACGGCGCCGACGCCGCCGCAACGCCGCCGGCACAGGAAGCAGCGAACCCAGCCCGCGACGTGCGCGCCAAGGCGCGCCCCGGCACCGACCGCAGCAGCAAGACCGAACGCGCACCGGCACGCAGCGCCGGGCACGAAGACACCACGACCAGCGCAGCCGGCGACGACAAGGCCGACGCCGCCCCCGCAGCGGCTCACAACGACAGCGACCTGCCCGCGCTGCTGGCCGAGCTGATGGCGCGCCAGGCCGCGGCCGCACCCGCCGCGCCGCGCGCCGATGGCGCGGCCGCCAGTGACGCCGCCCGCGGCGTGGCCGCCGCCGAGGCCCGCCGCGGCAGCGCCGCCACAGCCCAGGACGGCGCGACCGAGCTGCGTGCAAAAGCCGATGTCGATACCGATGCCTCGCTGCCCGCGTTGCGCGCCGAATCGGCCAGTTTCATGCTGCCGCAGCCCGGCGCCCAGCCGAACAACGTCGCGACCGCCAGCGCCGACAGCAGCGCGCGCGCCGCGCCGACGCCGTATGCGGCGCAGATCGACGCGCCGGTCGGATCACCCGACTTCGCGCCCGGCTTGAGCGCCCAGGTCAGCCTGATGCTGCGCGACGGCATCCAGGAAGCGCGATTGCAGCTGAACCCGGCCGAGATGGGGCCGATGACGGTGCAGATCCAGGTCGACGGCAGCACGGCCCAGGTCACGATGACGGCCGAGCAGGCGCCGACCCGCGACGCGCTCGAACAAGCCATGCCGACGCTGGCCGGCGCCCTGCGCGAAGAAGGCCTGACGCTGACCGGTGGCGGCGTCTTCGAGCAGCCGCGCCAGCCCCGCGACGATGCACCAGCGCCGCAAAACGGCAGCCGCAGCGGCGGTGGCAGCGGCGGCAGCGACCCGGTCGGCACCGTGGCGGCCCCGCCGCGCTGGTCGGCGCCGCGCGGCGTGGTCGACGTCTACGCCTAGAAGCGCGCGGCTTTCGGGGCCGGCGTTAGCCGGCGTTTCGAGCCCCTTATCGAGGCTTCCGCCCGCGCCCTGGCTCGAATAATCCTTCCATGCAGCACTGCGGTCGGCCGCCAGCCGGTCCGCCGTGCCCGCCCGCCACGAAGGAGAGCCCATGTCCGCCGCCGCCGCCGATGCCGTCGCGCCCCCCAAGGGCAAGAAGAAGCTGTTCGTCATCATCGCGGCCGTGCTGATGCTGGCCGTCGCCGGCGGCGGTGCGATGCTGATGATGAAGAAGAAGGCCGCCGCCGAAGCCGAGGCCGACGAAGGCGACGGCGCGCCGGCCCATGCCGCCGCCAAGCACGACCCCAAGGCCGTGCCGCTGTTCGTGCCGCTGGAGCCCTTCACCGTCAACCTGGCCGACCGCGACGCTGAGCGTTATGCCCAGGTCGGCATCACGCTGGAAGTCGGCGATCCGCATGTCGGCGACCAGATCAAGGCCTACATGCCGGCCATCCGCAACAACATCCTGATGGCGCTGGCCGACAAGACCGCCGCCCAGCTGGGCGACCGCCAAGGCAAGGCCAAGCTCGCCGAGCAGGTGCGCCGCGAAACCGCGCGTGCGATGGGCTACGAGGTCGACGAGCCGGAGGCCGAAGGCGAGACGGAAGCCAAGCCGAAGAAAAAGAAGAAGAAGAAGGCCGACGCCGAACTGCCGGTGACCGGCGTGCACTTCTCCAACTTCATCATTCAATGACCGAAGCTGCTCGATGAATCAGCAGATCCTTTCGCAAGACGAAGTCGACGCGCTGCTGCAGGGCATCACCGGCGAAAGCCAGAAGCTCGAGCAGGAAGAGGTTTCGACCGCCGGCATCCGCGACTACGACCTGGCGGCGCAGGAGCGCATCGTCCGCGGCCGCATGCCGACGATGGAGGTCATCAACGAGCGCTTCGCCCGCAACATCCGCATCGGCCTGTTCAACCTGATCCGCAAGTCGCCCGAAGTGTCGATCGGCGGCATCAAGGTGCAGAAGTTCAGCGCCTTCCTGCGCGAGATCGTCGTGCCGACGAACTTCAACATCGTCTCGGTGAAGCCGCTGCGCGGCAGCGGGCTGATCGTCTGCGACCCGAACCTGGTGTTCGCGGTGATCGACTCGCTGTTCGGCGGCGCCGGCAAGTACCACACGCGTATCGAAGGCCGCGACTTCAGCCCGACCGAGCTGCGCGTGATCCTGCGCCTGGTCGAGACCATCATCGGCGAGTACAAGAAGGCCTGGTACGGCATCTATCCGCTCGAGCTGGAGTACCAGCGCTCGGAGATGCAGCCGCAGTTCGCGAACATCGCGACGCCGAGCGAGATCGTGGTGTCGACGGCATTCACGCTGGAGATCGGCGAGACCAGCGGTGCGGTGCACTTCTGCATTCCGTACTCGACGCTGGAGCCGATCCGCGACGTGCTGTATTCGACCATCCAGGGCGATTCGGCCGAACCCGACCGGCGCTGGGTGAACCTGCTGAAGCACCAGATCCAGGCCGCCGAAGTGGAACTCGTCGTCGAGCTGGCGCAGGCACCGGCCACGGTCGAGCAGCTGCTGTCGTTCAAGCCCGGCGACTTCATCGAACTCGACCTCGACCCGATGATCGACGCCAAGGTCGACGGCGTGCCGGTGTTCGACTGCCACTACGGCACGGCCAACGGCCACTACTCGATCAAGATCGACCGATTGATCACCAGCTCGAACCTGAGCTGGATCGGAGACCAGAACAATGTCAGCTGACCCCAACATGTCCGAAGAAGACCGCATGGCCGCCGAATGGGCGGCCGCGCTGGCCGAGACCAAGCCCGACGTCGCGTCCGAAGTGACCGCCGCGGCCGAAAGCGTGGCGCCGGCTTCGTTCACGAACTTCACGCCGACGAGCAACACCAACGCCGCGGGCAACGACATCAACATGATCCTGGACATCCCTGTCCAGCTGACGGTTGAGCTCGGCCGCACGCGCATCCCGATCAAGCACATCCTGCAGCTGGCGCAGGGCTCGGTGGTCGAGCTCGACGCGATGGCCGGCGAGCCGATGGACGTGCTCGTCAACGGCTACCTGATCGCGCAGGGCGAGGTCGTGGTCGTCAACGACAAGTTCGGCATCCGGCTGACCGACATCGTGACGCCGAGCGAACGCATGCGACGCCTGTCGCGCACCTGATGACGATGATGAACCCGGGTCTGACTTCCTTGTTCTGGTTCCTGGCGGTGATCGCGCTGATCCCGCTGGCGCTGTGGTTGCTCAAGCGCACGCCGATGGGCGCCGGCGCGTCGAACGGCTCGATGCGCAGCGTCGCGGTGCTGCCGCTGTCGGCTTCGCAGCGCATCGTCACGGTCGAGGTCGGCCGCGGCGACAGCCGCTGCTGGCTGGTGCTGGGCGTCACGCCGAACAGCATCAGCACGCTGCACACGATGCTGCCGCAGGACGACGCGCCGCCGGCGATGCCGACGCCGACGACCGCCTTCTCGCAACTGCTGCAACGCCTGCAAGGCCGGGGTCCTGATGCGCGCTAGATTCTGGCGGCGCAGCGCCGCCTTGTCGGTGTTATCGGCCTTTTCTGCAGCCGCTGTAGCGCAGAGCAACCTGCCGCTGCTGGTCGGCCAGGGCGCGGGCGGCACGAGCTATTCGGTGCCGGTGCAGACGCTGCTGTTCTTCACCGCGCTGTCCTTCCTGCCGGCGCTGCTGCTGCTGATGACGGGCTTCACGCGCATCGTCATCGTGCTTTCGCTGCTGCGCCAGGCACTGGGCACGCAGGCCGCGCCGCCGAACCAGGTGATCGTCGGCATGAGCCTGTTCCTGACCTTCTTCGTCATGTCGCCGACGCTGGACCGCGTCTACGAACAGGCCTACCAGCCTTTCGCCGCGAACCAGATCCTGTTCGACGAAGCGCTGAAGCGCGGCGAGATCCCGATGCGCGAGTTCATGCTGAAGCAGACGCGGCAGAGCGACGTACAGCTCTTCGCCAAGCTGGCCAAGCTGGGGGCGGACGTGAAGAGCGAAAGCGTGCCGCTGCGCGTGCTGGTGCCGGCCTTCGTGACCAGCGAGCTGAAGAGCGCGTTCCAGATCGGCTTCATGATCTTCATCCCGTTCCTGATCATCGACATGATCGTCGCCAGCGTGCTGATGAGCCTGGGCATGATGATGCTGAGCCCGGTGCTGGTGGCACTGCCGTTCAAGCTGATGCTGTTCGTGCTGGCCGATGGCTGGAACCTTCTTCTCGGCTCGCTCGCAGCCTCGTTCGTGACCTGAACCGACAAACATGGAAGCACAACAAGTCCTCACCGCCGGCCAGCAAGGCCTGACCATGCTGCTGATGGTGTCCGCACCGGTGCTGCTGGTCGTGCTCGTCGTCGGCCTGCTCGTCAGCATCTTCCAGGCCGCGACGCAGATCAACGAAGCCACGCTGAGCTTCGTGCCGAAGATCGTCGCCGCGGTCGCCGTGCTCGGTTTCGCCGGGCCGTGGATGATCACGACGCTGGTCGAATACCTGCAGCGCACCTTGATGTCGATACCGGCGGCCGTCGGCTGACGGGCCGTTGCAATCCATGAGAACCGGAAGGCATTCACCGCAGAGGTGCGGAGAGCGCAGAGGGCGCGCAGAGGAAGTCAGGCCATGTCTTCTCTGCGTTCCTCTGCGTTCTCCGCACCTCTGCGGTGAAGGCTGTTCTGCAATTCCTCTCGGACCGAGATGATCTCTTTCTCGGAGGCCGAGGTGCTGGCGTGGATCACGCCGCTGATCTGGCCCTTCCTGCGCGCGGTGGCGCTGTTCACGTCGCTGCCGGTGCTGGGCACGCGCGGCGTGCCGACGCGGGTGCGCATCGGGCTGGCGGGGCTGGTGGCGTTCGCGGCGCAGCCCACGCTGCCGGCCATCGCGCCGGTGGCGCTGGACTCGGCGCTGGCCTTCATGCTGGTCGTGCAGCAGTTGCTGATCGGGCTGTCGCTGGGCTTCGCGGTGCGCGTGGTCTTCGCCGCGCTCGAGTTCGCCGGCGAAATCATCGGCCTGCAGATGGGGCTGAACTTCGCCGGCTTCTTCGACCCCATCAGCGCCGGCACGGCCACCGCCACGAGCCGCTTCTTCGGCACCACCATCGCCTGGCTGTTCATCGTCATCAACGGCCACCTGCTCGTCATCGCCGCGCTGGTGCAGAGCTTCAGCGCCTTCCCGGTCGGCCCCGAGCCGTTCGCCTTCCTGAAGGCCGCCAAGCCGCATTTGTGGGGCGCCGAGATCTTCCGCACCGGGCTGTGGATCGCGCTGCCGCTGGTGGCGATGCTGCTGTTCGTGAACCTGGTGCTGGGCGCGATCTCGCGCGTGGCGTCGCAGATCAACATCTTCGCGGTCGGCTTCCCGGTGACCTTGGGCGTGGGCCTGCTCGGCATCCTGCTCACGCTGCCGGCGATGCAAGGGCCGTTCACGATGGCGCTGGAAAGGCTGCTGGCATACTTTCAGTGATGGAACACCACCCGCCTGCACCCGCCCTCGAAGTCCTGCCGCGCGACCTGTCGGCCTACCGCCAGGGCAATGTCGGCATCGACTACGTGCACCGCTTCGAATCCGGCCGGCCGGGGCCGCACGTGCTGATCAACGCGCTGACGCACGGCAACGAGATCTGCGGCATGACCGCCGCGACGCAGCTGCTGGACAGCGGCGTGCGCCCGCGACTCGGCACGCTGACCGTCAGCTTCGCGAACGTGGCGGCCTACGAGTCTTTCGACCGCGAGCGCCCGTTCGACAGCCGGCAGCTGGTGCACAACCTGAACCGCATCTGGTCGCCGGCCTGGCTGGACGGCAGCGAAGACAGCCCCGAGCTGCACCGCGCGCGCGCGCTGCGCCCGGTGGTGGCCGCGGCCGACCACATCCTCGACATCCATTCCACCAGCGGCGACGTGCAGCCGTTCTGGGTCTACCCGCAGTTCGAACGCAACGGCACCGCCACGCTGGCCATCGGCCGCCCTTCGGTGCACCTGGTGATGCCGCAGGGCCTGGGTTCGGGTACGCCGCTGGTCCAGCACGGCCGCCACGGCCAGGCCGGGCACGACGGCGTCGCGGTGGTGGTCGAATGCGGCCAGCATTTCAAGCAGGCGACCAGCGACCTGGCGGTCGAGGTGACGCACGACTTCCTGGCGCACTTCGGCCTGGTCGAGCGTGAACGCACGGCGCCGCGCCCGCAGCAGCGCTTCGAGCTGCTGCAGACCTGGGTCGTGAAGAGTCCGGACTTCCGCTTCACGCGGCCGCTGGTGGGCTTCGAGACCTTCAACCGCGACGAGCTGATCGCCACCGACGGCCACGACGAGATCCGCGCGCCTTGCGACGCCTGCACGATCCTGATGCCGACGCGCCAGCCCATCGTGGGCCGCGAAGGCGTCTACCTGTCGCGACCGCTGGGCTGAGGCGGCTTACGCGCGCTCGATGCGTGCGTAAGCGCTGTGGTTGTGGATGGACTCGAAGTTCTCGACGTCCACGCTGTAGCGGCCGACGCGCGCATCGCCGTTCAGCCGCAGCGCCACGTCGCGCACCAGGTCTTCGACGAACTTCGGGTTTTCGTAGGCGCGCTCGGTCACCCACTTCTCGTCCGGCCGCTTCAGCATCGGCCAGATTTCGCTGCTGGCTTCGTCTTCGGCAAAGCGCACGAGCTCATGCCATTCGACCGGCTGCAGCAGTTCGACCCGGATCGTCACCAGCGAACGCTGGTTGTGCGCGCCGTAGTCGGAGATTTCCTTCGAGCACGGGCACAGGCTCTTCACCGGCACGCCGACTTCGGCCCAGACGGCGGTGACGCCGGCACGCGTCTCGGCGATCCAGCGGCCCTGGTAGTCGAGCAGGCTTTGCACGCCCGACACCGGCGCGCGCTTGCGCACGAAGAACGAAAACGCGGCTTCGATGCGGCCTTCGCTGGCGCCCAGCTTGTCCAGCATCTGCGCATGGCGCTCGCGCAGCGACGCGGCGTCCAGCGGCACGTCCAGGCCATCGAGCCAGGCGACGAAGCGCGACATGTGCGTGCCCTTCTTGTCCGCCGGCAGCGCGACGTCCAGCGACCACATCGCGGCCGTCGACTGCACCGCGCCTGCGACGCGAAGCTGCAGCGGGTAGCGCACGTCCTTCACGCCGACACGCTGGATCACCAGATGGCGTTCGTCGCGCGCGCTTTGCGTGTCAGGGATGTGAAGGGCGTCGGTGAGATTGGTCATAACGGGTCAGAGCATGCCATCGATCGAGCGCCACCATCGTCGCCCGGGTTACACGCAGCGTTCGAAGCGATTGAACTACGCGTTGACGGCGGCCAGCGACGGCCGGCTGCCGAAACGCTGGCGGATCGCCTGTTCGATGCCGGCGGCGTCCAGCCCGCACGAGGCCAGCAGCTGGGCCGGGTCGCCATGCTCGATGAACTGGTCGGGCAGGCCCAGGTGCAGCAGCGGCACGGCCATGCCGGCGGCCGCCAGGCATTCGCCGACCGCGCTGCCGGCGCCGCCCATGATGCAGCCTTCTTCGACGGTGACGATGCCTTCGTGGCTGCGCGCCAGCTCGAGCACCAGCGCCTCGTCCAGCGGCTTGGCGAAGCGCATGTCGACGACCGTCGCGTCGAATGCCTCGGCCGCGGCCAGCGCCGGGTGCAGCACGGTGCCGAAGGCGAGGATGGCGATGCGGTTGCCTCCGCGCGCGTCGGCGCGCGTCGACGATTCCCGGCGCACCACGCCCTTGCCCCAAGGCCACTCGTTCAGCGCCGTCTCGATGGCCACGCCGACGCCGGCGCCGCGCGGGTAGCGCACGGCCACCGGGTGGTCCTGGCGGAAGGCCGTCGTCAGCGCCTGGCGGCACTCGTTCTCGTCGCTGGGCGTCAGCATGCTGCAATTCGGGATGCAGCGCACGTAGGCGATGTCGTAGGCGCCGGCATGCGTGGCGCCGTCGGCGCCGACGAGGCCGGCGCGGTCGAGCGCGAACACCACCGGCAGGTTCTGGATCGCGACGTCGTGGATCAGCTGGTCGTAGCCGCGCTGCAGAAAGGTGCTGTAGATCGCAACCACCGGCTTCAGCCCTTCGCAGGCCAGGCCGGCCGCGAAGGTCACGGCATGCTGCTCGGCGATGCCGACGTCGTGGTAGCGCTTCGGGAAGCGCTTGTGGAACTCGACCATGCCCGAGCCTTCGCGCATCGCCGGCGTGATGCCGATCAGGCGTTCGTCGGCCTCGGCCATGTCGCACAGCCATTGGCCGAAGACCTGCGTGAAGGTCGGCTTGCCGGGCTTGCTGGGCGGGAAGCCCAGCGCCGGGTCGAACTTCGCCGACGCGGCGTGGTACTTCACCGGGTCGGCCTCGGCCAGCTTGTAGCCGTAGCCCTTCTTGGTGACGACGTGCAGGAATTGCGGGCCGCGCTTGCTGCGCAGGTTTTCCAGCGTCGGGATCAGCGAATCGAGGTCGTGGCCGTCGATCGGGCCGACGTAGTTGAAGCCGAATTCCTCGAAGATCGTGCCCGGCACGACCATGCCCTTGGCGTGTTCCTCGAAGCGCCGCGCCAGCTCGAACAACGGCGGCGCCGCCTTCAGCACGGCCTTCGCGCCTTCGCGCGCGGCGGCGTAGAAGTTGCCGCTCATCAGCCGCGCCAGGTACTTGTTCAGCGCGCCCACCGGCGGGCTGATCGACATGTCGTTGTCGTTCAGCACGACCAGGATGTCGGCGTTGATGCCGGCGTGGCTCACGCCGGCGTTGTTCAGCGCCTCGAAGGCCATGCCGGCGCTCATCGCGCCGTCGCCGATGACGGCCACCGCCTTGCGGTCTTCGCCCTTCAGCTTGGCGGCCAGCGCCATGCCCAGGGCGGCGCTGATGCTGGTGGAGCTGTGCGCGGTGCCGAAGCTGTCGTATTCGCTCTCGTCGCGGCGCGGAAAGCCGCCGATGCCGCCCAGCTGGCGCAGCGTGTGCATGCGCTCGCGGCGGCCGGTCAGGATCTTGTGCGGGTAGGTCTGGTGGCCCACGTCCCAGACCAGCCGGTCGTAAGGCGTGTTGAAGACATAGTGCAGCGCCACGGTGAGTTCCACCGTGCCGAGGTTGCTGCCCAGGTGGCCGCCGGTCTGGCTGACGGTGTTCAGCACGAACTCGCGCAGCTCGGTGGCCAGCGCCTGCAGGTCGCCGCGCGGCAGCCGGCGCAGATCGGCCGGGTTCTGGATGCTGTTCAGAAGCTTCTTCATGTCAGCTGTCGCGCTCCACCACCTTGTCGGCCAGCACCGCCAGCGCTGCTGCGTCGCGCAGCCCGCTGCGCGACAGCGCGGCATGGGCCTGCTCGCGCAGGTCTTGCGCATGCCGGCGCGCCGCCGCCACCCCAAGCACCGACACGTAGGTCGGCTTGTTCGAGTCGATGTCCTTGCCGGCCGTCTTGCCCAGCGTTTCGGATGCCTGCGTCACGTCGAGGATGTCGTCGACGACCTGGAACGCCAGGCCGATGGCGGCGCCGTAGTCCGACAGCGCCCGCCAGGCCATGGCGTTCGGGCTGCCGCAGGTGGCCCCCATCAGCACGCTGGCCTGCAGCAAGGCGCCGGTCTTGCGCCGGTGCATGTCGCGCAAGGCGCCTTCGTCGAGCGGACAGCCGATGCTGGCCAGGTCGATGGCCTGGCCGCCGGCCATGCCGGCATGGCCGGCCGAGCGCGCCAGCAGGCCGCACAGCCGCGCCTGCAGCACCGGGTGCACGCCTTGTTCAGGCGTCAGCACCTCGAAGGCCAGCGCCTGCATCGCGTCGCCGGCGAGCATGGCCTGGGCTTCGCCGAACTGCACGTGCACGGTAGGCTTGCCGCGGCGCAGCACGTCGTTGTCCATGCACGGCATGTCGTCGTGGATCAGCGAATAGGCGTGGATCAGCTCCACCGCCACCGCCGCCCGCAGCGCGGCGGCGCTGACGCCGTCCAGCGCCTCGCAGGCGGCCATCACGAGCAGCGGGCGCAGCCGCTTGCCGCCGTCGAGCACGCCGTAGCGCATGGCTTCGCCGAGGCCGGACGGCGCGTCGCCCGGCACCCAGGCGTCGAGCGCGGCTTCCACGGCGTCCAGGTGGCGCCGCGCCCAGTTGTCGAAGCTCACTGCGCGGTCCATGTCTTCAGCTGCCCGCCGTCCAGCAGCTTGACCTGCTCTTCCACGGCCTGCAGCCGGCCGCGGCAGAAGGCCAGCAGGTCGGCGCCACGGCGGTAACCGTCGAGCAACTGGTCCAGCGGCAGCTGCCCACCTTCCATCTGCTGGACCAGGCGGTCCAGTTCGGCCAGTGCCTGCTCGTAGCTGGCGGGTTCCTTGAGGGCGGTTGCGCGGGGCATTTCGGAAGGTGGAAACGATGCCGGGATTCTAGAACCATCGCCCCCGCACCCTTGTTCGCGGGGCGGGCGCCGGTCCGGGGCTCGCGGCGCTGGGTAGAATCGCGCGCTCGCTGGCAGCCCCCGTCGGGCTTGCCGGCGAAAAACCCACCCGCGGGGCCACCGGGTGGGGGTTAGGACATCCTGCCATGGAGGATCCAATTGGATCATGTCTGACCTGAGCATCAGTCTCGAAGCTCTCGAACGCAGCAGCTCTCAACTCCCGGTTTCCAGCTATTTCGACGAAGACCTGTTCCGCAGGGAGCAGGAACTCGTCTTTCAGCATGGGCCGCGCTATGTCGGGCACGAACTGGCCGTGCCCGGCGTCGGCGATTTCCACACCCTGCCGCAGGAAGGCGATGGGCGCGCGCTCGTGCGCACCAAAGACGGCGTGGAGTTGGTCTCCAACGTCTGCCGGCACCGTCAGGCGGTGATGCTGCAGGGCCGCGGCAACACCGCCAAGCACGTCGTCTGCCCGCTGCACCGCTGGACCTACGACCTGCACGGCCAGCTCGTCGGCGCCCCGCATTTCGCTGCGGACCCGTGCCTGAACCTGCGCAACTACCCGTTGCAGAATTGGAACGGGCTGTTGTTCGAACACAACGGACGCAACGTCGCCACCGACCTGGCGGCGCTCGGCGCCCGCGCCGACCTCGACTTCAGCGGCTATGTCTTCGACCGTGTGCACCTGCACGAGTGCAACTACAACTGGAAGACCTTCATCGAGGTCTACCTCGAGGACTACCACGTCGGCCCGTTCCACCCCGGCCTCGGCGGCTTCGTCACCTGCGACGACCTGCGCTGGGAGTTCGGCCGCCACCATTCGGTGCAGACGGTGGGCGTGCAGAAAGAGCTGGAACGCCCGGGCTCGCCCGTCTACCAGCGCTGGCACGACGCGGTGCTGGCCTTCCGCGGCGGCGAGCCGCCGCCGCACGGCGCGATCTGGCTGACGCTGTATCCGAACGTGATGGTCGAGTGGTACCCGCATGTGCTCGTCGTCTCGACGCTGTTCGCGCAGGGGCCGCAGAAGACGCTGAACCTGGTCGAGTTCTTCTACCCCGAGGAGATCGCGCTGTTCGAGCGCGACTTCGTCGCAGCGCAGCAAGCCGCCTACATGGAGACCTGTGTCGAGGACGACGAGATCGCGCTACGCATGGACGCCGGCCGCAGGGCGCTGATGATGCGCGGCGACAACGAGATCGGCCCCTACCAGAGCCCGATGGAAGACGGCATGCAGCAGTTCCACGAGTGGTACCGGCGCGAGATGGGGCTGGCAACCTGAGAGGGTCATGCCCGCCCCGCTGCTGATCGCCTGCGCGTCGCTGCTGTTCGCCGTGATGGGCTTGTGCGTCAAGCTGGCATCGGCGCGCTACGGCGCCGGCGAGATCGTGTTCTACCGCGCCGCCGTCGGCATGCTGCTGATGGGCGCGGTGCTGAAAGTGCGCGGCGGCAGCTTGCGCACCGCCGTGCCGGCGATGCACTTCTGGCGCAGCCTGTCGGGCGTGCTGGCGCTGTGCCTCTGGTTCTACGCGCTGGGCAACCTGCCGCTGGCCACGGCGATGACGCTGAACTACACGTCGTCGGTGTGGATGGCGCTGTTCCTGATCGGCGGCTCGGTGCTGTTCGGCAGCGCCGGCATCGACGGCCGGCTGGTCGCGGCCGTGCTGGCCGGCTTTGCCGGCGTGGCGCTGATCCTGCGGCCGACGATCGAGCAGCAGCAGCTCTGGCACGGCCTGGCCGGGCTCACGTCGGGCCTGCTGGCGGCGATGGCCTACCTGCAGGTCACCGCGCTCGGCCGCGCCGGCGAGCCGGAGTCGCGCGTGGTGTTCTACTTCTCGCTCGGCGGCGTGGTCGCCGGCGCCCTGCTGACGCTGGCCACCGGTGGCCCGAGCGCGCACAGCGCCAGCGGCCTGGCTCTGCTGCTGGCCATCGGCCTGCTGGCCACGGTGGCGCAGTGGATGATGACGCGGGCTTATTCGATCGGCCACATCCTGTCGAACGCGTCGCTGCAATACCTGGGCATCGTGTTCTCGTTCGGCTTCGGTGTCTGGCTGTTCGACGACGCCGTCACGTGGATGGCCGTCGCCGGCATGCTGCTCATCGCCGCCGCCGGGCTGGCGGCCACGCTGATCAGCGCCCGCAGCCGCACCCCCACTGCCACCACCCCCAGCGAGACTTGACATGGTCTACCGAACCCTCATCAGCGCGGCCGAACTGCAGGCCTTGCAAGGCCGGACGCAGCCGCTCGTGCTGCTCGACTGCAGCTTCGACCTGGCCGATCCGGCGGCCGGTGAGCGCGGCTTCGCCGCCGCGCATCTGCCGGGCGCCGTCTACGCGCATCTGGATCGCGACCTGTCGGGCGCGAAGACCGGCCGCAACGGCCGCCATCCGCTGCCCGAGCGAGCCACCTTCGCCGCCACCGCCGGCGCCTGGGGCATCGCGCCGGGCGTGCAGGTGGTGGCCTACGACAGCCAGGGCGCGCCGTATGCGGCGCGCGCCTGGTGGCTGCTGCGCTGGCTGGGCCACGACGCGGTGGCCGTGCTCGACGGCGGCGTGGCCGCGTGGCAGGCCGCCGGCGGCACGCTGACCAGCGGCGCGGCGCGGCCCACGGCCTTGCCGCCCTACCCGGCCGGCGCGCCGGCGATGCCAACCGTCGAGGCCGATGCCCTTCTTGCAGTGCTGGGCCGCGTGCGCCTGATCGACGCGCGCGCCGCCGAACGCTTCCGCGGCGACGTCGAGCCGCTGGACCCGGTGGCCGGACACATCCCCGGCGCGACGCTGCGCTTCTTCAAGGACAACCTGCTGCCCGACGGCCGTTTCAAGCCCGCCGAGCAGCTGCGCGAAGCGTTCTCCGCCTACACCACGCCGGCCGCCGACGTGGTACACCACTGTGGCAGTGGCGTCACCGCCTGCCACAACCTGCTGGCGATGGCCCATGCCGGGCTCGAAGGCTCGCGCCTGTACCCGGGTTCCTGGAGCGAATGGTGCGCCGACCCCGCGCGGCCCGTGGCCCGCGGTTGATGCGCGTCAAGGCCGCGCCCGGCGCGGCCGGGAACACTGGCGGCAGCGGGAGCATCCAAGTCCGCAGTGTCGCAACGTGAAGGAGAACCACGATGTACAAGCGCATCCTCGTCCCCACCGACGGCTCTGAAATCACCGCCAAGGCGGTGCAGGCCGCCATCGGCCTGGCGCGCCTGTCCGGCGCCGAGCTGCTGGCGATCGCCGCCAAGGAACCCTTCCCCTACAGCGCGATCTCCGAGATGCAGCCGGTGCCGCCGCAGGAGTTCTACGACGCGCAGGAGCGCATCGCCGCGGCGCGCGTGAAGGCCGTCGTCGAAGCGGCCGCCGCCGCCGGCATCGCGTGCCGCGCGCACACGGTCGAAGCCCTGCACCCGTGGGAGGCGATCACCGAACACGCCAAGGCCCAGGACTGCGACCTGATCGTGATGGCCTCGCACGGCCGGCGCGGCCTGACCGCGCTGATGCTGGGCAGCGAAACCCAGCGCGTGCTGGTGCACACGCAGCTGCCGGTGCTGGTGGTGCGCTGACGGCTGACGCGTCAGCGCGGGTCGTGCAGGAAGCTGCGCGCCGCCAGCACGATGGCCAGCCCGATCGCCAGCCACAGCAGCTGTGACGCCGTCTCGCGCAGCGGCAGGCGGCGCTGCAGCTGCGGCAGCAGGTCGGCCACCGAGACGTAGATGAAGCTGCTCGACGCTGCCACCAGCAGGTACGGGAACAGCCCCTGCCACGGCCCGACGACGAAGTAGCCGATGACGCCGCCGACCACCGCGGCGAAGCCCGAGATCGCGTTGTAGACCAACGCCCGGCTGCGCGACAGCCCGGCGTTGAGCAGCACGATGTAGTCGCCCACCTCCTGCGGGATCTCGTGCGCGACGATGGCCATCGACGTCACCACGCCGAGCCGCGTGTCGGTGAGGAAGGCGGCGGCGATGATGATGCCGTCGCAGAAGTTGTGGATGCTGTCGCCGAGCAGCACGCTCCAGCCGCCGCGGCCGGCCTGTTCGGCGTCGAAGCCGTGGTGGTGGTGGTGGTGCGGGTCGTCGTGCTCGTGGTGGTGGCTGTGGCGGTACAGCTCCGCCTTTTCGAGCAGGAAGAAGAACATCAGCCCGGCCAGCAGCGTGACGAACAGCTCGTGCGGGTCGGTGCCCGACTCGAAGGCCTCGGGCAGCACGTGCAGCAGCGCCGTGCCCAGCAGCACGCCCACCGACAGGCTGACCAGGCTTTTCACCATGCGCGCCAGCAGCCCGAGCGTCAGCGACGCGGCGATCAGCACGGACAGAACGCCACCGGCCAGCGTGGCGACAACGATGTAGAGCAGGGTCATGGGACGCCGGCGCAGGCCGGTGGCTACCAGGGAATCGTTCGATCTTATCGAGGCTGTCAAGCCGGCCGCCGTCAAGAGCGTCTTGCACAATCGGGCCCATGCCGGACAAGACAACGATCGAAGGGCCGCTGGCCGCAGTGGACATGGGCTCGAACAGCTTCCGGCTCGAGATCGGCCAGCTGCCGCACGGCCGCTACCGCCGCATCGACTACCTGAAGGAAACGGTGCGCCTGGGCGCCGGCCTGGACGCCGAACGCCTGCTCGGCGAAGAAGCCATCGAGCGCGGCCTGGCTTGCCTGCGCCGCTTCGCCAGCCGGCTGGCCGGCTTCGCACCCGGCCGCGTGCGCGCGGTGGCGACGCAGACGCTGCGCGAGGCGCGCAACCGCGACGCCTTCCTGCTGCGCGCGCAGGCCGCTTTGGGCTACCCGATCGAGGTCATCTCCGGCCGCGAGGAAGCGCGCCTGATCTACGCCGGCGTGGCCCGGCTGCAGCCGTCGGACGAGACGCGGCTGGTGATCGACATCGGCGGCCGCTCGACCGAGCTGATCCTGGGCCAGGGCCGCGTGCCGACGGCGGCCGAATCCTTCGGCGTCGGCTGCGTCGGCCTGTCGATGCGCTTCTTCGGCGACGGCCGCATCACCGAGGCCGCGTTCCGCGGCGCGCAGGTGGCCGCCGGTGCCGAGCTCGAAGAAGCGCTGCAGCCTTTTGCGGCCAACCGCTGGCAGCAGGCGCTGGGCTCGTCGGGCACGGCCGGCGCGGTGTCGCAGGTGCTGCTGGCCGCCGGCGTGACCGACGGCCGCATCACGCCGGCGGGGCTGCGCTGGTGCATCGAACGCTGCCTGGACGCCGGCCACATCGACCGCATCGAGCTGCCGGGCCTGAAGCCCGAGCGCCGCGCCGTGCTGCCGGGCGGGCTGGCAATCCTGTACACGCTGGCCGCCAACTTCGACATCCGCACGCTGTGGCCGGCCAAGGGCGCGCTGCGCCAGGGCGTGATCTTCGACCTGCACGAGCGCCTTGAAGTGCTGGCCCTGGCGCGCCCCGGCGACATGCGCGACGCCAGCGTGGCCGAGCTGCAGCGGCGCTTCGGCGTCGACACGGTGCAGGCGCAGCGGGTGGCCAGCGTCGCGCTGGCGCTGTTCGACGGCGTCATGCCCGACGCCGACGCCGAGACGCGGCGCGAGCTGGGCTGGGCCTGCGCGCTGCACGAGATCGGCCTGATGGTGTCGCACCACGACCACCACCGCCACAGCGCCTACCTGCTGGCGCATGTCGACGCGCCGGGCTTTTCGCAGAGCCAGCAGCGGCGCATCGGCGAGCTGGTGCTGGGCCAGCGCGGCGGCCTGCGCAAGGTCGAATCGGCACTGGCCAGCGACATCCTGGCCTGGCAGGTGCTGTGCCTGCGGCTGGCGGCGATCAAGTGCCATGCGCGCGGCGAGGTCAGCACGACGGCGCTGGCGCTGCGCGCACGCGGCCGCGACGCGCTGCTGGACTTTGCCCCGCGCTGGGCCCGGGAGCACCCACGCACGGCCTTCCTGCTGCAGGAAGAAGCCACCACCTGGGCCCGTTCGGGCGCGCTGCGGCTGGTGCTGCCGGGCTGAGTAGGCGACGCTGAAGCCGGCCGCTTAAGCCGCCGTTAAGTCGGCCGCGGGCAGACTCGCCGGCATGAACCGAGCCCTTGCGCCCGCGGGCGCCGTGGTGCACCGGCTGGCCGTGGACGACGCCCGCCAGGCCGGGCCGGCGACAGCCGCCGACGAAACCGCACGCCCGCGCCTGCGCGAGCTGCCGTCGCTGTCCTGCGTCGTGCCCTGCCGCAACGAAGCCGACAACCTGGCGCGCCTGCTGCCGCTGCTGGCGGCCACGCTGGCCGGCTGCGTGCCCGCGTGGGAGGTCGTGCTCGTCGACGACGGCAGCACCGACGCCACCGCGCTGGTGCTGGCCCAGTGGGCGCGCCGGCCCGGCTTTCGCGCGCTGCAGCTGACGCGCAACTTCGGCAAGGAAGCCGCGCTCACCGCCGGCCTGGAAGCGGCCGCCGGTGCCGCCGTGGTGATGATGGACGCCGACCTGCAGCACTCGCCGGCGCTGATCCCGCGCTTCGTCGAACACTGGTCCGAAGGTGCCGACGTCGTCTATGCGCGGCGCGACAGCCGGCGCGACGAAAGCCGGTTCAAGCGCTTCGGCACGCGCTGCTTCTACGCATTGGTCAACGCCGCCGACCGCTTCGAGCTGCCGGCCGGCGCCGGCGACTTCCGGCTGATGGACCGCTGCGTCGTCGACGCACTGCTGTCGCTGCCCGAGCGCAACCGCTTCATGAAGGGCTTGTACGCCTGGGTCGGCTTCGACGCCGTCGCCGTGCCCTACGTGCCCGAGGCGCGCGGCCACGGCCGCAGCCACTTCAGCGCCTGGCGGCTTCTGCGCCTGTCGCTGGACGGGCTGACGGCGTTCACGACCTGGCCGCTGCGCGCCGTCAGCGCGGTCGGTTTCGTGCTGGCGCTGCCGGCCTTCGTCTACGGCGGCTACCTGACGGCGAGCTACCTGCTGTACGGCCACGCAGTCGGCGGCTGGACGACCATCGTCGTCAGCCTGATGCTGTTCGCGGGCATCCAGCTGGTGTCGCTGGGCATCGTCGGCGAATACGTCGGCCGCATCTTCGAAGAGGTCAAGGCGCGCCCGCTGTACGTCGTGAAGCGGCGGCTCGGCCGGGGCCTGGCGGCGGCGCGGCGGTGACGCTCACGCGCACCGGCCGCGAGACGCTGGCGGTGGCCGCGCTCGCCGCGCTGTGGCTGGCCGCCACCGCCTGGACGCGGCCGTTGATGCTGCCCGACGAAGGCCGCTATGTCGGCGTGGCCTGGGAGATGCTGCGCTCGGGCAACTGGCTGACGCCCACGCTGGACGGCCTGCCCTACTTCCACAAGCCGCCGCTGTTCTACTGGATCACCGCGGCCGCGATGTCGGTTTTCGGCCGCCACGAATGGGCCGCGCGCGCCGCCCCGCTGCTCGGCGCCTGGCTCGGTGCGATGGCGCTGTACCTGTTCGTGCGGCGCTGGTGGGGCGAGCGCGCCGCGCGCTTCAGCCTGCTGGCGCTGCTGGTGCAGCCGCTGTTCTACGTCGGCGCGCAGTTCGCCAATCTGGACATGCTGGTGGCCGGCTGCATCGTCGCCACCATCACGCTGCTGGCCCACGCCGCGCTCAGCATCGAGCAAGGCCTGCCGTACCGCGCGGCGCTGCTGGCGGCCTATGCCGCGGCCGCGATCGGCGTGCTCGCCAAGGGGCTGATCGGCGCGCTGCTGCCGGCGCTGGTGGTCGGCAGCTGGCTGCTCGCGCTGCGGCGCTGGCGCACGCTGCCGGCGCTGCTGTGGTGGCCCGGGCCGCTGCTCTTCATGCTGCTCGCCGCGCCGTGGTTCGGGGCCATGCAGCAGCGCTTCGACGGCTTCCTGGACTACTTCTTCATCGTCCAGCACTTCAAGCGCTTCGCCGAGGCCGGCTTCAACAACGTGCAGCCGTTCTGGTTCTACCCGGCGGTGCTGTTCGTCTTCAGCCTGCCGTGGCTGCCGTGGCTGTACAAGCCCTTCGAGCGCGGCGCGCTGGCCGATCCCGAGCGCGGCCCGCTGCGGCTGCTGATGCTGCTGTGGGTGGCGATGGTGGTGCTGTTCTTCTCGCTGCCGCGCTCCAAGCTGCTCGGCTACGTGCTGCCGGCCGTGCCGCCGCTGGCCTGCCTGATGGCCGACGGCTACCTCACGCTGGACCCTTCGGTGCAGGCGCGGCGGCTGTGGCGGCTCAGCGCCGGCATCACGCTGGCGCTGGGCGTCGGCGCGGTGGCGGCGCTGTCGCTGCACCCCTTGCGCTCGTCGCGCGAGCTGGCGGCGGTGCTGAGCGCGCAGCGCGGCGCGGATGAGCCGGTGCTGATGGTCGAGAACTACGCCTTCGACCTGCCCTTCTACGCCCGGCTGCGCGAACCGGTGGTGGTGGTCGACGACTGGCCGGCCGCGCGCGCCGACCCGCGCGACACCTGGCGCAAGGAGCTGGCCGACGCCGGCCGCTTCGCGCCGGCGCGCGCTGCGGCGCTGCTGGTCGAGCCGGCGGCGCTGTGCACCACGCAGCGCAGCTGGGTCGTCGGCCCGAGCGGCGCGCAGGCGCGTTACCCGCTGCTGGCCCACGCCGTGGCCGTGGCCAGCCACGGCGACACGACGCTGTGGCGCGTCGACGCTACCGGTTGCGAAGGAAGGCCCAATGCCGGCTGAGCCCATACGTGGCCGCGGCCACGCCCAGCAGCACGGCGGCCAGGCCGATGTCGTAGCGCAGCCCGTGCCAGGCCAGCAGCACGGCATAGGCCGCTTCGTTGAGCGCGAAGCCGCCGGCCGAGACGATGAAGAAGCGCAGCGCCGCGGCGCCCGGCGCAGCGCCGTGGCCGCGGAACGTCAGCCGGTGGTGGCCGGCGAAGGACACGCCGAAGGCGACCAGCCAGCCCAGCACGTTGGCGCGCAGCGGCCGCCAGCCCGCGCCTTCGACCAGCGCCACCACGACGGCCCAGTGCACCAGCGCGGCCAGGCTGCCGACGGCGATGAAGAAGGCGACGCGGCGCCGGGTGTCGAAGCGGTTCACGGTGCGGCCGAGCATAGCCACAGCCGCGCGCTGTGCCTGTGCGTCGACGACTTCGGCCTGCACGCCGGCATCAACGGTGCCGCGCTGCGGCTGGCCGTGGCCGGGCGCGTGCACGCCATCGGCTGCCTCGTCGGCGGCCCGGCCTTCGGCAGCGGCGGCCGGCTGCTGCGCCGGCTGGCCTTGCCCGGGCTGGACATCGGCCTGCACCTGGACCTGACCGAAGCGCCGCTGCGGCCCGGCTCGCGACAAAGCCTGCCGGCCTGGCTGGCGAACAGCCTGCTGCGGCGCCTGGACGCGCACGCGCTGCACGCCGAAATCCGCGCCCAGCTCGACGCCTTCGAAGACGCGCTGGGCCGGCTGCCGGCCTTCGTCGACGGCCACCAGCATGTGCACCAGCTGCCCGGCGTCAGGACGGCACTGCTCGACGAACTGCAGCAGCGCTACGGCACGGCGCGGCCGTGGCTGCGCTGCACGCGCACGGCCGGCGGCGCGGCGGCACCGTTCAAGGCCCGCGTCATCGAAGCACTGGGCGCGCGCGGCCTGGCCACGCTGGCGGACAGCCGCGGCTTCGCGCAGAACCGCCGCCTGCTCGGTGTCTACGACTTCCGCGGCGGTGCGGCACGTTATCGGCGCCTGCTCGAAGACTGGTTCCGCCAAGCCGCGGCAGGCGATCTGCTGATGTGCCACCCGAGCCTGGCCGCCCCGGCCAGCGACGCGCTGGCCGCCGCGCGCCAGGCCGAGTTCCAGGTGCTGAGCAGCGCCAACTTCGAACGCTGGCTGCGCGAGGCCGGGCTGCACCTGCAGCCGATGAGCCGAACCCTGGCGCATCGACCGCGGCCAGCCTGAGAAAGAACCTTCACCGCAGAGGTGCGGAGAGCACAGAGCAAGCGCAGAGGAAGACCTTGAAGTTTCTCTGCGGAAACTCCGCGCCCTCCGCACCTCAGTGGTGAAGGCATTGTCTTCTTCGACGCCGGCATTCAGGCCGCGAAGACCACCCGCACCTCGAGCCCGCGCCCGCTATCCGGCGTGTGCAGGCTGACCACCGCGCCATGGCGTTCGGCGATGGCGCGCACGATGGCCAGGCCGAGGCCGCTTCCGCCGCTGTCGTGCGCCTGCGCCGGCGCGTCGGGGCCGCGGTAGAAGCGGTCGAACACGCGTTCGCGTTCGGACTCGGGGATGCCGGGGCCGTCATCGACGACGCGCAGGCTCGCGCGGCCGCCTTCGTGCCCGGCCTCGACATCGACGACGCCGCCGGCCGGCGTGTAGCGCAGCGCGTTCTCGATCAGGTTGTCCAGCAGCAGCGCGAGCTGGCGCGCATCGCCGCCGACGACGACGCCGGCCGGCCCGCGCGCGCCGAGGTCGATGCCGCGCTGCTCGGCCTTCAGGCTCAGCCGGCCGACCGCCGAACGCACGCGTTCGCCGAGGTTCACGGGCTCGATGCGCATCGGCTCGCCGTCGGGTTCGGTGCGCGCCACCTGCAGCAGCTGCTCCACCAGCCGTTGCGAGCGTTCGATGCCGGCTTCGAGTTCGGCCAGCGCCTGCGCGCGCGAAGCATCGTCGCCCGAGCGCCGCAGCAGCTGCAGCTGCAGGCCCAGCGCCGTCATCGGCGTGCGCAGTTCGTGCGCGGCATCGGCCAGGAAGCGGCGCTGGCCGGCCATGGCCTCGGACAGGCGTGCGATCAGCCCGTTCAGCGCCTGCACCAGCGGCGTGACCTCGCGCGGCACTTCGGCCAGCGCCAGCGGCGCCAGCGAACGTGCGCTGCGCGCCGCGATGTCGCGCGTGGCCGCGTCCAGCGGGTTCAGGCCGCGGCGCAGCGCGAACACCATCAGCGCCGCCACCGCCGCGGCCAGGCCGACCATGATGGGCAGCACCTTCGACGCCGACTCGGCCGCCGTCTCGTAGCGGCCCTCGGCGCGTTGCGCCGCCTGCGACACGCCGTTCGGCCCGACATCGGTGTAGACGATCCACTCCTCGCCGCCGATCCACACGCGCGACAGCGCCTCCTGGCCCATGAAGGGCATCGCGACGCGCGGGTCCGACGAATACACCGGGTGCCCGTCGGCCGTCCAGGTGATGGTGACGATCTCCGACAGGTCCGGCACGTCGGTGCGCGGCGGCCAGCGCTGCGCCGCACCGGGGTCGGGCGCGTCGCGGTTCTGGCCGTAGCTGCCCAGGGCTTCGGCAACGTGGCGCAGGTCGGCGTCGTAGACCTCGTTCATCTCGTCCAGCGTCACCCAGTACACGGCCAGCGCCATCAGCAGCGCGCCGAAGCCGAGCGCGCCCAGGATCCAGGCCAGCAGGTAGCGTTCGATCGAGCGCATCAGGCCGGGTCGACGCGGTAGCCGACGCCGCGCACGTTCTTGATGACGGCGCTGCCGAGCTTGCGCCGCAGGTGGTGCAGATGCACTTCGATGGCGTTGCTGCTGACCTCGGCGCCCCAGCCGTAGACCGACTCTTCGAGCTTCTCGCGCGACAGCACCGCGCCGGGGCGCTGCATCAGCGCCTCCAGCACGGCGAACTCGGTTGCCGACAGCTCGACGGCCACGCCGTCCTGCGTGACCGACTTGCGCACCGGGTCCAGCGCCAGCGCGCCGCACTGCAGCAGCGGCGAGCCGCTGCCGGCGTGCCGGCGCAGCAGGGCGCGCACGCGTGCGATCAGCTCGTCCAGATCGAAGGGCTTGAGCACGTAGTCGTCGGCACCAGCCTCGAGGCCGGCGATGCGGTCCTGCACGGTGTCTCGGGCCGAGGCGATCAGCACCGGCAGCGACCGGCCCTGCGCGCGCAGCGCCGCCAGGATCGCCATGCCGTCCTTCTTCGGCAGGCCCAGGTCGAGGATCGCCAGGTCGTGCACATCGCTGGCCAGCGACAGCTCGGCAGCGCGGCCGTCGGTGACCCAGTCGACCGCGAAGCCGGCCAGCGCCAGGCCGTCGCGCACGGCCTTGCCGATCATGGCGTCGTCTTCGATGAGCAGGATTCGCATCGGCCGCCATGCTACGGCGGCACGGCCACCCCTGCGGGCTCGACGCCCGCGGCCGGCAAGCCCAGGCGCTCGCGCAGCGCCTGCACCAGTGCCAGCAGTTCGCGCTGCAGCTCCAGCGTCGCGCTGCCCAGCGCCCCGGCCGGCGCGGCGGCGTTGCACAGCGCTTCCAGGCCTTCGGCCAGCGCCTGCACGCGCACCGCGCCGATCACCGCACAGGCGCCGCGCAGCGAATGCGCGGCGCGCAGCAGCTCGGGCGTCTCGCCGCGGCCGGCCAGCGCATGCAAGGCCGGCAGCCCGCCGCCGTAGAGGCCGGCGAAACGCCGCAGCACCGCGCGGTAGGTCTCCAGGCGCAGCCCCGTCAGGCGCAGCCCGGCCTGCGGGTCGAAGCCGGGGATGCCTTCCAGCCCCGCGCTGCCCGCCAGCGCGGCATCGGCCGGCGCACCGTCGGCGGCTTCGTCGCCACCGGGCAGCCAGCGCAGCAGCGTCGCGTACAGCCGTTCCGGGTCCACCGGCTTGGCCACATGGTCGTTCATGCCGGCAGCCAGGCAGGCCTGCCGGTCTTCGTTGAAGGCGTTGGCCGTCATCGCCAGGATCGGCAGCTTGCGCCCGGCCGGCAGCGCACGCAGCGCGCGCGTGGCCTGCAGCCCGTCCATCTCGGGCATCTGCACGTCCATCAGCACCAGCGCGTAGTCGCGCTGCTGCACCATGCGCACCGCCTCCAGGCCGTTGGCCGCGACGTCGACCTCCAGCCCCACCGCGCGCAGCAGCTGCAAGGCCACGTCCTGGTTGATCGGGTTGTCTTCGGCCAGCAGCACGCGCAGGCCCGGGCCGCGCCGCGCCAGCGTGGTTTCGGCGGCGGCGGGCCGCCAGGCCGCGGCGGCCAGCGGCGCCGGGCGCGTCGGCGGCAGCCGGCCGACCATCAGGTCGAGCAGGCTGTCGTGCAGCGCCGACAGGCTCACCGGCTTGGCCAGCACGTGTTCGATGCCGACCTCGCGCGCCCGCGCCTGCAGCTCGGCACCGGCCCGCACGCTGACCATCACGCAGGCCGGCATCTCGCCGCGCACGGCCTGCGTCATGCGGCGCGCCAGTTCGAGCCCGTCCATCATCGGCATGACCCAGTCGAGCACGACCACGTCGTACGGGTCGCCCGCGGCCTCGGCATCTTCCAGTGCCGCCAGCGCGGCGGTGCCCGAGCGAACGCCGTCGGTGCGCAGGCCGAGCCGGCGCATCAGCGCGGCGATGGCTTCGCGCGCGTCGGGCGCGTCGTCGACCATCAAGCCGCGCTTGCCGGCCATCAGCGCATGACTGTCGCTGTCAGCGGCCGTTGCGGCATGGCCGAGTTCGGCGCTGAACCAGAAGCGGCTGCCGCGGCCGGGGCGGCTGTCGACGCCGACCTCGCCGCCCATCAAGGCGGCCAGGCGGCGCGTGATGGCCAGGCCCAGGCCGGTGCCGCCGAAGCGGCGCGTGGTCGAGCTCTCGGCCTGCTCGAAGGCGTTGAACAGGCTGCCGAGCTGGGCGGCTTCGATGCCGATGCCGGTGTCGGAAACCTCGAAGCGAACGCGCCAGCCCGCGGCCGTTTCGGCCAGCACCGTGGCGCGCAGCGTGACGCTGCCACGTTCGGTGAACTTGACGGCGTTGGACAGCAGGTTCAGCAGCGCCTGCGACAGCCGCGTCGGGTCGCCGCGCAGCATGGCCGGCAGGCCGTTGGCGTCGACGATCAGCTCGATGCGCTTTTCGCGCGCGCGCTCGGCCACCAGCGCCAGCGTGCGCGTCAGCAGCGCGTCGACATCGAAGTCCACCTGCTCCAGCGTCAGCTTGCCGGCTTCGATCTTCGACAGGTCGAGGATGTCGTTGATGAGTTGCAGCAGGTGGTGCGCGGCATCGGCCACCTTGCCGAGCTGGTCGCGCTGCTGCGGCGCGGCGATCTCGCGCAGCAGCAGGTGCGTCAGGCCGATGATCGCGTTCATCGGCGTGCGGATCTCGTGGCTCATGTTGGCCAGGAAGGCGCTCTTGGCCTGGTTGGCGGTTTCGGCGTGGTCACGCGCCTGCGTCAGCACCGCGTTCAGCTCGGCCAGCCGCTGCCCGGCCTGCGCCGCCTCGGTGATGTCGCTGGCGAAGAAGAAGCAGCCACGCACCGCGCCGTCGTGCCGGTCGGGCACGCGCAGCACGCTGAAGCGGCCTTCGCGGCCGTCGGCGCTGTGGATCGTCTCGTGGCCGGCGATGGTTTCGCCGGCGAACACGCGCTCGGCGAGCACAGCATCGCGCAGCGGCTCGTCGGCATCGCCGAACCAGGCGCGGTAGGCGGGGTTGGCGAAGCGCAGCTGGCGCTCGCGGTTCCAGTACGCCACCAGCGCCGGCTGCTGCTCGGCGACGCCGCGCCAGAAGGCCTCGGACTCGTGCTGCGCGGCCAGCGCCTGCTGCAGCGCTTCATTGCGTTCGGCCAGGCGCTGGCTTTCCAGTGCCTGCTGGGCATGCTGGACGGCGCGGCCGTCGGCCGCCGCCACGCGCCGGCGCTCGGCACGCACGGCCAGGAAACCGATGCCGCCGAGCAGCAGCAACGCCAGCGCCAGCGCAGCGGCGAAGACACGGTCCTGGCGTCGCGCCAGGCCGGCCAGCTGGCGGTGCAGTTCATCGTCCAGCGCCCCGGCGCTGGTGCTCAGGCGCGACAGGGCTTGCTGCAGGTCGGCCTCCGGCTCGGGTGCCAAGGCACGCGCCGCCGGTGCATCCGAGCGCTGCAGCAAGGCGCGAAACGCGGCGACCTGCTCGCGCAGCGCGCTGCGCAGTGCCGCATCGGCACCGGGCTGCGCGGCGGCGCTGTCGTAGTCGTGCAAGGCCTCGCGCAGCAGCGCCAGCCCTTGTTCGCGGTGCCATGGCGAAGCAGCGCTGCCGCTCAGCGTGAGCTGCTGGAAGCCGCGGCTCAGTTTGTCGTCGGCACGGTCGAGTTCGAGCAAGCCGTAGGTGGCCTCGGCCAGACGCTGATGCTGCTCGAAGTGCAGGCCGGCGATCAGCACGCAGACAACGGCCGCCGCCACGGCGACGCCAGCCCGTAACAGGTGGCGGAGCTGGCCCACGGCCGCCCCGCTCGACTCCCACACGCTCACCTTGAGCCTCCCTGACAGCCATCGAAGCGATTGTGTAGACGCATCCTGCGCCGCCGCGGCGCCGAAGACAACCGGTTTGCCGTGCTGCTTACAAGGTCGACTGTTGCGTCGTGAACGATTCGATGGCTGCTTTCGTACACGCGGCCCTACGATCGTGGCCCTGGCAGCTGATGGAACGGGGCCGACGATGGGCATCTCGCGACGGGGCGCCGGTGTGGCGCTGGCGACCGGGCTGGCCGGCTGGCGAAGCACGCGTGCGGCCGAAGCCGACATCGTTGTCGGCCAGATCGGCCCTTTCACCGGCATCCCGGTGCCTGACGCGCCGCAGCTGAACGAAGGGCTGAAGGCCGCGTTCGCGCAGATCAACGCCCGCGGCGGCATCGCCGGGCGCAAGCTGGCCTTCTTCGAAGTCGACGACACCTACACCGCCGACGGCTTCGTGAAAGCCTTCGCTGCGGCGATGCAACGCAAGCCGGTGGCGCTGCTCAGCCCGGTGGGCTCGCTGGCGCTGAAACGCCTGCTCGACGAAAAGCTGCTCGACACCGCCGACGTCATCGTGCTGAACGCCATACCGGGCGCCGAGGCGCTGCGCAACCCCGGCCACGCGAAGCTGTTCCATGTGCGCGCCGGCGACCGCCAGCAGATCGACAAGATCGTCGGCCACGCCCACACGCTGGGCATCACCAGCCTGGCCGTGCTGCACCAGAACATTCCGATCGGCACTTCAGGCCTGGCCATGGCCGTCGAAGCCGCCAAACGCACCGGCAGCGTCGCGATCAAACCCTTCGAGGCGACACCGGAGCAGCCCAGCCTGGCCGCCGCCGCGGCCCTGGTGGCCAAGGCCGGACCGCAGGCGGCGCTGGTGCTGGGTGCGCCGCGCTTCATGGCCGACGGCGTGGCCGAGCTGCGCAAGGCCGGCGTCGGGCAGTTCATCTTCGCGCTGTCGTATGTGCCGGCCGGGCTGCTGGTGAAGGTGGCCGGCGCGGGCTCGCGCGGCGTGGCACTGGCCCAGACCTATCCGAACCCGATGGGCGTGGCGCTTCCGCTGCAGCGCGAGTTCCAGGCGGCGATGAAGTCGGCGTTTCCGCAGACCAGCGTCTTCACGTCGTTCCACCTCGAAGGCTTCATCACCGCGCGCGTCTTCGCCGAAGCGGCGCGGCGCACCAAGGAGATCACGCCCGACGGCATGGCCCGCTCGCTGCATGCGATGGGCGAAGTCGACCTCGGCGGCTTCCGCGTCGACTTCAGCAAGGGCAACACCGGCAGCCGCTTCGTCGACATCGGCGTGGTCAATGCCGACGGGCGCTTGATCTACTGAGCTACAGCAATTCTGGCGACGCCACCGCGTGCAGCAGCACCTGCAGCTGGCCATCGCGTTCGCGCGCGCGCAGCCACCAGACGCCGCCTTTGCGCACCGTCCAGGCCTGAGCCTGGCCCGACAGCAGGTAGGCCGCCGCCAGCCCCAGCGTCGGCTGGTGGCCGACCACCAGCACCGGCTCGCGCGCTTCGGGCCAGCGCACGGCTTGCAGCAGCGCGTCGACATTCGCATCGGGTGCCAGCGCGGCAACGGTCTTGAACTTGCGATCGAGCGCGGCCGCGGTCTGCAGCGCACGCCGCGCCGGGCTTGCCAGCACCTTGGTGCTGGACGGCAGCTGCCGGTTCAGCCAGGCCGCCATGCGCTGCGCCTGGCGTTCGCCCTTGGGCGTCAGCGCGCGTTCCAGGTCGTCCTGCACTTCGCGCATCTCGAAGGCTTCGGCATGGCGCCAGAGGATCAGGTCCATGGGCCTCAAGCGTAGCGCTGCATCAAGGCCTGCTGCGCGCTGATGCCGGTTTCCGAGACGCGGCGGTAGCGGCCTTCGCCGTCCAGCGCCCAGGCGTCGCGTTCGTCGTGCAGGTACGGGACCAGGCCTTCGTCGATGACGCGCTGGCGCAAGGCGCGGTCGCGCACCGGCCAGGCCACTTCGATGCGGCGGAACATGTTGCGGCTCATCCAGTCGGCACTGCTCAGGTACAGCACTTCGTCGTCGTCGCCATCACCCCAGCGGAAGTAGAGCACGCGCGAATGTTCGAGGAAGCGGCCGACGACCGAGCGCACGCGGATGTTCTCGCTGCGCCCGGGCAGGCCCGGCGGCAGCATGCAGGCGCCGCGCACGATGAGGTCGATCTTGGCGCCGGCCATGCCGGCTTCGACGAGCGCGTGGATCAGCGCCGGGTCGGTCAGCGCGTTGACCTTGGCGACGATGCGCGCCGGCCGCCCGGCGCGCGCGGCGTCGGCGACCTGCGCGATGTGCCGCATCAGGCGCCGGTGCAGCACGAAGGGCGCGGCCAGCAGGTGCTGCGGGGCTTTCAGCTTGGCCTGGCTGGCGAGCTGCTGGAACACCGCGTCGGCGTCGGCGGTGACGCCGCCGTCGGCCGTCAGGTAGCCCATGTCGGTGTACAGCCGCGACGTGCGCGGGTTGTAGTTGCCAGTGGACAGGTGCGCATAGCGGCGCAGCCGCGCGCCTTCGCGCCGCGTCACCAGCAGCAGCTTGGCATGCGTCTTCAGCCCGACGATGCCGTAGACGACCTGCGCGCCGACGGCTTCCAGCCGCTCGGCCCAGTTGATGTTGGCCTCTTCGTCGAAACGCGCCTTCAGCTCGACGACGACCAGCACTTCCTTGCCGCGCCGCGCGGCTTCGATCAGCAGATCCATCAGCACGCTTTCGCTGCCGGTGCGGTAGATGGTCTGCTTGATCGCCAGCACGTCGGGGTCGAGCACGGCTTCGCGCAGGAACTGCACCACCGGCTCGAAGCTTTCGAAGGGGTGGTGCAGCAGCACGTCGGTCTCGCGCAGGCGCTCGAACATCGAGCGGCCGTTCGGCAGCTGCGCCTCGGGCCAGCGCGGCTCGTAGCGCGGGAAGCGCAGCGCGTCGGCGTCGGCCTGGTCGATGAGCTGGTTCAGCCGCACCAGGTTGACCGGGCCGTTGACCTTGTACAAGGCCACGTCGGGCAGCGCGAACTGCTCCAGCAGCAAGCCGTACAGCTCCGGCGGGCAGGTGCTGACAACCTCGAGCCGGATCGCCTGGCCGAAGTGGCGCGTCGTCAAACCCGTGCGCAAGGCCTGGCGCAGGTTCGTGACGTCGTCTTCGTCGACGTCGAGGTCCGAGTCGCGCGTGACGCGGAACTGCGAGAACGACTCCACCGTGCGCCCCGGGAACAGCTCGCCCAGGTGGGCGCGGATGACGCTGGTCAGCAGCACGAAGCCCTGCAGGCCCGCGCAGAGCTCGTCGGGCAGCCGGATCACGCGCGGCAGCACGCGCGGCACCTTGACGATGGCGATCGTGTTCTCGCGCCCGAAGGCGTCGCGCCCGCCGAGGCGGGCGATGAAGTTCAGCGACTTGTTGGCCACCAGCGGGAACGGGTGGCTCGGGTCCAGCACCAGCGGCACCAGCAGCGGCCGCACCTGGGTCTCGAAGAAGCGTTCGACCCAGCGCCGCTGCGCGGCGTCGCGCTCGGCATGGTTCAGCACGGTGATGCCCTGGTCCTGCAGCGCCGGCATCACGACGTGGTTGAACAGCGCGTACTGCTCGTTGATAAGCTCGTGCGCGGCCGCGGCCACCGAGGCCAGGTCGTTGCGCGACACGCCGGAGCCGGGCAGGCGCGTGGCTTCGATGATGTCGGCCACGCGCACTTCGAAGAACTCGTCCAGGTTCGACGAGACGATGGTGATGTAGCGCAGCCGCTCCAGCAGCGGCACATCGTCGCGCCGCGCCTGCGCCAGCACGCGGCGGTTGAACTGCAGGATCGAGCGTTCGCGGTTGAGCAGGGTCAGCGGCGGGGTGTCGACGACGGGGTCCGCCGGACGGGCGGGCACGGTTGTATCGACTCGGGGATCATCGGCCATGGCGGGAGTGTAGGCAGGCCATGCGACGCTTTCGTGACAGACGCGCGCGCTTCGGCACCGGCGAGCCGCGCCTCCATAATGTCGCATGGCGACGCCCGCATCGAGCGCACTTCCGGAACCGCTGGAGCGCCGGCCGGAAGCGCGCACGTACAAGATCGAGGATCTTCTTGCCGAGGTTCGGCGTGGTCGCGTCCGTGTGCCATCGTTTCAGCGCGGCCTGAAGTGGGATCGCAAGGACGCGCTGACGCTGCTGGACAGCATCTACCGGGGGTATCCGCTGGGTACCTTGCTGTTCTGGGAAACCAAGGCCGACGCTGCAGAAGCCCGCTTCGGTTCGGTGGTCGTCGGCGGCGACGCCCGATCGGACGCCTGGTGGGTCGTCGACGGGCAGCAGCGCATTGTTTCTCTGGCCCGCACGCTACTGGCCCGCGCGGCGGATGCCGATGCTTTCGCCTTGTACTTCGACCTCGATCTTGGCGTCGTCGTCCCTCCCCCCCCTGCGACGTTGCTCAAACCAGATCCTTCGCGCTGGTTGCCGCTAACCGAGGTGCTTGACTCCGAGCGCTTGATGCAATGGGTTTTCAACCATGCATCCGCCGCGCAATCCGATGCGCGCCGTGAACGCGCTTTTCAATTTGGTAAGCGGATTCGCGAGTACGAAGCACCGGCATACATCGTTCACACCGACAGCGAGGCCACGCTTCGCGAAGTCTTCGGCCGAATCAACACCGCCGGCCGTCGCCTCGTCGCCGAGGAGGTTTTCGATGCATTGCATGGAGCAAGATCGGCTCATCGACCGGCATCCATCGCCCAGATCGCAGCGGATCTGGGTGAGCTTGCATTCGGCCGCGTGGACCAGAAGATCATCTACCGCCTTCTACGCGTTCTGCACGGCGCCGACGTGACCGAGCGATCGGGCGATGGATCGCTGCGCTTAACGGAGGCGGAGGCCGGGCAAGCCTATGCTCAAACGGCGGCTGCGGCGCGTGGTGTCGTTCAATTCCTCAAGCGAGACGTTGGCATCCCGCACTACGACTTGCTGCCCTACAAGCAGCCCTTCGTGACTCTCGGGAAGTTCTTTCACCACCATCCCGCGCCGGCAGCGCGCAGCAGGGAGTTGCTGGTGCGCTGGCTCTGGCGCGGCGCGCTCAACGGATCGCACCGGGGCGACACGGTCTCCACCCGTCGCGCTTTGGAGATGATCCACCCGGAGGACGAAGCTTCATCTGTCCAGGGCATGCTGGACATGGTGAGACAGGCGGCGCAGGTGATACCGGCTATCGACGAACCATTCAACTTTCGCCATGCCGCAGGGAAGCTCCACGCACTGGCCCTGATGGACTTGGCCCCTCGAGACCTCGCAACCGGCGCACCGCTGTTGATCGAGTCGTGGCTTGACCAGGCTGATACGGAATTGCCGTTCCCGAAACCACTGTCGCTGAGTGCACCAGCAGCGGCACAAATGCTGGCTTCGGTCGCCAATCGTTTGGCACATCCGTCGCGGCCCGGCCTGCGCAGGCAATTGTCGGCCGTTGCAGACGCAGGTATCTTGGCATCGCACGGTGTCACCGAGGCAGCGCACGAAGCGCTTCGCGTTGGAGATTCATTGCGTTTCCTGGAACTGCGGCGAGACTATCTCGCAGAGCACTTCAAGCAGTTCTTCCAACGGCATGCTCGCTGGGAGGAATCGGATCGACCGGCGCTGGCATCGCTGCTGGTCGCCGAAGACGGAGACTAGCGTGGACCGGCCGGCTCGCATGCGCGTGCATCTGAACGAGGTACCCGTCGGCACGCTGAGCATCGACGCCAGCGGTGCCACGCAGTTTCGCCTGCTTCAGTCCTATCGCGACGCCTACCCGCGACCCGTTCTGGGGCAAGTCTTCCTGGATGACCTCGACCGGACACAGACCACCCGTGCGCGAGTGCCGCCCTGGTTCTCGAATCTGCTCCCAGAAGGCCCCCTCCGATCACTGGTGGCCAAGGCTGCCGCCGTCGCACCGGAGCAGGAATATGCACTATTGCATTACCTGGGACTCGATCTTCCCGGCGCGGTAAGGATCGTGCCGGATGAAACCTCGGCAGCGGCGGCAGCCGATTCGGTGGCATCGACACCCGGTGATGGCTCCGACGGCTTGCACTTCTCCTTGGCCGGCGTGCAACTCAAGTTCTCCGCCAATCGCGACCATCGCGGCCTGACGATCCCTGCTTCGGGTCTTGATGGGGACTGGATCGTCAAGCTGCCTGATGCGCGGTTCCCAGAAGTACCGCAGAATGAATTCGCGACCATGCAATGGGCGCGCGCGAGCGGAATCGAGGTGCCGGAGATCGATCTGGTTCCGCTGGCAGACATCGGCGGCCTCCCACCCTCGAACTTCGGCGTACGCGATACATCGGCACTGGCCGTACGGCGCTTCGATCGGCCGGCACCGGGATTGCGTACGCACATCGAGGACTTCGCCCAAGTGCTGGGTCTGTACCCCGAACAGAAGTACCAGCGCCACAACTACGAGACACTCGCTCGCCTGGTATTGGCACTGACGGGGCCCACCGGATTGAATGAATTCCTACTGCGCCTGGTCTTCGTCGTGGCATCGGGAAATGGCGATGCGCACCACAAGAATTGGAGTCTGATCTATCGCGATCCCACCACGCCGCAACTGTCGCCCGCCTACGATCTGTTGTCGACGATCCAGTACCTGCCCCGCGACGGCCTTGCGCTGAACCTGGCGCGTTCAAAGAGCTGGGCCGATGTCTCCATCGAATCATTCCAGCGCATGGCTCGCAAGCTGCTCCTGGATGAACAAGCCTTCGTCGAGCAGGTGCGGCGTTCTTCGGCCGCCGTTCTGGATGCCTGGCGAGCGGCAGCTGGAGACTTCGGCTTCGACAAGACTGCGCGTGAGGTGATCGACTCCCACATCCGCTCGATACCGCTATTTCGTTGAGTCAGGTCACGTCGGTCGACTGCAATCCAGTCGTCAATGCGCCTCGTCCCAGTTCGCACCAACCCCCACTTCGGCCAGCAGCGGCACCTTCAGCGCCGCCACGCCGGCCATCAGCCGCGGCACGGCTTCTTTCGCCCAGTCCAGCTCGCTGTCCGGTACTTCGAGCACCAGTTCGTCGTGCACCTGCATCACCATGCGCGTGGCGCGCTGCTCGTCGTCCAGCGCCTGCTGAACCGCGATCATCGCCAGCTTGATGAGGTCGGCCGCCGTGCCCTGCATCGGCGCGTTGATGGCCTGGCGCTCGGCACCGCTGCGGCGCGGGCCGTTGCCGGAGTTGATCTCGGGCAGCCACAGCCGGCGGCCGAACACGGTCTCGACATAGCCCTTTTCCTTGGCCGTGACGCGGGTCTCGTCCATGTAGCGCTTGACGCCGGCGAAGCGCGCGAAGTAGCGGTCGATGTAGTCCTTGGCCGCCTTCTGCTCGATGCCCAGGTTGCTGGCGAGGCCAAACGCGCCCATGCCGTAGATCAGGCCGAAGTTGATGACCTTGGCATAGCGCCGCTGCTCGCTGCTGACCTCGGGCACCGGCACGCCGAAGACTTCGCTGGCGGTGGCGCGGTGCACGTCGATGCCGTCGGCGAAGGCGCGCAGCAGGCTCGGGTCTTCGCTGATGTGGGCCATGATGCGCAGCTCGATCTGCGAGTAGTCGGCGCTGACGATGCGGTGGCCCGGCGGCGCGACGAAGGCTTCGCGCACGCGCCGGCCTTCGGGCGTGCGGATGGGGATGTTCTGCAGGTTCGGGTCGTTGCTGGCCAACCGGCCCGTCACCGCCACCGCCTGCGCGTAGTTGGTGTGCACGCGGCCCGTCTGCGGGTTGACCATCAGCGGCAGCTTGTCGGTGTAGGTGCCTTTGAGCTTGGCCAGGCTGCGGTGGTCGAGGATGCGGGCCGGCAGCGGGTAGTCGGCGGCCAGCTCCTGCAGCACCTCTTCGTCGGTGCTCGGCGCGCCGCTGGCGGTCTTCTTCTTCACCGGCAGGCCGAGCTTGCCGAACAGGATCTCGCCGATCTGCTTCGGGCTGCCCAGGTTGAAGGGCTGGCCGGCGATGGCATAGGCCTCCTGCTCCAGCGCCACCATGCGCTCGGCCAGCTGCTGGCTCTGCCGGGCCAGCACCGCGGCGTCGATCAGCACGCCGTTGCGTTCGATGCGCTGCAGCACGCGGCTCGTCGGCATCTCGATGCGTTCGTAGACGTAGCGCAGGCCGGCATCGGCCTCGACCTGCGGCCACAGCGCGCCGTGCACGTCGAGCGTCATTTCGCTGTCCTCGCCCGAATACTCGGTGGCGCGCGTGACGTCGACCTGGGCGAACGGGATCTGGTTCGCGCCCTTGCCGCAGACGTCTTCGTAGCTCAGGCCCTTGCGGCCGAGGTGGCGCTCGGCCAGGCTTTCCAGGCTGTGCAGCTTGTGCGCCTCGATGACGTAGCTTTGCAGCATCGTGTCGTGCACATAGCCCTGCACGGCGATGCCGGCATTGGCGAAGACATGCAGGTCGTACTTGACGTTCTGGCCCAGCTTGCGCCGGCTGCCGTCTTCGAGCCAGGGCTTCAGCCGCGCCAGCACGTCGTCCATCGGCAGCTGCTCCGGCGCGTCGCCGTAGCTGTGCGCCAGCGGTACGTAGGCCGCGCGGCCGGGCTCGGTGGCAAAGCTGATGCCGACGATGCGCGCACGCATCGGCTCCAGCGAATCGGTTTCGGTGTCGATGGCGCTGAGCTCGGCGGCCTGCAGCCGTTCGATCCAGGCGTCCAGGCGCTCCCAGCTGGTGATGGTTTCGTATTCGCGCGCGAGCGCGGCACTGGCTTCGCGGTGCGCCGGCGCGGCGGCTGCCACCGCCGCTGCCGCCGACGGGGCGCCCGACGCGGCCGGCGCGGGGTCGACCTCCTTCAGCCAGCTCTTGAAGCCGAAGCGCAGGTAGAAGTCGCGCAAACCCGCCGCGTCGACCTCGCGCAGCGCCAGCGCGTCCAGCGCCGGCCAGTCGGGCACGTGGCCGGCGAGGTCGCAATCGGTCACCACGGTGATCAGGCGCCGCCCTTGCGGCAGCCAGTCCAGCGCCTTGCGCAGGTTCTCGCCGGCCACGCCCTTGATGCTGTCGGCCGCGGCAACCACGCCGTCGAGCGAGCCGAAGTCGGCGATCCACTTCGCCGCCGTCTTCGGGCCGACCTTCTCGACGCCGGGCACGTTGTCGACGCTGTCGCCGATCAGCGTCAGGTAGTCGATGATGCGGTCGGGCGGCACGCCGAACTTGGCCTTCACGCCTTCGATGTCCAGCTTCTCCGGCGGCTTGGCCATCGTGTTGATCAAGGTCACGCTGGCAGTGACGAGTTGCGCCAGGTCCTTGTCGCCGGTGGAGATCAGCACCTGGTGGCCGCTGGCCGCGGCCACGCGGGCCAGCGTGCCGATGGCGTCGTCGGCCTCGATGCCGGGCACTTCGAGCACCGGCCAGCCGAGCAGGCGCACGACCTCGTGGATCGGCTCGACCTGCTGGCGCAGCGGGTCGGGCATCGGCGCGCGGTTGGCCTTGTAGTCGGCATACCAGTCGTCGCGGAAGGTCCGGCCCTTGGCGTCGAAGACGCAGACGGCGTGCTCGGCCGGGTAACGTTCGCGCAGCCACTTCATCATCGCCACGAAGCCGTGGATCGCGCCGGTCGGAAAGCCGTCGGGCGAGCGCAGGTCGGGCAGCGCGTGGTAGGCGCGGTAGAGGTAGCTGGAGCCGTCCACCAGCAGCAGGGTCTTGTCGGTCATGGCGCAGATTGTGCCGCCGGGGGCTCTCGTAGAATCACCGCCGATGAAACCCCACCTCCTGGTTGCCGCCGCGCTGTTGGTCGCGCCCGGCGTGTTCGCGGCGCCCGCCGACGAAAAGCCGGCCGAAGCGGCCCAGCCTGCCCAGGCCGCCCAAGCCGCCGAACCCACCGTGCAGCGCCAGGTCGCCGAAGACGACAACGTGCGCATCGAAGAGGTGCGCTTTCGCGGCCAGACGCAGAGCATCACCGTGAAGCCGAAGATCCGCGGCGTGTCGCCGTACCAGATCGTGCCGCAAAGCGGCGCGCGCGACCCGTCGCAGGTGGGCGGCGCCAGCGGCCAGAGCATCTGGCACTTCTTTTCTTTCTGAACCGAGATGGCGGTCTACACCGAGGTCGGCTTCGACGAGGCCGACGCCCTGCTGCAGCGGCTGGGCCTGGGTGCGCTGACCGACCTGCGCGGCATCCGCTCGGGCATCGAGAACACCAATTACTACGCCAACACGGCGCGCGGCCAGTGGGTGATCACGCTGTTCGAGCGCCTGTCGCGCGAGCAGCTGCCCTACTACCTGCAGCTGATGCAGCACCTGGCGCAGCACGGCATCCCCGTGCCGGCGCCGCAGGCCGATGGCGGCGGCGCCTTGCTGCACACGCTGGCCGACAAGCCGGCCGCGGTGGTGACGCGGCTGCCGGGCAGCCACCGGCTGGCGCCCGACGCGCCGCACTGCGCGCAGGTCGGCGAGATGCTGGCGCGCACGCATCTGGCCGGTGCCGACTTCGCGCTCGACCAGCCGCATCTGCGCGGCGTTGCGTGGTGGACCGAAACGGTGCCGGTGGTGCTGCCTTTCGTCGCCGCCGAGCAGGCCGAGCTGCTGCGCGACGAGCTGTCGTTCCAGCAGCAGCTGGCAGCGTCGCCGGCCGGCCAGGCCTTGCCGCGCGGGCCGATCCATGCCGACCTGTTCCGCGACAACGCGATGTTCGACGAGACCGCCGGCGAAGACCGCCTGTGCGGCTTCTTCGACTTCTACTTCGCCGGCACCGATACGCTGCTGTTCGACATCGCCGTGTGCCTGAACGACTGGTGCGCCGACCTCGACAGCGGCCGCCTCGACGACGCGCGCGCGTCGGCCTTCATGCTCGCCTACCAGGCGGTGCGCCCGCTGGCCGGCGCCGAACGGCGGCTGATGCCGGCGCTGCTGCGCGCGGCTGCGTTCCGCTTCTGGCTGTCGCGGCTGTGGGACTGGCACCTGCCGCGCGACGCAGCGCTGCTGCAGCCCAAGGACCCGGGCCACTTCGAACGCGTGCTGCGCGACCGCATCGCCAACCCGTGGCACCCGCCACGCTGACCGGCCCAAACCGTCACCGCACCGCATGCCCCTGCTCCTGAAACCCGTAGCCCCGGCGCGCGGCGCGCACTGGATGCGCGACGCCTTCCGCCTGTTCGCGCGCCGGCCGCTGGCGTTCACGATGATGTTCGTGGCCTTCCTGTTCGCGGCGCTGGTGGTGTCGCTGCTGCCGCTGGTGGGCGGCGTGCTGCAGATGATGTCGCTGCCGATGCTGTCGCTGGGCTTCATGGTCGCCAGCCAGTCGGCGCTGCTCGACGGGCCGGTGCGTGCGGCGCAGTTCATCGAGCCGCTGCGTGGCGACCCCGCGCGGCGGCGCTCGCTGCTGATCCTGTGCGTTGCCTACGGCGCTGCGGCCATCGCCATCCTGCTGCTGTGCGATGCCATCTCCGGCGGCGCGATGCAGCGCCTGCAGGACCTGATGGCCGCCGGCACCGCGTCGCAGACCGAGATCGATGCCGTGCTGCTGGAGCCCGGCGTCGGCGCGGCGGTGCTGACCGGGCTGGTGCTGGGCTCGCTGCTGTCGGTGCCGTTCTGGCATGCGCCGGCGCTGGTGCACTGGGGCGCGCAAGGCGTCGGCCAGGCGCTGTTTTCCAGCACGCTGGCGGTGTGGCGCAGCAAAGGCGCGTTCCTGGTCTACGGACTGGTCTGGCTGGGCCTGATCGTCGGCTTCGGCGTCGTCGCGGCGACGCTGTTCAGCCTGTTCGGCGCCCGCCAGCTCGGATCCCTGCTGGCGCTGCCGGCCGGGCTGCTGTTTTCCACCGTGTTTTACGTCTCGCTGCTGTTCACGTTCAACGACAGCTTCGGCGGCGCGCAGGCCTGAGGCTCAAGCCCCGTTCAAGCGCCGGCGGGCGGCAGCAGCCGGCGCAGCGCGGCGAAGAACAGCTCCGACTGCAGCCGTTCCCCTAACGTCTGCGCCGCCACGCGCGCGGCCAGCTCGGCGCTGGCGGGGGCCAGCGGCCGGCCGGTGGACATCGCCAGCACCTGGTGCATGCAGGCGCGCTCCAGGATGTAGAGGTCGTCGTAGGCGTGGTCCAGCCGCGCGCCGCAGACGACGACGCCGTGGTTGCCGAGGAAGGCCACGTCGGCGCCGTGCATCGCGCGGGCGATGCGCTCGCCTTCGTGGTGATCGAGCGCCAGGCCGCCGTAGTGGGCGTCGATCGCAACGCGGCCGTGGAAGCGCATCGCGCCTTGCGACAGCGTGGTGTCGAGCGCGCGTTCCGCCGTCAAGGTCAGCGCCGTGGCATACGGCATGTGCGTGTGCATCACCACCGCATGGCCGGCGATGCGGTGCACGGCGGCGTGGATGAACATCGCCGTCGCCTCCACCGCGTGGCGGCCGGCGAGTACGGCGCCGTCGCCGTCGACGAGCACGATGTCGTCGGCGGCGATCTCGCTCCAGTGCAGGCCGCGCGGGTTGATGAGGAAGCGGTCGCCGCCATCCGGCAGCGCGACGCTGAAGTGGTTGCAGATGCCTTCGCCCAGGCCGTGATGGTCGGCAGCGCGCAGCGCCAGCGAAAGATCGGCACGCAGGGCCGTCACGCCCGGGCTGCGGTAGGTTTGTGCGTCATCCACGGGCGTCACTCCACCGGCGTCAGCTTGGCCATGCTGAGCAGCAGCCACTTCAGGCCATGGCGGCCGAAGTTGACCTGCGCGCGCGCGTCGGCGCCGCTGCCTTCGAGCGTCAGCACCACGCCTTCGCCGAACTTGGTGTGGAACACCGACTGCCCGGCGCGCAAGCCGCCCGGCGCCACCTTCGGCACCAGCGCCGGCGGGGGTGGCGGCTGAACGCGCCCGGCGCCGACGATGCCGCTCAGGCCGCTGCCGCGCGCCCAGGCCTGCTGGTACTCGCGCGCATAGCCCGAGCCGAAGCCCTGCTGTTTGGGCGTGATCCACTTCAGTGCGGCTTCCGGCAGCTCTTCGAAGAAGCGGCTCTTCACGTTGTAGCGCGTCTGGCCATGCAGCATGCGCGTCTGGCTGAAGCTCAGGTACAGGCGCTTCCTGGCACGCGTGATCGCCACGTACATCAGCCGGCGCTCTTCTTCCACGCCGTCGGCGTCGGACAAGGACTGCTCGTGCGGGAACAGGCCTTCCTCGATGCCGGTGATGAAGACGGCGTCGAACTCCAGCCCCTTGGCCGAGTGCACCGTCATCAGCTGGATCGCGTCGGCGCCGGCCTGGGCCTGGTTGTCGCCGGCCTCCAGCGACGCGTGCGTCAGGAACGCCGCCAGCGGCGACATGATCTCGCCGGTCTCGGCATCGGGCACCGCGCCGGCCGATTGTTCGTCCACCGGCAGCGCCACCGCTTCCTTGCCGAAGCCTTCCTGCGTGACGAAGCTCTCTGCCGCGTTGACCAGTTCTTCCAGGTTCTCGATGCGGTCCTGGCCTTCCTTCTCCGTGCGGTAGAAGTCGAGCAGGCCGGTGCCGTGCAGCACGTGTTCGATGATCTCGCGCAGCGTCAGACCCTTCGTCGCCTCGCGCATGCCGTCGAGCAGCGCGACGAAGGCCTGCAGGTTGCCGCCAGCCTTGCCCGCCACCGCGCCGGCACTCTGCGCCAGGCTGCGGCCGGAAGCGCGGGCGGCGTCCTGCAGCTGTTCGATGCTGCGCGCGCCGATGCCGCGCGCCGGGAAGTTGACGACGCGCAGGAAGCTGGTGTCGTCGTTGGCGTTCTCCAGCAGCCGCAGGTAGGCCAGCGCATGCTTGACCTCGGCGCGCTCGAAGAAGCGCAAGCCCCCATACACGCGGTACGGCACGCCGGCGTTGAAGAGCGCGCTTTCCAGCACCCGGCTCTGCGCGTTGCTGCGGTACAGCAAGGCGATCTGGCTGCGCGCCATGCCGCCACGGTGCAGCGCCTGCGCTTCTTCCAGGAACCACTGCGCCTCGGCGAAGTCGCTCGTCGCTTCGTAGATGCGCAGCGGCTCGCCCGGCCCGGCATCGGTGCGCAGGTTCTTGCCGAGGCGGTGCGCGTTGTGCTCGATCAGCGCGTTCGCGGCGTCGAGGATGTTGCCGAATGAGCGGTAGTTCTGCTCCAGCTTGATGAGCCGCGGCACGCAGTACTCGCGCTCGAAGTCGGCCATGTTGCCGACGCGCGCGCCGCGGAAGGCGTAGATGCTCTGGTCGTCGTCGCCGACGGCGAACACGCCTTGCTCGCGGCCCGGCGGCGCGAACATCTTCAACCACGCGTACTGCAGCCGGTTCGTATCCTGGAACTCATCGACCAGCACATGGCGGAAGCGGTGCTGGTAGTGCTCGCGCAAAGCGTCGTTGTCGCGCAGCAGCTCGTAGGTGCGCAGCATCAGTTCGGCGAAGTCGACCACGCCTTCGCGCTGGCACTGGTCGTCGTAGGCCTGGTAGATCTCGATCAGCTTGCGCGTCTGTTCGTCGCGCACTTCGATGTCGCGCGGGCGCTTGCCGTCTTCCTTGCTGCCCGCGATGAACCAGGTCACCTGCTTGGGCACAAAACGCTCTTCGTCGAGGTTCATGGCCTTGATGACGCGCTTGACGGCCGACAGCTGGTCGCCGCTGTCCAGAATCTGGAAGCCTTGCGGCAGATTCGCCAGTTTCCAGTGCGCGCGCAGGAAGCGGTTGCACAGGCCGTGGAAGGTGCCTATCCACATGCCGCGCACGGCGATCGGCAGCATCGCCGACAAACGCGTCAGCATCTCCTTGGCGGCCTTGTTCGTGAAGGTCACCGCGAGCACGCCGCCGGGCGACACCTGGCCGGTGTTCAGCAGCCAGGCGATGCGCGTCGTCAGCACGCGCGTCTTGCCGGAGCCGGCGCCGGCCAGGATCAGCGCCGGCACGGCCGGCAAGGTCACGGCAGCCAGCTGCTCGGGGTTCAGGTTCTGGAGCAGGCGCTCGTCGGCAGGGTGCATCGGCCCATTCTAGGAGGCGAGCAACCGCCCGACCGTGGCCGCCAGCTCCTCGAAGCTGTTCTCCTTCTTCAGCACCGCGCGCACGCCGACCTGGCGTGCCTGCTCGCGCAAGGTCTCCGAGACCAGGCCCGAGCTCAGCACCACCGGCAGCGACGGGCGCAGCATGGCGATGCGCTGCGCCAGCTCGATGCCCGATTGCTCGGGCATGTTGAAGTCGGTGACGACGATGTCGACGCCGGCCGGCGCGGCATCCAGCTGCGCCAGCGCCTCGGCCGCGCTGGCGGCGGTGCTGACCCGGTAGCCGGCGCGCTGCAGCAGGCGTTCGGCCATCACCACCATGACCTCGTCGTCGTCGACATACAGCACATGCTGGCCGCCGCCGGCGGCGTCCGCCGGGCCCGGGCCGGCGGCCGGGCCGATGCCGGACGCCACGTCGGGCGACGGAAAGTACAGGTGGAAGGTGCTGCCGGCGCCGGGTGCGCTGTCGACGACGACGGTGCCCTGGTGCGCGCGCACGATGCCGTGCACCACCGACAAGCCGAGCCCGGTGCCCTGGCCCACAGGCTTGGTGGTGAAGAACGGGTCGAAGATGCGCGCACAGGTGGCCGCGTCCATGCCGCTGCCGTTGTCGCGCACCCACAGGTGCGCGGCCGGCCCGGGCGGCAGGCCCGGCTCGGGCAGCCGCGCCGCGGCTTCGGCGCTGATGCGCTCGATGCCGATCTCGATCCAGCCGCCGTTTTCGGCCAGCGCATGCCAGGCATTGGTGGCCAGGTTCATCATCACCTGCTGCAGCTGGGTCGCGTCGGCGCGCACCGGCACCGGCGCTTCGGGCAGGCGGGCTTCCAGCCGCACCTTGGCCGGCAGCGTGGCGCGCAGCAGGCCCAGCGTTTCCTCGACCACCGTGCGCAGCGGCTGCACTTCCAGCGCGCCGGGGTCGCGGCGGCTGAAGGCCAGGATCTGCTGCACCAGGCTGCGCGCGCGCAGGCCGGCCTTGTGGATCTGCTCCAGGCTGACCTGCGCCGGGTGGCCGGCGCCGGCTTCCTCGCGCGCCAGCGCCACGTTGCCGAGGATGGCCGCGAGGATGTTGTTGAAGTCGTGGGCGATGCCGCCGGCCAGCGTGCCGATCGACTCCATGCGCTGCGACTCGCGCAGCTGGCGCTCCAGTGCCTGGCGCTCGAACTCGGCCTGGCGGCGCTCGGTGATGTCGAACACGGTGACGAGGATCTGCTCCACGCTGCCGTCGGTGTGCCGCGTCGCGAAGGCATTGCACAGCACCCACAGCGGCGGCTCGCCGCTTGAGCGCACGACGCCCAGCACCAGGTCGCTCAGCGGCCGGCCGCTGGCCGCCACCTGGGCCACGGGGTAGCGCGCCGGCAGCATCGGCGTGCCGTCTTCTTCGACGAAGTGCCAGGCCGGGTCGACCGCGGTCTTGCCGCGCACCTGGTCCAGCGTCAGGCCGAGCAGGCGGCAGCCCGCAGGGTTGGCTTCGAGCACCTCGGTGCTGGGTGCATGCACGAAAACGCCGATCAGCAGACTGTCGACCAGTGCGCGCGTCTTCGCCTCGCTGCTGCGCAAGGCGTCTTCGGCGCGCTTGCGCTCGGTGATGTCGATGACGACGGTGAAGTGGCCGCAGACGCGGCCGCTCGGGTCGCGGTCGGGCGTCAGCGTCACCAGCGCATGCCGGCGGCCGGCATGTTCGGTGTACATCGGGTATTCGCCTTGCACCGTTTCGCCGGCCAGCACGCGCTGCACATAGGGCTCGATCGCGCGGTAGCGGCGCTCGCCGAGCACCTCGCGCGCGGTGCGGCCGACCGCCGCTTCGGGCTCGACGCCGAACCAGCTCTTGTAGGCAGCGTTGGCGAATAGATAGCGGCCGTCGGCGCTGGCGCGCGACACCGGGCCGGGCAGCATGTCGGCGATCATGCTCAGTTGGCGTTCGCGGTCGTGCAGCGCGCGCTGCGCGCGGTAGCGTTCGCTGACATTGCTGAACACGAGCACGACGCCGATGACCTGGCCTTCGGGCGTGCGGATCGGCGCCGCGCTGTCGGCGATCTGGTACTCGGCACCGTCGCGTGCGACGAGCTGCGTGTCGTTGGCCAGGCCCACCACCTCGCCGCGCGCCAGCACGGCCTGCACCGGGTTGTCGACCACCAGCCCGGTGTGCGGGTTGACGATGCGGAACACGGCGCTCAGCGGCTGGCCCACCGCCTCGGCCTCGGGCCAGCCGGTCAGCTGGGCCGCGGTGGCGTTGAGCCGCGTGATGCGGCCGTCGGCGTCGGTGGCGATGACCGCGTCGCCGATCGAATGCAGCGTGATCGCCAGGCTCTCTTCGCTGCGCCGCAGCGCCTGCTCGGCCTCCATGCGCTGGCTGATGTCCATGTGCGTGCCGACCATGCGCAGCGGCTTGCCGTCGGCCGCGCGCTCGAGCACCTTGCCACGGTCGAGGATCCAGATCCAATGGCCGTCGCGGTGGCGCATGCGGTAGACCGCTTCGTAGCCTTCGCTGTGGCCTTCGACGTGCGCCTGCAGCGCCGCGAAGACGCGCGGCTGGTCGTCGGGGTGGACCAGGTCGCGCCAGCCCTCCTCGGCGACGGTGATGTCGCCGGGCTGGTAGCCGAGCATCTCGTTCCAGCGCGCGTTGACGGTGCCGCGGCCGCTTTGCATGTCGTGGTCCCACAGCGCCAGATCGGCACCGCGCAGCGCCAGCGCCAGGCGCTCGCCCTCGGCGTGTTCGCGCACGCCGGCTTCGCGCTGCAGCGCCTGCAGTTCGCGCTGGCGGCGCTGCAGCAGCGCCAACGCCAGCACCGTGCCCACGGCGGACAGCGCGAACAGCCCGCTGTTGGACAGCGTCTGCTGGCGCCACGGCGCGAACACCTCGTCGAGATCGCGGCTGATCGACAGCACCAGCGGTGAATCCATCGGCACGCCGGCCGGCTTCAACGTGCGCAAGGCCGCCAGCCGGGCTTCGCCGGTGATGGCGGTGACGCCGCTGATCAGGTTCGCATCACGGCCGCTGTCGCGGTGGCGCACGAAGAACGAGCCCGGCTGGGCGACGTTCAGGCCTTCCTTGATCGGGCGCGGCGGCTCGTACAACAGCACGCCGCCGTCGCCGTGGGCCACCGAGGCCCGCATGTCGGGCGCATACAGCACCGAGCGCAGCACGACGCTGAAGTACTCCGCGTCGAGCGTGGCGACGATCGCGCCCATGCCGTCGCTGCCGGGCACGGGGAGCACGAAGTCGATGGCCAGCGCGCCGTTGCCGTCGCTGGCCGGCGGGGTGACGTACAGCGTACCGGCGTCGGCGTTGGCCGGCAGGCGGGTGGCCCTGTCGGCGCCGATCAGCGTCAGCCGGCTCGATGCCAGCACCTTGCCGCGCGCGTCGAGCAAGGCCAGCACGGTGACGCCGGGAATGGCGTCGGCCAGCGACTTCAGCCGCCGCGACGCGCTGGTGGCCAGGTCGCCGGCGGCCCAGCTGGCCTTGTCTTCGCGCACGCCGACCAGCGCGGTGTACGCGGTCTCGAACTGGCGCGCCAGGATGCGCTGCACCGCCTTGGCCTGGCCGTCCAGCCGCTCGCGCTCGGCGGTATCGATCGCGGCCCGGGCATTCCAGCGCAGGGCGACGAACAGCAGGGCCACGGCCAGCAGCAACAAGGCCAGGGCCCACCACTCCTGCCGTTGGCGACGGCGCAGATCGTCGACAGGTCGGTACATCGCACCCCGGTCGTCGTTTGCGAACCAGCGTATCACGGCGCCACGCGGCGGGCCATCCTCGTCCGCCCCTGGGACGCCCGGGGCCAGGCCGGGCGCGGCGTAGAATTCGCCACCGGGCCCAAATTCTGGCACCCGGTTCGCATCGGCGGCCCACCCTTCGTCGTGGTGGCTTCTCGCCGGTGGCCGGGTCCGCCAGGTCAAGTGCTGCCAACCCCCGACCTGGAGCCTGACCATGGAAATCTTCGACTACGACAACATCCTGCTGCTGCCGCGCAAGTGCCGCGTCGACAGCCGCAGCGAATGCGACACCTCGGTGCCCTTCGGCGGCCGCCGTTTCGCGCTGCCGGTGGTGCCGGCGAACATGAAGACGGTGATCGACGAGCCGATCAGCGAGATGCTGGCCGCCAGCGGCCACTTCTACGTCATGCACCGCTTCGATCTCGACAGCGTGGCTTACGCCCAGCAGATGCGCAAGAAGGGCCACTTCGTCTCGCTGAGCTCGGGCGTCAAGCCGCACGACCATGCGGTGATCGACCGGCTGGCGGCCGACGGCGTCGGCGCCGACTACATCACCATCGACATCGCGCACGGCCACGCCGACAGCGTCAAGCACACCATCGAGCACATCAAGACCCAGCTGCCGGGCACCTTCGTCATCGCCGGCAACGTGGCCACGCCGGAAGCCGTGATCGACCTCGAGAACTGGGGTGCCGACGCCACCAAGGTCGGCGTCGGCCCGGGCAAGGTCTGCATCACGAAGCTGAAGACCGGCTTCGGCACCGGCGGCTGGCAGCTCAGCGCGCTGAAGTGGTGCGCCCGCGTGGCGACCAAGCCCATCATCGCCGACGGCGGCATCCGCCACCACGGCGACATCGCCAAGAGCGTGCGCTTCGGCGCCGCGATGGTGATGGTGGGCTCGCTGTTCGCCGGCCATGAAGAGTCGCCCGGCGCGACGGTCGAAGTCGATGGCCGGCGCTACAAGGAGTACTACGGCTCGGCCAGCGACTTCAACAAGGGCGAGTACAAGCACGTCGAAGGCAAGCGCATCCTCGAGCCGATCAAGGGGCTGCTGACCGACACGCTGCGCGAGATGCGCGAAGACCTGCAAAGCTCGATCAGCTACGCCGGCGGGCGCACGCTGGCCGACCTGAAGAAGGTCAACTACGTCGTGCTCGGCGGCGAGAACGCCGGCGAACACCTGTTCATGTGAGCACGCCGCCCGACGACATCGACCGCCTGCTCGAGCAGGCCGCGGGCCACTACTACAGCGCGCCGGCCGAGGCCTTGCGCGGGGCCGACGACGCGCTGGCGCGGCTCGGCGACGATGCGCCGCCGGCGCGCCGCGCGCGGGCGCTGATGACGCGCGGCTGCGCGCTGGCCTGCCTGGGCCGTCACGCCGACAGCCTGGCCACGCTGCAGCAGGCGCTGGAGATCGCACCGCCCGGCGCCGGCCGTCTGCGCACGCAACTGCTGCGTGCGCACGCGATGGCCTACGACGAACTCGGCGCGCTCGACGCCAGCCTGCACTGGGGCGTGCAAGCCGTCGACGCGGCGCGCGCGGAAGACGACCCGGCGCTGCTGGCCGACGCCGTGCTGACGGTGGCCGTGGCGCGCTCGCGCAGCGGCGACCGCGAGGCCGGGCTGCAGCACAACCGCGAAGTGCTGGCGATCTACGAAAGCATCAACGACGAGCATGGCTGCCTGCAGGCGCTGAACAACATCGGCATCGACTGCAAGAACCTGGGCCGCCACGACGAAGCGGTGCAGTTCCTGCAGCGCGCGCTCGCGCTGGCGCTGCAGCGACAGGACGGCGGCGGCGCCGCGGTGGTCGCCTGCAACCTCGGCGAGCCGCTGTGGCGGCTGGGCCGCGTGGCCGAGGCGCGCGCGGCGATGCTGGACGCGATCGAGCGCACGTCGAACAGCGGCTACCCGAGCGCCGAGGTGCATGCGCGCACGGTGCTCGGCGAACTGCTGCACGCCGAAGGCGAGAGCGTGGCCGCGCAGGCCGAGCTGGAACGCGCGCTCGCCATCGCCATCCGCGGCGGCAGCCGCAACCCGGCTGCGCGCTGCCACAAGGCGCTGGCCGCGCTGCACAAGGCGGCCGGCCGCTTCGAGCAGGCGCTGCAGCACCACGAAGCCTTCCACGCCGCCGACAAGGCGCAGTTCAACGAAGACTCCGACCGCAAGCTGCGTGCGCTGCAGGTGCAGTTCGACCTGGCGCGGGCGCGCCACGACGCGCAGACGGCCCGGCTCGAAGCGGCGGCGCTGGCCGAGCAGACGCGCACCGACGCGCTGACCGGCCTGGCCAACCGGCGCCATCTGGACGAGCACCTGGCCGCGGAGTTCGCCCGCGCGCACCGCCTCGGCCATGCGCTGGCACTGGCGATGGCCGACGTCGACGACTTCAAGCAGATCAACGACCGCTTCGGCCACGGCACCGGCGACGCCGTGCTGCGCGCGGTGGCGGCGCTGCTGCGCCAGCACTGCCGCGCCATCGACGTGGTGGCGCGCTACGGCGGCGAGGAGTTCTGCATCGTCTTCCTCGAAGCCGACGGCGCGCACGCAGCGCGCGCCTGCGAGGCGATGCGTGCCGCGGTGGCCTCGCACGACTGGGCAGCGCTGCAGCCCGGCCTGGCCGTGACGCTGTCGATCGGCCTGGCCGACCCGGCCGGGCTCGACGGCCCGCAGGCGCTGCTGGCCGCCGCCGACGCCCGGCTCTACGTGGCCAAGCGCGGCGGCAAGAACCGCGTCGTCAGCGCCTGACGCTGCGCCGGCGCCACAGCGGCAGCGGCAACAACCCGGCCAGCAGCAGCGCCCAGGCGCCAGGCTCGGGCACCGCCGCGGCATGCCAGTCAACACCGCTGGCCGACGCGAGCGTGAAGTCGTCGCGGCGCACGCCGCCGTACAGCAGCGCCGATCCGGCGAAGCTCAGCGTCTGCAGGAAGTCGCTGCTGGCGGTGGTCGTGTGCGGGTAGCTCGGCCCGTACGACCCCAGCCCGGCCTGCGTGAAGGCATAGACACCCCAGCTGAACGGCGTGCCCAGCGTCACCGGCACCGCGAGTGTGACCGTGTCGTCGACGATGCGCGTCGTCAACGGGCCGGAGACCAGCGCCCAGCGCATGCGCTGGGCGTCGGTCGTGATCGCGTCGGAGTGGCCCTTGTCGAAGCCGGCGACATTGATGCCCAGCTCGCGGTCGTCCTTGTAGCCATTGACCCAGTAGTTGGCGGCGCCATTGCCGCTGCTCGACAGCGTGCCGTCGACGTGCAGGCTGACGAGCCAGACCGCCGCCTCGCCGCCATGGCCGGCAAGGTTCACGCTGGTGATGTCCTTCCAGCCGCCGTTGGCCGCGGCTTCCGGGAACTGATAATCCGACGGCGCGCTGTTGACCGCGCCGAGCCGGATCGTGCCCATGCCGACCTGGCCGCGGCTCGAATTGACGACGCTGCCGCTGTTCCATTCGGCAGCAGCCGAGGCCGGCGCGCCAGCGCCGCCGAAGGTCCGACTCGCGCAGGTGTACAGGCCGGTATAGAACGAATAGGCGCTCTCCAGGTCGTTGCCGGGAATCAGCTGGCCGCCGGACGAGATTGTGGTGGCGCAGGCGGCGACGAAGCCGCCCGGCGACAGGCTGCTGCCATGGCTGGGGCCGGCCCAGGCGGCGGCGTGGGCGGCCAGGGCGAGCGCCGCGGCGGCAAGTTTTGGGGCTGGGGACGGAAGGCGCATGCGGTTTCTCCGGTTGGCTCGAACGATGGCCCGAACCGTAGAACCCGGCCGTTGCGCAGCCGTTGCGGCCCGCCGTGTCAGCCCGGCCTGTTCAACTCCAGGCGCGCAGGAAGGCCGCACGCTGAGCCGGGTGTGCCTGCAGGCTGCGCGCGAGCCGCGCGACGCAATCGGCGTGGGCCGGCCCGGCTTCGCCCGGCACGCCGGCAACACCGGCGCGCGCGGCCAGCGCCAATGCGCGGTGCAGCACCAGCGCCGCGATGGCGTGGGCCGATGGCGCGTCCAGCGCCGTACGCGCCGCCTGCACGGTGCCGGCGTCCAAGGCGCCGCCGCTGGTCTGCGCGGTCACGCGAACGGCCAGGCCGCGCAGCCGCATCTCGTCGTTCATGCCCGGTGCGTCGCTGGGCGGCAGCCGTGCCAGTGCCTGCGCCGGTTCGCCTTCGGCCAGCGCCAGTTCGGCGCCGGTCAGGCCGTGGCGCACGCGCAGGCGTTCGTTCTCGTTGGCGCCGGGGTCGCCGAACGCCGCCAGCAGGCGCCGCGCCGCGGCGACGTCGCCGTGCCACAGCGCGACCTGCGCCCGCACCAGCCAGAGTTCGGCGGAGGCCTGGCGCAGCTGCTGCATCGTTTCGTCGCTGACGGTGTCGATCAGCGGCTGCACGCGCGCGGTTTCGCCGAGCAGGCCCAGCAGTTCCAGCGACGACATCGCGGTCGACAGCGCTGCCAGCGGCTCCTGCATCGCCAGCGCTTCGTCGATGGCCGTCCCGACATGTTCCCAGGCTGCACCCAGATCGCCGAGCGCGGCGTGCGCGTCGACGAAAGCCAGCCGGTACATCACGCGCAGCTGGCTCGGCGGCAACGCCGGCTGCAGGTTCCAGCCTTGCTGCGCCGCGGCCAGCACGCGCGCGTGTTCGCTGCGTGCCGAGTACAGGCAGCACAGGTTGTAGAGCACGGCACGCCGGATGTGCACGATACCCAGCCGCTCGCAGTGTTCGTCGGCGCGCCGCAGTTCGGCTTCGGCGCGCGTCAGCTCGCCCCGGTCGGCGAGCATCACGCCGCGGCTGTAGTAGCCGCGCGCCAGGCCGAGTTCGTCGCCGGCTTCGGCGCACAGCGCGATCGCGGCTTCGGCGTGCGCCAGCGCCGCCTGCGTGCGGCCGGCGTCGTTCAGCACGATGGCCAGCGAGTTCAACAGGTTGACGCGCTCCTTGCCGCGCAGGTCCGGCAAGGCCAGCGCCGCCTCGGCGGCGGCCAGCGCATCGTCGACGCGGCCCTGGCTGGACAAGGCATCGACGCGCACCACCAGCGCCTGCACCTGCTGGCGTTCGGGCAGCACGGACGGCAGCGTGTCCAGCAGCGCCAGCGCCTGCGCGGCGCGTTCGCTGACCGACAGCGCCGCCGCCACCGGGATCAGCGCCTCGACGCGTTCGCGCGCCGTCAGCTGGCCGCTGGCCGCCAGCGCCTGCAGCGCCGCCATCTGCGCGTCCATCGCGTCGCGTTCGCCGCGCAGGCGCGCGCTGCGCACCAGCCGCACGCGCAGCGCCAGCGCCTGGCTCGGCGTGGCGCCATCGGCCAGCGCCTGCTGCCAGTGCGCCATGGCTTCGGGCAGTGCGTGCAGCGTCTGTGCCTGGTCGCCCGCGGCCAGGCGGTGGGCCACGGCGCGCGGTGCGTCGCCGCTGGCTTCGTGGTGCCGTGCGATCAACGCCGGCGGCGCGCGGGCCACCTCGGCGCCCAGCGCCAGCCGACGGTGCACCAGGCGGCGGCGTTGTTCGCCGAGGCTGGCGTCCAGCGCCTGCTGCACCAGGTCGTGGGCGAAGGCGAAGCCGCCGGCTTCGTGCTCGCGCAGCAGCTGGGCGCCGATCGCCGCCTCGATGGCCAGCACCGTGTCCAGTTCGGACAGCGCGCAAGCCGGCGCCAGCAGCGCCGGTACGAAAGGCTCGCCGGCCAGCGCCGCGGCTTCGAGCACGCGCCGGCTCGCAGCGGGCAGGCGCTGCACGCGCGCGAGCACCGCGTCGTGCACGCTGGCCGGCACCGGCAGCTCGCGATAGTCCTGCGTCGCATCGTCGAACGGCGTGCGCCAGACGCCGTCGTCGCCGACCGCAAGCCAGCGTTGCTCCACCAGGTGGCGCAGCGTCTCGGCCAGGAAGAACGGGTTGCCGGCAGTGGCCTGCTGCAGCCGCGCGGCAAAGCGCGCCGGATGCGCGGCGCCGGACAGGCGCTGCACGAGCTCGAACACGGCCGACCCGTCCAGCGGCTGCAGGCGCAGGTGCAGCGCCTGCGTGCTGTTGCGCCAGCGCTCCAGGTCGCCGGCCTCGAGTTCGGGGCGCAGCAGCAGCAGCTCGCGCGCGCCGCCGGGGGCGACCTCGCGGCGGCGTTGCGCGACGAAGGCGAACAGGCTGCGGCTGGCCGCATCGGCGTGGTGGGCGTCGTCGAGCACGACGGCGTCGAAGCTGTCGACGGCCAGCGCCAGCCAGCCCAACGCGCAGGCTTCGAAGAAGCGGCTGCGCTCTTCGGCCGAGCGCAGCGGCGGCGGCGCCGGCCCCAGTTCGGGCAGCAGCCTCGCCAGCTCCTGCTGCGCCCACGCCGGCAGCTCGGGCAGCGCCGGCGTCGGCCCGGCCAAGGCCCGCAGCGCGCGCGTGAAAGACGCATAGGGCAGCTCGGCATCGGCCGGCCGGCAGCGCGCCAGCGCGTAGGCACCGTGCGCGGCCGCGAAGTCCAGCGCCAGCCGCGTCTTGCCGATGCCGCCCTCGCCTTCGATCAGCACCGTGCGGCCGGCCGCCCAGGCGGCTTCGAGCACGGCGACCTCGGCGCTGCGGCCGACGAAGGGCAGATGTTCGGGTGGCAGCGCCAAGCGTGCCGGCGCGGCTGCCGGCCCGGCCGTCGCCAAGCCGCGCAGCGACGCCGCCAGCGCTTCGGTCTCGGCCATCGGCTGCAGGCCGAGTTCGGCCGCCAGCAGTGCGCGGCAGCGCTCGAACTGCGCCAGCGCCGCTTCGCGCCGGCCGGCACGCGCGAGCAGCCGGATCGCATCGCGATGGCGCTGCTCCTGCAGCGGATCGTCGGCGAGCAGCGTTTCGACGCGCAGCAAGGCCTGGTCGACATCGCCCTGGGCCTCGAGCGCCGCGGCCGACGCCTCCAGCGCGCGCCGGCGCAGCGCGTTCAGGCGCTCGGCTTCGAGCGCCAGCCAGTCGGCGAAGCCGGCTGCGTCTTCCAGCACCAGGCCGTCGGCCGGCGGGCCGCGCCACAGGGCCAGCGCGTCGTCGGGGCGGCCGGCGGCCAGCGCCGCCTCGAAGGCCTGCGCGTCCTGGCCGACGCCCGGCGCCAGCGCCAGGAAGTCGGCGTCGGCCCGCACGGCGTCGGCGGCATCGGCGTCGCGCAGGCGCGCCAGTTCGCGGCGCAGGTTGCGCCGGCCGGTGCTTTCGTCGAGCTGCGACCACAGCAGGCTCACGATGCGAGCCCGCGGCTGCGGCCCGTCGCGAGCCAGCAGCACCAGCAGCGCCTGCGTCTTGCGCACCGGCAGCGGCAGTGCCGTGCCGCCGCGGCGCAGCAGCACGGGTCCGAGCAGGGCGAGCGTCAGCACCCGCCGATGATGCCAGCCGTCAGGCGGTGGTCAGCGCGCGATCATGCCGCGCGGCCCGTCGGGCTCGCTGCTGCGCACGGCGGCCGCCCGGCGCTGCGCCGACATCGCACGGGCCGACGGCGTGCTCAGCGGGCAGCTGCCCTGGTCGGCGTAGCCGCGCGCCGCGCCCAGCAGCGGCTCGGTCGGCGTGCCCAGCGGCTTGGCGAAGTCTTCGGCCACCGCGCAGGTCGGCGCGAAGCCGTCGAAGTAGCGGCCTTGATTGATGTCGTTGACGGACTCGAAGTTGACCGCGCTGTAGGTCGTGCCGCAGGCGCTGGCCGGCGTGAAGCCGACCGGCTTGCCGCAGGTGGTGTCGCCGATCGCGACGACCTCGACGCCGATGCCGCGCAGGCCGTTGATGACCTGCTCGCTGGCCGAGCAGGTGCGCGGCCCGGTCAGCACGAAGACGCGCGACACGCCAGCGGCCGACACCAGGTTGCCGAACAGGTAGCTCTGGTTGTAGGCCGACGCACGCTTGTCGTTGAACAGCAGCGTCGCATAGGCGTGGCCGCTGCCGCGCGAGCCGGCGACATAGGACGCCACGGTGCTGCCCACCGAGACCAGGCCGCCGCCGTTGTAGCGCAGGTCGAGCACGACATCGGCGACGCCGGCGGCCTTGAACTGCGCGAACGCAGTTTCCAGCGGCGCCAGCGCCTGGCTGATCATGTCCTTGACGACGACATAGCCCATCTTGCGGCCCAGCGGCGACGTCACCACGGTGCCGGTGGACACCGGGCTCAGCGAGAAGATCGACGCGGTCAGCGTCACCGTGCGGTCGCCGCCGGCGTTGCGCAGCACCAGCGTCAGCTGCTGGCCGCTGCTGGATGGCGTCAGCGCCGAGTAGTCGTCGCTGCCGATGATGGTGGCCGAAGGCACGCCGTTGATCGACACCACCTGGTCGCCGCGCACGACGCCTTGCGTGGCGGCGCTGGACAGCGGCTCGACATAGCGCACATAGAGCGGCTGGTCGGGCTGGCCGGCGACTTCGACACCGGCCACCGAGACGCCGTAGCCCAGCGTCTGGCCATCGCCGTAGAAGCGGTTGAAGGCCTCGGTGGACTGGGTGTAGCTCCAGCGGTCGGCCGGGAAGTTGACGTCGGTGCCGGTGTAGAGCAGCGCGTTGAAGTACGCGTCGACGCTGCTGTAGACGCTGGCGTCCGGGTGCGGAGAAATCTTGTACCAGAAGTACCAGTCGTTCATGTAGGCCCCGAGCCAGGCCTTCTGATCGCTGACGCTGCAGGTGTCGGGGTAGTAGACAACGTCGTCGTCGTAACCACCGCCGCAGGCGGCCAGCAGGGCCGGCAGCAGCGCAGCGGCCGCCAGCCGGCGCAGGTGTCGTTTCGGGGCAGGCTTCATGCGGCAATTCCCTCCAGGTGGGCCACCTACAATCTGAACTCTATCCGCGCCGCTTCCGTTGACACGTTAACGCGTGCCTGTTCGTATCGCTTTGTCACCGCGTCACATGCCCGAGCTCGCCAAGTCCTTCGAACCCGCCGCCATCGAAGCCCGCTGGGCCCCGGTGTGGGAGGCCGCCGGCGCTTTTGCGCCGACGCTCGACCCGGGCAAACCCTCGTTCAGCATCCAGCTGCCGCCGCCGAACGTGACCGGCACGCTGCACATGGGCCATGCGTTCAACCAGACGATCATGGACTCGCTGACGCGCTACCACCGCATGCGCGGCTTCAACACGCTGTGGGTGCCGGGCACCGACCACGCCGGCATCGCCACGCAGATCGTCGTCGAACGCCAGCTGCAGGACGCCGGGCTGTCGCGCCACGACCTCGGGCGCAAGAATTTCGTCGCCCAGGTCTGGGACTGGAAGGCCAGTTCGGGCGCCACCATCACGCGCCAGATGCGGCGCATGGGCGACAGCGTCGACTGGAGCCACGAGTACTTCACGATGGACGAGAAGCTCTCGACCATCGTCACCGAAACCTTCGTCAGGCTCTACGACGACGGGCTGATCTACCGCGGCAAGCGGCTGGTGAGCTGGGATCCGGTGCTGAAGTCGGCGGTGTCGGACCTGGAAGTCGTCAGTGAAGAAGAGGACGGCTTCCTGTGGCTGATCCGCTACCCGCTGGAAGACGGCTCGGGCGACCTGGTGGTGGCCACGACGCGGCCCGAGACGATGCTCGGCGACACCGCCGTGATGGTGCACCCGGACGACGAACGCTACACGGCACGGGTCGGCAAGAACGTGCGCCTGCCGCTCGCCGACCGGCTGATCCCGGTCATCGCCGACGACTACGTCGACCGCGCGTTCGGCACCGGCGTCGTGAAGGTCACGCCGGCGCACGATGCCAACGACTACGCCGTCGGCCAGCGCCACAAGCTGCCGATGATCGGCGTGCTGGCGCTGGACGCGACGATCAACGACAACGCGCCCGTGGCCTACCGCGGGCTGGACCGCTTCGTCGCACGCAAGAAGGTCGTTGCCGACCTCGACGCCCTGGGTCTGCTGGTCGAGACGAAGAAGCACAAGCTGCAGGTGCCGCGCTGCGAACGCACCGGCCAGGTCGTCGAGCCGATGCTCACCGACCAGTGGTTCGTCGCCGTCAACAAGGCCGGCGCGGACGGCAAGAGCATCGCCGCCAAGGCGATTGACGCGGTCAGCAGCGGCCAGGTGCGCTTCGTGCCTGAACAATGGGTCAACACCTACAACCACTGGATGAACAACATCCAGGACTGGTGCATCAGCCGCCAGCTGTGGTGGGGCCACCAGATCCCGGCCTGGTACGGCACGGGCGGTGAACTCTTCGTCGCGCGCAGTGAAGACGAAGCGCGCCAGCGTGCTGCGGCCGCCGGCTACAGCGGCGCGCTGACGCGCGACGAAGACGTGCTCGACACCTGGTACTCGTCGGCGCTGGTGCCCTTCTCCACGCTGGGCTGGCCGGAAAAGACGCTCGAACAAGACCTGTTCCTGCCGTCGAGCGTGCTCGTCACCGGCTTCGACATCATCTTCTTCTGGGTCGCCCGGATGATCATGATGACGACGCACTTCACCGGCCAGGTGCCGTTCCGCGACGTCTACATCCACGGCCTGGTGCGCGACGCGCAAGGCAAGAAGATGAGCAAGAGCGAAGGCAACGTGCTCGACCCGGTGGACCTGATCGACGGCATCGAATTGCCGGCGCTGCTGGACAAGCGCAGCACCGGCCTGCGCCGGCCCGAAACGGCGCCGCGCGTGCGCAAGGACACCGAGAAGGAGTTCCCGGCCGGCATCCCCGGCTTCGGTGCCGACGCCTTGCGCTTCACGATGGCCAGCTACGCGAGCCTCGGCCGCAACATCAACTTCGACGCCAAGCGCTGCGAGGGCTACCGCAACTTCTGCAACAAGCTCTGGAACGCGACCCGCTTCGTGCTGATGAACTGCGAAGGCCAGGACTGCGGGCTGAAGGAGCACACGAAGGCCGAATGCCAGCCCGGCGGGCCGTTCCACGGCTACATGAAGTTCTCGCTGGCCGACCGCTGGATCACCGGCGAGCTGCAGCGCGTCGAGGCCGCCGTCGCGCAAGGCTTCGCCGAGTACCGGCTCGACAACGTCGCGAACGCGATCTACGCCTTCGTCTGGGACGAGTACTGCGACTGGTACCTGGAAATCGCCAAAGTCCAGATCGCGAACGGGGGCGAGGGCGAACAGCGCGCGACGCGCCGCACGCTGATCCGCGTGCTCGAGACCGTGCTGCGCCTGCTGCACCCGATCGCCCCTTTCATCACCGCCGAGCTGTGGGAGACAGTGGCGCCGGTGGCCGGGCGCAAGCAGACCGAGACCATCGTCAACGCGCGCTACCCACAGGCCGAGCTGGAGAAGGTTGACCCGGCGGCCGATGCCTGGGTCGCGCAGCTCAAGTCGCTGGCCGCCGTCAGCCGCAACCTGCGCAGCGAGATGAACCTGTCACCGGGCGAACGCGTGCCGCTGCTGACGCAGGGCGACGCCACCTTCGTCGAATCGGCGGCGCCGCTGCTGAAGGCGCTGGCGCGCTTCTCCGAGGTGCGCGTGCTCGACGAAGCCGCCTTCGCCGCTGCGACGCAGGCCGCGCCGGTGGCGATGGCCGGCGCGGTGCGGCTGGCGCTGCATGTCGAGATCGACGTCGCGGCCGAAAAGCTGCGGCTGGACAAGGAGATCGCACGCCTGAAGGGCGAGATCGCGAAGGCCGAGGCCAAGCTCGGCAACGAAAGCTTCGTGGCCCGCGCGCCGGCGGCCGTGGTGCAGCAGGAACAGGCCCGACTGGACGGCTTCAGACAGGCGCTGAGTCGTCTGCAAGATCAGCGAGATCGTCTCGGACCGTCGACTTGAAGTCGGCGCCCGGCGTCCGGCCGCCGAGCAGTTCGTCGATGCGCTTGGCCACGGCCCAGGCGCTGCGCGAGCGCGATTCGAGCGTGGTGCTGGCCACGCGCGGCGTGACCTGCAGCGTGTCCAGATGGCGCAGCGGCCGGCCCGGGTCTAGCATGCCCGGTTCCATGCTGTCGAACCAGGCGGCGGCCAGCCGGCCGCCGGTCAGCGCGTCGGCCAGCGCCTGCTCTTCGAAGACGCTCGAATGCGCCAGGCTGACCAGCACCTGGTTCGGCTTGCAGCCCGACAGCAGCCGCTCGCCGATCAGGCCGCGGTAGCGCGAAAAGTAGGTCAGCAGCACGCAGACGCCATCGCAGCTTTCGACCAGCTCGCGCAACCCCAGCGGCTCCACGCCCCAGCGCGACCACAGGCTGTCCGACGCATGCACCGCCGGGTCGTAGCCGACCACCTGGGCACCGAAAGCGCCGAGCAGCTTGGCCAGCGGCTTGGCCGCCGCCGCCATGCCGACGACGCCGATGCGGGCGCCCGACAGCTCGCGCCCGACGAGCAGCCCTTCGGCACTGATCACCGGCACGCGACGCAACATCTGCAACAGCGCGCCGATGACGAATTCGGCTTCGGCGGTGGCGCTGGCGGTGGCCGGGCGCACGACCTCGATGCCGGCGCGCGAGCAGGCTTCGAGGTCGATGTTCTCGGCGCCGGCCGACAGCCGGCCGACGGCGCGCAGCATCGGCGCCGCATTGACCGCCTGCGCGTCCATCGCCACCGACGGCGGGATGATCATCGAGCGCACCTGGAACAGGCCCTTGCGGAACTCGTGCGGATCCTGCGCCAGATGCGGGGCGTAGCGCACGGCATGGCGCGCGCCCAGCCACTGCAGCACCTCAGGGTCCAACGGTTCGACGATCAACACATCCATGCGTTTGGTGGCATTTGCGCCCGGCCGTCGCCCACGGAGGGCGTGCCACAATGACCTTGGCCGAACTCATTGTATGTAAGTAAATGTTGGTTCAGAAGGCAATATTCCCTGTCGCCGGCCTCGGCACGCGCTTCCTTCCCGCCACCAAGGCGCAGCCCAAGGAAATGCTGCCTGTCGTGGACAAACCGCTGATCCAGTATGCGGTCGAAGAGGCTTACGCAGCCGGCGTGCGCGAGATGATCTTTGTCACCGGCCGGCACAAACGCCCGATCGAAGACCATTTCGACATGACTTTCGAGCTGGAGCATGCGCTGGAGCAGGCGAACAAGCAGGACCTGCTCGACGTCGTGCGCAGCATCAAGCCCGACGACATGGAATGCATCTACGTGCGCCAGGCGCAGGCGCTGGGCCTCGGCCACGCCGTTCTGTGCGGGCAGCGCCTGGTGGGCCGCGAGCCATTCGCGGTGCTGCTGGCCGACGACCTGATGGTTGGCCAGCCGCCGGTGCTCAAGCAGATGGTCGACCAATTCGCCGAGTGGCGGGCGTCGATCCTGGCGGTGCAGGAAGTGCCGGCCGAGCACACCCGGCGCTATGGCATCGTCGACGGCACGCCGGTGAACGAGCGGCTGATCGACGTCACACGCTTCGTCGAGAAGCCGGCGCCGGAAGACGCGCCGTCGCGGCTGGGCGTGGCCGGGCGCTACATCCTGACGCCGGGCGTGTTCCACGAGATCGCGACGCAGCCGCGCGGCGTGGGCGGCGAGATCCAGCTCACCGACGGCATCGCGTCGCTGCTGCGGCGGGAAAAGGTCTTCGCCTACCGCTACGAAGGCAAACGCTACGACTGCGGCAGCAAGGAAGGTTTCCTCGAAGCCAACGTCGAACTGGCGCTGGCGCACGCCCAGCTCGGGCCGGGCTTCCGCTCGTTCCTGAAGGGGCTGGAGCTGTAGTCCGGTGTCGTGCGGCCCCGCCACGCCGCGAACGCGGCCGAAACAGCGGTGGCTGCGGCGCGCCGGGCCCTAGGTATCGGCGCCTTGCCGTTGCTGGCCATCGCCGCGACGGTGGCAGCACCGGGCACAGTCGCCCTCGAGGCGATGTTCCTCGACTTCGAAAACGGCAACTACGCCAGCGCCTGGGATCTGGAGCGCCGCCTGGCCAACCTGGCGGCGGCCATTCCCCCCAACGACCCCGCCAGCCAACGCCGCTACTGGCGTGCCCATTGCTGGTATCACAAGGTCGGCCAGGACTTCGACAACAAGGACCGCTACGCCGAGCAGCACATCGCCCAGGCCGAGGCCGCCCACGATGACGTGACGGTGGCCGATCTGTCGCTGTGCCGCGGCTATTTCCGCGAAATGGTCGGCGACAGCACGCATGCCATCGCCTACTACAACGCCGCCGTCGAGCGTGCGCGCCGCGTTGGGCGGGCCAAGGTGGTCGCCGACAGTCTGTCGTTCCGCGGCGACCTGCGCGCCAATCTCGGCGACGTGGCATCTGCGGTGCCTGACCTGCTGGAGGCGCAACGCCTGTATGAGACGCTGAAGCTGTCCTTCCTGGGCAACCAGAACCTGGGGCAGATCGCGAATGCCTATTCGCTGGTCGGCGACTTCCAGATGGCCTTGAAGTACCTGGACGCGCAATACAAGGCCTACGAGGCGCAAGCGTACAAGTTCGGCATGCTCACTGCGAAGAGCCAGCTCGGCAAGACCTACAACCAGATGGGACAGTACGAGCAGGCGCTCGCCGCCTACCGCAGCGCGCTGGACATCCGCAGCGGCATGGACGACGGCGGTACTGCCGCACCGTACTGGCTCGGCGTCGGCAGCGCGCTGGCCCGGCTGGGCCGCGCCGGCGAGGCGCTGGCGCCACTGGCGCAGGCGCGCAAGCAGTTGACCGCGGGCAGCAGTGCCGACTTCGTCGAGCTGAACCTGGTCGAAGGCTCGGTGCTGTCGAAGCTGGGGCGCCACCAGGAAGCGCTGCAGCGCTTCGCCGTGGCCGAGTCGGCCCTGGTCGCCGGCAAGAACCTGCGCAGCGAAGTGCAGCTGCACGGAGCGCGCAGCGCCGCCCTGGCCGCGATGGGGCGTGAGCACGAGGCCTACCAGGCGCTGCTGGCGTACACGCGCGGGCGCTGGGCGCTGGACGAGCAGGCGCAGCGCCAGGCCGTCACGCGCATGCGCGTCGCATTCGACCTGGAACGCGCCGAGGCGCAGAACGCGCAGCTGACGGCGCTGGCCGAGGCCCGCGCCGGAGAGGTCGGCGCGCTGCAATCGTCGCGGCACTGGCAACGTCTGTCGCTGGCGCTGCTGGCCGTCATCACCAGCGCGCTGCTGGCTTTCAGCGTCCGCGAGTACCGCCGCTCACGCCGGCTGCGCGTGCTGGCGTTGACCGACGACCTGACCCATTTGGCCAACCGCCGCCATATCCTGCTCGCGGCGCAGGAGGCGCTGGACGAAGCGCGCCGGCTGAAGCGGCCGCTGGCGCTGCTGATCTTCGATATCGACCACTTCAAGCGCGTCAACGACAGCTACGGCCACGACCAGGGGGACCTGATCCTGAAGCGCGTGGCGAACGCCAGCCAGCGCAGCCTGCGCAAGGCCGACCGCATCGGCCGCATCGGCGGCGAGGAGTTCATGGTGGTCCTGCCGCAGGCCGACCTGGCGCAGGCCCAGAGCATTTGCGAGCGCCTGCGAGCGCAGCTGAAGGCCGAGTCGCATGCCGACATCGACCCGGCGCTGGACGTCACCGTCAGCATCGGCCTCGTGCTGGCCGCTGGCGACGGCAGCGACGTGGCCGCCCTGATGAAGCAGGCCGACCTGGCGCTCTACCAGGCCAAGCGCAAGGGCCGCAACCGCGTCGAGGTGTATTCGCCGGACCTGGCCGGCGTCAGCCAGCCCGGCTTGCCTGGCTAGCGCCGGCGCAGCAGGTGCACGAACTCGCCGTTGGCGCTGGTCTGCGCGACGAGTTCGTTGCCGGTCTGGCGCGAAAAGGCCTGGAAGTCGCGTGTCGACCCGGGGTCGGTGGCCACCACCTTCAGCACCTTGCCGCTGGCCATGTCGGCCAAGGCCTTCTTGGCCTTGAGGATCGGCAGCGGGCAGTTCAGGCCGCGGGTGTCGATTTCCTTGTCGAAGTCCATCGCGCCGATTCTACGCACCGGTCGGCGCGCGCGGCGCTCATCACCGAGCGCATCACGGCCTCGATCTGGCGCACGATGCGGCCCCAGTCCAGCCCGAGCGCCGTTTCGCGCGCAGCCCGGCCCAGGGCCCGCGCCGCCGGCGCATCGGCGGCCAGCGCCAGCGCCTGCCGCAAGAAGGCGGCACGGTTGCCGCAAGGCGCGAGCCGGCCGTTGCTGCCGCTGCGGATCAGCTGCCCGGCCGCGGCGTAGTCGTAGGCCAGCACCGGCAGGCCGCTGGCCATGGCCTCGGGCGTGACGTTGCCGAAGGTCTCGGTCAGGCTCGGAAACAGGAACAGATCGCCTGACGCGTAGTGCGCGGCCAGGTCTTCGCCGCTGCGCAGGCCGGCGAACACCGCGTCGGGGCAGCGTGCGCGCAAGGCTTGGCGCAGCGGGCCGTCGCCGACCAGCACCAGGCGCAGCCGCGGCGTCGCCGCACGCATGGCGGCATAGGCGTCGAGCAAGGTGTCGAGGTTCTTCTCCGGCGCCAGGCGGCCGACGCACAGCAGCACGCGGTCGCCAGGCCCGGCGCCCCAGGCCTGGCGCAAGGCTTCGCTGCGCCGCGCCGGGTCGTAGAGTTTCGTGTCGACGCCGCGTGCGACGACCACGGTGCGCTCGAAACCGTTGGCTTCGAGTTCGCGGCGCAGCCCCTCCGTCGGCACCATCGTGCAGCCGGCGCGGTTGTGGAAGTGGCGCAGGTAGCCGACGATGGGCCGGCGCAGCCAGCCGATGCCGTAGTGCCCGCTGTAGGCGTGGAAGTTGGTGCGGAAGTCGGTACTGACCGGCAGACCCAACTGCAAGGCCGCGCGCAGGGCCGACCAGCCGAGCGGCCCTTCGGTCGCGATGTGCACCACGTCGGGCCGTTGCTGCCGCCACTGGTCGAGCAGCCTGCCGAGCGCCGGCAGGCCCATGCGCAGCTGCGGATAGCGCGGGATCGGCAGGCCGCGCAGCGGCAGTTCGCTGTAGCGCTCGGCCGGCTGGCCGACGTCGCCGCGCTCGCGGCGCGGCCGCACCAGTTGCATCTCGTGCCCGCGCGCACGCAGGCCTTCGACCACCTTCGCGATCGTCGTCGAGACGCCGTTGATCTCCGGCGGATAGGTCTCGGTCACGACCGCGATGCGCAGCGAGGGGTCTGGTGTCATGCGTCGATGGTGCCGAGCGATCGCAACAGTTGTGTGACGGTCTTTCGGCCGTCACCGGGAATTCACGACACGCCGTCACCATGCCGCGCGGGCACCAACCCCACAGGAGAGAGCCGTGAACCACTTCTTCGAGACCCTTGCCACCCAGCGCTGGGACGACCACCGCTACTACCACCACAGCCGCATCAACCAGACGCTGCACTTCATCAGCGCCATCAGCTTCGTCTGCGCCTACGCGCTGCTGTTCGTCGACCCGGCGATGGCCGCGATCCTGGCCTGGTGCGTGTCGATGACGACGCGCCAGGCCGGCCACTTCTTCTTCGAGCCACGCGGCTACGACGAGGTCAACCAGGCCACCGACGCGCACAAGGAAGCCATCAAGATCGGCTACAACATCCGGCGCAAGATCGTGCTGATGGCGATCTGGGTCGCCGTGCCGCTGCTGCTGGCGCTGCGCCCGGCAACATCGTTCCAGTCCTTCGTGCATGACGTCGGCATGGCCTGGCTCGCGCTCGGCGCCGGCGGGCTGGTGTTCCGCGTGCTGCAGCTGTGGTGGCAGCAGAACCTGGTGGCGGGCCTGGCCTGGGGTTTCAAGATCCTGACCGACCCGTTCCACGACATCAAGCTGTACCACAAGGCGCCGCTGGCGCTGCTGCGCGGCGAGTGGATCGATCCGATGCTGCATGCCCAGCACCGGAAGTAGATCGCGCTCAGCCGCGGCCGAGCAGCAGCTCGCGCAGGATGCCGCGGCGGATGGCCTTGTCGGTCAGCGCCGGCGGCGCCCAGAACCAGCCGTCGGCCTGCATCTGGCGCGCGGCCGCGATGAAGCGCTCGGCCACGGCGGTGAAGTCCGCGTCGCTGTAGTTCAGGCTGAACACGAGCCGCCCCGTGCCGACCCAGCTCAGAGCCAGCCCATGCGCCCGCAGGTAGAACTGCAGCATCCAGTTGTAGCGCGACGGCTGCGTGTAGAACACGGTCCAGATCGACGACAGGTTGGCCACCTGCACCGGCAGGCCGGCGGCGGCGAGCTGCTCGTTCAGCATCTGGGCGCGCGCGTTCCAGCGTTCGTCCAGGCCGTCGTACAGCGCCCGCACTTCGGGCCGTTCGAGCCGGTCCAGGAACGCACCCATCGCACCCATCACGTAGGGATGCGAGTTGAAGGTGCCGCGCGCGAAGCAGATGTCGGCCGGGCGCTCGGCGCGGAAGCGCTTCATCAGCGCGCGCCGGCCGCAGACCACGCCGATCGGCAGGCCGCCGCCCAGCGTCTTGCCGTAGGTCACCATGTCGGCCTTGACGCCGAAGTATTCCTGCGCGCCGCCCGCGGCGAGGCGGAAACCCACGAAGACCTCGTCGAAGATCAGCACGATGCCGCGTTCGCTGCACACCTGGCGCAACTGCTGCAGCCAGGCGGTGTAGGCGGCGCGGTCGAAGCCGGCGCGGCGCGAGCTGTCGACCAGCGACGAGTCGCCCGCCGCGGCCTTGTTCGGGTGCAGCGCCTGCAGCGGGTTCACCAGCACGCAGGCGATGTCGCGCCGCGTGCGCAGCACGCGCAGCGTGTCGGCGTCCATCTCCTTCAGCGTGTAGGTCTGGCGCGGCGTGACCGGGTTGCCGGGGCCGGGCTGAACGTCTTCCCACCAGCCGTGGTAGGCGCCGCAGAAGCGCACGAGGTGCGTGCGCTTCGTGTGGTAGCGCGCCAGCCGCACGGCCTGCATCACGGCTTCGGTGCCGGACATGTGGAACGACACCTCGTCCAGCCCCGAGATGCGGCGCAGCCGTTCGACGTTGTGCGCCACCACCGGGTGCAAGCTGCCGAGCACAGGCCCCAGGTCCTGCACCCGCGCGCTGCCTTCGGCGATGCAGGCCTTGTAGAAGTCGTTGCCGAAGACATTGACGCCGTAGGAACCGGTGAGGTCGTGGAAGACGTTGCCGTCGAGATCGGTCAGCGTCACGCCGCTCGTGGACTGCACGAAGCTGCCGACCTTCAGATGCTGGCGCAGCAGTTCGCTGTACTGGAAGGGCACGCGGTAGCTGCCGGTGAACTGCAGATCCGACAAGCCGTCTGCCGCCTGTGCCGTGGCCGCCAGCGACAGCGCGAAGCGCTCGCGGTACAGCGCCGACAGCCGCTGCAGCGCGGCGCGGCGCTGGGCCGCGACCGGCGCCGGCGCGCCGTCGGAGTCGAAGAAGCGATCGTCGCCGTAGGCATAGCCGGGCAGCCAGCCCGCCACGCGCTTGGCCATGCGCGAATGGCCGGTCAGCGACGGGTGCTTGGCCAGCGAAAGCTCGAGCCGGCGCTTGGCCAGCGGCAGCGTGGCGGCCAGCGCAGCCAGCGCCAGCGTCGTCAAAGCGATTTGTTCGTTCATGCGGGTTTCTCGTGGAGGACCCGCGATCTGTACTGCAACCCGTTGACAAGCCGATGAAAACCAATGCCCTCCGAGATCGACTGCTGCAGCAGGAAGACCTGAACTTCCTGCTCACCAACCGCGTGCCGCGCATCCTGCTGACGCGCTGCATGGGCTGGTTCAGCCAGATCCGCAGCCCGCTGCTGGCGCGGCTGTCCATCCGCATCTGGCGCCTGTTCACCGACCTGGACCTGAGCGACGCGAAGAAGCAGCGCTTCGACAGCCTGCACGACTGCTTCACGCGCGAACTCGTGCCCGGCGCACGCCCGGTCGACACGGCGGCCGACGTGCTCAGCAGCCCCAGCGACGGCATCGTCGGCGCCTGCGGCGCGGTCGAAGGCCTGGACGTGTTCCAGGCCAAGGGCTTCCCGTACCGGCTGCAAGACCTGTTCGGCAGCGCCGCCGCCGCCGAGCCCTACCGCGACGGCTGCTACGCGACGCTGCGCCTGACGTCGAGCATGTACCACCGCTTCCACGCGCCGCACGACGGCTGCGTCGAGCACGTCACCTACCTCAGCGGCGACACCTGGAACGTGAACCCGATCGCGCTGAAACGCGTCGAGCGCCTGTTCTGCCGCAACGAACGCGCGACGATCCGCCTACGGCTGGCGCACGGCGGCCAGCGCATCACGCTGGTGCCGGTGGCGGCGATCCTGGTGGCCAGCATCCGGCTGCATTGCCTGAACGTGCTGCTGCACCTGCGCTACCGCGGCCCGAACGAGATCCCGTGCAGCGCCGACGTTGCGAAGGGCGACGAGATGGGCTGGTTCCAGCACGGCTCGACGATCATCGTCTTCGCGCCGCGCGGCTTCACGCTGGCCGAAGGCATCGCGCCCGGCGCGGCCATCCGCATGGGCCAGGCGCTGATGCGGCTGCCACAAGACGGTCGCGCGGCCGTCACGCCGGCGTCTTGATCGCCGGCGAACATCGCCTTCCATGCATCGCGACCTGCCGTTCGCCGCCGACGACTCCGTGTCGCCGAGCTTGCGCTTTCGCACGGTCTGGATCTCGGACCTGCACCTGGGCACGCCGGGTTGCCAGGCGGGCCCGCTGCTGGAGTTTCTGCGTGTCGTCGAATGCGAGACGCTGTTCCTGGTCGGCGACATCATCGACGGCTGGCAGCTGCGCCGGCAGTGGTACTGGCCGCAGGCTCACAACGACGTCGTGCAGAAGCTGCTGCGCAAGGCGCGCAAAGGCACGAAGGTGATCTTCGTGCCCGGCAACCACGACGAGTTCGCGCGCCGCTACGTGCAGCACAACTTCGGCGGCGTCGACGTCGCCGACGAATGGATCCACGAAACCGCCGATGGCCGCAAGCTCTGGGTAACCCATGGCGACCTTTTCGACGGCGTCATCCAGTGCGCGAAGTGGCTGGCCTATGTCGGCGACTGGGCCTACGAGCTGACGTTGAAGTTCAACCGCCACCTGAACTCGCTGCGGGCGCGGCTCGGGCTGCCGTACTGGAGCCTGTCGCGCTACCTCAAGCTCAAGGTCAAGCGCGCCGTCAGCTACGTCAGCGATTTCGAGGCCGCGGTCGCACGAGAAGCGCGCCAGCGCGGGCTGGACGGCGTCGTCTGCGGCCACATCCACCACGCCGAGATGCGCGACATCGACGGCGTGCTCTACGCCAACGACGGCGACTGGGTCGAGAGCCTGACCGCGCTGGTCGAGCACGGCGACGGCCGGCTCGAGATCATCGATTGGGCGAGCTGCCTCGCCAGCCCGTCCAGCGTGACGGACGAGCAGCCGGCCCTGGCCTGACGGCACGGGGCCTGCGCGTCAGCGCGACGGCAGCTCGATGAAGCGCGGCTCGTGGCCGCGAGCGCGCAGCCAGTCGGCCAGCGCGTAGCCGGTGCCAGCCGGCCAGCAGCGCACCGTGTCGGGCGTGTACAGCCGGTACTCGACGAGTTCGGGCGACAGCTTGATCTCGCCGCGTGCCACCGCGTGGTAGGCGACGATGACCTGGTTCATGCGCTGGAAGTCGTAGACGCCGATCAGGTCCAGCGAGTCGACGCTCAACGAAGTCTCTTCGGCGACTTCGCGCGCGATGCCTTCCTGCGGCGTTTCGCCCGCTTCCATGAAGCCGGTGATCAGGCCGAACCAGCGGCCCGGCCACGCGGCGTTGCGCGCCAGCAGCAACTGGCCGTCGCGGTCGGCGCATTCGATGACGGCAGCGAGCACCGGCGTCGGGTTGTTCCAGTGCGTCCAGTTGCAGGCGGGGCAGCGCAGGCGCTCTTTCGGGCCGCCGTCTTCGTCGGCGGTGCGCAGTTCCAGCGCCGTGCCGCAGTGGGTGCAGAAGCGTGCTTCGTACTTCATGTGGACCCCTCGCCCGCGGAGTACCGCGGTCGATCCCCCAAGGGGATGGAGCCCGGCTTGGGGCGGCCCGGCGCCGGGCTCATGCGGGGAACACGCCGGTGGACAGATAACGGTCGCCGCGGTCGCAGACGACGAAGACGATGGTCGCGTTCTCGACCTGCTTGGCGATCTGCAGCGCGACCCGGCAGGCGCCGGCGGCCGAGATGCCGGCGAACAGGCCTTCTTCGCGCGCCAGCCGGCGCACCGTGTCCTCGGCGTCGGCCTGGCTGACGAGCACCAGCTCGTCGACGAAGGTCGGGTCGTAGATCTTCGGCAGGTAGGCTTCGGGCCACTTGCGGATGCCCGGGATGCGCGAGCCTTCGGCGGGCTGCGCGCCGATGATCTTCACATCCGCGCGCTGCTCCTTCAGGTAGCGCGAGACGCCGGTGATCGTGCCGGTGGTGCCCATCGCACTGACGAAGTGCGTCACGCGCCCGGCGGTGTCGGCCCAGATCTCGGGGCCGGTGGTCTCGTAGTGCACACGCGGGTTGTCGGCGTTGGCGAACTGGTCGAGCACGCGGCCCTTGCCGTCCTGCTGCATCTGCTCGGCCAGGTCGCGCGCGTATTCCATGCCGCCCGAGCGAGGCGTCAGGATCAGCTCGGCGCCGAAGGCCTTCATCGTCTGCGCGCGTTCGACCGACAAGTCCTCCGGCATGATCAGCAGCATGCGGTAGCCGCGGATCGCCGCGGCCATCGCCAGCGCGATGCCGGTGTTGCCCGAAGTGGCTTCGATCAAGGTGTCGCCGGGCTTGATCTCGCCGCGCTCCTCGGCGCGCCGGATCATGCTGATCGCCGGCCTGTCCTTCACCGAGCCGGCCGGGTTGTTGCCTTCGAGCTTGCCGAGGATGACGTTGCCCCGGCGCTCGTTGTCGGCGCCGGGCAGGCGCTGCAGCCGCACCAGCGGCGTGGCGCCGATGGCATCTTCCAGGGTCTTGTAAACCGGTGCGGCCGATTGGGCCATTGGCAACTCCTCACGAACTCTTCCACCAACCGGGAATTGTCGCAGTCCGGCGCGGGGCTTGCTTGGAGGCCCCATGCCATAATCCCGCGGCCTTGCCATCGGCAGCCTTCAAGCCCCCGTGACGAAATCGGTAGACGTAGCGGATTCAAAATCCGCCGCCGCAAGGCGTGCCAGTTCGAGTCTGGCCGGGGGCACCAGCGGGACACGCCTTCAGCAGCTGCCCTTGCCCTAATCCATGCCGCCGATCCCACCCGTCACCAAGACCTTGATGTTGATCTGCACGGCGATCTTCTGCCTGCAGTACTTCGTTCCGCTGGCGCAGTGGTTCGCGCTGTGGCCGCTGGCCAGCGACCTGTTCTGGCCCTGGCAGGTCGTCACCTACGCCTTCCTGCACGGCGACGAATTCCACATCTTCTTCAACATGCTCGGCCTGTGGATGTTCGGCTCCGAGCTGGAACGCCTGTGGGGCGACAAGCGCTATCTGCAGTTCCTGCTGGCCGGCGTGCTGGCGGCAGCGGCGGCGCAGTTGCTGATCACGGCCTTGACCGGTTCCCGCACGCCCACCGTCGGCGCGTCGGGCGGGCTGTTCGCGCTGCTGCTGGCCTTCGGCATGCTGTTCCCGAACCGCATCATCATGCCGCTGTTCCCGCCGATCCCGATGAAGGCGCGCACCTTCGTCATCCTGTTCGGCGCCATCGAACTGGCGCTGGGCCTGTACGGCCGCAGCGGCGTGGCGCACTTCGCCCACCTCGGCGGCATGGTCGGCGGCTTCCTGATGATTCGTTACTGGCGGCGTCAGCCGCCCTTCGGTTCGCGCCGCCGATAGCGTCGAAAATGGCCCTGGCGCGGCCAGGGTCCGCTTCAGCGATCATGCTGAGCACTGGACCGGGCTGCGAGGGGCTGTCATGCGCAGGTGGTTGAACAAGACGCTGGTTTCGCTGCTGCTGGCCGCCGGCGCCGCGCTCGCCGCCGACGAACCGTCCATCGAAGCCCAGTCGCGCGCCCTGTCGCGTGCCAGCGATGCCGTCCTCGGCTTGCGCGCCCAGGCCGTCGAAGACGCGCGCTCGGCCAAGACGCTGGGCACCGAGCGCCAAGGCTCGGGCGTGCTGATCGCCGCCGACGGGCTGGTGCTGACGATCGGCTACCTGATCCTCGAGGCCGAGCAGGTCGACCTCGTCACCGACGACGACCGGCACATCCCGGCGCGCGTGGTCGGCTACGACGTCGCCACCGGCTTCGGCCTGGTGCAGGCGCTGGCCCCGCTGCGGCTGACGCCGGCGCCGCTGGGCGACGCGGCCGCGCTGCGCACGAGCGAGACACTGGTCATCGTCAGCGGCGGCGAAGAAGGCGCCGTCGGGCCGGCCCGGCTGGTGTCGCGGCGGCCGTTCTCGGGCTACTGGGAATACCACGTCGACGCTGCGCTGTTCACGGCGCCGCCGCGCAGCGACCACAGCGGCGCCGGCCTGTTCAACCTGCGCGGTGAGCTGGTCGGCATCGGCTCGCTGGTGGTCGCCGACGCGCAAGGCCCCGACGCCGGCCGCCAGCCGGGCAACATGTTCGTGCCGATCGACCTGCTCAAGCCCATCCTCGGCGAGCTGCGCGAACGCGGCAGCTCGCGGGCCAGCGCGCGCGCGTGGATCGGCATCAACTGCGTCGAACAAGGCGGCGAGATCCGCGTCGCGCGTGTCAATGACGACAGCCCGGCCGACGTCGCCGGCCTGCAGCCCGGCGACCGCATCCTGCGCATCGACGGCACCGACGTGGCGCGGCTCGAAGAGTTGTGGAAACGGCTGTGGGCCGGCGGCCGCCCCGAGCGCGAAGTCACGCTCGACATCGAACGCGGCGGCGAGCGCCAGACGCTGAAGCTGCAGTCGGTGGATCGGGCGAAGACGCTGCGCCGCGCGCAGGGCATCTAAGCAGGCCTCAATCAGGCCTAAATCCCGTCGGCAACCGTCGGGTAGCGCAGGCGCAGGCGCAGCTCGCGCTTCAGCCGCACGTTGCGCAGCCGGCGCGATTCGTTCATGAAGCTGAGCTGCAGCGACGACAGCCGGGCCTGCGCTTCGTCACGCGTGATGCGCGGCGGCCGCGGCAGGCCGCAGAGATCCGCGGCCAGGTCGAAGTAGTCACCCATCTTCAGCCCGCTGTCGTCGCTGGCGTGGTAGACGCGCTGCGCCGCGCCACGGCACAGCGCGGCGACGCAGGCACGCGCCAGGTCGTCGGCATGGATGTGGTTGGTGTAGACGTCCTCGGCCGCCGCCAGCACCGGCGTGCCGCGCTGCAGGCGTTCACGCGGGTGGCCGCCGGGGCGATCGGCGGCATAGATGCCCGGGATGCGCAGCACGCTGACGCGCACACCGCTGCGGCGGCCGAACCAGCGCAGCTGCGCTTCGGCATCGACGCGCCGGCGCGCCCGCGCGCTGGCCGGGGCGACGGCCCGTGTCTCGTCGAACAGCGCGCCGCCAGCATCGCCGTAGACGCCGCTGGTGCTGGCGTAGACCAGCGTCTGCACACGGCCACCGCGCGCCAGCGCACGCAGCAGCGCGCGCGTGCGTGGGTCGTCGTCGCCGGCGGCCGGCGGCGGCGCCAGGTGCAGCACCGCGTCGGCCAGGGCGCCCAGCCGGCCCAGCGTTCGGGCTTCGTCGAGGTTGCCGAGCAGCGGCACCGCACCCAGCGCGCGCAGCGCGGCACAGCGCTCGGGCGACGAGGTCAGCGCCAGCAGCCGCCAGCGGCCTTGCAGCAGCTTCAGCACGCGGCAGCCGACATCGCCGCAGCCGATAATCAACAAAGTGGGGCGTGGCATGGACCTGGGCAAAATGCGGAAAGACGAGTTTACGTACCGCGCTTCAATGAGCTTCAACATCACCCTGCATCCGGCGGAACGCCAGTTCGGCGTCGAACGCGACGAGGCCATCCTGGCCGCTGCCATCCGCCAGGGCATCGGCCTGCCCTATGGCTGCCGCGACGGCGCCTGCGGCTCGTGCAAGAGCAAGCTGCTCGAAGGCCGCGTCATCCACGGCGCACACCAGCTGAAGGCGCTGTCGCTGGCCGAAGAAGAGGCCGGCTTCATCCTCACCTGCTGCGCGACGCCGCAGACCGACTGCGTCGTCGAAGCGCGCAGCGTGCCCGGCGCCGGCGAATACCCGGTGCTGAAGATGCCGACGCGCGTGCTGGCCATCGAACGCGCCGCGCCCGACGTGGCCGTGCTGAAGCTGCAGCTGCCGGCGAACCAGCACCTGCAGTACCGCGCCGGCCAGTACATCGAGTTCATCCTTCGTGACGGCGCGCGGCGCAGCTACAGCATGGCCAACGCGCCGGGCCGGCTGGGCAGCCCGCCGGCGATCGAGCTGCACATCCGCCACATGCCCGGCGGCAAGTTCACCGACCATGTCTTCGGCGCGATGAAGGAGAAGGAGATCCTGCGCCTGGAAGGACCGTTCGGCAGCTTCTTCCTGCGCGACGAGTCGACCAAGCCGGTGGTGCTGCTGGCCAGCGGCACCGGCTTTGCGCCGATCAAGGCCATCGTGCAGCAGATGCAATCGCAGGGCAGCCAGCGCGACGCCGTGCTGTACTGGGGCTGCCGGCGCAAGGCCGACCTGTACCAGCACGACTGGTGCGTCGAAGCCGCCGCTGCGATGCCGAACCTGCGCTACGTGCCGGTGCTGTCGGAAGCGACGGCCGAAGACGCCTGGACCGGCCGCACCGGCTTCGTGCACCAGGCCGTGATGGGCGACCGGCCCGATCTGTCCGGCCACCAAGTCTATGCCTGCGGCGCGCCGGTGATGGTCGACTCGGCGCAGCGCGACTTCGTGGCCCGCTGCGGCCTGCCTGAAGACGAGTTCTATGCCGACTCGTTCACGTCCGAAGCCGACAAGCATGGAGCGATGGCATGAGCCCGCCGGGCCGCCCCAAGGGCTCATACCGGAGTGCGCAGCACGAAGGTCTTGTAGTTGGCTGGCGCCGACGTGAAGTTCTCGCCGCTGGTGCACTGCTGGCCACGCCCGCCTTCGCCCAAGGCCGCGTCATCCGCCTCGTCGTGCCCTACCCGCCCGGCGGGCCGCTGGACATCGTTGCGCGCGCCTTGGCCGAACGCGTCAAGGACAGTCTGGGCACGGTGGTCGTCGAGAACCGGCCCGGCGCCGGCGGCAACCTCGGTGCCGACCTCGTCGCGAAGGCTGCGCCCGACGGCAACACCCTGGTCATGGGCGCCGTCGCCACGCATGCCATCAACCCGTGGCTGTACAGCAAGATGCCGTACGATGCGGCGCGCGACTTCACGCCGATCACGCTCGTCGCCCAGGTGCCGAACGTGCTGGTGATGAACGCCGACAGCGCGGCGCGGCTGAAGATCGAACGCTTCGCCGACCTGGTGGCCTACGCGAAGAAGAACCCCGGCAAGCTCAACTACGGCTCCGGCGGCAACGGCAGCGCCGGCCACCTGGCGGGCGAGATCTTCAAGGCGCAGGCGGGGCTCTTCATCGTGCACATCCCGTATGCCGGCGGGCCGCCGGCGCAGCTGGCGCTGGTCAGCGGCCAGATCGACTTCAACTTCGACAACCTCGCCGCGGCTTCAGCCAACATCAAGAGCGGCAAGCTGAAGGCGCTGGCCGTCACGACCGCGAAACGTTCCAGCGCCATGCCGGAGCTGCCGACCGTCGCCGAGTCCGGCCTGCCCGGTTTCGACGTCGGCACCTGGTTCGGCCTGTTCGGCCCGGCGAAGCTGCCGGCCGACGTGGCATCGCGGCTGAACAAGGCCTTCGTCGACGCACTCGCCACGCCCGAGCTGAAGGCGCGGCTGGCGACGCTGATGGCCGAGCCGTCGCCGACGACACCGGAACAGTTCAGCACCTTCGTCAAAGCCGAACTGGCGAAGTACGAGCGCGTCGTGAAGGCCAGCGGCGCGAAGATCGACTAGCGCGACCCCTTAGGACATGTCCTACGCCGCGATCGGACGCCACCCGGCACCGTGCGACGAGCTCTCCGACAGCATCCCCGAGCACTGCGCCTTAGATTGGCGGTGTGTGCTTGTGACGTCCAAGGAGACCTGAATGAACACCACGTATCGCCAATCGTTGTCCCGCCCGGCCTGGGTTCTGCTGGTCCTGGGCACTGCACTGACCTGCACGTCGGCTCTGGCCGAAAAGACCACCACGCATGCCCAGAACATGGCGCAGTACCAGCAAGACCGCGCCGAGTGCATGAAGGGGCAGACGAATCAGAGCCGCGAAGACTGCCTGTACGAAGCCCGCTCGGTGCTTCGCGATGCCGAGAAGGGCACGCTCGACGACGGCAAGACGGCACGCGACCTCGCGCGCAACCAGCGCCTGCGTTGCGACCCGCTGCCGGTCGAAGAGCGCAAGGACTGCATGGCGCGCATGGCCGGCCAGGGCACCATCAGCGGCAGCGCCGAAAGCGGCGGCATCCTGCGCGAACTGGTGACGATCGAACCCGCGCCGACCACCACCACCAAGTAGACGCTCCGGCGCGCTACTCGCCGAGGTACGCTGCCCTGACCTTCGGGTCGGCGAGCAGCGCCTTGGCCTCGCCGCTCATCGTGACTTCGCCCGAGTCCATGACGTAGCCGCGATTGGCCAGCCCGAGTGCCCGGCTGGCGTTCTGCTCGACCAGCAGCACCGTCGTGCCGCGGCTGTGGATGTCGGCCACGACCTCGAAGATCTTGTCGACCATGATGGGCGACAAGCCCATCGACGGCTCGTCGAGCAGCAACACCTTGGGCCGTGCCATCAGCGCCCGGCCCATCGCCAGCATCTGCTGCTCGCCGCCGCTCATCGTGCCGGCGAGCTGGTTGCGCCGCTCCTTCAGCCGCGGGAAGATCGCGAACACCTTGTCGATGTCGGCGTCGATCTCGGCGTCATCGCGCACGAAGGCGCCCATCTGCAGGTTCTCGGTGATCGTCATGCGCGTGAAGGTGCCGCGCCCCTCGGGCACCATCACCAGCCCCTGCTTGACCAGCTCCCAGGCACCCTGCCCCTTGATCGGCTTGCCGAGGAATTCGATGCTGCCGTCGGCCACCGGCTGGGTGCCGGTGATCGCCTTCAGCGTCGTCGTCTTGCCCGCGCCGTTGGCGCCGATCAGGCTCACCAGTTCACCCTGGTTGACCTCGAAGCTCACGCCCTTGACGGCCTGGATGCCGCCGTAGGCGACCTTCAGGCCGGTGACTTTCAACATCGTCGTCGTCATGTGCGTGCGCCCTTCAATGCTGCCCAGCGCCGAGGTAGGCCTCGATCACCTTTTCGTTCTTCTGCACGTCCGCCGGCGTGCCTTCGGCGATCTGCTTGCCGTAGTCGAGCACGGTGACGCGGTCGCACAGGCCCATCACCAGCTTCACGTCGTGTTCGATGAGCAGGATCGTGCGGCCGTCCTTGCGGATGCGGTCGATGAGTTCGCGCAGCACCACCTTCTCGGTGGCGTTCATGCCGGCGGCCGGCTCGTCCAGCGCGATCAGCTTCGGGTCGGTGGCCAGCGCGCGCGCGATCTCGAGCCGGCGCTGGTCGCCGTAGCTCAGCGTGCGGGCCTTGTATTCGCTGAACTTGCCGATGCCGACGTAGTCGAGCAGCTCCTGCGCGCGCTTGGCGATCTCGGCTTCTTCGTGCTTGAAGCCGGGCGTGCGGAAGACGGCGCCGATCAGCCCCGAATGCGTGCGCACGTGGCGGCCGACCATCACGTTCTCCAGCGCCGTCATCTCGGCGAAGAGGCGGATGTTCTGGAACGTGCGCGCAATGCCGGCCTTGGCCACTTCGTGCACCGCCGCCGGCTTGTAGGTCTGGCCGCCGAGCTGGAAGCTGCCCGAGTCGGGGATGTACAGCCCCGTGATGACGTTGAAGAAGGTGGTCTTGCCGGCGCCGTTGGGGCCGATCAGGCCGTAGACCTGGCCGGCCAGGATGGTGATGCCGACGTCGGACAGGGCCTGCAGCCCGCCGAAGCGCTTGGAGACGCCTTGCACCTCGAGAACTTTGTCTGCCATGGTGTGCGTCTCCTTCAGCGCGTGTTGGTCGGCGCCGGGGCGGCCTTGCCGTGTTCCGGCGATGGCCACAGGCCGCGCGGGCGCACCAGCATGATGGTGATCATCGCCAGCGCGATCAGCAGCTGGCGCAGGATCGACGAATCGAGGCGGCCGCCGGTCATTTCCTGCAGCGGGCCGGCAACGTAGCGCAGCACTTCGGGCAGCGCCGACAGCATCACCGCGCCGAGGATGACGCCCGGGATGTGGCCCAGGCCGCCGAGCACGATCATGGCCACGATCATCACGCTCTCGTTGAGCGCGAACGACTCGGGCGACACGAAGCCCTGGAAGGCCGCGAACATCGAGCCCGAGACGCCGCCGAAGGTGGCGCCCATGCCGAACGCGAGCAGCTTCATGTTGCGCGTGTTGATGCCCATGGCCTTGGCCGCGATCTCGTCTTCGCGGATCGCCATCCAGGCGCGGCCGATGCGCGAACGCTCGAGCCGGAAGCAGATCACCACGCTGAACACCACCAGCGCCAAGAACAGCCAGTAATACAGCGTGACCGAAGGAATGGCGAAGTCGCCGATGTGCTTGGTCTTGCCGAAGTCGAAGCCGAACAGGTTCATGCCGTCGATGCGGTCCAGCCCGCGCGGCCCGTTCGTGATGTTGATCGGCTGCTCGAGGTTGTTCATGAAGACGCGGATGATCTCGCCGAAGCCGAGCGTCACGATCGCGAGGTAGTCGCCGCGCAGCTTCAGCACCGGCGTGCCGAGCAGCACGCCGGCGATCGCCGCCAGCCCGGCGGCCAGCGGTATCACGCCCCACACCGGCGTGTGCATGCCGCTGGGCAGCAAGGCCTTGGCGATCCACTCGAAGTTCTCGATCAGGTGCGGGCTGGCCAGCAGCGCGTACATGTACGCGCCCACCGCGTAGAAGGCGACGTAGCCCAGGTCCAGCAGCCCGGCGTAGCCGACGACGATGTTCAGACCCAGCGCCAGCAGCACGTACAGCAGCGCCAGCGCCAGGATGCGCACCCAGCCGGAGCCGAACTGCTGCGCGAACAGCGGCAAGGCGATGAGCGCCAGCGCTGCGACGAGGAAGAGGATTCGTTTCTTGTCCATGTCGAGGGTTCCCGTCAGGCGCGGTCGGCGACGCGTTCGCCGAGCAGGCCGGAAGGCCGCAGCGTCAGCACCAGGATGAGGGCCAGGAAGGCGAAGATGTCAGCGTACTGGCTGCCGAGCACGCCGCCGGTGAGTTCACCGAGGTAGCCCGCGCCGATGGCCTCTACCAGGCCGAGCAGGATGCCGCCGACCACCGCGCCGGCGAGGTTGCCGATGCCGCCCAGCACCGCCGCGGTGAAGGCCTTCAGCCCGGGCAGGAAGCCCATCGAATGCTGCACGGTGCCGTAGTTGGCGGCCCACATGACGCCGGCCACCGCGGCCAGCGCGGCGCCGATGATGAAGGTGGCCGAGATGACCATGTCCGGGCGCACGCCCATCAAGGCCGCCACGCGCGGGTTCTCGGCCGTGGCACGCATCGCGCGGCCGAGCTTGGTGCGGTTCACCAGGTACATCAGCCCGGCCAGGATCACCGCCGTCAGGCCCAGGATCAGGCATTGGGTGACGCTGATGACGGGGCCGCCCAGGTCGATCGGCGTGGTCGGCAGCAGCAGCGGATACGGCTTCGGGTTGGGCTTCCAGATGATCATCGCGATCGTCTGCAGCAGCAGGCTCATGCCCATGGCCGTGATCAGCGGCGCCAGCCGCGGTGCGCTGCGCAGCGGCCGGTAGGCCAGCTTCTCGATCGTGAAGTTCAGCGCCGAGCAGACGATGATGGCCGCGATCAGCGAGATCAGCATCATCAGCCAGCCCGGCATGCCTGAGTCGGCGAACAGCGTCACCACCGTCCAGCTGGTTAGTGCGCCCACCATCAGCACCTCGCCATGCGCGAAGTTGATCAGGTTGATGATGCCGTAGACCATCGTGTAGCCCAGTGCCACCAGCGCATACATGCTGCCCAGCACGAGGCCGTTGATGATCTGCTGGAAGAAAGTTTCCATTCGGGGGAGTCTCCGGGTTGGGGCGCTTCCACCATGCGCCCGCTAGGACCTAGCAAGAAGCCGGCCGCGCTCAGAAATTGTAGGGGTCGGTTTTTTGCGACCAGGGCCGGGCTTACCCCCTTCCATCGGGCGCGAATCTCCGGTCAGAAGATGATCTAGCGCGGCGTCCGGGCCTCGGCATCGAGCCGGCGCAGCTCCGCCAGCCGCTCGCCGATGCGCGCTTCCAGGCCGCGCGGGGCGGGCTCGTAGAAGCGCTTTTCACCGATGCCGTCGGGCAGGTAGCGCTCGCCGGCGGCATAGGCACCGGGCTCGTCGTGGGCGTAGCGGTAGCCCTCGCCATGGCCCAGGCTCTTCATCAGCTTCGTCGGCGCGTTGCGCAGCCGGTCGGGCACCGGGCGGCTGCCGTCGCGCTTGACGAAGTCGCGCACCGCGCTCCACGCCGTGTAGACGGCGTTGGACTTCGGCGCGATCGACAGGTAGACGACGGCTTCGGCCAGGGCCAGGTCGCCTTCGGGCGAGCCCAGGCGTTCGTAGACCTCGGCCGCATCCAGCGCCAGGCGCAAGGCGCGCGGGTCGGCCAGGCCGATGTCTTCGATCGCCATGCGCACGATGCGTCGCGCCGCGTAGCGCGGGTCGGCGCCGCCGTCCAGCATGCGCGCCAGCCAGTACAGCGCGGCATCGGGGTCGGAGCCGCGCACCGACTTGTGCAAGGCGGAGATGGCGTCGTAGAACTGGTCGCCGCCCTTGTCGTAGCGGCGCAGCATCTCGCCCAGGGCGCGTTCGAGCCGGGCTTCGTCGAGCTCGGCCGCGCCCGGCGCCGATGCGACCAGGTTCTCGTAGGCATTCAGCAGCCGCCGCGCATCGCCGTCGGCATGGCCGACGAGCTGCTGGCGCGCGCCGTCGGTCAACGGCGGCGCGCCGAGCAAGGCTTGCGCGCGGGCCAGCAGCGACACCAGGTCTTCGTCGGCCAGCGGCTTGAGCACGAACACCGTGGCGCGCGACAGCAGCGCCGAATTGACCTCGAACGACGGGTTCTCGGTGGTCGCGCCGATGAAGGTGAACAGCCCCGACTCGACATGCGGCAGGAAGGCGTCCTGCTGCGCCTTGTTGAAGCGGTGCACTTCGTCGACGAAGACCACGGTGGCGCGGCCCTGGCCGCGTTGCGCCTTGGCCTGCTCGACCGCGTCGCGGATGTCCTTCACGCCGGCCAGCACCGCCGACAGCACGACGAACTGCGCGTCGACCGCGCCGGCGACCAGCCGCGCCAGCGTCGTCTTGCCGACGCCGGGCGGGCCCCACAGGATCATCGACGGGATGCGGCCGCTGTCGAAGGCGACGCGCAAGGGCCGGCCGGGGCCGAGCAGGTGCTGCTGGCCGATGACTTCGTCCGGCGTCGTCGGCCGCAGCCGTTCGGCCAGCGGCACCGATGCGGGCACGGCGTCGGCGCTGTCGAACAGTGAATCCTGGGCGCTCATCGCGCCATTGTCGCAGTGGCGCCGGTCAGGCCGGCGCGACGTTCGGCTCCAGCAGCAGCTGCTGCACCTGGGCCGGGCTCAGCGGCCGCGACAGCAGGTAGCCCTGGCCGATGGTTGCGCCCAGAGCGCGCAGCTGGGTCAGCTGTTCGTGCGTCTCGATGCCTTCGGCGACGACCTGCTTGTTCAGCGAACGGCCGAGCGAGATCACCGTGCGCACGATCTCCAGGTTCTGCCGGCTCTTGTCCATGCCGATGACGAACGAGCGGTCGATCTTCAGGCAGTCGAAGGGCAGCGTGCTCAGGTAGGCTAGCGACGAATAGCCGGTACCGAAGTCGTCGATGCCGAGCTTGACGCCGAGCTCGCACAGTTCGGCCAAGGCGCGCAAGGCCTGGTCGCGGTGTTCCATCAGCGTGCTCTCGGTGATCTCCAGCACCAGCAGGTGCGGCGGCAGGCCGTGGCGCTGCAGCACCTCGCGCACGTGCGGCACGAAGTGCGGCTGCGCCAGGTCCTTGCCGGAGACGTTGACATGCATCACCAGGTCGCGGTGCTCGGGCTGCTGCTGCCACCACTGCGCATGCTGGCGCGCGGCTTCGTCGATGGCCCAGGCGGTGAGCGCTTCGATGCAGCCGGTCTCTTCGGCCAGGGCGATGAAGACGCCCGGGCTGATCGAGCCGCGCACCGGGTGCGTCCAGCGCGCCAGCGCCTCGAAGCCGTTGAGCCGGTGCGGCTCCAGTTCATACAGCGGCTGGTAGGCCAGCGACAGCTGCCCTTCGCCGATGGCCTGGCGCAGGTCCGATTCGAGCTGCAGCTTGTGGCCGAGCTGCTCGTGCAGGCTGGCATCGAACAGCGCCAGCCGCCCCTTGCCGCCGGCCTTGGCCTGGTACATCGCGAGGTCGGCGTCGCGCAGGATCTCGTCGGGCTCGCGATAGCCCATGTCGCTGAAGGTCAGGCCGATGCTGGCTTGCGGCCGCACGTCGGTGCCGTTGATCTGCGCCGGCTTGCCCAGCGCCTGCAGCAGCCGCTCGCCCAGGCGCACCGCGTCGTCGTGCTGCGTCGTGTCTTCGAGCAGGATCGCGAACTCGTCGCCGCCCAGCCGCGCCACCAGGTCCTTGGGCCGCACGCCGGCCGACAGGCGCCGGCCGACTTCCTTCAGCAGCTCGTCCCCGGCCGGGTGGCCGAGGCTGTCGTTGACGATCTTGAAGCGGTCCAGGTCGAGCATCATCACCGCGAAGCTGGCGCGCCGGTCGGTGCGGCTGCGCTCGACGGCCACGCTCAGCCGTTCGTTGAAGCAGTTGCGGTTGGCCAGGTCGGTGAGCGAGTCGTGGTATGCGATGTGGCGCAGCTCGCCTTCGGCGCGCCGGCGCGAGCTGATGTCGTGCAACTGGTAGATGAGGCCGGCACCCAGCGCGCCCTGGTCGTCGAACAGAGCGCAATGCAGCGAAATCCAGGTCTCGCGCTGGTCGGCGCCCAGGCAGCGCAGCTCGATCGAGAACTGCTCTTCGTGGCGCGCCAGCACGCCGGCGACGTGGCGCTCCAGCAGCCCGGCATCGCCGGCATGCAGCAGGCTGCGGAACGGCCGCTTCAGCAGGCCGGGCTCGACATAGCCGAGCAGCTCGTGCAAGGCCTGGTTGGCCTGCAGGATCTCGCCGCGCGTGGACACGATGGCCATGCCGATCGAGGCCTGCGAGAACGCCGAGTGGAAGCGTTTCTGGTTCTGCTGCGCGTCGAGCTCGGCCGCCGCGACGCGCGCTTCCTGCGCGCCGTGCTCGGCGATCTGCTGGCGGAAGTGCGCCCGCAGCAAGGCCAGCGACAGCCCGATGACGAGCACGCCAACGGCCACCGCCGAACGCCCGAACTGCTGCGCATTCAGCGACAGCATGCCGGCCAGCACCGCCGACACCAGGTGCAGCGTGCCGACCCAGCTGCTGCTGCCGAACCATTCCGGCAGGCTCAGGTGCATGCCGCGCTTGAGGAAGATCACCTGCATCAGCGCCGTCGTGCTGACGATGCAGTAGACGATGGCCGCCGCGGCCAGGGCCGCCAGGTGCGCTGCGGCAACCGGCAGGCCGGCTGCGGCCAGCCCGCCCTGCGCGGCTTCGAACAGCGTGCCGGCCAGCATCATCGCCACCGCGCCGCTGGCCGGCGTCGCGACCCGGCTGGTCAGACGTGCCGACGTGCGGAAGGCGCCGATCAGCCCTTCGAGTGCCGCGCCGAACACGGCCGCGTCCACGCCGTACAGCGCCAGCAGCAGGAAGTTGACGATGTCGCCGGTGGCGATCGAATGTTTGCTGCGCGGGATCTGGATCGGGAACGCCGCAGCGGCCGCCACCATCAGCAGCCAGCCGGCGATCTGCCAGCGTTCGCCGCCGCCGGCCATGCCGATGCGCCAGGTCGCCAGCGCCAGCGCCGCGCTGCCGGCGATGGCCAGCGCCAGCCAGAACCGCGTTGCCGCCGGGTTGTAGTCGAACAGATGGGCGCGGCGAAAGCCGGCCCACGCACCGCCACGCGCCGGTTCCGAAGGCCGCGCCGGCTCCATGGGCTCAGCGCTCGCCGGTCAGGCTGGTGTCGGCCTTGGACGCCGGATCGATCACGCTCTCGCTGAGGATGAAGCCTTCGCTGAGGATGAAACCCTCGCTCAGAATGAAACCTTCGCTGAGGATGAATCCTTCACTGAGGATGAAGCCTTCGCTCAGGATGAAGCCTTCGCTGAGGATGAAACCCTCGCTCAGAATGAAGCCTTCGCTGAGGATGAAGCCGTTGCCGCTGACGGCCTGGTCCGACAGCAGCGAAGTCGGCGCGAACGGCCCGGCCGCCAGCGCGGCGCTGCTGCCGTCGATGCGCTGCACGTCGGTCGTCACCAGGCGCTGGCTGCCGCTGATGCGGGCCTCGCTGATCGAACGCGGCACTGTCGACAGCGGCCAGGTGGCCACCGAGCTGCGCAGCACGACCTGGCGCGCCCAGGTCAGCGTCGGGTCCCAGATCGGCTGGAACTTCGTGAACAGCGCGTCGCCGCTCAGCAGGTGGTTGCCGCCGGCCGTGACCAGGCGGCTCCAGTTGAAGCTCTGGCCATCCACCGTCGACCGCGGCTGCGGCATCGAGCGGCCATAGGCCAGCAGCGAATCGCCCGCGCGCATCTTGCCGGCCACCAGCGCCGAGGCGATGTCGGTGCGCAGCGCCGCCGCCAGGCGCACGGCGCCTTCGACGTTGAGCTGGCCGGCGCCTTGCTGCAGCAGGTTCGCCCCGGGCAGCGGCTGCGCCGTGTATTGCAGGATGGCCTTCACCAGCGGCGGTGTCAGCCCGGGGTTGACCTGCAGCATCAGCGCCACGGCACCGCTGACCGCGGGCGCGGCCACCGACGTGCCGCTCAGCTCCATCAGCGTCTGGTTCGGCGCCTGGCCCGCGCCCGTCACGGCCGCGAGCTGCGGGTTGGTTCGCGCCAGCAGGTTCCAGCTGCCGCGCGTGCCCAGGATGTCGGACGACAGCGCCGCGACGAGCCGGTTGCCCGGGGCCACGAGGTCGGGCTTGACCAGGTTGTCGACCCAGGGCTGGCCATCGACCGTGCCACGGCCGCGGGTCGGGCCGCGCGAGCTGAAGCCGGTGACGCTGTCGTCGCTGCGCGCCGAGGTGGCGCGCGGATTCGCGGCACCGACGGTGATGACGGACGGGTCGTGGCCGGGCGAGCCGATCGCGCCGTAGACCTCGCGCCCGTCGGCACTGCGGCCGGCGTTGCCGGCAGCGACGACGACGACGATGCCGTTGGCCACCGCGGCGCGCGCGGCACGCGCCAGCGGGTCGGTCAGGAAGGACTCGGCCGAACCGGCGGCCAGGCTCAGGTTCATGACCCGGATGTTCAGTTGCGCGGCGTGCTGGATGACCCAGTCGATGCCGGCGATGACGTCGGCCAGGTTGCCGACGCCGTTGCCGTCGAGCACGCGGATGTCGTACAGGTCGGCGTTCGGCGCCAGGCCCGAGGTGTCGGGCGACTGGTAGTCGCCACGGCCGGCGGCGATGGCCGCGACGTGGGTGCCGTGGCCGTACGGATCGGGCAGCAGCAGGCGCGGCTGCTGGATCAGCTGCAGCGACGGCGTCAGCTTGGTGCCGTCGAGCGTGATCAGCGCGCTTGCCGAGTTGTCGCCGCCGCGCACCCAGCTCAGGTCGGTGAGGCCCTTGCCGAGCTGCACGAAGTCGATCGCCTGGCGCACGCGCGTCAGCCCGGGCAGGCCGAGCAGGCCCTTGCCGGCGACGCTGCGGTGGCTCCAGGCGATGCCCGAGTCGAGCACCGCGATGCCGACGCCGCTGCCGTCCAGACCGCTGCGCGTGGACGCCGCGTCGACGGCGCCGCTCGTGCGCTGCAGCAGGCTGGCGCTGCGCGTGACGGCGCGGTTCGGCGAGATGCTGACCACGTCGGCACGGCGCGCCAGCTCGGTCAGCTTGGACGCCGGCAGCATCACCGCCAGGGCGCGGATCGACGTGTAGTTGTAGCTCACGGTGCCGCCGAGGCTGCGCACCTGGGAACGCAGCGCGGTCAACGACGGGTCGTCGCTCTTCGCGACCACCAGGGCCTGCACCAGCAGCTCGCCGCCGAGCAGCCGTGCCCAGGGCAGGCCCGGCAGCAGCGACGACGCGGTGGTGGCCAGCAGGTCGGGCGCGATCTTCGCCTGCGCCGCGGCGTCGCTGACTTGCGCCTGCGCCAGCAGCGGCGGCAGCGAAAGCAGGCAGACGGCCAGCGCGCCGGCGATGCGGCGAAGCGTGACCCGGACACTCGTTGACATTGTTGTTCCCTTGTCTGAGCCCAGCGGCCCGTTGCCATGCAGCGACCGGCCTTTCGGGGCGATCGCTCTTTCGGGATCGGCGCCCGGCGGGGCTACTTGAGGCCGGGCGCGGCCCGGCAGCGGCGGCCGCGCGGCAAATATCACGCAGCACTGCGGACGTGGCGCAAATCAGCGGCCGGATCGACCCGCTGTTCGGCGCTTCCAGGCCGCGCCGGCGCAAGACACTGATCACCTCTCGCGGGCGCGCCCAGGCCTGCGACAGCCCGCAGGAGCCGCCATGAATGCCATCGAGATCCCGTCCGCCGCTGCCGCCACCTCCGCCGCGATGGCGCTGGCCACCGCGCCGCGCGAGTACCTGTCCTTCAAGCTCGGCGCCGAGGAATACGGCATCGACATCCTGCGCGTGCAGGAGATCCGCGGCTACGAAGCGCCAACGCGCATCGCCAACTCAGCGGCCTTCATCAAGGGCGTGGTCAACCTGCGCGGCGTGATCGTGCCCATCGTCGACATGCGCGTGCGCTTCAACCTGCCCGACGTGCAGTACAACAGCTTCACCGTCGTCATCATCCTGAACATCGCCAACCGCACGGTGGGCATGGTGGTCGACTCGGTCAGCGACGTGCTCGAACTCGGTGCCGGCCAGATCAAGGCAGCGCCGGAATTCAACGGCGCCATCGACGCCAACTACATCACCGGCCTGGGCACGGCCAAGACCGGCGATGTCGAGCGCATGCTGATCCTGATGGACATCGAAGCGTTGATGACGAGCCCGGAGATGGGCTTGATGGACACCGTCGTCCACTGAAGCCCCGGCGGGGCTACTGCTCGATCAGGTCGGCGCCCGCCGGCACGACGAAGCGGAACAGCTCCGGCGCCACCGCCGCATTCGCCGCAAAGGCGCTGAACTGCAGCAGCGAGCGCTGGCCGAAGCTGTCGACGATCTCGACCGCGGCAAGCTCCTTGCCGCGAAAGCCGACCTTCATCGACTGGAACGAACCGTCCTTGGCCTTCGGCGTGGCCAGCGCCCAGTCGAGGCCGCCCGACGAAACTTCGGGCTTCAGCGTGAAGTCCTGTTCCAGCGAAGCACCGGCGAGCAGCGCCGCCGGCGTGCTGCCCAAGGCGGCGGCCAGCTTGCGCGAGCTGACCTGGTTCAGGTCGGCGTCGTAGATCCAGACCTTGCTGCCGTCGCCGACGATGGTCTGCTCGAACGGCTTCGTGTAGGCGAAGCGGAAGCGGTTCGGGCGCGCGAACTCGAAGCTGCCGCTCGATGTCTTCTTGCGGACGCCGTCGGGCGAGGTGACGGTCTGCGTGAAGCTGGCGCGGCCGCTCTTCACGTCGCGCACGAACTCGCGCAGGCTGTCCACGGCATCGGCACGCGCCGCGGCCGAAACCAGCAGCGCTGCGGCAAACAACCCGTTCTTCATTCGTCTCGTTTCGGGACCAAGAGATCCCGGTTGCCGTTGTGGCCCATGGCTGATACGAGTCCGGATTTCTCCATTTGTTCCAGCAAACGCGCGGCGCGGTTGTAGCCAATGCGCAAATGGCGTTGCACGAGCGAGATCGACGCCCGCTTGTGCTGCAGCACGATGGCCACGGCCTGGTCGTACATCGCGTCGCTTTCGCCGCCGCCACCGCCGCCTTCGAGCGCCGCGTCGGCCTCGCCTTCGAGCACGCCGCCTTCGAGGATGCCTTCGATGTAGTTCGGCTCGCCCTGCGTCTTCAGGTAGTCGACGACGCGGTGCACTTCTTCGTCGCTGACGAAGGCGCCGTGCACGCGCACCGGCACGCCGCTGCCGGGCGGCAGGTACAGCATGTCGCCCTGGCCGAGCAGGGCTTCGGCACCCATCTGGTCGAGGATGGTCCGCGAGTCGATCTTGCTGCTGACCTGGAAGCTCAGGCGCGTCGGGATGTTGGCCTTGATGAGGCCGGTGATGACGTCGACGCTCGGCCGCTGCGTGGCCAGGATCAGGTGGATGCCGGCGGCGCGCGCCTTCTGCGCCAGCCGCGCGATGAGTTCCTCGATCTTCTTGCCGACGACCATCATCAGGTCGGCGAGTTCGTCGATCACCACCACCACGTGCGGCAGCCGCTCCAGCGGCTCGGGCTGTTCGGGCGTCAGGCTGAACGGGTTGCCGATGTGCACGCCGCGCTCGGCGCTGTCGCCGATCTTCTTGTTGTAGCCCGACAGGTTGCGCACGCCGAGCTTGCTCATCAGCTTGTAGCGGCGCTCCATCTCGCCGACGCACCAGTTCAGCGCGTTGGCAGCCTGCTTCATGTCGGTGACCACCGGCGCCAGCAGGTGCGGGATGCCTTCGTAGACGCTCATCTCGAGCATCTTCGGGTCGATCAGGATCAGCCGCACGTCGCGCGCCTCGGCCTTGTACAGCAGGCTCAGGATCATCGCGTTGATGCCCACCGACTTGCCGGCGCCGGTAGTGCCGGCAACCAGGCAGTGCGGCATCTTCGCCAGGTCGGCGACGACCGGGTTGCCGACGATGTCCTTGCCCAGGCCGATGGTCAGCATCGACGCGGCGTCGTTGTAGACCTGCGAGCCGAGGATCTCGGCCAGGCGGATGGTCTGCCGGCGCGCGTTCGGCAACTCCAACGCCATGTAGTTCTTGCCCGGGATGACCTCGACGACGCGGATGCTCACCAGCGACAGCGACCGCGCCAGGTCGCGCGCCAGGTTCACCACCTGCGCGCCCTTCACGCCGGTGGCCGGCTCGATCTCGTAGCGCGTGATCACCGGGCCCGGCGAAGCCGCGACCACGCGCACCTCGACGCCGAAGTCCTTCAGCTTCTTCTCGATCATGCGGCTGGTCATTTCCAGCGATTCGGGCGTCACCGTTTCCTGCCGGCCCGGCGCCGCGTCGAGCAGGTCGACCTGCGGCAGCTTGGTGTCGGCGAGTTCGACGAACAGCGGCTTCTGCCGTTCCTTGGCGACACGCTCGGACTTCGGCACCTCCATCACGCTCGGCTCGATGACGATGGGCAGGTGTTCCTCGACGACCTGGCGCTCGACCTCGACGACCAGCTCGCGTTCACGCAAGGCGCGTTCGCCGATGCGGCGGTCTTCCTCGCGTTCCTTGGTCTCGGCACGGCGCTCGCGCAAGGCGTCGAAACGCTCGCCGATGGCGTCGGCCAGGTGGGCCCACGAGAAACGCAGCGCCAGCGCCATGCCGACCACCAGCGCCGCAATCCACAGCACGCCCGAGCCGGCGAAGCCGAGCCAGCGCATCGACAGCGGGCCGAGCGCATAACCAAGCACGCCACCGGCATGGCCGGGCAGCAAGGTTTCCCAGCGGTACAACCGCGTCCATTCGAGCGCGGCGCTGGCCGACAGCAGCAGCGCCAGCCCGGCCCAGAAGGCTGCGCGCGGCAGTGCGCCGTGCAGCGTTTCAGCTTCGCCGCGCAGGCTGTGCGCCAGCGCCGACAGCCAGGCGCGAAAGCCCACCAGCACCAGCCACCAGGCCGAGAAGCCGAACAGGAAGTAGGCCATGTCCGCGACCCAGGCGCCCAGCAGGCCGGCCTTGTTGTGCAGCGGCTCGCCGGTGCCCGAGGTGGTGAACGCGGGGTCGTCGGCGTGGTGCGTAACGAGCGCCAGCACGAAGAGCAGCCACGCGACGGCACCGGCCACCAGCAGCAGTTGCGTGCGCCAGCGCGGCGGGACGATATTCGAGGTGGGGCGGGTGGCGGCAGCAGCGCCGTCGGCCCCCAGCGAACCGAGCGGGAAGGTCATGCCCGCGATTGTGGCGGAACGACCTTAGTCGTTCTGCAACCGTTCCTTGATGATCACCGAGCCGTTGTCCTGGGTCTCGATGACGCCGCGGTCTTCCAGATCCTTCATGACGCGGCTGACCATCTCGCGCGACGCGCCCACCACCTTGGCCATGTCCTGGCGGCTGACCTTGTGGCGGATGATCTTCACGCCGTCGATCTCTTCGGCCATGTCGAGCAGCGTGCGCGCGACGCGGCCGTACACGTCCAGCAGCGCCAGCGATTCGATCTGCCGGTCGGCGTTGCGCAGCCGCTTCACCAGGCCGCGCAGGATGGCGTACGACAGCGTCGAGTTCTCGGGCAGGCAGCGCGCGAAGTCGGCACGCGCCAGCACCAGCATGTCGGTCTGGATCTCGGCGCGCACCGTCGCCGAATGCGGCTCGTTGTCGATCAGGCTCATCTCGCCGACGTAGTCGCCCGACTCGAGCACGGCCAGGATGACCTCGCGGCCGCGCGTATCGCTGGTCAGCACACGCGCGCGGCCGTTGAGCAGGATGAAGAGGGCATTGCTCTTGCGCCCCTGTTCGACCACCAGCTCGCCGCGGCGAAAGCGCCGCTTGACCACGCTGTCGGCGATGCCCTGCGCCTGGTCGGCGGTGAGCATCGAGAACAGCGGCACCCGGCGGATCAGATCCAGGTTCGACAGCATCGACATCGGCTTGGCCCTCTTGTTGTTGATCGAAACTCCCGACCTGCGGGCAAAAGTCGCAGGTCTGCAAGAATCCTTCTATTGTGCCCATTGACCGGCTTGCCACCAGCCAGTTGCAACCCCATGTAATCTGCCCCGTCTGATCGGCGCGACGTTTCGCACCGCAGCGGCCCCACTCTCAAGATCCCTCCATGAGCGCCAACACCACCCACGCCCGCGTCCTGATCCTGGGCTCCGGCCCCGCCGGCTACACCGCCGCGCTGTACGCCGCGCGCGCCAACCTGCAGCCGATGCTGATCACCGGCATCGCCCAGGGCGGCCAGCTGATGACGACGACCGATGTCGACAACTGGCCGGCCGATGTCGCCGGCGTGATGGGCCCAGACCTGATGCAGCGTTTCCAGCAACATGCCGAGCGCTTCGACACGAAAATCGTCTTCGACCACATCAACGAGGTCGACTTCCAGGCCCGCCCGTTCACGCTGAAGGGCGACTCGGGCAGCTACACCTGCGACGCACTCGTCATCGCCACCGGCGCCAGCGCCAAGTACCTGGGCCTGCCCAGCGAAGAAAGCTTCATGGGCCGCGGCGTCAGCGGCTGCGCCACCTGCGACGGCTTCTTCTATCGCGAGCAGGACGTCTGCGTCGTCGGCGGCGGCAACACCGCGGTCGAAGAAGCGCTGTACCTGTCGAACATCGCGAGCAAGGTGCACCTGATCCACCGCCGCGACAAGTTCCGCGCCGAAGCGATCCTGATCGACAAGCTGATGGCCAAGGCGGCCAGCGGCAAGGTCGAACTGCACCTGTGGAACACGCTGGATGAAGTGCTGGGCGACAAGTCCGGCGTCACCGGCGTACGGCTGAAGTCGACGCAGGACGGCGGCACGAAGGACCTGACGGTCAAGGGCTGCTTCATCGCCATCGGCCACCAGCCGAACACCGACATCTTCAAGGACCAGCTCGAGATGAAGGACGGCTACATCATCACGCGCACGGGGCTGAACGGCTTCGCGACGATGACCAGCGTGCCCGGCGTTTTCGCTGCCGGCGACGTGCAGGACCACGTCTACCGCCAGGCCATCACCAGCGCCGGAACCGGCTGCATGGCGGCGCTGGACGCGCAACGTTTCCTGGAACAGCAAAGCGCGCTATAATTGCGGGCTTTGCCGGCAGTCGGCATCGAACATTTTTTGGAGAAGCGTCATGGCACGCGTCTGTCAAGTCACGGGCAAGCGCCCGATGGTGGGAAACAATGTCTCCCACGCGAACAACAAAACCAAGCGCCGCTTCCTGCCCAACCTGCAGTACCGTCGCTTCTGGGTCGAGAGCGAAAACCGCTGGGTGCGCCTGCGCGTTTCCAACGCCGCTCTGCGCCTGATCGACAAGAAGGGCATCGACCAGGTCATCGTCGACCTGCGCGCCCGCGGCGAAATCTAAGGAGCTCAGCATGGCCAGCAAAGGCGGACGCGAAAAGATCAAGCTGGAGTCCACGGCGGGCACCGGCCATTTCTACACCACGAGCAAGAACAAGAAGACGACGCCCGAAAAGCTCGAATTCCTGAAGTTCGATCCGAAGGCGCGCAAGCACGTGCTCTACAAAGAGATCAAGCTGAAGTAATTCGGCAGGCTCCAAGACAAACCCGCCCGGCTTGCGGCCCGGCGGGTTTTTTGTCGTCTGCGAGCGGCGCCCCATCCGTTCGGATTGATGCGTCGGCGCGCGACGGTGGGCATCATCGCGGCCAAACCACCGCAGAAGTGATCCATGCGCCGACACCGCCCGCCCCTGAACGCGCTCACGCTGGCCGCGAGCCTGCTGATGCAACCCGCCAGCGCGGCCACCGTCACCTGGGACGGCGGCGGTCCCGGCGCCAACTGGTCGGCGCTGGACGCCAAGCCCGGCCCGAACTTCGGCCGGACCAACTGGTCGGGCACGAACATCTTTCCCGGCCTCGGCGACGATCTCGTGTTCGACGGCATCAACCGCCTGGCCAGCACGAATGACATCGCGGCGCTCGCTTCGATCGGCAGCCTGAGCTTCGCCGCCGGTGCCGGCGCGTTCACGCTGGGCGGCAGCGGCTTCGCGCTGACCGGGAACCTCGTCAACCTGAGCAAGGCCCGGCAGACGATCAACCTGCCCCTGGCGGTGGCCGGGTCGGGTCAGAGCTGGGACGGCGGCCTGGCCGGCGTGGCCATCAGCGGCGCCTTCACGCTGGGCGATCGCAGCCTGAGCCTGAACCACGGCATCGCGATCGTCGACACGTCCTCGCAGCTCGTCGTCGGCGATCTGGGGCTGGGCGCCTTGACGCTCGCCTCGGGCAGTTCCTCGAGCACCCACTCCGTGTCGATCGGACGGCAGCGGGGCGGCGACGGCTCCATCGTGGTCGACGGCGCGGGTTCGAGCTTGAACGCGGCGGCCGGCCTCATGGTCGCCGGCGAGGGCGGCTTCGGGTCGCTGACCATCCAGGGTGGCGGCACCGCCTCGGCCGGGTCCCTGTCCGTCAGCGCGAGCGGCCGCAGCACCGGTCCCGGTATGGTCACGGTGTCGGGCGCCGGCTCGAAGCTGACGACGGGCGCGATCCAGCTGGCCCACACCGGATTCGCCAGGATGACGGTCAACGACGGCGCTTCGCTCGCCAGCGCCAGCGCCTCGCTCGCCGGCCGCGACGGCCAGATGCTGGTCGACGGCATTGGAACCCGCTGGACCAACGACGGCACCTTGGGCCTCGGCGATGGCATCAAGCTCGACATCACCGGTGGCGCGATCGTCGACAGTGGCAACGTCGCGCTCACGGGCAGCGGCGGCGGCGACCTTTCGCTGTCTGGGGCTGGTTCGCAGCTGACTTCGCGCGGCGCGTTCACGCTGGACGCGGGCGGCGGGCATCTATCGGTCGGCGGCGGCGCCTTCCTCGACACCGCGTCGGCCTCGGTGGCCGGCAACCTGGCGCTCGCCACCGTGCAGGGCAGCGGCACGCGCTGGAGCGCCGGCTCCTTGCTGCAGATCGGCGAATCGGCCGGCGCCGGCGCCACCCTGCGCATCCTGCCGGGAGGGGAGGTTTCGGCCACCACGGTCAGCCTCGGCACGAACGGCGTGATCGAACTGGCCGGCGGCACGCTGCGAACCGACACCTTCGCCGTCCGTGGCGCGTTCAACTGGAGCGCCGGGGTGTTGAACCTGACGGCGCCCGGCGGGGTCGTGCTGGGCGGCCCCGCCTCGCCGTGGCCGAGCGCGCTGACGATGGCCGCCGGAACCACCTTGCAGGTGACCCAAGACTTGTCGCTGGTCAACACCACGTTGCGCGTGGCGGACGGCGCGCTGGTCACGGCGGCCCGCACGACCATCGGCTCGAATGCGACATTCGAACTGGCGGGCGGTACGCTGCAAACCGAAGCGTTGACGCCGCAGGGCGCGTTCAACTGGACCGCCGGCACGCTGCGCCTGACCGGGAGCGACGGCGCGACGCTGGGCGCCACCGGCGGGCCGCTGGCGCGGGTGACGACGCTGCAGGCCGGCCGCCGCCTCGAAGTCACGAACGAGCTTCGGGTCGGCAGCGGCGCGCTGCTGGTGCTGGACGGCGGCCGCGCGGTCGCGGGCAACCTGGTGCTCGATGCAGGCACCGTGGTCGCGTTGCAGCCCGTAGACCTGGCGGACTTCGGCGCCGTGAAAGGCCGCGGCAGCCTGAACGCGGCCCTGCATGGCGGCGCCGGCACGCGCATCCAGGCCGGCGGGCCTTTGTCGATGGGCGATCTGGCGTCGGCCGAGGGCTTCTTGTTCGACGGCCGGCTCGAGGTCGGCAGCAACCAGGTGCTGCTGCAATCGGCGACGCTGGCGACGCCGGGCAGTGTCGTGACGCTGGGCGCCGGCGGCCAGCTCGCGGCGGTCAACGGCCTGTGGCTAGCCGCCGGGCGCCGGCTCGAATTCAGCGGCTCGGCGAGCGTACTCGGCGGCTTCGTCAACGACGGCCTGGTCAGCGGCAGCGACGGCACGCTGACCTTCCTGAACGACGTCAGCGGCAGCGGCAGCTTTGCCGGCGACATCGTCTTCCACGCCGGCTTCAGCCCGGGCCACAGCGCGGCGCGGGTGGATTTCGGCGGCGGCGATGCCCGCTTCGACGGCAGCGCGGTGCTGACGCTGGAGCTATCAGGCAGCGGCTACGACCAGCTCGCCGACATCGATGTGCTGAGCTTCAACGGCCGCCTGCAACTGGTCTTCGACGCCGGCTTCAAGCCAGCTACCGGCACACGCTTCGCGCTGTTCGACTTCGATGCTTTCGCCGGCTCGCTCAGCGCCGACCGCATCGAGATCAGCGGCTTCGACCGCGCCCGGCTGGATTTCTCGCAGCTCGCGCGCAACGGCACGCTGAGCGTGACCCCGGTGCCCGAACCGGCGGCCGCCCTGCTCTGGCTGGCCGGCCTGGCCGTGCTGCCGGGTGCGCTGGCTGTCAGGCGTGCGCGGCGCGCAGCTTCAGGCTGAACTCGTGCAGCGCGGCGATGCCGCTTTCCTCGGCCTTGCGGCACCAGGCCTGCAGGTCGGAAACCAGGGTTTCGGCCGACACGTTGGTGCGCGTCCACAGGCCGCGCAGCTCTTCGCGCATGGCCACCAGCTTGGCCAGCTTCGGGCTTTCGCCCAGCGCCTGCGCCAGCTGCGGCTTCACGCCGTGCGGGATCTTCTCGTCGTCGCGGTGCAGCCAGGCCTTGGCCTGGATCATGTCTTTCCAGCGTGCGGTGTTCTGCGCGCCTTGCGCCTTCAGGTGCTCCAGCTCGCTGGCCACGGCGCTGCGCATTTCGGTCGCGTACTTGGCCATCACCTCGTAGCGGTTGGCGATGATGGCTTCCAGCGTCTTGTCGTCGGCCACCGGCTTGATGCTGGCGAAGGCCAGCTTCGGCGGCGTCTTGCGCACCTTGGCCAGGCCGAGCATCTCGAGGCCACGGATGTAGGCCCAGCCGATGTCGAACTCGTAGCTCTTCACCGACAGCTTGGCCGAGGTCGGGTAGGTGTGGTGGTTGTTGTGCAACTCCTCGCCGCCGATGATGATGCCCCACGGCGAGATGTTGGTCGACGCATCCTGCGCCTCGAAGTTGCGGTAGCCCCAGTAGTGGCCGATGCCGTTGATGATGCCGGCCGCGGTGATCGGGATCCACAGCATCTGCACCGCCCAGACGGTGGCGCCGAGCGCCCCGAACAGGAACAGGTTCAGGATCAGCATCAGGCCCACGCCCTGCCAGCTGAAGCGGGTGTAGAGGTTGCGCTCGATCCAGTCGTCCGGCGTGTTGTGGCCGTACTTGTCCAGCGTCTCCTGCACCTTGGACTCGGCGCGGTAGAGTTCGGCGCCGGTCAGCAGCACGGTCTTGATGCCGCGCGTGACGGGGCTGTGCGGGTCGTCGACGGTTTCGCACTTGGCGTGGTGCTTGCGGTGGATGGCGACCCATTCCTTGGTCACCATGCCCGTCGTCAGCCAGAGCCAGAAGCGGAAGAAGTGAGAGATCAGCGGATGCAGTTCGAGCGCGCGGTGCGCCTGTGCCCGGTGCAGGAAGATCGTGACCGACGCGATCGTCACATGCGTGAGCGCCAGCGTGATCAGCAACACCTGCCACCAGGCCGCTTGCAGCAGCCCGTGGGACAACCATTCCACGGCCGCGTCGCGCACCATCAGCAACTCATTCATCGCTTTTCCGATTTCCGATTCGTAACCAAGGGATTGTAGAGTGCCGCCAGCTGGATAAGTTGCGGGAAATGCTTAGGGTGAAGCCCCCAAACGCCGCGATCGGCTTGAAGTTGGATGCAGATCAAGAAATTTCAAGCGAGTTTCAATGCCGTTGCCACACGGCGGCAAAAAAACCGTCGGTCTGGTGGCGCTGCGGCCAAAGCCGCAGGAAGCCTGTGGATACCAGTTCGGCGGCGCGCTCGACCTTCAGCCCCTGCAAAACCGCGTCCACCGGCAGCGGCGAGAAGTCGGCGCTGCGCTCGGCGTTGAAGCCGGCGACGACGGCTTCGTTTTCGGCCTGCAGCAAGCTGCAGGTGGCATAGACCAGCCGGCCGCCGGGTTTCAGCAGCCGTGCCGCGCTCGCCAGGATGGCCTGCTGCTTGACCTGCAGCTCCTCCACCGCCTTCGGCGACTGGCGCCACTTCAGGTCCGGGTTGCGGCGCAGCGTGCCCAGGCCCGAGCACGGTGCGTCGACGAGCACGCGGTCGATCTTGCCGGCCAGGCGCTTGATGCGATCGTCGCGCTCGTGCGCGATCTGTACCGGGTAGACGTTGCTCAGCCCGCTGCGCGCCAGCCGCGGCTTCAGCGCGTCGAGCCGATGGCCGGACACATCGAAGGCATACAGCCGGCCGGTGTTGCGCATCGAAGCGCCCAGCGCCAGCGTCTTGCCGCCGGCACCGGCGCAGAAGTCGACCACCATCTCGCCGCGCTTGGCGTCGGTCAGCAGCGCCAGCATCTGGCTGCCTTCGTCCTGAACCTCGATCGCGCCTTGCGTGAACAGGTCCAGCTTGTTCACCGTCGGCTTGCCTGGCACGCGCAGGCCCCACGGCGAAAACGGCGTCGGCTCGGCGGCGATGCCGGCTTCGGCCAGCGCCTGCTGCACCTCGTCGCGCTTGGCTTTGAGCGTGTTCACGCGCAGGTCCAGCGGCGCCGGCGCCTCCAGCGCCTGCACCAGCGGCCAGAAATCGTCGCCGACCTGCTCGTGCAGCGCGTTGGCCAGCCAGTCGGGCAGGTTGTGGCGCAGCTTCTCGGGCAAGGTGCTGCGGTCGATCGCCTGCACCTGCGCCAGCCAGGTCTGTTCCTGCGGGCCGAGCGCGCCGCGCAGGAAGGTGTCGCTGCCCTGCCAGGCCAGCACCGCCAGCCGGCGCTCCAGTGCGCCGCTGCCGCTCTGCGCCAGATGCTGCAGCAGCAGCCGCTGGCGCAGCACGGTGTAGGCGGTCTCGGCCAGCGTGTGGCGCTCGCGCGCGCCCAGGGCGCGGTGCTGGCGGAAGAACGCCGAGACCACGCTGTCGGCCGGCTGGTCGAGCTTGAGTACGGCGCGCAGCAGGTCGGTGGCGAGGTCGAGCAAGGCGTTGGGATGCATGGCGCGGATTATCCTGTCCGGCCATGATCCGCCTGCGCACCCACCTGAAGATCCGGCCCCGCCTGTACGGCGCGGCCGCGGTCGGCCTGCTCTGCGCGCTGCTGTGGCCGCTGCCGATGCACGCGCTGACGCGGGCACTGGTCGGCTGGAACATCGCGGTCTGGCTGTACCTGGTGCTGATCGGCGCGATGATGGTCCGCGCCGACCACCACTGGCTGCGTCGCGTGGCCGTGGCGCAGGCGCAAGGCGCGCCGCTGGTGCTGGGGGTGGTGGTGGCGGCGGTGATTGCCAGCGTCGCGGCCATCCTCGCCGAGCTGGCGACGGTCAAGGCGCTGGAAGGCAGTGCCGCATGGCCGCACCTGCTGTTCGCGGCGAGCACGGTGATCGGCGCCTGGCTGCTGCTGCCGGTGCTGTTCACGCTGGACTACGCCAGCCGCTACTACCGCGCCGCGCCGCCGGGCGGGCTGGCCTTCCCGGGCGCCGACGAGCAGTTCCACCCCGACTACACCGACTTCCTCTACTTCGCGCTGACCATCGCCGCCACGTCGCAGACCGCCGACATCGGCATCACGACGCGGGCGCTGCGCCAGCTGGTGATGCTGCAGGCCATGCTGTCGTTCGCCTTCAACACGACGATCCTGGCGCTGTCGATCAACATCGCCGCCAGCCTGTTCTGACGATCAGACCAGCAGCTGCGACGCGCCTTCGCGGTGCTGCACCAGGCCCTGGCGCAGTTCCAGCTTGTCTTCGCAGAACCAGCGCACCGACAGCGGGTAGATCACGTGCTCGGTGGCCAGCACACGCGCCGACAGCGATTCTTCGTCGTCGCCGGCACGCACCGGCACCACCGACTGCATGACGATCGGCCCGTGGTCGAGTTCGGGCGTCACGAAATGCACCGTCGCGCCGACCGCCTTGCAGCCGGCCTCCAGCGCGCGCCGGTGCGTGTGCAGCCCGGTGAAGGCCGGCAGCAGCGACGGGTGGATGTTCAGCATCCGCCCTTCGTAGCGTTGCACGAAAGCCGTGCCGAGGATGCGCATGAAACCGGCCAGCACCAGCAGGTCGGGCGCGAAGGCGTCGATCTGCCGCGCCAGTTCGGCGTCGAAGGCGTCGCGCGTGGCGAAGGCCTTGTGGTCGACCACCGCGGTCGCGATGCCGTGCGCGGCGGCGAACGCCAGCCCCTTCGCGTCGGCCCGGTTCGCCAGCACCGCCACCACCTGTGCCGGCCAGCCCTCGGCGGCACAGCGCTGCACGATGGCTTCCATGTTGGAGCCGCGGCCGGAGATGAGGATGACGATGCGCTTCATGGCGGGGCCGCAGTGTAACGACCGAGCGACCTGCGAGAATCCACGTCCCCCAGTCTGCACATGACCACCATGCGATCCCGCGTCCTTTCCGGCATGCGCCCCACCGGCTCCCTGCACCTCGGCCACTACCATGGCGCGCTCAAGAACTGGGTGCGGCTGCAGGAGGACTACGACTGCTTCTACTTCGTCGCCGACTGGCACGCGCTGACCACGCACTACGAAGAGCGCGAAGTCATCGAGAAGACTGTCTACGACATGGTCATCGACTGGCTCGCCGCCGGCCTGGACCCGGAGAAGAGCACCATCTTCATCCAGAGCCGCCTGCCCGAGCACGCCGAACTCTTCACGCTGCTGGCCATGGGCACACCGCTGGGCTGGCTGGAACGCGTGCCGACCTACAAGGACCAGATGGAAAAGCTGAAGGACCGCGATCTCGCGACCTACGGCTTCCTCGGCTACCCGCTGCTGCAGGCCGCCGACATCCTGATCTACAAGGCCGGCTACGTGCCGGTCGGCGAAGACCAGGCTTCGCACGTCGAGCTGACGCGCGAGGTGGCACGCCGCTTCAACCACCTGTACGGCCGCGCCGGCAACTTCGAGGCCCAGGCCGCCGCCGCGCTGGCCAAGCTGAGCAAGGACGATTCGCGCTACTACGAGAAGCAGCGCAAGGCCTTCGGCGAGACCGGTGCCGCCGAGGCGCTGGCCAAGGGCGAAGGCATCGTCAGGAAGGCGGCCGCCAACGTCGCCGGCTGGACCGAGGCCGACAGCGAACTGCTGCTCGGCCACCTGAAAGGCAGCGGCAAGTCCGTGCTGACCGAGCCGCAGGCGCTGCACACCGAAGTCACCAAGCTGCCCGGGCTGGACGGCGCGAAGATGAGCAAGAGCTACGGCAACGCGATCCTCATGCGCGACGAGCCCGAGGTCGTCACGAAGAAGGTGCGCGGCATGCTCACCGACCCGGCGCGCGCGCGCCGCACCGACCCCGGCAACCCCGAGAAGTGCCCGGTCTGGCAGTTCCACAAGGTCTACAGCGACGCCGCCACGAAAGACTGGGTCGTGCAAGGCTGCACCACCGCCGGCATCGGCTGCCTGGACTGCAAGCAGCCGGTGATCGACGCCATCATCAAGGAACAGGCACCGTGGCGCGAACGCACCGCGGCCTATACCGCGAACCCGAAGCAGGTGCACTGGATCGTCGAGATGGGCACCGAGCGCGCGCGCACCATCGCGCGGCAGACGATGAAGGACGTGCGTGACGCGATGGGGCTGGGCTACTGACATGGCGGCACTGCAAACCATCGAGCTCGACCCCGGCGTGGCACCGGCGGCGACCATCATCGTGCTGCACGGCCTGGGCGCTGACGGCACCGACTTCCTGCCGTTCGGCGACGAGATCGACCTGTCGGCCGTCGGCCCGGTGCGCTGGGTGCTGCCGCGCGCACCGGTGCGGCCGGTCACGATCAACGGCGGGCACAAGATGCGCGCCTGGTACGACATCCTCGGCACCGATCTGCAGCGCCGCGAAGACGAAGCCGGCCTGCGCGAGTCTTTCGCGCAGGTGCACGCGCTGATCGAGCGTGAGGTCGCGCGCGGCGTGCCGGCGCGGCGCATCGTGCTGGCCGGCTTCTCGCAGGGCTGCGCCATCACGCTCGGCGCCGGGCTGCGCTGCCCGCAGCGGCTGGCCGGGCTGGCCGGCCTGTCGGGCTATCTGCCGCTGGCGTCCAGCACCGCCGCCGAACGCCATGCCGCGAACCACGACGCGCCGGTGTTCCTGGGCCATGGCCAGCGCGACGGCATCGTGCCGCTGGCCCGCGGCGCCGCCGCGCGCGACGCGCTGCAGGCACTGGGCCACCGCGTCGAATGGCACGACTATCCGATGGAGCATTCGGTGTGCATCGAAGAGGTCCAGGCGCTGAAGGCATGGCTGCTGCAGGTTCTGGCCTGAAGGGATATCCTCGCGCCCCTTCGACACCCGCAGGAGAGACGCGATGCATCGCTGGTCCACGACCTTCAAGTCCACGCTCGCCGTCCTGGCGCTGACGGCCTTCGGTGCCGCCCACGCCGGCGCGCCGCAGGCCAAGGGCCAGGCTCCCGGCTGGTACCGCATGACGCTCGGCGACTTCGAAATCACCGCGCTGAACGACGGCACCGTGCAGCTGCCTGTCGACAAGCTGCTGACCAACGCGCCGGCACCGACCATCGCTTCGCTGCTGGCGCGTTCGTACCTGAAGCCGCCGGTCGAGACCTCGGTCAACGGCTACCTCATCAACACCGGCACGAAGCTGGTGCTGATCGACACCGGCGCCGCCGGGCTGTTCGGCCCGACGCTGGGCAAGCTGGTTGCGAACCTGAAGGCCTCGGGCTACCAGCCCGAGCAGGTCGACGAGATCTACATCACCCACATGCACCCCGACCACGTCGGCGGCCTGGTCGCCGGCGACAAGGCGGCGTTCCCGAACGCCATCGTGCGTGCCGACACGCGCGAAGGCGGCTTCTGGCTGAGCAAGGAGAAGATGGACGCGGCCCCGGCCGATGCCAAGGGCTTCTTCCAGGGCGCGATGGCGTCGCTGAACCCGTACGTGGCAGCCGGCAAGCTCAAGACCTTCGACGGCGCGACCGAACTCGTTCCCGGCATCAAGGCGATCCCGGCGCCGGGCCACACGCCGGGCCACACGATCTACGCCGTCGAAAGCCAGGGCAACAAGCTGGTGGTCTGGGGCGATCTGATGCATGTGGCCGCGGTGCAGTTCGCCATGCCGACGGCAACGATGCAGTTCGACGTCGATTCGAAGGCCGCGATGCCGCAGCGCCAGAAGAACTACGCCGACGCGGCCAAGAAGGGCTACTACGTGGCGGTGGCGCATGTCGCCTTCCCCGGCATCGGCAAGCTGCGCACCGACGGCAAGGGCTACGCCTGGGTGCCGGCGGTGTACAGCAACGCCGGGCCGTGAACCTGCGCATCGAGCCGGTCGACCCCTGCGGCGCCGATGCCTTGATGCTGCTGGCGCAGGCCGCGCTGGAAGCGCGCGGGCTGTACGCCGACCTCATCGCCGCCGACGCGCCGATGCCGACCAACCCGCCGGCCGCGCCGCGAACCGTCTACCTGGTGGCATATGCGGGCGACGCAACGGTGGGTTGCGCCGCGCTGCGGCCGGTCGACGCCGGCACGGCCGAAGTGCGCCGCGTCTACGTGCTGCCGTCGGCACGCGGCAGCGGCGCCGCCCGGGCGCTGATGCAACGGCTCGAAGCCGAAGCGGTGGCGCTGGGCTACGGCACGCTGCTGCTCGAAACCGGCAACCGGCAGCAGCCGGCGATGGCGCTGTATGCGGCGCTCGGCTATGAACGCATCGCGGCGTTCGGGCCCTACATCGGCGACGCCACGAGCGTGTGCTTCGGCAAGTCGCTGGGCTGAGCTTCCGCCTCTCAGCCGAATCGCCCCTGCAGGAACCACCCCACCGGCACCCGGGACAGCCGGTCGCGGAAGATCCAGGTCAGCGAGCCGTCTTCGGCCTGGGCGATGAAGTAGTCGCGCGCGACCAGGCCGCCGTCCCACCAGCCGGATTCGATGCGCTCGGGGCCTGACAACAGCAGCAGCGGCCGGCCATCGAGCAGCGGCACCGTGTCGCGTTCGGCCAGCGGCTGCGGCTCGGGCAGCAGCCACAGCGGCCGCTCCAGCGGCAGGCCCGACGCGGCATCGGTGGCCGGCGCCGCCGCCTGCCGCGGCGCCGTGGCCTGCACCGGCAGCAGCGCATTGGCGCGCTCCGGGCGGTGGTCAGCGAGCGTCACGACGGACAGCACCTGCGCGTCGCCAAGCCGCGCACGCAGCCGCTCGAACAGCCGCGTCAGGCCTTGCGCCTGGCTTTGCCGGGTCGGGAACAGCTCGCCGTTGGGCGCGGCGCTGTGCGCCAGGTCGCGGCAGATCAGTTGCAGGTCCAGCGTCGGCGCGGCCAGTTCAACGTGCACCAGCCGTTCGCGCAGCAGCAGCTGCAGATGGGCGATGTCCAGCGCCGGCTCGGCCAGTTCGATGCGCAGCGTGGTGGCTTCGGCCGCGTCGCCGCGGTGGCGCGGCTCGTGCTGCATCAGCAGCGTGAAAGCGGCGATGCGCGCCTGCTGCGCCCGCGCCCAGGCCACCAGCCGCGCCAGCAGCACGCCGGCGCCGTGCAGCACCTGCGCGCTGGTGTCGGCACGCGCGAACAGCTCGAGCCGGCTGTCGAACACCGGTGGCGGCAGCAGCGGCTGACGCGGATCGGGGCAGTCGCCGAAAGCGCGGTCGAGGTCGTCGAGCAGGCCGGCGCCGAAACGCCGCGCCAGGCCCGAACGCGGCAGCGCATGCAGGTCGGACAAGGTCTTCAACCCCATGCCTTGCAGCGCTTCCCAGTGTTCGCGGCCGGGGCCAAGCAGCCAGACGGGCGCGGTGTCGAGCAGTTGCCGCAAGGCCCTGGGTTCGGTGCCGTGCGGACCTTCGGCGAAGCCGTCACGCCATTGCGCCAGCAGCGCCGCACCCAGCGGCGTGGGTGCGCTGGCGATGTGCACGCGGTGCCCCAGCGGCGCCAGCGCCTCGCGCAACTGGCCGAGCAGCCGCGGCAGGCCGCCGAAATAGCGCAGGCTGGCCTGCACTTCGAGCAGCACGGTGGCCAGGCCTTCGAACGCAACCATCGGCGTGAAGGCCAGCGCCGCATACGCCACCGCCTGCAGCGCAGCCGCGTCGCGCCGGGCATCGGCCTGCGCCGCCAGCAGGTCGCCGGCCAGCGCCAGCGCGGTGGCGCGCTTGATGCCCGGCTTCAGCCCACGCTGCGCGGCGACGACGTTGACGGCACTGACGCGATGCTCATCGATCAGCGCCACCGGCCGCGCCGCCTCGGCCAGCGGCAGCGTGGCGCAGAAAGCCTCGAGCGACAGCAGCGGCAGGTGCAGGGCGAGCCAGAGCATGGCTGGATGTCATCGAGGGGTTGGCCGCTTGCGGCCCGGTGTGGAAGTCCGGTGTCCGGTATCCGCGTCCGAGGCGTGCGCGCGCCACCTCCGTGGCGGCAGATCGCTGGCGGTGCCCGCGTTCTCCGGCCCACGCTCGCGGAGATGAACCGCAGCGTACCGAGAGCAACCCATCAACACCAGGGTTGGCGCAGCACCGCCTTGGCGACCGCGAATGGGGCCTGCGCCCGCAGGCACCACCACCGCCCTGCAAGCACCACGGGTGGCGTGCCTGCACGAACGCCACGCGCTGGGCGGGGTCGGCGGTTCGGGCATGCGGGCGCAGGCCCCATTCGCGGTCGCCCGCAGGGTGGTGCGCGAACCGGGTGTTGATGCGTTGCTGGTGCCGCGCCGCGGGGGCCGCCCGCGAGCCCGGGCCGGAGAACGCATGCCCGGGCCGCCGGCCCCTGGGCACGATGCAAGCACGCGCACGCCACGATGAACCGTCAGCAACGAGCCGCAAGCCGCCACATCAAGCCAACACGTAGTCGAAGTCGTAGAAATGCTTGCCGCCTTCGACGCGGATGTCCATGCGTCCGCTCAAGCCAGCCAGCGCGCCGGTGCCCGAATCCGGCACGACGACGATCGACAGCTGCTTCGCGCCGCGGTTCATCAGGCCGGTGTGCTGCAGCACGAAGCTGCCTTCGCGGCCTTGCAACGTGCCGGTGACTTTTTCGATCGCCACGTAGCCGGCCGAACCGGCGGTTTCGGTCATCGCGCTGAGCATCTGGCCCTGGGCCGTGGCTTCCAGGTCGCCGTGGTAACGCTTGTCGAGCAGCAGGCGGCCCAGCGTGGCACTCGGCGCAGCGGGCTCGGGGCCGGGCTGGGGCTGCATGGTGACGTCGAAAAGACCGGTGGCGTGATGGTTCATGGTGCGGTCTCGGGTTGCGGTCACGAAGGAAAGACGCCCACAGCTCGGGGCGAGGCCAATGCGCCGGCCGTGGCCGGCGCCGCCTGGGATCGCGCCGGCGCCGGGCCGGCCAGCACCGGTGCCAGTGCCAGCTGCAGCGGTTGCGCCAGCGGCGGGCCGCGGCGCTTGAGCAGTTGCACGCGCAGCGCGTCGGGGCCGGCGGCGCGCAGCCACAGCCGCAGCGGCGCGGCGCTGGGCCGGCTGCGGGCCGGCTCGTCGCGCAGCAGGAAAGCCGGGCCGTCGTGGCCTTGCGCGGCCAGCTGCAGCCGGCGCAAGGCATCGGCCGGCAGGCGCAGCGGCAGCCAGGCCAGCACGGCGCCGACATGGCCGCTCTTCAGCGACTGCTCCAGCGCCCACAGCACGTCGGCCGCCGGCAGCAAGCCGGACGCGCGGCCGCGCAGGGCCTCGCGGCTGCGCACGACGAAGAGCTGCTGCACGTCGAGCCCGCAGGCCGCGAACGCCCACCCGAAAGGCAAGGCCGGCGGGTCGAACAGCAGCACGCAGCGCTGTTGCTGCTGCACGGCAGCCAGCGCCGGGGCGAGCAGCCGCATTTCGCCGATGCCGGGATGCGGCAGCAGCAGTTCGGTGAGCACGCATGCCGGCCAGCCGCCACCGGGCAGCACGGCGTCGAGTTCGGCAAAGCCGCTCGGCCAGGTGGCGCCGCGCTGCCGGCCGACCTGGTGCGCGCGCCACAGCGCAGGGTGCAGATCTTCCGGCGCCAGCCCTTCAGCCGCCCGCAGCCCGCCCGCCACCCGGGCTGGCGCCGGCTGGGGAGCCAAGGTCTTGACGGCTAAGACGGGGGAAACTTCCACCAAGATACTGTACGTTCATACAGCCTTGATTGCAACCGGCAGCCGCCGCAGCGCGTGGAAGCCGTCGAGTTCGCTGCGCAGCGCCGCCAGCGTGGCCGCGCGCTCGTCGCGGTAGAACAGGTTGTAGCTCTCGAACGGCACCAGGCGGCCGTCCGGCCGCGCCATGTGGATGCAGCTCTTCTTCAGCGCCCGGATGTCCAGCGACAGCGCATCCATGAACTGCACGACGAGCACGCGGAACACGTCGCGGTAGCTGAAGGCCGCCGGTGCCGCCACCTGCGGCAGGCAGCACATCAGCTCGCTCAGGCAGCCGGCCTGCGACGCCGGCGAATGGTTGGTGGCGAAGAGCTTGAAGACCTGATCCTTCAGCCCCGGGTCGCGCTCGAAGACGATGGTGTTGGCGCTGCCTTCGACCAGCGTCTTCGGGTCCAGGTAGCGCGTCAGCGGCTGCAGGCCTGCGGGCGTGCGCAGCGCGTAGGCCATCGCCAGGCTGTCCGGGTTGCACGGCACCGGCACCACGTCCTCCGGCGTGAACAGGCCCGACTGCTCGACGATGCGACGGCGGATCTCGCTCACCGTCAGCCGGTGCAGCCGCGCGTCGTAGCCTTCGACGCGGCCGGCGTCCTGCACCGGCTGCAGCGTGACGCCGCGCACGCAGGGCTGGCTGGCGGCGAAGCGGATCACGTCGCCGATCTGGTCGTCGTTGACGCCGCGCTTGACCGTCATCACCAGCGTCGTCGAGATGTCGAGCTCGTTCAGCCGCGCCAGCGCCTGCTCGCGCACGCGGCGCAGGTCGGCACCGCGCAGGTCCAGCAGCGGCGCGCGTTCGAGCGAGTCGAACTGCAGGTAGACCTCGAAGCCGGTGCGGTGTTCGGCCAGCGCGGCGGCAAAGGCGGCGTCCTGCGCGATGCGGATGCCGTTGGTGTTGAGCATCAGATGCTTGATCGGCCGCGCCCGCGCCTCAGCCAGGATCTCGAAGAACTGCGGGTGCAGCGTCGGCTCGCCGCCCGAGAGCTGCACGACATCGGCCTCGCCTTCGCTCCGGATCACCGCGTCGAGCATCGCGCGCACCTCGTCCAGGCTGCGGTGCGTCAGCCGCTCGGGGCCCGACGCGGCGTAGCAGGTCGGGCAGCGCAGGTTGCAGTGGTCGGTGATCTCGACCACGCTCAGGCAGGCGTGCTGCATGTGGTCGGGGCACAGGCCGCAGTCGTAGGGGCAGCCGTGGCGCATGGCGGTCGCGAAGTGGCCGGGCAGCTCGGGCGCCTTCACGAAGACCTCGCGGCCAAGCCGGTAGTAGGCCGCGTCGTCGGCGATCAGCACCCGTTCGCTGCCATGCACCGGGCACCACTTGTCCATGTAGACGCGCTCGTCCTTGATGACGATCTTGGCTTCGATCTGCCGCAGGCATTGCGTGCACACCGACTGCGTCGTGTCGTAGAACAGATAGGGCCGCGTCTTGCGCGTCATCGGGTTCTCCAGTTGCGCCAGACGAAGGGCGCGTAGACCAGCAGCGCCAGCGCGCACACCCACTGGATGCCGCTCCAGCCGAAGGCGTAGGGCTGCAACACCGGCTTGAAGCCGTCGATGAACCAGCGCCAGGCCAGATAGCCGGCGAGGAAGAGCTTGAAGGCCAGCCCCGGGCGGTCGTCGAAGCGCCGGTGCACCGCGGCGGCGAGTGCCGCGACGACGGCGATGTCGTAGAACTGGGTCGGATGGCGCGGCACGCCGTCGCCGAAGTCCACACCCCAGGGCAGCGCGGTCGCGACGCCGTAGGTGTCGTCGTGCAGCCCGGCCAGGAAGCAGCCGACGCGGCCGACGGCGATGCCCGCGGCCAGCGGCCACACCATCAGGTCGCCCATCGAACGGGTCTGCTTCAGCAGCGCCTTGGCCAGCTCGATGCCGAGCAGGCCGCCAAGCAGCCCGCCGACGATGGACTGCCCCGGCAGCGCACGCTGGCCGTCGAGCAGCGCCTGCCAGACATCGGGCCGCTCGATCAGATAGACGCCCTTGTTGCCGAGCGCCGCGCCGGCCAGCAGCCCGGCCAGCACGCCGAAGGTGCCCGGCTGCGTGACGCCGCCCTGCCCGGCCGCCGCGCGCCGGCGCCGGTACAGCGCCACGCCGAGCGCAATGCCGGCGTATTCGAACGCGGCATGCACGACCGCTGCCGCCGCGGCGTCGTGGATCATTCCGCGGCCGGCGCCTTGCGCCGCAGCGCGCGAAAACCCAGCCAGCACAACCAGCCCAGCAGCGCGCCCAGGCCCGAGCAGCCGAACGCGAACCAGGCGTAGTCGCGGCTGCTGGCCTTGCTCTCGCTCAGCATCGACAGCCCCATCACGCCGCCGCACAGGCTGCAGACGCCGAAGCCCGCCACCGCCAGCGCCAGCACCACGAGTCCGAGCGTTCGCCACATCGTCGCCATCCTCAGCCTTCGAGCAGGCCCTGCACGCGCTCGCGCAGCAGCGCCGGGCTGACCGCGGCGGCGGTCAGCGCCTGGCCGGCGTTCAGGCCGACGGGGCTCAGCAGTCCGCGACGGAACGGCTTGACCATCGCGGCGCCGCTTTCGATGCGCGAGAAGAACGAGCCCCACAGGTTCTGCAGCGCCAGCGGCACCACCGGCACCGGGTGCGTCTGCAGGATCTTCATGATGCCGCCACGGAATTCGCCCAGCGTGCCGTCGCGCGTAATGCCGCCTTCGGGAAAGATGCACAGCAGGTCGCCTTCGTCCAGCACGCGCCGCGCCTGCTCGAAGGCCATCTCGTAGGTGCCGGGGTCGTCGCGCTGCGGCGCGATCGGTATCGCCTTGGCCAGCCGGAACAGCCAGCCCAGCACCGGCACCGCGAAGATGCGGTGGTCCATGATGAAGCGGATCGGCCGCGGGCTGGCCGCCATCAGCAGCACCGCGTCGATGAAGCTGACGTGGTTGCAGACCAGGATTGCCGCGCCGGCGACCGGGATGTTCTCGTCGCCCTTGATCTTGAAGCGGTAGACGCAGCGCGACAGCACGAAGGCGATGAAGCGCAGCAGGTATTCGGGCACCAGCAGGAAGATGTAGAAGGCCACCACCGCGTTCAGCAGGCCGACGATCAGGAACACCTGCGGGATGCTGAAACCGGCCTTGAGCAACACGCCGACGCCGATGGCGCTGACGATCATGAACAGCGCGTTGAGGATGTTGTTCGCGGCGATGATGCGCGCCCGGTGCGTGGGCTGGCTGCGCAGCTGGATCAGCGCGTACATCGGCACGCTGTACAAGCCGGCGAACAACGACAGCAAGGCCAGGTCGGCCATCACGCGCCAGTGCGCCGGCAGGCCGACGAAGCCCGCCAGCGACAGCTCCGCCGACGGCGGCAGCCCGCGCGACGCGAAGTACAGGTCGACCGAGAACACGCTCATGCCGATGGCGCCCAGCGGCACCAGGCCGATCTCGACATGGCGGCGGCTCAGCACTTCGCACAGCAGCGAGCCGATGCCGATGCCGACCGAGAACACCACCAGCAGCAGCGACGCGACCTTTTCGTCGCCGTGCAGCACCTCTTTGGCGAAGGCCGGGAACATCGACAGGAACACGGCGCCGAAGAACCACATCCATGAGATGCCGAGCAGCGAGCGGAAGACGGCGACGTTTTCGTGCGCCAGCTTCAGGTTGCGCCAGGTCTCGCTGACGGGGTTCCAGTTGATCCTCAGCCCCGGGTCGGTGGCCGGCGACACCGGCACCGCCTGCGCCAGCACGCGGCCGAGCACTGCGACGCCGAAGCACGACCCGGCGACGAGGTGCGCGCCCCACTCGGGCAGCGAAATCAGCAGCCCGCCGGCGACCTGGCCGAGCAGGATGGCGACGAAGGTGCCCATCTCCACCATGCCGTTGCCGCCGGTGATCTCGCGCTCGCTCAGGTGCTGCGGCAGGTAGGCGAACTTCACCGGCCCGAACAGCGTGGAATGCAGCCCCATCAGGAACACGCAGCCCAGCAGCACCGGCACGTCGCGGTGCAGGAAGCCGTAGCCGGCCAGCAGCATGATCACGATCTCGAGCGACTTGACGAAGCGCACCAGCACCGCCTTGTCGAGCTTGTCGGCGAGCTGGCCGCTGGTGGCCGAAAACAGCAGGAACGGCAGGATGAACAGCGCGCCGATCACCAGGCCCGCCAACGCCGGCGGCAGCCAGGCCACCTGCAGCTGGTAGGTGACCAGCACCGTGAACGCGAACTTGAACAGGTTGTCGTTGCCGGCGCCGAGAAACTGCACCCAGAAGAAGGGCGCGAAGCGGCGCTGCGTCAACAACGCGAACTGGTTGGGATGGGGTTCGTGTGTCATGGCGGGGCGAACTATCTCACCACCACGGGCTGCGCCGCCAGCCCGCTGCGCGCGAGCCAGTCGAAGGTCGAGTCGACGGTGGTGGTCTCGATGCGGTCGCTGAAGCGTTTTTCGTTCGGGTGGTCGTCGAAGGCGACGTTGGCCGCCGTCATGCGCGCCCCCAGCCGCGTGAAGGCCGACAGGTGCAGCGTCGTCGGCACGTAGCCCTTCAGCTGCAGCCAGGCCTGCGCCTTCTCGCGGCTGTCGACGGCACTGTCCTGCGACAGCGCCAGCGTCTCCAGCGCCCATTGGTTCGACTGCTGGTACAGCTGCGCCCACGGGTAGGCCACCACGCTGTAGGCCGGCTGGTTCAGCCGCGCGACGCGGGCGTTGTCCTGCAGCAGCGGCAGCAGCCGGGCCTGCACGTCGGCGGCCGGCACGGCGATGGCGGCGCGGTACTCGAACATGTCGTCGAGGAAGAAGTCGCCCAGGCCCTGCCGGTACAGCGCGCCGACCGCCGTGCCGCACTGATTCAGCTTGTGCACGACGCGCCAGCGCTCGCCGTCGCGGTACGCAAAGCCCAGGTGCGACCAGCGCAGGCCGTACTTGCCGAGGTCCTGGCCGGCGCGCGCCAGCACCACGACCTGCGCGCCGCTGGCGTCCAGCCAGGCCTGCGTGCGTGCCGCCAGCTCCATGGCGCGCTGCACGGCGCTGGTATCGGGCAGCCGCGCTTCGCAGCTGCGGCCGGCCTGCGCCGGGCCCAGCGCCAGAGCCAGCAAGAGCGCGGCGGCGAAGCGCCTCACGGCGCCACCCGTTCGTTGTACAGCAGCGCCTGGCCGACCTCGTTCGGGATGTAGGCGATGGCCCGTCCCGCCGCAGACAGCACGGTGCCGGCGCTGAACGCAACCGCCACCACCGCCGTGCCGGCAGCAACCGAAGCGCCGCCGGCCAGCGTGATGCTGGCCCGGGCGCCGTCGGAGGCGCGTTCGAGCACCCACACCGTGCCTTCCGAAACCGCGCCGACGGCCACGACGGTCAGCGCCGCGCCGGCCGTGAACAGCGCCAGCGGCGCGGTCACCGAAACCGCCACCGGCAGCATCGACACCGCCAGGCTGGCTTCGGACGGGTTGTTGTGCGCCTGCACCGGGCCGGCCAGGGCCAGGGACAGGAGCAGGGAGGGCAGCAGCAACAGCTTCATGGTGTGCGGTACAGGGTTGAACACGGCGCCATCGTCGTGCCGCCGGTCCCCGGTATCCATCCCCCCAGGGAGGGTTGCGTTCAGTAACGCTTGGAGTATCTTCCAGCGATACTTTTCGAGGCCCCCGATGAGCAGCACCCACGACCTGGTCGACGCGCTGAAAGCCGAGCTGCGGCGCGCCGGCATCACCTACGCCGCGCTGGCGCGCGAGCTGGGCCTGGCCGAATCCAGCGTCAAGCGCATCTTCGCCAAGGGTGACATGCCGCTGTCGCGCATCGACGAAGTGCTGGGCGTGCTGAAGATGGACTTCGCCGAACTGGCCGCGCGCGTCGTGCATGCGCAGCCGCTGCGCAAGGAGCTGACGCCGGAGCAGGAGAAGGCCGTCGTCGCCGACCGCAAGCTGCTGCTGGTGGCGATCTGCGTGCTCAGCCAGTGGAGCTTCGAGCAGATCATCGGCAGCTATGCGCTCAGCGAAGCCGAAGTCGTGACCCACCTGGTGGCGCTGGACCGGCTCGGCATCATCGAGCTGCGGCCCTTGAACCGCTACCGGCTGAAGGTCGACAAGACCTTCCGCTGGCGCGCACACGGGCCGGTGATGGGCTACTTCCGCGAGCACGTCGTCGACGACTATTTCGGCGGCGGCTTCGACGGCGACGGCGAGACGCTGATGCTGGTGCACGGCCAGATCGGCAAGGCGCTGGCCGACACCTTCGTCGAACGGCTGCAGCGGCTGGGGCAGGACTTCGCCTTGCAGCACGTGGCCGACCAGAAGCTGCCCACCGAGCGCAAACGGCCCTACACGCTGGTGCTGGGCATGCGCTCGTGGCTGTTCGGCGTGTTCCGCGATCTCAAACGCCAGCCGGCATGAAGGCCTGGCGCAGCGCCGCGGCGCAGGTCGCCAGTGCCGTGTGCGCTTCGTCGATGACGCGGCCCATCGTGATGAAGCCGTGGATCTGCCGTTCGAAGCAGACGTACTGCACGCGGTTGCCGGCGGCCGACAGCGCGTCGGCGTACTGCAGGCCTTCGTCGCGCAACGGGTCGTAGCCGGCTGTCAGCACCAGCGCCGGCGGCAGCCGCGACAGGTCGGCAGCCAGCAGCGGCGACGCGCGCCAGTCGGGCCAGCTCGATTCACCCGGCATGTACAGGCCGCGGTAGTAGGCGACGCTGTCGGCGGTGAGCAGGTAGCCCTGCCCGTTCGTCGTGTGCGACGGCGCGATGGCCCGCATGTCGGTGGCGGGGTAGATCAACAGCTGGTACGACAAGGGCTCGCCAGCATCGCGCAGCGTGATCGCCGCCACCGCGGCGAGGTTGCCGCCGGCGCTGTCGCCGCCGACGGCGATGCGCTCCGGGTCGATGCCGAGCGCTGCCGCTTCGCGGCGTGCGAAGCGGGCGGCGGCGATGCAGTCGTCCACCGCCGCCGGGAAGCGGTGCTCGGGCGCCAACCGGTAGTCGACCGACAGCACCGCGCAGCCGGCGCCGGCTGCCAGCGTGCGGCAGACGACATCGTGCGTGTCGAGGTCGCCGACGGTCCAGCCGCCGCCATGGAAGTACACCAGCAGCGGCAGCCGCCCGGCGCCCGGCCGGTACAGGCGCAGCGGCGTGCCGGTGTCGCTGCGCAAGTCTTGCACCTCGGCCAGCGGCGGCGGCTCGGGCTGCGTGAAGCCGCGGCGTTCGAGGTACAGGCGGCGCGCTTCGGCCGCCGGCAGCGTGTGCACGGGCGGCACCTGGCGTTCGATCATCAGGTCGATCAAGGCGCGGGCTTGGGGGTCGAGCATGGCGGGTCTTTCGCAGTGGCGCGGCCAGTGTAGCTGCCGCAATACTTGCCAAAAGCAAGTAATTGCGCGATGCTGCCGTCATGCTGACGCCCCCCGGATCCGGCGACCCGATCGCCGCGCTGCGTGCCTTCAACCGCTTCTACACGCGGCGCATCGGCGTGCTGCAAGATCGCCTGCTGGCGACACGCTTCTCGCTCGGCGAGTCGCGCCTGCTGTACGAGCTGGCGCACAGCCCTGGCACGACGGCAGCAGCACTGGGGCGCGAGCTCGAACTCGACACCGGCTACCTGAGCCGGTTGCTCGCCGGCCTGCGCGAACGCGGCCTCATCAAGGCCCAGCGTTCAGCCAGCGACGGCCGCCAGACGCTGCTGACGCTGACGGCCGCCGGCCGCCGCGCCTTCGCGCCGCTGGACCAGCGTTCACACGAGCAGGTGGCCACGCTGCTGTCGCCGCTGGCCGAAGCGCAGCAGCGTGAACTGCTGGCCGCCGCCGGCCGCATCCAGACCCTGCTCGGCGACGCCGCAGCGGCGCCGCTAGCGCTGCGCCCGCACCGCGCCGGCGACATCGGCTGGGTGATCGCGCGCCACGGCGCGCTGTACGCCGACGAGTTCGGCTGGGACATGCGCTTCGAAGCGCTGGTGGCACGCATCGCGGCCGACTTCATCGACCGTTTCGATGCGACGCGTGAAGCCTGCTGGATCGCCGAACGCGCCGGCACGCCGCTCGGCTGCGTGTTCCTGGTGCAGGCGCGCGACGACGGCAGCGGCGCCGTCGAGCCCGGCGTCGCGCAGCTGCGCCTGCTGCTGGTCGAGCCCGGTGCGCGCGGCCTGGGCGTCGGCAAGCGCCTGGTCGACGAGTGCACGGCCTTCGCGCGCAGCGCCGGCTATGCGCGCATCCGGCTGTGGACGAACAGCCTGTTGCTCGCCGCCCGCGGCATCTACGCCAAGGCCGGCTACCGGCTCATCGCCAGCGAGGCGCACGAGAGCTTCGGCCATGCGCTGGTCGGCGAGATCTGGGAACTGCCGTTGTGACGCCCTGCCCTTGCGGCAGCGGCGCGGCCTACGACGGCTGCTGCGGCCGCTGGCATGCCGGCGCGCCGGCGCCGACGGCCGAAGCGCTGATGCGCTCGCGCTACAGCGCCTTCGTGCTCGGCCTGCCCGACTACCTGCTCGCGACCTGGCATGCCAGCCGGCGGCCGGCTTCGCTGGACCTCGAGCCCGGCGTCAAATGGCTAGGCCTCGACGTGCGCGGCCACCAGGCCGACGGCGAACGGGCCACGGTCGAGTTCATCGCGCGCAGCAAGCTCGGCGGGCGCGCGACGCGGCTGCATGAAACCAGCCGCTTCGTGCGCGAGGGCGGGCGCTGGTTCTACGTCGACGGCGATACCGGCTGAAGGCCTACCCAAAACGCACGGCGTAGATCGGCGGCAGGTTCAGCGACACCGTCTGCCACGCCTGCCCGCCATCGAAGCTGGCCCACAGGCCGCCGGTGGTGCTGCCCATCAGCAGCGACGTGCCGTCGTTCGCGACCTCCAGGCCATGGCGGTAGACCAGGTCGTAGCAGTGTGCTTGCGGCAGCCCGGTGCGCAGCGTCTCGAAGCTCTTGCCGCCGTCGCGCGTGCGGTTGACGACCATCGCGCCGGCCACCGGCACGCGGCATTCGTCTTTCACCGCCGGCACGAACCAGGCCGTGTCGGGCTCGCGCGGGTGCACGGCCACGGCGAAACCGAAGCTCGACACCGGCGCTTCGATGCGCTGCCAGCTGGCGGCGTTGTCGGTCGAACGCCAGATGCCGTTGTGGTGCTGGCACCAGAGCACGTCGGGCTGCGCCGCGCAGCGCACGATGCGGTGGGGATCCTGGATGTTCGGGTTCTCGGCCTGTTCCGGCGGCATGAAGTCGGCGCGCATGCCGCTGGCCTGCAGCGTCCAGCTGGCGCCGTCGTCGCGCGTGACCCAGGCGCCGCCGCAGGACACGCCGGCCAGCAGCTCGCCCGGCCGTGCCGGGTGCGGGCACAGCGAATGGATGCCGGGCACGTCAGCACCACCGCCGAACCATTCGCTGCGGCGCGGGTCGTTCCACAGCGAATCGACAAGCTGCCACGACGCACCGAAGTCGGCCGAGCGGAACAGCCCGCCCGGCAAGGTGCCGGCCCAGACGCTGCCGCCGACGGCTTCCAGCGCCCAGATCTGCACCAGCGTCCACGCCGGGCCGGTGGCGCCTTCGGGCTGCGGCGGGTAGGCCGGCGCGGCGACCTCGCGCCAGCTCGTGCCGGCGTCGTCGGACGCATGCAGCTTGACGCCGAAATGGCCGAGGTTCAGCGCCGCCAGCATGCGCCCGTCGGCCGACGGCGGCAGCAGCATCGACACCGGTTCGGCCAGAAAGCTGACCCCCGCGATGCGCCAGCCGGCAGGGCCGCCGCGGCGCAATTCGAACAGGCCCTTGTGCGTGGCCAGCCAGGCTCGGTCGTCCATTCGATCACCCTCCAGACAAGGCCTGCAGCACGAACACCGTGCTGCCGGGTTCCAGCGCTTCGGTCAGCGCGATGCGGTCGGTGCTGCGCCGGCCGTCGATGAAGATGACGACGTTCGGGCGCAGGCGGCCCTGATCGTCGAGCACATAGCCGCGCAGCCGCGGCTGCCGCGCAAAGGCGTCGTCGAGCGCCGCGCGCAGCGTCACCGCATCGCTGGTCACCTCGGGGGTGTCGACGAAGCGGCGCAGTTGCGGGGTGAAGACGATGCGCGGCACGGCCGCGATGATGCGCCGCCGGCCGCCGCCGCTCAAGCGGGCTTGCGCGGGGCCAGCGTGAGCCCGGCCAGCAGCGACGCCCCAGCCGCCAGCGCCGCGGCCAGCCACAGCGCGCTGCGCGTGCCCAGGGCGGTGGCCAGCCAGCCGCCGCCGATGGCACCGGCCAGCGTGGCCAGCTGCCCCGCCGCGCGGATGCCGGCGTCGGCGCGTGCCAGCAGTGCCGCCGGCACCGCCGTCTGGCGCAGGCTGCGGTCGTGCACGTCGTGCACGCTGTGGCCGGCGTCGCCGACGATCTGCTGCGCCAGCAACAGCGCCGCCGCAGCCCAGCCGGGCGCGGCGATGAGCGGCACGAACAGCGCGCCGGCGGCGAACACGGCCAGGCCGAGCGTCATCGCCCAGCCCGGCCCGAAGCGGCGGCCGAGCGCCGGCGCAAGGGCCGCGCCGGCCACCGAACCCAGGCCGCCAGCGGCGAAGATCAAGCCCAGCCAGCCGGTAGGCAAGCCGGTGTCGCGCGAGACGAAAATCATGTAACTGGTGGCGGACAAGCTCATCGATGCCGCCAACAGCACCTCGACGCCCGCCAGCGCGCGCAAGGCCGGCCGCGATGCGACGGCACGCAAACCGTCGGCGGCCTCATGCCAGAAGCGGCGCAGCACGCCGTGCGTGGACACCGCGACGGCAGCCGCCGGCGCGTCGGCGACGCCGCGCAGGCACAGCGCCGACACGGCATAGCTGAGCGCGTCCACGGCCAGCGCGACGACGCCGCCGAACGCCTGGAACAGCCAGCCGCCGAGCGCGAAGGCCACCGTTTCCGACAGGCTGGCCGTCACCGACAGCTGGGCGTTGCGCGTCGGCAGCTCGGCGGCTTCAAGGCGCTGGGCCATCCAGGCCGAGCGCGCCAGCTCGAAGGCCATCGTCAGCAAACCGGCCGCCGCGGCGGCGGCCAGCAGGGCCCAGAACGGCAGCAGCCCGGCCCAGGCCAGCACCGCCAGCCCGGCGAACAAGGCCGCGCGCAGGCCGTCGCTGGCCAGCATCACCGTGCGTTTGCGCCGGCGGTCGACCAGGCTGCCCAGCAGCAGCGAGCCGGCGGCGCCAGCCAGCACGTCGGCGACGCGCAGCCAGCCCATCTGCAGCGGCGTTGCCGCCAGCATCAGCGTAGCGATCCACGGGATCGCCAGCCGGCTCAGCATCGAACCGAAGTTCGACACGCTTTCCGCGGCGAGCACGCGGCCGAAGTCGCGTGCTCGCCGCTCGGTCATGGCCGCATTCTGCGGCCTGCTTCAGCCCGGGGCTGTCAGCCTTCGGCGCTGAGCACCAGGGCAGCCGCGTTGACCACCGCCGCGATGCGGCCGATGTCGCGCAGCTGCTGCGTCGTCCAGCCTTCCTTCTTCAACAGCGCGTAGTGCGACTGCACGCAGAAGTGGCACTTTCCGACGATGGACGCGGCCAGCGCATAGGCCTCGAACTTCGCCCGCGCGACGCCGCCGTGGCTGGCATAGGCGTTCATGCGCAGCTCGGGGCGTGCCGTCTTCAGGTCTTCGTCGTCGGCCATCTCGACGAACGGATACCAGACGTTGTTCATGCCCATCAGCGTGGCCGCGGTCAGCGCGGCAAAGCCTTCGGCCGGCGGCACCGCCGCCTTGAAGGCCTGGATCAGCGGCTGGCTCTTCGCCGCGAACGCAGCGGCCAGAGCCACCGCGACCGCGTCTTCCGGCGCCAGGCTGGAACGCGCGATGACGCCGTCCAGGTTCAGACGGATGTCCTTGGCGTACTCGGGCATCCGGTCCTTGATCGCATTCAGGAAATCCATCTGGGTCTCCTTCGATTTACAGCGTTGCGCCGCCGACGCCGCGGTTGCACGGGCAGAGCTCGTCGGTCTGCAGGCCGTCGAGGATGCGCAGCACTTCGTCGGGGTTGCGGCCGACGTTCAGGTTGTTCACGCTGACGTGCTGAATCACGTTGTCCGGGTCGACGATGAAGGTCGCGCGCAGCGCCACGCCTTCGGCCGCGTCGCGCACGCCGAGCATGTCGACCAGCGAACCGCGGCTGTCGCCGAAGCTCCAGTGGCCGAGCTTGTTCAGGTCCTTGTGCTCGCGGCGCCAGCCGAGCTTGCTGAACTCGTTGTCGGTGCTGCCGCCCAGCAGCACGGCGTCGCGCTCTTCGAACTGCTTGGCCAGCTTGTCGAAGGCGACGATCTCGGTCGGGCAGACGAAGGTGAAGTCCTTGGGCCAGAAGTAGATGACCTTCCACTTGCCCGGGAAGCTCTTCTCGGTGACGGTCTCGAAGGCCGAGACGCCGTTTTCTTCGTGCTGGTTGAAGCCGGGCTTGACGCCGGCGACGCTGAAGGCTTCGAGCTTTTGGCCGATGGTTTTCATGGCTGTTCCTTTGACTTGGGTTGGGAGATCGAACGGGACTATCAATGACCCGACAGGGATAGATTGTGCCGAAGTTGAGAATCGTTCTCGATTGGCTTTGCCTAAGGCAGGGATAGCCGGGTCAAGGCCGTCTCCGGCGTTGGTGGCCCGATGCGGAACAGGCACAAACGCCGCTTGCGGCGCCGCCGCGCCAGCGCTAGCCTGCCGCTCCCCTGGGCCTCACAACGGAGACATCGATATGGCCAATTTCGTTCTCGTGCACGGCGCCTGGCATGGCGGCTGGTGCTACCGCGACACGGCACGCGCGCTGCGCGCCGCCGGCCACAACGTGTTCACGCCCACGCACACCGGCGTTGGCGCACGCTTCCACCAGTCATCCAGCGAGATCACGCTCGACACCCATGTGCGCGACGTCTGCGGCGTCATCGAAGCCGAGGAGCTGGACAACGTCATCCTCTGCGGCCACTCCTACGGCGGCATGGTCATCACCGGCGTCGCCGACCGGCTGCCCGGCAAGATCAGCGCGCTGGTCTATCTGGACGCTTTCGTGCCGGGCCATGGCGACTCGCTGATCGACCTGATCAACCGCGCACTGCCGCCCGAAGTAGCGGCCGGTTTCATCGGCGCGTTCCGCGGCGCGGCGCTGGACGGCGGGCTGATGCAGCCGATCCCGGCCGAGGCCTTCAACGTCAAGCCCGAAAACCGCGCCTGGGTCGAACGGCGCTGCGTGCCGCAGGCGCTGGCCACCTTCGAACTGCCGCTGCTGTTGAAGAACCCCGACGGTGACCCGGCCATCCGCCGCGTCTACCTGCTCGCCGACGGCTGGGATCCGAGCCCGTTCCGCTACTTCGCGGCGCGCTGCGAAGCCTTGGCGAACTGGCGCGTCGCCAAGTTCGCCTGCGGCCACGACGTGATGGTCGACATGCCGGGCGAGCTGGCCGCCGAGCTGCTGCAGCTGGCGGCCTGAGTAGTCGAAGGCGAAGGCGAAGGCGCGTCAGGCCAGGTCTTCATGCAGGCACAGAATGTTGCCTTCGGGATCTTCGAACCAGGCCGCCTTCTCCGAGCCCAGCACGCAGACGTGCTCGACCGTCTTCAGCCCGGGCAGGTCGTAGTCCGCGAAGCGCACGCCACGCGCTTTCAGCGCCGCCACGGCCGGCTCGATGCGCTCGACGCGAAAGCTCAACGCGGTGTGGTCGGCCTTCGTGCCTTCGGCCTTCGGGAACAGCGCCAGCGTGGTGCCGCCGACGCTGTACGTGAACTTGCCGTCGGGGCGCAGGCCTTGCGGCCGAAAGGCCAGCTGCTCTTCGTAGAAGCGCCGCGCTCGCGCCAGATCCTTCACCGGCAGCATGCAGGTGACTTCGCTCGTCGCCCATCCGTCCATCGTCGGCCTCCACGGCAGTCGTGTCGGCAGTTGTAGCGCTTGCGGCGCCCGACGGCAATGCCCCGATCGCCTGCTGCGTGGGCATGCCCCGGCCGTGATGCGCTGGCGGGGCCGCCGCCCGCAGCGCGCTTAGGTCAGGTCACCGGCCAGGCTGGCCAGCGTCTCCGGTGCGATCTGCACATGCGCCGGATAGTGCGTGTGGTCGCAGCCGAGCCGGGCGCTGGCGCCGGCGCGCAAGGCCTGGCGCTGCGCGGCGTTGAATTCGAAGCGTACGAAGTGCACCGCCGAGGTCTTCTCGGCGTTCTCGCGGTCCAGATCTTCGTCGGCGATGGCGAAGACGCGGGCATGCCCTTCCACTTCGACGAACAAGCGGTCCTCGACGCCGATCAGCCGCGCCAGCTCGCGCTTGCGCTCGTGCGGATCGGGGTACTCGATCAGCATCGTCGCCTTCCAGTTGCCGCCGTCGGGCACCAGCGGCGCGTAGGCGTCGATCTCGCTCTGGATGCCGTCTTCGTCGAAGATCTTCTCGATGTGCAGCATCTCCTGGATCTGGCGCCGGATCGTCGTCTCGTCCTCGAACTGCAGCGTCATGTGCTCGCCCAGGGCGACGCTGCGCCGCTTGCGGTGCGCGATGGCCTCGGGCTTGCTGCTCTTGCGGATCTTCGAATAGGCCTCCAGCGTCAGGAGGTTCTGCCGGGTGATGCTCATCATCGTCACTCCAGTCCGTAGGCGAAACGCACCAGGCTCAGCGGGTGCTGCAGCGCCTTGGCCGGCGTGCCGGCCTGTTGCATGCCTTGCGCGATGTGGTGGCCGGCCAGCGCGCAGTCGCTGCTGATGTAGTCGGGCTCGTCCTTGGCCATGGCCTTGAAGACCGGCTTGCCGATCTTCATCGCCACCGGGTGGTAGGCCTGCTTCACGCCGTAGGTGCCGGCGTGGCCCGAGCAGCGCTCCACCGTGTTCAGCTTGACCTCGACCGTGCGGCCGATGAGCTTGAACATCTCCTCGGTCTTCTTGCCGATGTTCTGCACGCGGCCGTGGCAGGGGATGTGGTAGCTGACCTTGCCCAGGGCGGCCTTGAAGTCGGTCTTCAGCAGCCCGTCCTTGTGCCGCGCGACCAGGTACTCGAACGGGTCGAACATCGCCTCCTTGACGGCCTGGGTGTCGGCATCGTGCGGGAACATCAGCGGCAGTTCCTGCTTGAACATCAGCGTGCAGCTCGGGATGGCGCTGAGGATCGCGTAGCCCTCGGCGGCGTATTTCGCCAGCACGGGGATGTTCGCTTCCTTCGCCTTCTCGACCGACTGCAGGTCGCCGAGTTCGAGCTTGGGCATGCCGCAGCACTGCTCCTTCTCGACGATGACGTAGGGAATGGCGTTGTGCTCCAGCACCTTCAACAGGTCGTTGCCGATGCCAGGCTCGTTGTAGTTGACGTAGCAGGTGGCGAACACCGCCACCTTGCCCGGCGTGCGCTCGCCGTTGGTCACCACCGTGGCTTCGCCGCTCATCGCCTTGCCCCAGCGGAAGCGCTGTTCGGCCAGGCCCGGCATCCAGGCGGCCGGGTGCACGCCCAGGGCCGACTGCAGCGCCTGGCGCATCGGCTTCGTGCGGTTCACCGCATTGACGACGTCGACGACGATGGGAATGCCGGCGAACTGGCCATGCGTGTCCGTCGACGCGAGGAATTTCTCCTTCGCCGAGACCTCGCCCTTGGCGTGCTTGATGGCCTTGGCGCGCAGCATCAGGTGCGGGAAATCCAGGTTCCACGGATGCGGCGGCGTGTACGGGCACTTCGTCATGAAGCACAGGTCGCACAGATAGCACTGGTCGACGACGCTCCAGTAGGCTTCCTTCTTGATGCCGTGGACTTCGCCGTCGGCCGTGGCGTCGACCAGGTCGAACAGCGTCGGGAAGCTCTGGCACAGGCTGACGCAGCGGCGGCAGCCGTGGCAGATGTCGAACACCCGCTCCATCTCCTTCAGCGCCGAGGCTTCGTCGTAGAAATCGGGATCCTTCCAGGCTATCGGGTGCCGGGTCGGGGCTTCGAGGTTGCCTTCGCGCATGGGATGGGTGCCTTCGGGGTGCCGGAGAAACGAACAAGGGGCGCGAAGCCCCCTGTTCAAACGCGGGAAGCGCCGATATCAGTCGACCAGCGCGTCCAGCGCCTTCTGATAGCGGTTGGCATGCGAGCGCTCGGCCTTGGCCAGCGTCTCGAACCAGTCGGCGATCTCGTCGAAACCTTCTTCGCGCGCCTGCTTGGCCATGCCCGGGTACATGTCGGTGTACTCGTGCGTTTCGCCGGCCACCGCGGCGGCCAGGTTCAGCCGGCTGCTGCCGATGGGCAGGCCGGTGGCGGGGTCGCCGACCGCCTCGAGAAACTCGAGGTGGCCGTGCGCGTGGCCGGTTTCGCCTTCGGCGGTGGAGCGGAACAGGGCCGCCACGTCGTTCTGGCCTTCGACATCCGCCTTGGCAGCGAAGTACAGGTAGCGGCGGTTGGCCTGCGATTCGCCGGCGAAGGCGTCCTTCAGGTTTTGCTCGGTCTTCGAACCTTTCAAGCCCATGTGATGCTCCTTGGTCATTCAAATGCACGTCGGGGCGCCGCGAACAGCGCGTCCGAGGATAACGCTATCAAAGCACCCCGCGCCGCGCCAATACAAAGCTTCAATGCAGGCCATAGCCGGGGCGTTCGGGCGGCTCTTTCAGTGCAGCTCGAGCAGGCGCAAGGCCAGGTCGTTCAGGCGGCCGGCGGGGTCGACCAGGCTTTCCAGCACGCTGAGGTGGTTCTTGCCGCTGACCGTTTCGCACACCGGCACCGCCGTCGGGCCCCAGACATCGCGGATCAGGCGGTTCTGGCGAAGGAATTCGCTGCTCTCGTCGCCCCCGGCCACCGCGTACAGCTTGCCGCGCGGGCGTGGGAAGAACGCCGGGCTGAGCCGGCCCACAGCCGTCGGCGTCAGCCGCAGGTCGACCTGCAGGAACGGCGTGTGGCGGATCGGCTCCAGGTCGTACAGCCCGGAGATCGACAGCGCCCCGCCCAGCAGCTGTGCCGGCAGGTCGTGGCCCACCTGCTTCCAGCGGCACGACAGCAGCATCGCCGCCAGGTGCCCGCCTGCCGAATGCCCGGCCACGACGATACGCTCGGGGTTGCCGCCAAAGCGCGCCGCGTTGCGCCAGGTCCAGGCCAGCGCCGCCGTCATCTGCAAGGTGATGTGTTCGATCGTCACCGCCGGGCACAGCGCGTAGTTGGGCACGACGACCATCGCGCCGGCGGCATTGAACGACGGCGCGACGAAGGAGAAGTCGGACTTGTCCAGCGAGCGCCAATAGCCGCCGTGCACGAACACCAGCACCGGCGCGCCGGGCACCGCGGTCGGGAAAACGTCCAGCGTCTCGCCGGCACCGGGGCCATAGGCGATGTCGTACTCGGCCAGGCTGCCGGCGCGCGCCGCCGCCGAAGCGGTCGCCCAGCGCTGGAAGATCGCCGGGTGCTCCGGGATCCGCGCGCGGTTGTTGTACTGGACATCGAGCCAGGCAGGATCCAGGCGTTGGCGCATCGACGAGCCTCCAAGGGGGTGTGCGCAAGGATGTTAAACTGCCCGGCGTCGTGGGGGCGTAGCTCAGCTGGGAGAGCGTCGCGTTCGCAATGCGAAGGTCAGGAGTTCGATCCTCCTCGTCTCCACCACACTTTCAAGGGGCCGCCACAGAGCGGCCCCTAGCTTTTCGGGGCCCCCGGAAAGCTCACCGCCACCGTCGTGCCGGCGCCCGGGCTGCTGCGAATGTCCAGCCGGCCGCCCAGCATCTGCGCGCGCTCCCGCAGGCCGAGCAGGCCGAAGGACTTGGGGTCGCGCACCGCGGCCGGGTCGAAACCGCGGCCGTTGTCGCGCAGGCTGAGCCGGTACTCGTCGCCGCGCCGCTCCAGCACCACCGTCACCTGCGTGGCCTGGGCATGGCGCACCACGTTCGTCAGCGACTCCTGGGCCAGGCGGAACACCATCGTCGTCTGCTCGGGATCCAGGCGCACCCGGTCCTCGTCGATGTGCAGCGTGCAAGCCAGCCCGGCGCGCGCCGTGAACTCGCCCACCAGCCACTCCAGCGCCGTCGCGATGCCCAGGTCCAGCACCGCCGGCCGCAGGCTGGCCACCAGGTCGCGCAGACCGCGGATGATGCGGTCGACCAGCGCGACCATGTCGTCGGTCTTCTCGCGCAGCGCCGGGTTGTTCGGGCCGTGGCGCTGGCGCAGCATCGACACCTCCAGGCGCAGCGCGGACAGGAACTGCCCCAGTTCGTCGTGCAGCTCGCGGGCGATGTGCTTGCGCTCTTCCTCGCGCGCCGCTTCGCGCCGAAAGTGCTGGTCCTGCAGCAGTTGCTCGGCGCGTTTGCGCTCGCTGATGTCGCGCCCGATGGCCAGCACGCTGACGACCCGGCCATGCTCATCGAGCTCCGGCACGTGCCGAACCTCGAACTGGCGCTCGTCGTACGACGCCGGCATCTCGGCAACGTTGGGCCGCGCCTCGGCCACGGCGCGCTCGCGGGCGGCGCGGATCAGGCCGTGCGCATCCAGGCCGCATTCCTCCAGCGTGCGGCCGACGAAGTCGTCGCCCGGGCGGAGCAGCATGCCCGCCAGGCCGGCGTTGGCGTAGAGGATGCGCCCCGCACGGTCCGTGTGCACGATCAGGTCCGGCAGGCTCTCGACCAGCGTGCTCAGCTGGCGCTGCGCTGCCATCAGCGCGGTGATGTCGCGCCCGATCGCCAGCACGCCGGTGACCGTACCGTCAGACGCCAGCTCCGGCACCATGCGGACCTGGGAATGGACGATCTGGCCGTTCGCACTGCGCCACGACAGCTGGCACTCGGCCTCCCGGCCGCTGCCCAGCACCGAGTGCACGGATTCCTCGTAGCGCCGCGCCAGCGCCGGCGCCATGTCCAGGGCATGGCCGGGGCGCAGGCCCAGCATCTGCGGGGCCGGCAAGCCGGCACGGCGGGCCAGCACCGGATTGACATAGCTGCGGCGGCCGTCACTGTCGTAGCGGGCCACCGCATCGGGCGAGTTCTCCACCAGCATGCGGAATTCCTGCTCGCGGGCACGCTGCAAGCTGTCGGCCTGCGTGCGCTCGACGACGGTGGCCAGCAGGTAGCCGGCCTGGCGCACCAGTTCGAGTTCGACCTCGTTCGGTCGGCCAGGCTGGCGCCGGTAGATGCCGAAGGTGCCCAGCACCTTGCCGGCCGAGTCGAAGATCGGCTCCGACCAGCACGCGGCCAGGCCGGCGGCGCGCGCCAGGGCCCGGTAGTCGCGCCAGTTCGGGTCGCTGTCCAGGTTCTCGGAGATCACGCGCTCGCACCGCGCCACCGCGGTGCCGCAGGAGCCGACGCCTTCGCCGGCCCGGATGCCGTCGATCGCCGCCAGGTAATCGGCCGGCAGACGCGGCGCGCTGCTGACGCTCAGGTGCTCGCCGCTGTCGTCGAGCAGCATCACGCTGGCCAGGAAGTCGGGCCGGATCGTCTCGATGCAGCGCAGAACCGCGTCCAGGATGTCGGCCAGCTTCGCACCCTGGGCCAGCATCTCGTAGACGCGCAAGCGCTGCGCCTCGAGTTGCCGGCTGTGCGTGCGCGCCGTGATGTCGCGCGAGATGCCGACGACGCGGCGCACGCGGCCTGCCGCGTCGAGCAGCGGTGCCAGCGTGCAGTGAAAGGTGCGGCGCCCATCGGGCAGGTCGCAGTCCAGTTGGCTGTCGACGACGGCGGCCGAGTCGACGCAGCGCCGGTGCATGGCAACGATGGCGCCGGCCTGCGCGCCGGCCAGTCCGGCAGCCGCATCGCGGCCGACGAGCTTGGCGCGCGGCGCGCCGGCCACCCGCTCGAAGGCCGGGTTGACGTCGATGTAGCGCAAGCCGCCGTCGTCGCCGACCTGCAGCAGGTACAGGCTGTCGGAGGCGTTGTCGAAGATCTCCCGATACCGCCGCTCGCTTTCGGCCAGCGCCATCTGCGCCTGCATGCGCTCGGTGATGTCGCGCGCCACGCTGAACAAGCGGTAGACGTGGCCGGCCGCATGGCGGATCGGCGTCAGCGTCACCCATGCCCAGCTCGGCCCGGCCGGCGTCGCCCACTCTTCCTCGTACTCCAGCGGCGTGCCTTGCCGCACGCACTGTCGGTAGCGGGCCAGCACGGTGTCGGCGCTCGCGGCCGGAATGACCTCATCGAGGTAGCGGCCTGCGACCTGGTCGCCGACCAGCCCGGTCGCGCGTTCCCAGGCGCGGTTGGTGCGGTAGTGCCTGAAGCGTCCGTCCGGCGTGACCTCGGTGACGAGCAGGCAGTCCGGCGCGTTCTCGAAGATCTCCAGCAGCAGGGGTTGCAGGTCGTTCATGGGTTCACGAGGCGACAGCGACGCCGGCCACGGGGAAGACCACGACGATGGACGTTCCGGCGCCCGGGCCGCTGCGGATGTCCAGCTGGCCGCCCAGCATCTGCGCCCGCTCGCGCATGCCGAGCAAGCCGAAGGACTTGGCAGACACCTGCGCCGGGTCGAAGCCCTGGCCGTCGTCGCGCACCGTCAGCAAGTATTGGTCCTGCCGGCGCTGCAGCGTGACGTGGACTGCGTGCGCCTTGGCGTGCCGGGCCACGTTCGTCAACGACTCCTGCACCATGCGGAACACCGTGCTGGTCTGCTGCGCGTCGAGCTGCACCGCCTGTTCGTCGACCTGCAGCTCGCAGCGCAGCCCGCTGGACGCACCGAACTCGGCCACCAGCCATTCGAGCGCCAGCGCGATGCCCATGTCCAGCACGGCCGGGCGCAGATCGGACACGAGATTGCGCACGACGCCGATCACGTCGTCGACCATGGCCTGCAGCGAGCGCGCCTTGTCGCGCAGTGGTGCGTCGTCGGCGCCCCAGTGCATGCGCAGCAGCGACAGCTCCATGCGCAGCGCCGACAGCAGCTGCCCGAGCTCGTCATGCAACTCGCGCGCGATGTGCCTGCGCTCTTCTTCGCGCTCCGCCTCGCGCCGGAACTCCAGCTCGCGGCGCAGCGCGTTGAGCGCGCGAATCTCCCGCTCCGCCTGCTTGCGTGCGGTGACGTCGGAGACCACCACCACCGCACCGCGCACGGCGCCACGCTTGTCGGTCAGCGCACGTGCGGTCGCGCTCAACCAGCGCCCGGGGCCGCCCCGCGCCGGGTCGTGTGCGAACAGCTCCACGTTGTCGCAGGGCTCGCCCCGAATCGCCTTGGCCAGCGGCAGCTCGGTCACCGGACACGGCGTGATCTGGTCCGGCAGGTACAGGCTGTCACCCGGCTCCCAGCAATTGGCCTGGTACGGCGCCCGGGCGTTGCCAGCGATGCGTTCGCCGGCCGGGTTCACCAGCAGCAGGTCGCCCAGTTCGTTGGCCACCAGTACGCCGTCGCCCATGCTGTTCAAAATCGACTGCAGGATCTCGGTCTGGCTTTCGAGTTCGTGCTTCGACTGCCGCAAGCGGCGCGTGAAGTAGACCACGCCGACGAGCGCCAGCATGCTGCCGGCCAGCAGCGTCCACAGCCAGCGCAGTTCGAGCGTGCGGCGCCGCAGTTCCGCACTCTGCTGCTCGTCGCGCCGGGTGTGCTCGTCGACCAGGCGCCGATGGCTCTCCGACTCGTAGCGTTGGCTCAGCTCGATCACCTGCGCGTCGATCTTCTTGCGCGCCTCCGTGGCCGTCATCTCGGCCGCCTCGGCCGCCAGCTCGTAGGCGCGGCGGTGGTCGCCGAGCAGGGCGTCGATCGCCGCGACGCGCTGCACGCTCTCGATGATGTACAGCGCGAAGCCGATGTCGCGGGCCAGTGCATGGGCCTGCGTGACGGTGGCCAGCGCCGCGACACGATCGCCCAGGGCCAGCTGGATGGTGCTGCGCGCGTTCAGCGTGTACCACAGGCCGATCTTGTTGGGATACTTCTCGTAGATTGCGGCCGCCTGGTCAAGCAGCGATAGCGCCTCGGTATGGCGCCCCAGCAGCTTCAGCTGCTCGGCCATCGCGAACAGGCCCTGGCCCTCGCCGACCGGCGCGCCGACGGCGCGGAACAACGCGATGCCGGCACGCGCATGGACCAGTCCGGTGGCCGGGTCGCCAAGGCGGCCGGCCGTGGTGCCCAGACCGAGCAGCGCGAAGCCCTCCAGCATCTTCGAGTGCGCGGCACGGGCCTGCTCCAGCATGCCGGCGTACTGCTCGCGTGCCTTGTGCTGGTCGCCCTGGCTGAACATCGACACGCTCAGGCCCTGGTGGGCGTAGGCCATCAGCAGCGGATCGTTGCTGCGCCGGGCGATCTCCATCGCCCGCAGCGCGGTCGCCACCGACTCTTCCAGCTTGCCGAGGCGGCGGTACATGGCCGCCGCACGCAGCAAGGCCTCACCGAGCAGATCCGGACGGTCGACGCCGTCGAGCGCCTTCAGGCTGTGCGTTGTCGCGGCAACCATCGCATCGACATCGGCCTGGTTGATGGCGTTCAACGCGATGTTGAGATCGGCTTCGGCCTGGCCGACGCGGTCCTTGTGCAGCGTGGCCAGTGCCAGCGCCTGCCCGGCGTGCTCGGCGGCCGGCGTCGTCAGTGCCTGGTAGATCTCGATGCGCGACAGCAAGTTCAGCACCCGGGCGCGGTCGACCGGCGCCGCATCGGGCGGCAGGCTCGCCTGCAGGCCCTGCGCCTGCGCGTAGGCCAGCGGCAGGTCGTTTTCCGCCAGCTTGCGCACGCGCGCGGCCTCGCTGCGCCAGGCGTCGATGGGCTCCGCGGCGGCGGCCACCGGTCCGGCTCCGCTCAGCCCCAGCGCGACACCCAGCACCACACCCAGCACCAGGCCCGGCACCCGGCATGCGAACAGCGCCCACGCGCCGGCGCTGGATGGCGCTCTTCTCATGGGCGCGGGTCTGCGGCCACGGTGGGGAAGGCGACGCTGATCACCGTCCCGGCGCCCGGACGGCTGCGAATGTCCAGCTGGCCGCCGAGCATCTGGGCCCGCTCCTTCAGGCCGACCAGCCCCAGCGCGCGATGCGGCCGCTGCGCGGCGTCGAAGCCGCGGCCATCGTCGCGCACCGTCAGAACGCAGTCGCCGCCGTGCCGCTCGAATGTCACGTCGACGCGGCTCGCCCCGGCGTGCCGGGCCACGTTGGCCAGCGACTCCTGCACGATGCGGAACACCATCACCGTCTGCTGCGCGTCGAGCGTCGCCGACACGTCGTCGATGCGCAAGTGGCAGGTCACGCCGCTGCGGCCGCGGAACTCCTCGGCCAGCCATTCGAGCGCGGACGCGACACCGTGGTCCAGTACAGACGGGCGCAGGTCGGACACGACGTTGCGCATGACCTGGATCACCTGCTCGACCAGGCCCTGCAGGCCGAGCGCGTTTTCGCGCAGGGCCGGATCCGCGCCGCCCGGCCCCAGGCGCAGCATCGACACCGACATGTGCAGCGCCGACAGGTACTGGCCCATTTCGTCGTGCAGCTCGCGGGCGATGTGCCGCCGCTCCTCTTCGCGCGCCGCCTCGCGCCGCCGATGCAGTTCGCGGATCGTCTGATCGGCCCGATGCCGCTCGGTGATGTCGCGGCCGACGCCGAGCACGCCGGTGACGCGGCCCTGGTCGTCGAGTTCCGGCACATGGCGCACGTCCCAGTGGCGCAGCTCGCCTTGCAGCGGAAACGGCAGCTCCAGCGACTGCGGCAAGCCGCTCCTGACGACACCGCGAACGGAGTCGCCGAAAGCCGGGCCGTAGCGCGCGTCCAGTTCGGCAAGTGTCTTGCCGAGATAGTCCTGCGGCCGCCCGCCCATGCGCCGCAAGCTGGGCGCGCTGACATAGACGACCCGGCCTTCGCGGTCGTAGCGGAAGATGAAGTCCGGCAGGCCGTCGATCAAGGCGCGCAACTGGCGCTGCGTCTCCATCAGCGCGGTGATGTCGCGCCCGATGGCCAGCACGCCGGCCACGGCACCGCCCGCGTCGCGCTCGGCGACCAGGCGGATCTGCGAGGTCAACTCCCCGCCCCGGAGGCCCCGCCAGGCGAGGTCGAAGACCGCCTCCTGCCCGCTGGCGAGGACCGCGCGCAAGCAGTCCTCGAAACGCCGGGCAGCGTCCGGATCGACCACCAGCGGTGGACCCGGGCGCAGCCCGAGCAGGTCCGCCTCGGGTAGCCCGGCGGCGCTCACGAACGCCGGGTTGACATAGCTGCGCCGGCAGTCCCGGTCGTAGCGCACCACGGTGTCGGGCGAGTGTTCCACGAGCGTGCGGAACTCCTGCTCGGCGCGCTTGCGTTCGGTGATGTCGCGCGAAGCGCCGATGATGCGGTGCACGCGCCCGCTGCCGTCAAGCACAGGGATCAGCATCGAATGAAACACGCGCGGGCCGGTCTGCAGGTCGAGCGCGATCTCTTCTTCGATCATTGCGCCCGTCGCCACGCAGCGCCGGCACTTGGCCACGACGACGTCGGCGCGGTCGGCCGGCACGGTCTCGTCGATGCGGCGGCCGATCAGCGCCGCAGCCGGCATGCCGAGGGCACGTTCGAAGGCCGGATTCACCGCCAGACTGCGAAAGTGCCCGTCATCGGTGACCCCCAGCAGACAGACGGCGTCCGAGACGTTGTCGAAGATGTCACGGTAGCAGCGTTCGCTCTCCGGCAGCTGCGCCGGCCTGCGCGGCTGCTCGCCGGTGTTGCGCAGCGTGCCGAGGATGCGGTGGATGCGGCCGGCGCCGTCGGCCATCGGCGTCAGCGTGACGTGGCAGGTCTGCGGCCCGTCCGGCGCCGGCAGCGCGGCGCGGTACTCGATGCGGCTCTTGCGCCGCAGGCATTCGCGCAGCCGCTCCGGGTCGGCAGCGGCCGGCGCGGGTTCGCGTGCTGGCGCTTGCAGCCGCGCGAGACTCGACCCGGTCAGACGCTCCCAGGCCGGGTTGGCATCGATCAGATCGAAGGCGCCCGCTTCGTCGACGGCGACGACGAAGAGCGCATCCGTCGAATGCTCGAAGACCTCGCGGTGGATCGATGGGGCATCGTGCCGTGGGTCACGCAAGGGCGAACTCCACCTGCCCCCAATGCCCTTCGCGCAGCCCGCGCTCGAAGTGTTCGGCCGAGACCGGCCGGCAGAACAGGAAACCCTGCCCCACGTCGCAGCCGTGCTCGAGCAGGAACGCCGCCTGCGCCGGCGTTTCGACGCCTTCGGCGACGACGCTCAGGCGCAAGGCCCGCGCGATGCCGATGAAGGCCTTGGCCAGTTCGGCCTGGCGCGGGTCGGCCTCGATGTCGCGCACGAACTGGCGGTCTATCTTCAGGCAGGTGACGTCGAATTTGCTCAGGTAGTTCAGCGCCGAGTAGCCGGTGCCGAAGTCGTCGATGGCGATCTCCAGGCCGATGGTGCGCAACTCGCACAGGCTGCGCTGGATGCGCTCGCTGTCTTCCAGCAGCAGGCTCTCGGTCACCTCGATGCCCAGCCACTGCGGCTGGCAGCCCGTGCGCAGCAGCGCGTCGCGCACCACGGCGGCCACGTCGTCGCGCAGGAACTGGCGCGTCGACACGTTGACCGCCACCTTCAGCGGCGTCGAACGCCCCTGGTTCCAGCAGCGCGCCATGCGCGCGGCTTCGGCGATCACCCAGCGGCCGATCGGCACGATCAGGCCGGTTTCCTCGGCGATCGTGATGAAGCGGTCGGGCGTCAACAGGCCCAGCTCGGGGTGGCGCCAGCGCAGCAAGGCCTCGGCGCCGACGACGCGGCTGCCGCTCAGGGCCACCAGCGGCTGGTAGTGCAGCTCCAGGCCGGTGCCGTCCTGCGCGCCGCGCAGCGCGTGCTCGAGCGCCAGCCGGTCGCGCGCACGGGCGCTGAACTCGGCGCGGTAGAACTCGTAGCGGTTGCGGCCGCCGCGCTTGGCGTGGTACATCGCCGCGTCGGCATGCGCCATCAGGTCTTCGAGCTGCTCGCCGTCGGCCGGGAACAGCGCGATGCCGATGCTCGCGCTGACCACCACCTGCCGCCCGCCGAGCTGCAGCGGCACGGACAGCGCCTTGTCGATCTTGTCGGCGATGACGGCCATGCCGACCTCGTCGTCGAGGTTGCTGGCGACGATCGCGAACTCGTCGCCACCCAGGCGCACCAGCAGGTCGTAGCCGCGCGTGCACTCCGCCACGCGTTGCGCCACCTCGCACAGCAAGACGTCGCCGGCCGCGTGGCCGAGGGTGTCGTTGACGTCCTTGAAGCGGTCCAGGTCGAGGATCATCACGCCCAGCTTGCGGCCGTGGCGGCGCGCTTCCGAGATCAGCCCCGGCGCATGGTCGTACAGCGCCTGGCGGTTGTGCAAGCGCGTCAGCGGGTCCGACAGCGCCAGGGTCTGGATGCGCTCGCGCTGCTCGATGCTCTGCGTGATGTCGCGTGCCACGACGAACACCGACGAGACGCCGCCTTGGCCATCGGTCTCGGGGCACAGCCGCGCATCGATCCAGCCGGCGCTGCCATCGGCCCGGCGATAGCGCAGCTCGGCCTGCTTGGTGCGGCCGGTGGCGAGCACGGTCTGCACCATGCGCCGATAGCGGCCGGCCTCCATCACCACCCCGCCGTCGCGCCCGGGCTGCTCGTCCATCGCGGCGCTGTCGCGCAGCAGATCGCGCAGCGCCGGGTTGGCATAGACGCGCCGGCCCTGCCGGTCGTAGCGCTCGATCAGGTCGGGCGACTGTTCCACCAGCGCGCGGAATTCCTGTTCGCGCAGGCGCAGCACCTCCTCGGCGCGCTTGCGCTCGCTGACGTCGCGGCCCAGCGCCAGTGCACCGTCGATGCGGCCGTCCGGCGCCTTGATCGCGACGAGACGGACATGGTGCGTCTCGACCGGCTCCCCCGGAACCCACAGTTCCAGCTCCAGCTCGGCCGGCGCCCCGTCGAGCAGCACGCCGCGCAGCAGCCGCTCCTGCTCGGCCATCGCCGCTTCGTTGCCCGGCAAGGCGCTCTGGCTCGGCGTCCTGCCGAGCAGGAACTCGGGCGCCACGCGCAGCCGCGCCAGCACCGCCGGGTTGGCGTACAGCGCACGCGCCTGCCCGTCGTAGCGGACGATGAAGTCGGGCGAGTTCTCTGCCAGCGAACGGAACTCGCGCTCGCGCGCCTGCAGGGCCTGGTCGGTGCGGTTGCGCACCAGTTCCGCGGTGGCGCGCGCGGCCACCAGGCGCAGCACGCCGAGGACCGATTCCGGTTCACACAGCGGCTTGCGGTCCATCGCCGCGATCAACCCGATGGCCCGGCCGGCCGCGTCCAGCAGCGGCACGCCGACATAGCTCTCGGCCTGCATCTCGACCAGCAGACGATCCCGCGGGAACAACTGCTGGATACCCTGCGGGTAGGCGCAAGCCGAGCGGTCGGCGACGTTCTGGCACGGCGTGTCCTCCAGTGCGTAGCGCAGGTTGGGCGCGATCTCGCCCAACGCGTACAGCGCCACCGTCTCGGCCATGCCGGGCTGATCGTCGTCGAGCTTGTCGATGAACACGTAGTCCAGCTGCAGCGTGCGGCCGAGGTAGCTGACCAGCGCCGGGAAGAAGGGCTCGCCGTCCTCGCTCCAGCCGCGCTGGGCGACGAACTGCCAGGCGTCTTCGCTGCGCTTGCGGTCGGTGATGTCGTGGCCGATGCCGATGACGGCGACGACGGCGCCCGCCGCATCGCGCTCGGGCGCCAGCTGAACCTGGTGCGTGCGGGCGCGGCCGTCGGCGTCCGGCACGACCTCTTCGACCGTCCTGGCCACGCCGTCGCTCACCACGGCGCGCGTCGCGTGGCTGATGGCGGGGAAGGCGCCTTCCCCGAAGGCCTCGGAGGCCGTGCGGCCGACCACCGCGGAAGCCGGCATGCCGAGCGTGCGCTCCATCCTCGGGTTGAGGTAGAGCACACGCCCCTGCGGGTCCCAGCGCATGATGTCGACGCCGGAGTTCTCGGCCAGCGAGCGGAATTCGCGCTCGCGCGTGACCAGTGCCTCCTCGGCCCGCTTGCGCGACGTGATGTCGGTCGCGATGCTCAGCAGGCTCGCGGGCCGGCCGTGCGCGTCACGCTCGACGATCAGGCGCACGCTGCGCCACAGGATCCGGCCGTCGGCGGCTGTCCACTCGAAGTCCCATTCCTGCGTCTGCCCGCTGTCGAGCGCGGCGCGCAGCCGCTGCTCCAGCCGCTCGCCCTTGGCGTTGACCTCGGACGGCTTGCGGCCCAGGTACTCGGGCGGCGTCAACCCATGCAGCCGCTCGAAGGCCGGGTTCGCGTAGATGCGCCGCAGCGCCAGGTCATAGCGCACGATGACGTCCGGCGAATTCGCCAGCACGCTGCTGATCACGGGGTCGGGGCCGAGATCCGGAATCACCCGATCGAGGCCCGCGCCCTGCCGGGGTTCGTCCATCAGCCCTCCACCAATCCCTGGCGTATCGCGTAGCGCACGAGCTCGCTGATGCTGTCGACGCCGAGCTTCTGCATCAGGCGGAACTTGTGCGTGCTGACCGTCTTGGGCGACAGCGTCAGTTCCTCCGCGATGTCGACCAGGCCGCGGCCGTGCACCAGTGCCAGGAACACCTGGTACTCGCGGTTCGACAGGCTGGCATGCGGCTGCTGCTCGGCGGCGTGGCCGACGTCGAAGACCAGGCGCGTGGCCAGCGTGGGGTCGATGAACTTGCCGCCGCGGCCGACCTGGCGGATCGCCTCGAGCAGCAGTTCGGGCTCGCTGTCCTTCGTGACGTAGCCGCTGGCGCCGGCCTTGATCGCGCGCGCGGCGATCTGCACCTCGACATGCATCGACAGCACCAGCACCGGCACCTGCGGCGCCTCGCTGCGCAGGCGCTGGATCAGCTCCACGCCGCTGGGGCCGGGCATGCTCATGTCGAGCAGCACGATGTCGACACCGCCCTGGCGCACGCGCTCGATGACCTCCCAGGCGTTCTTCGCCTCGGCCACCACGCTGAACTCGGCCGTCATCGCCAGCACCTGGCGCAGGCCCTGGCGCACCAGTGCATGGTCATCGGCTACCAGTACGCGAATCATCATCGGTCTCCGTCTTCTTGGTCCGGGCGGATTGTCGTGCGGACCGACGCCTGCCGCGCCTGCTCGGCACACTCGACGTAGCGCCGGACGGTGGCCAGGCGAATGCCGAGCCGGCGTGCGATCTCCGCCGGCGTGCAGCCTTCGGCCAGCAGCAGAGCAACCCGCGTGCCGAAGGGGCTGAGCACGCGGTCCCACTCTGGCGCGGCGTCCGGCGGCGCTGGCGGTGGCTCCACGCGCGCGAGCCGCGGCACGCCGGCGGCCACCCGGCGCACGGCCTCGACGATCTGCTCGGCGTCGCAGCCCTTGACCAGGTAGCCCTGCGCGCCGGCGTCCAGCGCGCGCTGCACGATCTGCGGCTCGCCGTGCATGCTGAGCACGAGCACGGGCAGGTGCGCGTCCTGCGCGCGGATGCGCTCGATCAATTCGATGCCGCTGAGGCCGGGCATGCTCAGGTCGACCAAGGCCAGGTCGAGCGCGCCGCGGCGCACGGCCTGCAAGGCCTGCTCGCCGTCCTCGGCCTCGGCGGCGACGACCACGTCATCGAGCATGCCGAACAGCTGCTTCAGGCCGCGGCGCACGGCGGCATGGTCGTCGGCGATGAGCAGGCGGATCATCTAGCGTCGCGCGCCGCTGCGCACGATCTCCGAAGCAATGGCGGCCAGCGGAACGCTGCGGTCGACCGCATCGAGCTTCACCGCCTCCTTGGGCATGCCGTAGACGACGCAGCTCGCCTCGTCCTGCGCCAGCGCCAGCGCGCCGGCGTCGCGCATGGCCTTCAGGCCGCGCGCGCCGTCGTCGCCCATGCCCGTCATCAGCACGCCCAGCGCATTCGCGCCGGCACAGCGCGCGACCGAGCGGAACAGCACGTCGACCGATGGCCGATGCCGGTTCACCGGCGGCCCGTCGAGCACCGTCACCTGGTACTGCGCGCCGCTGCGCACCAGCTGCATGTGGCGCCCGCCGGGCGCGATCAGCACGAGGCCGGGCAGCACGCGGTCGCCCGAGTGCGCTTCGCGCACCTCGACCTGGCACACCGAATCCAGCCGCGCGGCAAACGCCGCGGTGAACTTCTCCGGCATGTGCTGGACGACGACGATGCCCGGGCAGACCTGCGGCAGCGCAGTCAGCACCGCCTCCAGCGCCTGCGTGCCGCCGGTCGACGCACCCAGCGCAACCACCTTCTCGGTGGTCTCGCGCAGGGCCTGCAAGGGCACGTCGGGGATGGCCTCGGCCGACAGCCGCGGCGCCACGGTGGGCGGGGCCGATTGCGCGGCCGGCAACACGGCCGGTAGAGGCGCCGGCCGGCGCACGCGCGCATGGGCGGCCGCGCGCACGGCGCCGACGATGTCCTCGCCGCTGTCCAGCAGGAACTGCCGCAGCCCCATGCGCGGCTTGGTGACGATGCTCACCGCGCCGGCCGACAAGGCCTCCATCGCGGTGGCGGTGCCGGCCTCGGTCAGCGTCGAGCAGACGACGACCGGCGTCGGCCGCATGGCCATGATCTTCTTCAGGAAGGTGATGCCGTCCATGCGCGGCATCTCGACGTCGATCAGCAGCACGTCGGGCCAGTCGCGCTGCATCTTGTCCAGCGCGAACAGCGGGTCGGACGCGACCGCCATGACCTCGATGCCGGCTGCCTCGGCGAGCACGCCCGACAGCACCTGGCGCACCGTGGCGGAGTCGTCGACGATCATCACGCGCACCGGTTTCATGCCAGATCACCCAAAGCGGAGACCGGGGGCTGAGCCTCGCGCAACGGCGTGTGGCGCACCCACACATGCCCATTCGGCAGATCGAGGATCACCTCGCGGTGGCCGTAGCCGCCGACATGCTCGGCCTTGCAGGCAAAGCCGTGGCGCAGCAACAGCTCGCGGCCGGCCTGCACGTTGCGGCCGGGCACCTGCAGCGCGCTGCCGCCGCCGGCGCGGGCCTCGCGGAACATGCGGCCGCCGCCGAACAGCTTGGCCTCGAACTCGCCCGGCGCGCCGCCGATGCGCTGGACCTCGCGCATCAGATGCGCCAGCGCCTCGTCGCCATAGCGGCCATCGCGGCCGCTTTCGTGGGCGCTTCGGCCGTCGCGGCCGCTTTCGTGGATGCTTCGGCCTTCGATGCGCCGGCCGTGCGCCGCCAGGCCGCCGGCCGCGCCGCGCTCGGGCAGCATGTAGTGGCACATGCCGCCCACGCGCCGCCCCGGGTGCCACAAGGTCACCGCGACGCAGGAACCGAGCACCGTGCGCAAGCGCGTGGCGCCGCCGCCGAACCAGTATTGGCCCGGCTGCAGCACGACCTCGGCAAGGTGCGCCGGCGTTTTCATGGCTTGCGGTACACCGCCGGCACGACGCCCTCCAAGGCGCCCGCCAGCCCGCTGAGGCTCTCCGAGTGGCCGACGAAGAGATGGCCGCCGCGCCGCAGCTTGGACTGCAAGCGCGCAACGACCTCGCGCTTGGTCTGGACTTCGAAATAGATCAGCACGTTGCGCAGCAGGATCACGTCGAACTCGCCAACGTCGGGCAAGGTGGTGTTGAGATTGATCTGCGCGAAGCTCACGCGCCGGCGCAGCGCGGGATCGACGGCGAACCAGCCTTCTTGCGTGCCGGTGCCCTTCAGACAGTGCTTGCGCATCAGCTCGGTCGTCATGCCGCGCACGCCGTCCATCGCGTACACGCCGCGGCGCGCCTTGTCGAGCACGCGCGTGCTGATGTCCGAAGCGAAGATCTCCCACGGCCGCTCGCCCAGGTGGTCGGCCAGCAGCATGGCCACGCTGTAGGGCTCTTCGCCGCTGGAGCAGGCGGCGCTCCAGATGCGCAGCGCCCGCTCGCGCGGGTGTTGCGGCAGCACGCGGTCGCGCAGGAAGTCGAAGTGCTTCGGCTCGCGGAAGAAGTAGGTCTCGTTGGTGGTCAGCAGGTCCACCGCGATCTGCCGCTCGTCGCCCTGCTCGTGGAGCAGGCGGTAGTAGTCCGCGTAGCGGTCCAGCCCGTGGTGCTTCAGTCGCTTGGCCAGACGCCCGGCCACCAGCGCCTTCTTCGTCGGCGCCAGGCTGATGCCGGCCGCGTCGCGGATCAGGCGCTGGAAGTCGGTGAACTCGCGGTCGGAAAGCCCCGCGTCCTGCACCAACGCGCTCATGGCTGCCGCCTCGCCGGTGCGGGGTTCGTTCTCTCGATGCTCAAGATGGCCTCTCGTTCACAGGGGTTCATGCGGCTCAGGCGGCGAGCCGCTGCGCGGCGGCGCCGCGCGGCCGGCGGGCGGCGCCGCGGCGCGTGTTGTCGGCCGGCGGCACCACCTTGAAGGACGCAGTCAGCCGCTGCAGCTGCTTGGCCTGCGCATCCATGGTTTCGGCGGTGGCGGCCACGTGCTCGTAGGACGCGGCGTTCTGCTGCGTCGCGCGGTCCAGCTGCTCCATCGCCGCGCTGATCTGCCCGACGCCGACCGACTGCTGCTGCGAGGCCGCGGCGATGTTCTGCACCAGCTCCGAAGTCTTCTTGATGCTGGGCAGCATGTCGTCGAGCAGGCTGCCCGCGCGCTCGGCCAGCTGCACCGATGAACCCGCCAGCGCGCCGATTTCCTGGGCCGCGTCCTGGCTGCGCTCGGCGAGCTTGCGCACCTCGGCGGCCACCACCGAGAAGCCCTTGCCGTGCTCGCCGGCGCGCGCCGCCTCGATCGACGCGTTCAGCGCCAGCAGGTTGGTCTGGTACGCGATGTCGTCGACGACGACGATCTTGCGTGCGATCTCCTGCATCGCCAGCACCGTCTCGCGCACCGCGTTGCTGCCGGTGACGGCTTCGCCGGCGGCCCGCGCTGCCATCTGGTCAGTGATCTTGGCGCCGTCGGCGTTCTGGCCGATGCTGCCCGACATCTGCTCCACCGCGCTGCTGGTGTCGCCCACCCGCCCGGCCTGCACCGCTGCCGACTGCGACAGTTCGCGCACGGTGGCCGCCAGCTGCGCCGAGGCCTGCGCCAGCGCCTGCTCCGAGCGGTGCATCTCGCCCATGAAGGCCGCCAGCCGGCCGACCATCGCCTTCACCGCATACAGCATGCTGCTTTCATCGCCACTTTGCGTGCTCACTTCGATGGTCAGGTCGCCCTCGGCGACGCGCATGACCGCCTGCCGCGCGTAGGCCGGCTCGCCGCCGAGCTGGCGCGTGACCTTGCGCGCCACCACGAGCCCGGCGCCGATGGCCAGCAGGATGGCCAGCAGCAGCATGCCGGCCACGAACTGCAGGTTGCGGCGATGGCCGGCATCGGCCGTAGCCACCGCCTCGGCTGCGAGCCGCTTTTGCAGCGCCACCAGATCGCCGGTCTGCGCGGCCAGGCGCTTGAAGTCCTCGTCGGCCGTCTGCATCGCCGCCAGCCCGGTCGCGACATCGATGGTCGCCATGTCCAGGGCACCGGCCATGGACTTGCGGTACTTGGCGGTGGACGCAGTCAGGCGGTTGGCCAGCGTCGTTTCCGACTCCAGCAAGGTGCCACCCTCGCGCCAGTGCGCGAAGGCGGCCGTCGCGACGTCGAGTTCGGCGATCAACTGCGCCGTCTCTTCCTCCACATACCCGGCGCGCACGCTGCCGCTCCAGCTCATGACGCGGTAGACGCGCGCCTGCGTCGCCAGCACCGCGGCGCGCATGTCAGTGGCCACCGCGGCATGCTGCATGCGGGTGTTCGCCAACTCGGCCAGATGCGCTTGCTGCGTGCTCATGGCGCGCCACTGGCCGAGGCCGATCAACAGCATCAGCAGCACCGCCACGGCCGGCGCGATCAGGATCTTTTGGAACAGGGTCATGATCGGCCGCGCATCTAGCGAACGTAAATGCCTGCGCCGACGATGGCGTCGTCAAGCCGCTCGCAGAACGAGCGCTTGGACAGGATCTTCTTGCTGATCGGGTCGGTCCACCGGTAGTCGACCGTGCACTTGCCCGTGCTGCGGGCCTGATCCAGCATCTCCTTGACGAAGGACTTGCCGTCGGTGTCTTTCAGCTCCCCCAGCTCCTTGCCCACCAGCTTGGCATTCGCGCCGTGGGCGAGAGCCACGCCGTTGAGGTCGAGCACGAAAATGTAGAGATCGCGGTCGATCCACTTCGGGTTCTTGGCGGTGATCTCGTCGAACGTTTTCTGCTTGTTGGCCTTGATGGCCGTGACCGTCTTCGCCACCATCGCCTGCGCTTCTTGCGCGGTCGCGAATTCGCCGGCCCATGCAGCATGGACAGTGGCCAGGGCCAGCGTGGCGGCGGCCACGAATTGCTTCATCGACATCGGTTGTCCTTTCGTGTTCTTGAACATTCCATACTCCCCGGCGCTCAGGCTTCGGCCGCGCCGCTGCCTGCCATGCCGCTCAGGGCGGCCATCTCGTCCATCGACAGCACGCGGTCGACGTCGAGCAGGATCACGAACTTGGCCGCCACCTTCGCCATGCCGGCGATGAAATCGGTGCGGATGCGCGTGCCGAAGCCCGGCGCCGGCTCGATGTCGGCGGCGGCGATGTCCAGCACCGCGCTCACCGTGTCGACCACCACGCCGAGGACGCGCGTCTCGCCGTTGCCCAGCTGCAGCTCGACGATCACGATGCAGGTGCGCCGCGTGATCTCGCTGGACAGCCCGCCGAAGCGGCTGGCCAGGTCGATCACCGGCACCACGGCGCCGCGCAGGTTGATCACGCCACGGATAAAGCCGGGCATCATCGGCACGGCCGTCAAGGCGCCGTATTCGATGATCTCCTTGATGTGCAGGATGCCGATCGCGAACATCTCGGCACCGAGCGTGAAGGTCAGGTATTGGTTGGGTTCGTGCGCGGCGGTGGGAGCCACCGGCTTCTGGCGCTGCACGTTGACCAATGCGTTGCTCGTCATCGCCGTCTCCTTCAGAAGCGCACGAACTCGCCGGCCAGCTCGGCAACGGGTTGCGGCTTGACCGGCGACGCGCTCTTGCGCGGCGCGGCGGCCTTCTTCGCCGCCGGGCGGGCGATCGGCTCGTCGAGCGTGAAGAACTCCATCAGCTGCTGCAGTTGCTCGGCCTGGCTGCTCATTTCCTCAGCCGTCGCGGCCAGCTGTTCCGACGCGCTCGCGTTCTGCTGCGTGGCCTGGCTCAGCTGCGTCATCGCGCCGTTGATCTGGCCGACGCCGGTGGCCTGCTCCTGCGACGCCGCGGTGATCTCCTGCACCAGCTCGGAGGTGCGCTGGATGCTCGGCACCATCTCGCCAAGCAGCTTGCCCGCGGTCTCAGCCTTCTCGACGCTGCCCGAGGCCAGCTCGCTGATCTCGGCGGCCGCCACCTGGCTGCGTTCGGCCAGCTTGCGCACTTCGGCGGCGACCACCGCGAAGCCCTTGCCGTGTTCGCCCGCCCGCGCCGCCTCGATCGCCGCGTTCAGCGCCAGCAGGTTGGTCTGGTAGGCGATGTCGTCGATGATGCCGATCTTGCCGGCGATGCTCTTCATCGCGCCCACCGTCTGCTTCACCGCCTCGCCGCCGTGGGTGGCCTCCGTTGCGGCCTTGGCCGCCATGCCGTCGGTGACTTTCGCGTTCTCGGTGTTCTGCGAGATCGAAGCGCTCATCTGCTCGACCGACGCCGAGGTCTCTTCGACGCTGGCCGACTGCTCGCTGGCACCCTGGCTCAAGCTCTGCGCCGTGGCGCTGACCTCTTCCGAGGCCGACGACAGCGAGTCCGCCGCGCCGCGCACCTCGCTCATGATCTGCGCCAGCTTCGCCGTCATCTCCTTGACGGCCGCGAGCATGCTGGTGCTGTCGCCCGGCTTCGTATGCACGTCCACGCTCAGGTCGCCGGCGGCCACCTTGGACACCACCTCGACCGCGTAGGCCGGTTCGCCGCCGAGCTGCTTGAGCAGGCCTCGGGTGATGACGACGGCGAGCGCCAACGCGATCAGCACCGCGCCGATGCCGATGCCCAGCATCCAGCTGCGAGCGGAGTGGTAGCTTTCCGCGGCCTGGGCGCTGGACGTCTTCATCTGAGCGCCAACGAAGTTCTGGAACTCTTCCAGCCCTTCAACGAAGGCGGCGCTGGCGACGGAGTAGTCCTTCAGCAGGAATTCCGCGGCCTTGGCCTTGTCGGCCTTGAACAAGACGAGGTACTGATCATGCTTGGGGCCCAACTCGTCATGACGCTTGCGCAACTGTTCGAACAGCTCGCGCCCCTTGGGCGTGTTGATCACCTTGTCCAGCTGAGCCATGAGCTCGGCAACGATCGCGCGGCGCTTCTGAATCTTCCCCCGCTGCTTCTCGACCTCGTCCTCGGAGGTGGTGATCAACATGGTGCGCTCGGCACGTCCGATGTCGAGCATGGTGACCTGGATGTTGCCCACCGCGTCGACCTTCGGATAGCGGTCCTCGGTGATGTCCGTCGTCTTGTCGTTCATCGTGGCCATGTTGGCCAGCGCGAGCACGATGGTTACGACGAGCAGCAGCACGACGGTGCCGAAACTCAGTGCCAGCTTGGTGGCAATGCCCAGTTGCTTTCCCATGTCGTTTCTCTTCGGTTGTTTTTGACGATTGATCAGAAGCGGACGAACTCACCGGCAGCCTCGGTGGCGAGTTGCGGCTCGGCCATCGGGGCACGCTTGCGCGGCGCGACAGCCTTCTTCGCGGCGGGGCCTGCGGCCGGATTGCCGAGCTTGAAGAACGCCATCAGTTGCTGCAGCTGCTCGGCCTGGCTGCTCATCTCTTCAGCCGTCGCGGCCAGCTCTTCCGACGCGCTCGCGTTCTGCTGCGTGGCCTGGCTCAGCTGCGTCATCGCGCTGTTGATCTGGCCGACGCCGGTGGCCTGCTCCTGCGACGCCGCGGTGATCTCCTGCACCAGCGCGGACGTGCGCTGGATGCTCGGCACCATCTCGCCGAGCAGCCTGCCCGCGGTCTCGGCCTTCTCGACGCTGCCCGAGGC